>Ga0209166_10003224_pt1 | contig 11880 bp, 12 predicted proteins | sample Coa_R1_3_FD_187151 | JGI IMG/M metagenome (GOLD analysis project Ga0209166, IMG submission 187151) | Surface soil microbial communities from Centralia Pennsylvania, which are recovering from an underground coalmine fire - Coalmine... | ecosystem: Environmental > Terrestrial > Soil >... | reverse complement strand
TCCCTCGGGCTTTTCATTTTTAGGAGCGAAAATGAGGACCGCGGCGTGCGTTGCCAGCCATACCGTGCCAAGCAGCAGCACCACGCCCAGCAATATTTCCGCAAGGATCGCCCCGGCACGCGGCAGCGGCGACTCGATCGAGGTTACGAACAGCGTCGCGCGCACCAGGATGACCATCGCGCTCAAAGTCGTCGCCACGATCATCAGCGTCGTCAGAACGGAAAGAAATACCTGTTTCATGGGCAGTCGAAACGGCGGCGTATCCGGCCAGCCAAAGCATAACGCATTCGCGCGCAAAGCTGAATGCGGGGAAGCTCCCCCATCAACGAAATCCCGATCGCAAACTGTGGTTGGGAAAATGCCCAAGCGGGCCCGGCCCGGGACGAGAAATCCTATCGCAGGCCCGACCAATCGTCTGCGACCACGATCGAATCGCTGGGGTTCGCGGGGTCATACTTCACGCTGGTCGGATATCCCGTTACCAGCCGCTCGATTTTCACCTGGCTCTCCAGCCCGGTGATATCCTGCGCGGTGTGATAGGTTACGCCCGAAATTAAATAGCTATAGGAGACCAGGCTGCGCGGCCGGGCATCCGCCAAGGGCTGCGAGCGAGTGCCAAAAAGTCCACCGCGCTTTTCGATCGGAGGTGCGGGGTGCTGCGCAAGCTCCACCACCTGCCCCTCCGCGATTCGCCCGATCAAATTCAGATGCAGCCGGCGCTTCCGCTCCTCGGCCTCCGGATCAGCCGCGGGCCGCGCGAAAGCATAGGCGATCAAGGCGAGGGCGGCGAGGCTACCGCCGCCAATCATAAGGAGCAATTTCCAGTCGGCGAGCAATTCTTTCAACGCTCAACCCCTTGCACACCTAAATGTTGGAATGTTTGTTAGAGGAAGCCAACCGCCCCGCCGTCTGAATGAGGGTCCCGGCAGGGCAACAGCCTTCCCTACTGCCTTTTATAGTACCGAATGGGGGCAGGCTAAGCGAAGTCAGGAAGCCGGGGCATGCACCGGATTGTGCAACACGCCGATTCCGGACACGGAAACGTCAATCGTGTCGCCGGCCGTGAGCGGTCCGACTCCGGCGGGCGTCCCGGTGGCAATCACGTCGCCCGGAACCAGGGTCATCATGCGCGAAAGCCAGCGAACCAGGAACTCCACCGGGTAAACCATCAGCGAAGTGCTGCCGGACTGCTTCACCACGCCATTCACGCGCGCTTCCACCAGCGCGTTGCGCGGATCCAGTTGCGTTTCAATGTGCGGCCCCACCGGGCAGAAGGTGTCGAAGCCCTTGGCGCGAGTGAACTGCACATCGCTCTTCTGCAAGTCGCGCGCGGAGACGTCGTTGAGGCAGGTGTATCCGAGCACGCAGGAGAACGCATCCTCCGAATCGCTGAGTTGCGAGCATCGCTTTCCGATAATCACGGCGAGTTCGGCTTCGTAGTCCACATGGTTCGAATAGCGTGTGAGCACGATCGGCTCATTTGTCCCGATGACAGACGAGGGCGTCTTCAGAAAGATCATCGGTTCCTTGGGAACCTGATTGCCCATTTCCGATGCGTGCGCGGCATAGTTGCGCCCCACGCAGACAATCTTTGAGGGCTCGACGGGCGCAAGCAACCGCGCTTCCCGCACCGGCAGCGAAGCCTCCTCTCGCGACCATTTCAGCCACGGAGGCGCGGTAATTCCGTGAATGATCTCGCCTTCAATCAGTCCATAAGAGGGTAAAACTCGGGAGTCCAAGCCCGCGGATTTGGGGACAAACCGGCAAAATTTCATGGTATGGGAACCTGTTCAGCGGGGGGTGTGCGTACCCTGAGCTGCTCGCGCCCGCCACACAATCATACCAATCCACGATATTGTTGCAAAAAGCAGATAGGCTACGGCGCCCAGCACGAATATGTGGAACGTGCTGTAGTAATACTGTAGCAGGGTGAACTTCAGGCTGAGGATACGGTAGGTCAGCGTCAATACGCCCCACGCCAGCAGGCCGGAGACCAACAATTCCGCCGGTGCGCGCAGAAAGCGTATCACCGGCATTGCGGCGATCACGGCCAGCAACAACGTGGCGATGAAGTTGCGCTGTTGGGCCAGCGGCTCCAGGAACGGCACGCAATTCGCGATCACAATCCACGCAACAAATACCAGGGAGAGCCAGACTCCTGTGTAGAACCCAACGCGTGCGGGGGGGTGACGAAGGAAGTCGAACCACCGGTAACCCGGCGGACTGAAGTTCGCTGGCATGGTGCTGGGCTGCCTGCCAGACAGGCGCTCATCGGTAGGAACACGCCGTCAACGGGAAAGTTGCGCAACTTCTACCGCCACCGCGAGGCTCGGAACGCTTTCGTTCCCGGAGCGATCCACGGCTGTCACGGTGTACCAATAGCGCTGGCCGGACTGCACAGAGTTATCACGATACGCGGGCGACGGCAAGGGATCCGGAGTGAGCAGAGCGCCTCGCGCACCCTCCTGCTCGCTGCGGTAGACCCGGTAGCCAACGAGATCGGATTCCACGTTGATGGACCAGGAGAGCTCCACCGCTGCGGAGCCCGGGGCAGTCCCCGGTTGGATCGCGGCGACGATGCCCTGCGGCGCGGCCGGTGGAAACGTGTCCTTGGGCGTAACGATGGCGAGTGGGGAGTCGCTCGACTCAAGACCGCCGGCCGGCGATCCAATTACGCTGCGGACAAGATAGGCGTACGTCTTCCCATAATCGAACCCCGAGTCGCGGTAGTCGGTTGTGCTCGTGGCTCCGAGCTGGAGCAGGGGCGATTTCCATTTCGCCTGCTGGGGATCACCGAGAGCAACGCCAGCCGATGTGGGGTCTAACTCGCCGCGATAGACGTGATATTCCGTGATTCCCGAAAGAGGTTCGCCGGCCGAAGTGTGCGTTGGCGCTGGCCACTTCAGATCAATGCCCTGCTCGGTAACACTCGCATCCAACGAAGAAATTCGCTCGGCGACTGGATAGAGGTGCAGAGTTACGTCCTTCGATTCCGGAGAAGGGCGTTTGGTAGAGAAAAGTGTGTGAACCCGATAAACGAATGGTTGGCCGGAGCGAAGCTGGGGATCGGCGGGCGAAACCGGATCGATAAACTGCACCTGGCCCCGCTGCAGATAGCGCGCGACCAGCGCCCCGGGGACGGTATCCACTACCCGAAACGATTTGGGGTCCGGCGTGCCATCGGCGCGCAAAGTTCCGCGCAGCACTTCAAAAGTTGGCGCCTGCTGCAGCCGGTCGCCGAGCGTGGTCTTTTCCGGCATGGTAAAGGTGAGCAGCACGCCGTCTCCCGCCTGTTTCGCGGTCAGATCGGCGACTGCCTGGGGGACCGGCGGAGTCGGCGGTTGCGGCTCGCCGGGTGCCCCGCAACTCGCCGCGAGAAGGAAAATAGAAACTAGGAAATAGAAAATAGAAATGGACTGCGCGAGTAGTTTTTGGAGGCGGAGTAGCGTCCCAGGTCTATTTGCCATTTTCGAATTTCAATTTTCGGGACTTACAGAATGTAACGGCTCAAATCCTGGTTCTTCACAATGTCGGCGAGTTGCTTGTTAACGTACGCAGCGTCAATTTTCACGGTTTTCTTCTTCAAGTCCGGCGCCTCAAAGGAGAGCTCATCCAGAACTTTCTCGAGAATGGTATGCAAGCGGCGCGCGCCGATGTTCTCCGTCTGCTCGTTCACGCTGGTGGCGAAGCGCGCGATGGCCTGCACCGCGTCCTCGGTAAACGTGAGTTTCACGCCTTCGGTTTCCAGCAGCGCGATGTATTGCTTGATGAGCGCGTTCTTCGGTTCGGTGAGAATGCGGACAAAATCCTCTTCCTTCAGCGACTGCATCTCAACGCGAATCGGCAGGCGGCCCTGCAGCTCCGGAATCAGGTCCGAAGGCTTGGTGACGTGAAACGCGCCCGCGGCGATAAATAAAATGTGGTCGGTGCGGATCATTCCGTAGCGCGTGTTGACGGTCGTACCTTCGATGATCGGCAGGATGTCGCGCTGCACCCCTTCGCGGGAAACGTCCGGGCCGTGACCCGATTCGCGCCCGGCCACCTTGTCAATTTCGTCCACGAAAATAATGCCCATCTGCTCGGCACGCTCGACGGCGATGCGCGTCACCTGGTCCATGTCAATCAGCTTGTTCTCTTCTTCCTGGATCAGGTATTCGAACGCGTCCGCCACGCTCATCTTCCGCTTTTTCTTTTGCTGCCCGAAAAAGCCGCTGAGCATGTCCTTCAGGTTAACGTCCATCTCTTCGACGCCCTGATTGGAAATAATTTCAAAAGAAGGCATGGCCCGCTCGCGGACCTCGAGGTCCACCATGCGCTGGTCCAGCTTGCCCTCGCGCAACTGCACGCGCAGCTTTTCCCGCGTGCGCTGCGTCTGCTCCCGCTGTGCCGCGCGTTCCGCCTCCGGCGTCCCCGGGGCTTCCACCTGCGGCGGAAGCAGCAGGTCGAGCACGCGTTCCTCGGCGGCTTGCTCGGCGCGATCCGCCACCTCGTCGAGCTTTTCCTCGCGCACCATGTCAATCGAGGTTTCCACCAGGTCGCGCACCATCGATTCCACGTCGCGCCCGACGTAGCCGACTTCCGTGTATTTCGAAGCTTCCACCTTGACGAACGGGCAGCCCGCCAGCCGGGCCAGGCGGCGGGCAATTTCCGTCTTGCCCACGCCGGTCGGCCCGATCATCAGAATATTTTTCGGCAGCACGTCTTCGGCGATCTCCGGCGGCAGCTTCTGCCGGCGCACGCGATTCCGCAACGCCACGGCCACGGCGCGCTTCGCCGCAGCCTGCCCGACGATATATTTGTCCAGCTCCACCACGATTTCCCGCGGCGTCATGTCGTCCAGCGCCGGAAGCAATTCCCCTTCTTCCACGGGGACACTGCCGTTGCCGCCGGGAAACAATGTGATTTCTTTATCTGTCTTGATAGCCATGAAAGTTCGATTCCTTGCCCGGGCCGGAGGAGACGATTCCGGCGGTTCCCCTAGATCTCTTCTACGGTAAAGTTCGCGTTGCTGTAAATGCAAATTTCGCTGGCGATGCGCATGGCCTCCAGCGCAAGTTCCTTGACCGGGAGTTTCGTATGCTTCATCATCGCGCGAGCCGCTGCCAGAGCGTAAATTCCGCCGGAGCCGATCGCGCAAAGGCCGTCATCCGGTTCGATCACGTCGCCGTTCCCGGAGAGCACAAACGTCGCTTTCGAATCGGCCACGATCAGCAGCGCTTCCAGGTGCCGCAGGGCGCGGTCCTTGCGCCACTCCTTGGCCAGCTCCACGGACCCCTTCTGCAGATTGCCCGAATGCTCCTGCAATTTTCCTTCGAAGCGCTCAAACAAAGAGATCGCATCGGCGGTTGAGCCGGCAAATCCCGCAACGACCTTGTCGTTGTAAAGCCGCCTGGTCTTTTTGGCGGTGTGCTTGATGACGTGATCGCCCATGGTCACCTGCCCATCGGCGATCAGCACAACTTTGCTTTCCTTCCGGACGCACAAAACCGTTGTGCCGTGTATCTGCGGCTCTCTCGAAGTGTGACCCATTCACTTAGTATACCGCGCCACCCGTATCCGGTCATTTTTGCGAAACATCGCCATAATCCAGGATGTGCTCGCGCTCTAATTGGGCAGGGGAATTTCTCGAAAGGAAATCACCTTGTAGGTGATTGGGCCCACGGCGCTCCTCACGAGACAGCTGTTGTAGTTGATACCGTAGCCAGCATTGCCGCCCGATCCGGTCTGGCTGAAGGAACTCGCGCCCAGGCTTGCCAACAGATTGCCCGAGGCGTCTCGAGTTTTGGCGATGAGCATGGCTCCGTCTATCTCGCCAGTTCCACTCCTTGTAGAAACGAAGTTTCCCTGTCCGATAACCAGCACGACGCCCTGCCAGGATGCATCGGGGTCATACTTCAGCGTGCCGGTCACCAACAAAAGCCCATAGCCTGTGTTGTGCCAGCCGCTCAGGTCAAGATCGCCGTTCACCACGATCGTCATCGGATGCCCTGAGGCCATCCCAGAGGGGAAACTGCTCGGCGTCGCGGGGCCGGTAATCACGGCGTCGGCGCCATTGGTAATGTCTTGCACAACCGCATCCAGGCCGCTGGGTGTCAACCAATTCAGATTCATCTGGGGGGCGATATAGCCGATGCTTAAGGGGGCGGAAGCGGCCGTCGCCGGAGGACCCGGAGTAATCGGAGGCCCCTGGTAATTGGAGGCTGGAGTTGCATTGGTCTTAATAGTGTTGAACGAGGTGTCGCCTCCACTGTTGTTGGTGTAACCGATTGAGGGCATGGCGGACGTCCCGCCCGGGCACTGGTCCGTGCGACTAGGGTCCGAAACGACACCGGGATCCTGACCACGAATGTAAAAACTGCTGGTGCCGGGGCCGTCGTAAAAAACGTTGTTTCCCGCCAGCGTCAGCGCGGCGCTGAATGACTGGGCGTTGAGGCTTGGAAATTCCACCAACGGCCGGACCACAGACTGCAACATCTTCTGGCTGCCGTTGGGCATAACCGCGTAAGAAGTAATCTCCAGCGCTTGCAACGCCGTGGCCGGTGGCGCGATCGTCTCAATCAAACCGGGAGCCATCGCGTTGTGCAGGGCGTTCTCGTTCGCGGGATCGTAGAAGAGCGGTGTAACGCTGTCGATGCTTCCATCTGCATTGACGTCCACACCGATGGTGCCGTTTCCCGTGGGACCGTTGCCAAGCGATTGTTCCGTCAACGCGTTGATGCGCACCCATTTGTACAGGGGGCCCGGCATCCCCGCCACCGGCGAAACGGAATTGAATTTCGTAATGACGCGCGTGGAAACGTCCACTCCAAATTCCTTTTTGTATTCGTTATCCGGATACGTCGACGGGTTTGAACCGTCTTCTGGCACGACCGCCTCTCCATTCAACGGATTAATGATGTAGACCACCTGGGCCAACCCCATCGGCGTGGCTGGCAGAGCAATCGGATTGGCATTTGTCCCCAGCAGGCGTCCGCGCGCTTCTTCAATGCCCGCAAGCGATGCGTAGTTGGCGCTCGCAGAGGTACGGTAATTGCTCGCCAGGGCCGAATCAGTGCCCGAGGAAACGATCAGCGCAATTGCCACCACGCTGATCAGCAGCAGCGCAAAGATCGCGATCAGCATGGCGACGCCCCGTTCTCGCCGGCATCCTTCGAATTGGCGATGACCCGTCACGATTGCATCATCCTTCGCCTGTCACGTCTCCCGCGTCTCAATCCGCCGGATTCACCCGGTGTCCCCGGCCATCCAGTTCAACCAGTTTAAGCTGTCGCGTCTGTGCGTCGGGCTGCCGCGTCATCACGATCAGCGTAATATCCACGTCGCGGATATTGTTTGCCACACCGTAAATTCCCGCGGCAGAGCACGGTTGCGGCCCCGCAGGGGTATCGCACGTGTATTTGAAAATAGGCTGCGCCACGCCACCCGGATACATGGATGGGTAGGTGGCGGTAATCTGCGCCAACTGAGCCGCCGACGGAGAGTTCATGACATTCGTCAGAAAAGGCACCATTACCCCCGCAGCCGAAGTGGCCTGATCCGGAGCGGCCGACGCCGTTTTCGGCACCACCCCGCGAGAAAGCGTGGTTCCATTCAGTTGATAGCGGATCCAACTCACGCCATTCCCTAAATCCGTTTCCAGAATCAAATCAAAATCACCCGGCGTCGTGCACGGTCCGCCCCCTGCCCCAACAGAACAGGGAGCCCCGGGATAGTTCGGGCTCCAGGCTACGGGACTCTGCGCGTATTGAGTGGTGTCCGAGGGCAGTTTGGAAAAGATGCTCTGCGAGGGATAGCCGGAGACGTTGAAATCCCGCACAATCTGGTCGATTGCCAGCCGCGTCTCCTGAAACGCCCCGGAAAGCTGGGTTTCGCTGGAGTATTTCTGCTGCGAAAGTTGCAGCAATCCGAACATAGCACCGCAAATCACGAGAAAAATGGCTGTGGCAATCAGCAATTCCATGATGGTGAATCCGCGCTCCGGGTGCGGCGTCGCGGCTGTCATTTCGACACCATGGTATCCAGCGAAACCGGAAAGGTAGGCGTCCTCATCCCGCGCCGGAAGGCGCCAACGATAATGCGTCTGCCGGTCACGGTCCCATTCGTCACCGTCACAACCGCCCAACGCACATCATTCACCGCGCCCGTCGGGTCATTCGGATCGGTATACGTGTAACCATACCCGTTCACCAGTGCCTGGGCGTAATCAATGACGGGTGAATTATTGAAGAGCAACACCGGACTCCCCACAACGAGTCCCGGCTGGTTTGGGTCTCCAACATTGCATGTCTGGGCAAGCGGACAAACCACGCCGAGCGGATCGGTGAAGGTAGTGACAGTCAAGGGGACCGCCCGCAAAGCTTCCATTTGCCTCTGGGCGATCACCAGCGCCGTGCCATCGTTTCGATTGTTGGCATTCATCATCATCGAGGTCGGCACAAGCTGCGCCACGGCCACCAGGCCGATCACCACAATCACCGTGGCAATCAGCATCTCCACCAGCGTGAATCCGCGTTCACGGCCTCGCCAGGCGGCTGCCGCGTTCCTCTGGTTCGGATGAAGCCGCGCGTTCATCGCATTTGCCGCCAGGTTCCAACAGAGTCGCCCGACCAGATCTGGATCGAGCCCGCGGGCATTAAAAGCACGGCCCGGAATCCGCTCTCCGGCGAACCGGGGGCGTTGAGATAGAAAACGGTAATGTTGCCGGAGACCAACGCTCCGCGGGCGTCAAACTGCACGGTGCCTCCCGCGGGCGGGACGGCGACCGGAGTGGTTGCGCCAAGCGCCGCCGCGGCAGGCAAAGCAGCCGCTCCGGGCACCGACCCCGAATCCACCAAAGTTCCAGTGGGATTGAGCACGATCATCCGCGAACTCACTCCGTTCGGAGGATTTCCGTTCACGTCGGTCATCAACGCATCCGTCAAGGTTGGATTCACGCCATCGGGCCGAATCACGCAATTCACTTTCTTGTTGAGCCGGATGGCTTCATAACGCGTTAAACGCACTATGTCGGCCATCTGTGTTGCTGCATTGCTGAGCTGGTAAGACCGGTAGGCACGCAGGAAATACGGCAGGCTGACGGCCATGAGAACCATAGCCACCGCCATCGCTACGACAAGTTCCGTGAGGCTGAAGCCGGAAACCCGCCTAGCCTTCATTTTCACCCGATCCTGCGGCCTATCATGACAACCGTCCGTAGCGCCGTCTGCGGCACGGTCGCGTTTTCGCTGATTGGCTGGGACCTATTAACTTAGCAGGCTTCCAGCCAGCCAGATAGTGGCTATTCTCCTGGCTAATACACAGTCACTAAGCCCACTAGTGACCTGCAACCTGTGCCTTTTGGAAGGATGATAAACCCAAGACGCGCTGTTCGGGGCCATTTTTAGCAGAATTTACAGATTCGGTTACTTTGGCTTCTTGCCGCGGGTCTCCTTAAATTTTTGGACCAAGGCATCCCGTGTGAAGTAGTCCGCGGGGAGCGCCGGATTGATCTGGCAACTGTCGTAGAAAACCTGGGCGATGCGGCGGCCGTCACGCTCTCGGGTGACCTGCATGGGCACTTGCACGCCCCCGTTCGGCCTGTAATTCGTGAAAATCGTCACGTCTTCCCGCTGCTGTCCGTTATTTTCGTCTTTCACGCGCACCACGCTGCGAACCAACAGATGCGTCGTCTTATCCACGGCAAGGCGGTACACCCGCTGCTCCTGGTCTGTAATCTCCACCCAATCCACTTCCCGCAAATCCACGGTGTCCCGGCCGCCCCAGCGGAAATCCAACTGGGGATCCTTGAAGCTCAGGCGCAGCAGATTATCCGAACTGCGCCGCACGGCATCCAGGAATTCCGCGACCGTGTCCTCCGGCATCTCGGAAACGCCGCCGCGGTCCATCGTCCAGCCGTGTTCGCCGCTGAAGAGCGTAATCACCAATCCGCCATGGGACAAATCCAGTTCCTGCACGCCAATCATGTAGCCCAGAAGTGTGTTGCGTCCGTGCGCGACGTAATCCGTGCGATTCTTGTCCGGAAATTCCCAGGAATCCTTGAATTGCACGTAACCCGCCAGCGCGCCGTTGTGCCCGATCGCCGCTCTCCGCCCGTCGCACTGGCGCTCCCGCATGTCCAGGTACAAGGGTCCCCCCATGCCCTCAATCAATTGAGCCAGGATTTGCTTGGCTTTGGCCGCGCTGGCCTCCGGCGCCACCATGTCGGGATTCTGCGCGCGCGCCGCCAACGGCGCCAGCAGGATCGCCAGCGCCAGCCAATTCCGGAAAGTTTTGCTCCTCAGCCGCACAGCACGGCGCCCCCGTTTACATTCAAGATTTCGCCGGTCATGAAATTCGCCAGGTCGGAAGCCAGAAACAACATGGGCCCGGCAATTTCCTCCGCAGTTGCCGCGCGCCCCAATGCAATCGCGGATGCGGCCATTTTCTGCCCGGCTTTTGTGCTGAGCACCGCGTTCGACATATCCGTCGCCACCCATCCCGGCGCCACGCTATTCACCAGGATTCCGTGCCGCGCCAGCTCTGTCGCAAGCCCCTTCGTCAGGCTGATGATGCCGCCCTTCGAAGCGCCATAGTGCGTATGCAGCGATTCGCCCCGCTGCCCCGCCGTAGAGCTGATCGGAATAATCTTCCCGCCCTTCTGCTTGATCATGTGGGGCACGGCGAAGTGAATCACGGAGTAGACGCTCTTGAGGTTGATGCGAATCATGTCGTCCCACTGCTTCTCGGTCATTTTTTCGATGGGCAGATCTTCAGGGTTCCAGACGCCCGCGTTCGGCACCAGGATGTCCAGCCGTCCCAGCCGCTTGATGGTGTGCTCCACCAGCTTGCCGTTGTCAGCGTGCTTGCCCACGTCCGCCTTGAATGCTTCGACGCGCGTGCCATGCCTTGCCGCTTCCTGTTCCACCTGCTTCGCCGCTTCCTTGGCTGAGTTGTAGCTGAACACCACGTCCGCGCCGGCTTGCGCAAAAAGTTTGACCGCGGCCGCTCCAATGCCTCGTGATCCTCCTGTAATCAGTGCCGCCTTCCCCGCCAATGAAATCATGAGTCCCCCATAGTCTGATTCGTAAACTCGTTCACCAGGTTGGTCGGCGCCTTTACGGCTTCCCTGCTGGCATCTTGTGTGCCGCCCGAGCCGCGCTGACGAATTCGGTGAATAACCGTTCGGCCAGCGGGTCGCCTTCCATGCGTTCGGGATGCCACTGCACCCCGGTCACCCAGTTCGTGTCCCCGGTCCATTCCACACTTTCGACGATTCCATCCGGCGAGCGCCCTGTAACCTTCAACTGACGCCCGGGCTGCTCTATGGATTGATGATGAGAGCTGTTCACCACGGCTTCCTGGGCTCCGGCCATTGCGGCCAAGCGGCTGCCCGGCACAAATTGGGTCGGGTGGCGTGGGTCCTGCTCAGGTTCCGGGGTCAAATCCTTCCGGCGGTGGGCCAAGGGGGTCTGTGTTTCGCTTTGCAGGTCCTGAATCAGCGTTCCGCCCAGATACACGTTCAAAAGCTGGCAACCGTAGCAGATCGCCAGAACCGGCTTCTTCTCCGCAAAGGCATGGTCCAGGATCGCCCGGTCGGTCTGTTCCCTCGGCAGATCGGCCGGCTCAGATTTCCCCTTGTTCTTGCGGCCGTATTCCTCGGGGGCCACATCCGCCGGGCTGCCGGGCAGCACGAAACCGTCCAGCGTGGGCAGAAGGGCCTGCAGGCGCTCGGAATCGGTCAAAGATAGCTCTACCGGCTCGCCCCCGCCCCGTCTGACCGCGTCCGCGTAAAAGCGGGTCTTGCCCTGCAAGGGGGACGTACTAGAACGGCCCTCCTCGGACGTGCGCCAGGGGATGCCGATGCGGGGCCGGTTGGGACCATTGGGACTCATGGAACCCAGC
>Ga0209166_10003222_pt1 | contig 11883 bp, 7 predicted proteins | sample Coa_R1_3_FD_187151 | JGI IMG/M metagenome (GOLD analysis project Ga0209166, IMG submission 187151) | Surface soil microbial communities from Centralia Pennsylvania, which are recovering from an underground coalmine fire - Coalmine... | ecosystem: Environmental > Terrestrial > Soil > Unclassified... | reverse complement strand
AGTGAGCCGGCACATCGCGCTGCGCGGAGATTTGCGATGGCTGCCGTCGCGGGCCAACAAGACACCCGCGGTACAGTGCGATTTCTTTGGAAACTGCTTCCAGCAGAACGTTTCCAACTACCTGCAACGGGTAAATTTCACGGGCGGGATCGCGTTTCGGTTCTAACCGCCGCGTCAGGGAGACTTGATTAGGTCGGTCGGCAGATGCCGGCATCCCGTTCGCCCGGCATAAGCAACGTCCAAATCGAGAGGGCGATTCATTCGTGCCGGAGCGCTACAATGGGATCGACGCAGGTTGCTCGGCGCGCTGGGACGTAGCAGGCGGCGAGTGACACGATGACCAACAACAGCATTACCGACAAAAGGATGAGAGGGTCAGCGGCGCTTACTCCGTAAAGGAGACCGGCCATGGCTTTGGTCAACGCAAGGGCGGCAGCGACGCCGAGCGCTACACCAATCAGGATGAGCTTCATGGCTTCCGCCAAAACAAGGCGTAGGACGTCCGCGCGCCGCGCGCCCAGCGCCATACGCACGCCAATCTCGCGCGTGCGCTGCGATACGGCATAGGAGATAACGCCATATATGCCGACACAGGCGAGCACCAATGCAAGCGATGCGAACAGGGTAAGCAGCGTCATCATAAAGCTGCGCAATGCGACCGAGTGCACCAGCACCTGGTCCATGGAGCGGATCTTGCCAACAGGGATGGTGGGATCTACCGCCGCGAGCGTTTGGCGCACCGTATTGCCAAGGGTCAGCGGGTCCAGACGGGAGTGGATGAGAACAGTTCTGGGAAACCAGCCCTCAAAAAGCTTGGAAGTGTCAGAGGACGCTTGCGCCGCTGGAACAAAAGCGGTGGGCGGAGCCGGTTGGTCCAGGTACGATTTGACATCGGCGACAATCCCCACAACCTCTGCCGGAGTGTCGCCCACAAAAATCTGCGCATGCAGTGGATCACGACCGCCAAAATGGGCACGCACCAGTGCTTCGTTCACGATCGTGACTTTCGTGGAGCTGGCCGTATCGGAATCCGAAAATAGGCGGCCCTGGCGCAAGGGAATGCCCAGAGTTGCGAAATAGCCCGGAGTGATCTCGCGATAGTCAGCGCTATCGTAATCAGGCTCGGGCGGAACTTTGACGCCATTGTTGCCGCCGCGTTCCAGCGGCATTCCCGCGGCGATCACCGCGGCAGAATCCACGCCGGGCAGCGATTGCAATTTGCCGGCCAGAGCACGATCGAAGGCTTCGATTTGCGCTGTGGAATTGTACTTAGAGCCCACCAGCCAAAATTGGGCGGACAGAACAGGGTGCGGGTTAAAACCGGGATCGGTGCGCAGCAGGCGGGAAAATGTTGCAATCATCAAGCCCGCGCCGGTCAGCAGCACCAGAGAGATGGCGAACTCAGCCACGACCAAGGCTTGGCGAAGGCGAGCGCGTCCCAATGCGGCGCTTGAGCGACCCGCACCCTCTTTCAGGTTTTCGCTGATATCGGTATTGGCGCTTTGAATGGCCGGCACTAATCCGAAAATCACGCCGGTGAGAATAGAGACCAAAAATGTAAACGCAAAGGCTAAAGAGTCCAGGTGGATATCCGAAGATCGCGGGAGATCGATAGGTGTGATGGCCAGCAAGGAACCCAGGCCGAGATAAGTAAGCAAGAGTCCGAGCAGGCCCCCGGACAAGCCAAGCACGATACTTTCCGTGATGAGTTGCCGATACAGGCGCGAGCGGGATGCACCGATGGCCATGCGCACGGCAATCTCACGACTCCGCAGCCCGCTGCGCGCGAGAAGAAGATTGGCAACATTCGCGCAGGCGATCATCAGCACGAAACCGATGGCCCCAAGCAAAACGAGGAGATACGGGCGTACCTCGGCTCCGACCATGCGCTGATACGGAAGAAAGCTCAGATTGACCTCTCCGTTGAACCCGCGCGCATACTCCTTGCGCAAGTCCTGGGTGACGACCTTCATTTGCGTTTCGAGCTGAGCAGGTGTTACGGCGGGCTTGAGGCGCGCCAAAACGCTGATGTTTCCGCCGCTGCCGGCGGTTTTTGCGACCAGCGCCAAAGGCGTCCACACGTCCGGAGCGCCCGGATCGATCGAGCCCTCGAGTCCGAAGGGATCGAAGTTACGCGGCATCACGCCAATGACGGTGAAGGGCTCGCCGTTGAGGAGGACGCTCTGCCCGATCTGGCGCTGGTCGCCGGCAAAGCGCCGCAACCACAATCCATAGCTAAGGATGGCGACCTTGCGGCCCTCGCTCAGGTCTTCCTCGGGAAGGAAATCGCGGCCGAAGACGGGGTGAATCCCTAACACTTGGAAATAGTTGGCTGAGACGGGCATGCCACGCAAATGCTCCGCTCCGCTAACGGCTGCTAAGTTGTAACCGACCCCGGTGTAGCCCGCGATGTGCTCGAAGACTTGGTTGTATCGCTGGAGGCTCAGAAACTGGGACATGTCCAGGCCTGCTTCCTCCGACTGTGCTTTGTATCTTTCGACGAGCTGGACGATGCGTTCGGAGTGCGGGAAGGGAAGCGGGCGAAGCAGGACGCCGTAAACTACCGTGAAGATAGCGGTGTTGGCGCCGATGCCGAGAGCTAGCGTCAGTACGGCGACGAAGGTGAATCCGGGAGAGTTGCGGAGTACGCGGAGTGTGTAGCGAAGGTCTTGCCAAAGGGCGGTCACGGGACAACCTCCAGTGTGGGGAGTATACGGTTGTAGCTAGAGGAAAGTCTCCGCGGATGGGTGCGGAGGGCACCGCTGTACGGCGTGGCTGCCCCTTGCGGTAGACCATAGTAGACCGGCCAGCCAGAGGGAGTGCCAGAGCTCCCCTGCGCCGCCGAGCGCCTGGGGAGGACTTGTGCCTTGACAGAATGGTGGGGAGCCCCTCCCCCGGATTTTTCGTGAGTGTTGATTCTAAAGGAAGATAAAGTTGTTTGTTTTGATACACTTTCACAAGTGTTGATTCTAAAGGTAGTTAGCGGAGGCTGGTTTTCGTGTCTTGGTTCGACCATGGCGGGCCGGAAGGGATGGTGGCGGAACATCCAAAGCGGTACGCGGTAAGCTGGGTACATCTTTATTTGCCTCTTAGGCCGCGAGGTGGGCGCACTTGCGCGGCGGCGGCGATCTCAGGTCAGGGTCCGCGCCCTGTCAGTTGGCGGTAGCGGCTTTGGCGGACAACCTGAGGGCCGAATTACCGTGGCCAGTATGGCACGGAATTGGTAACTTGTCAAGTACTATTATTGATTGGGTATCCGTTTGAACGGATAGCGGGCGCAAGACGGGGCGCTGAGCGCTACAGCCGTCTCGCACCATCGAATCGCCGCGGCGTCCTTTCTCAGCACCTCTATAGTCTGTTGGCCTTTCGATTCCAATATCCCATGCGCTCCCTGCTGATCGATAGCTGCAAAATCCGGCTCATTTCCAAGGCGCAGAGAGGTCCTTCGGCCAGAGCCTCAGGATGACCCAGCCTGCCGCCTTCGGCGCTTCCGCGCTTCCGCGGTCGAGCGCAGAGCCTCAGTATGACCTTCCCTGGCGCCGAAACTCAGCTTCTGCCTGCTAGGTTCTGAAACGCTCATTCCCATTCTGAAACTTTCGTTGTACCCGCCCAGAAACCAAATCGGAGGATAGACGCCCGCTATCGTCGGCCACAACCTGGCCTGGATGGCGGCTCGAGAAGAAGACGAGGAGTGCTTGCCTGCGGCGCGCTAGCCAGTCTGAAGACTGGCCACTACATGAAAGGCAGGGTTCCTTCGCTTTGCTGGGGATGACGGTGTAAAGGCGAGGAGTGTTATTCTTCCCTCCTTTGGAGGGGACCTTGCCGACACGGGACGATGGTTGGAAGCTTTTGTGCGAGTACACGCAATCGGACAGTTTGCGCAAGCATATGCTGGCGGTGGAGGCTTGCGTGCGCGCTTATGCGCGGAAGCAGGGCGCGGACGAGGAATTGTGGGGGTTGACGGCGCTGCTGCACGATTTCGACTACGAGCGCTGGCCCAATGAGGCACATGCGGCGAATCGCGAGCATCCCGCGGAGGGCGCGCGGATCCTGCGCGAGCAGGGCTACCCGGAGGAGCTGGTGCGGGCCATCCTATCGCACGCGGACTACTGCCACGTGGCGCGGCAATCGGCGCTGGAGCACACGCTGTTTGCCTGCGACGAGCTGGCCGGCTTTCTGACCGCTTGCGCGTACGTGCGGCCCTCGAAAAGCATTCTCGATCTGGAAGTGGATTCGGTGAAGCGGCGGCTGAAGGACAAAGCCTTCGCGCGAGGCGTTAGCCGCGACGATGTCCGCAAAGGCGCCGAGGAGCTGGGCGTGCCCCTCGAAGAGCACATCGCGTTCTGCATCAGCGCGCTGCGCGAGCATGCCGACGCACTCGGACTACGCGGCACCATCACGACGCAAGCCGCTAGCACCTGATGGCCGCAGCAAGGCCGTTCCCAACCAACGCCGCGTGCCCACAATAGAATAAAGGGAGGAACCGTTAAGCGGCTCCTCCCCGGTGATTCCAAGCGCCCTAGAAGTCCACGCGCAAGCCCAGCTGAATCCAGCGGGAGCCCTGGATGCGGTCCGCCGGAACCAGTTGGGTGTTGATGACCCCAAACGTGGATGGCGTCGTGGTGTCAAAGGAAGGGTCGAGGAAGTTGACGTGGTTGAAGAGGTTGAAGAAGTCCGCGGAAAGCTGAAACTTCACCCTTTCCGTAATCTTCGTCGATTTTCCGATGCTCAGGTCGAAATTCCAAAAACCAAGTCCCGGAAGCGGACTATTGCGGCCGTCGTTTTTGTCGCTGGAAATTAAGACCTGCCGGAAGTCATTAATCGCCGCGGACGGATTGGTGAAGTAATTGAGGCCGGTTCCGGTACCTTTGTTGGCGCCGCAGTTTGCGCCATTCCCTCCGGAGCCTGCGCCGGTGCTGCATACTCCGGAATTGACACCACCGCCGCCCATGGAACCGATGGGCACCGTCGGGAGTTCGCCAGCGGTGATTCCGAAGATGAGACCGCCTCCGAAGGATTGCCCGCTGACCGAGGCCAGTTCGGGAACGCCGCTACTGGCGCGGAAGATGCCTGCCGTAAACCAGCCGCTGAGAATCTTGTTGATCGCAGCATGACTGCTGCTCAAGCGGTGGTTACCGCCAATGGGCAGATCGTAATTGAAAATGCCGTTGAACACGTTTGGACGGTTAAAGAAAGATGGGCCGTAGTCCAGATTGAAATCGTAGCTGGAGGTGTGATATTCCGCGGCGTTCTGCACGGCGCCCACGGTGTCCAGGGACTTGGAGAAAGTGTAGTTCAGATCAAAGAGCAGTCCGTGCCAGTTGTTGTTTCGGAGGGTAACCACAAAAGCGTTGTAGTTGGACCGGTCGTTGCTGTCGCGCATGAACAAATCGAGTACCTGCAAGTTATCGTAGGGCTGCTGGCCAAGCACGAATTGTCGCGCGATATCCATATTTAGAAATAGACTGGACAAATTAACGTTGGAGAAGGAAGTGGAGTTGTTCGAGGCCAGGCAGGCGGTCGCGGAAATACCCGCGCCGCAGGTGGCGCCGTAACCGGCCAGCTGGTTTTCGAACCAGGGCTGACTTTGAAAAGCGGGATTGGGACTCCCGTTGGAAAGAATCGGGCTAACGCCGGCGCGCAACTGGGTGGCGACGGCGTCGAACGCCTGGGCAAAAATCTGCCCGGAAGTCTTGTCCTTGAACATATAGGGCGAGGAATTGAAGTTGATGCTGCCTGCTAAATTGCGGCCGAAACGCCCCACATAACCGAGCTCCAGAATCATCTGGCCCGGCAGGCTGCGTTGAATGGTGAAGTCGACCATGTGGGCCCGCCCGTCCTTGAAGTTGGGGTCGTTCTGAAAGCTCAGGGTTTCACTCAAAGGAACCGGCGGAACGATCGGCGACGTGAGCGATCCCGGTACGGGAGGAGTGGGAATCTGGCCGTCCACTCCGACGCGGAAGATGGAGCCGCCCGGGGTGGTATCGACATTGCAAGCGGTGCCGGGCGTGCCGGAAAAAGAGCAGGCCGGCGACTGTACGTTAATCGTCTGCGCAAATCCTACGCCTAACATCGGAATGATCACGCTCTGTACTGTATTCACGCGATCGTAAGCAATGCCATAGCCCCCGCGAACGACAGTCTTACGGTCCCCAAAGATCCGGCCGAGAAAGCCGTCGCGAAAGCTCGGATTCCAGGCCGCTGAAGCCCGTGGCGCCCAATCGCCGTAGTCCACGTTAAAGACGTCCGACCTGCCGCTGTCTCGAATAGGAATATAGGAGAGGGTGGGATTGTAAACGTCTCCATTTTGGGCTGCCTGCATTTTGGCCTGAATGTATTGGAGGCCGCTGATGATGGAATCCCCGGTGTCGTGGTTCGCGATGAAGGTCTGCTGCTGATTTAGTTCGTGCGGGGTGGTCTGCCATCCGTAACCGAGGCCGTAGGTCAAGGTGAAGGACGGCTTTAAGCGCCAGCTGTCCTGGACAAAGAAGTTGTACGCACGCAGGGTGGTCTTGGCGACCAGGGAAGCTCCCAGTGGCTTGGGATTTAGATTGCCGTCGCGGACCGCCAGAATGCCCACGCTGTTCACCAAGCCGAGCGAAGCGGCGTACAAGCGATCCCAGTTTTGTTGTTCGTTGACCGGGATACCGGGGGGGCGGTTGGCCGCCGGAATACCAAAACCGACAACGTCCGAGTCAAGCGTGGCTACCAGCGAGTTGACCGAGCCAATGACCTTGTCGTCACGATCGTGGATGGTTGGCAACCAGCGGATATCCGCTCCGGTTACCAGAGTATGTTTTCCCTTGATCCAGGTCAGGTTGTCGGCGTACTGCTTGTTGCTATCGTAGATCGCCTGATGCCGCGCGCGCTGGGTGTCCACGTCCACGACGGTATCGATGAGTCCGGTTTGCCCTAGACCCGGCGCCAGCGCTATATCTCCAAGCGGACTCTGCGTGCCGGGCAGATTCAAAGTCGCTGCCGAAACCCGCGGGCGAATCACGTTGAAGTCCTGCCGGCTGCGAATCCAGCCGACGTGGAACGTGTTTATCAGATTGCTGCTGATCGTCCAATCCAGGCCGGCAATAAATCCGTCCCCGCGGATATCGGACGCGCTCACGGCGCTGGTTGCGCCCCCAAGAAAGTCAACCTGGCCACCCTGACCGGAAGCGTTCGGAGCCAAGTCCCGGTGATACATGTAGCGTCCAAAAAACTTTACTTTGTCGGTGAAATTGTGGTCCAGGCGGAAATTCACGAAATCATCCTTTAATGGCTCGGCCACGCTGGTGCGGAACCCTTCGGTGTTAACGCCATCTCCCACGTTGGGATCATTCCCCGCCGGCAACATATTCCAGAGTTGCTGGATAGTCGGGCTGATCCCAATGCCGCGAGGATCGCAAGCCAGAGTGCCGCTGGGACCGCAGGCAGTGGAAGTGGCCAGGTTGTACGGCACACCATTGAAAGTGAGGATGCCGTTGCGCAGGGGGGTAGTCGGCACGATGCGCTCCACTTCCACGGACTGGGGAAACCTGCGAATTTCGTAATTTCCAAAAACGAAGGTCTTGTCTTTCTTGATCGGTCCGCCAAAACTAACGCCGCCGCGGTTATCGTGCTGCGGCTGTTTCTGCGTGAATTGATTTCCAGTGCCGTCGGGAGTGTGCCCGTTGTCCCAGGTATTAGCGTTCAGCGCGGAATTCTGGTGGTACCAATACACACTGCCGTGATAGTCGTTGGTGCCGCTCTTACTGATGATGTTGATTTGCCCGCCTTCGGACCGTCCAAAGGAGGCGTTGTTATTGGTCACTCCGACGCGAAATTCCGAGATGTTTTCCACGCCGATGGGGATAATGGGGGCCTGGTTTCCACCTCCGGCGATAACGTTGTCGGTGATATCGATGCCATCGAGGTTGAACACGTTTTGATCGCTGCGGGCCCCGGCGATGGTGCCTCCACTATTCCCGAATCCGCCGCCGTTGCTGCTTTCGAAAGGAGTCGACATCGGCTGCAAAGTAAGCAATTCTCGGGAATCGCGCCCCAAGGTGGGCAGACGCATAAGCTCCGTCTCTCCTACGACGTTGCCCACCACGGCGTCCGTCGTTTGCAGCTCGGCCTGCGCTTGCGCGGAAACTTCGATTACTTCCTTACCGGAACTGATCTCTAAAGTAACGTCCTGGGTGTAGCTCTTATCGACGTCAATCTTGATATTGGAGATGGACGTGGTGGCAAAGCCCTGTTTTGTGAATTTGAGGTTATAGGTCCCGGGCACCACATTGGGGAAAGCGTATTGACCGGAGGAATTGGTCTTTACGGTTTTCGTTTCATTGGTGCCCGCATTGACCAGCTCCACCTCAGCATCCGGAACCACCGCAGAACCTTTGTCGCTAACCGTGCCCAGCACGATGGCTGTGGTAGCCGTTTGCGCCGCGACCGGCAGGACAGCCCAAGTTGAAAATAGAAACAAGAGTCCGAGGACGGTGAATCGCATGGACATTTTCATTTTGCCCCCACCTAGGCGGTTGTTTGCCACTGGAATGGTTTGGAAGGCAGCGCTGTAAGCCATGCATCCACGCCGGCGCAGTTGCGATGCGCGGCGCATTGCCCGTGCGACCCACGGGCAGAAAGGGGAAGACACGGATGCTGGTCGAACAACAGCTGCAGGCGTAACCACTCGCGAGGCTCCCACCTGGAAAAGATGGGCCTGTGTTACACCAAGCTTGCGGTAGGTGTCAACAAATGATTCATTGCATCGGAAGTTTGCAACGTTCGTTACTGCAAAAGTCACGGTTGCGAATAGTGTACCCCGGCACCCGGCGCACGCTTCCCTCCACCGATGCTGCTTCGGAACGCGACCACAGCATAGAAGCCCGGAACGTGATAACTTTTGGTTAGCCGTGGGTCACCGAGCTCGCTTTCACCAGCTAACCGGCGCGTGCGTGGTTACGGCATTGGCCGGACTGTTTGGCGGCGTGGCCGGCGCGCAACAGCAGCCTGCGCCGCCGGTCCAACAACAGGACGCCCCGTCCTCATCAGAGGAGGCGGTCAGGAATGCCTCGGCACCCTGCGTCCAGCCACCTCCGATGGTGCGTATTGAGGACTACGACGGGCCGTTGAAGAAAGTGGTCGGGACTTTTGCGCGGCCGTTGGAGCGCAAGGCGGTGCCGGCGCAACACTACAAGCCTGGCGCAAAATTGTGCACGCTGCAGTTGAAAGACAAGTTCCTGCTCTTTGTGCAAGATTCCTTTGATCCGGTGACGTTTCTGTCCGTCGGCTTCGACGCCGGCCTGGACCAGGCGCAAAACACCGCCCCCAGCTACGGTCAGGGGGCCGAAGGATACGGCCGGCGGTTTGGCGCGGAATACGCCGGGCAAGTTTCCTCCGGGTTTCTGAAAGACTTCGCATATCCCACGATATTTTCGGAGGATCCGCGCTATTACCGGCTGGCCCATGGCAGCGCCAAGAAGCGCTTGCTGCACGCGATGGAACATGCGGTGGTGGCGCACCGAGATGATGGCACGGCCATGTTTAATTTTTCCGAATGGCTGGGGACGGCGAGCACGGTAGCCCTGAGCAACACCTATTACCCCGATAATAAACGCGGATTCGCGCCAGCAGCGGAACGTTTCGGTTCTGATGTCCTGCAAGATATGGGTTTCGACGTGCTTCGCGAGTTCTGGCCGGAAATTTCCAGGAAATTCAGGCTGCCGTTCCGCGGCCAGTCCACCGGGCAAGCCCCGGAACCGAACTCGAGCAGTGACTGAGCCTGGCAACGAAAATCGAAATCGTTTGCCGGTCTCGGCCCGGTATCCATCAGGAGAAAGCAAATGACAATGGCGGATTTGCTGTTTCGGCTGAACATGGACTTCCCGTCCTGGCAGCCGCACTTCAGTTTTTTGAGGGATCCCTCCGCGAATGAGTTGATGACGCTGCGCTGGCTGCACTTTATTTTTGGGATTATCTGGATCGGGTTGCTGTACTTTTTTAATTTTGTGCTTAGCCCGTCGATGAAAGCGCTGGAGCCGGGCGTGCGCGTGAAGGTGTACCCCGTCCTGATGGCCCGGGCCATGGCCTGGTTCCGGTGGTCGGCGCTGGTCACGGTGTTGGTGGGGATGCGGTATTTTTTTCATATGCTGGCTACGGATGCGCGCAATTCCGGCGATCCGGGATTGGCGCCGCGATGGCTCGGGTGGTGGGCGCTGGTCTGGTTGGCAGCGTATGCCGGGATTTATTTTTTTCAGCTGCCGGCGAAGGGCGCGCGCGATTCGGTTTGGGTGCGGGCGATCGGGATCGGCGCGGTGGTGATTGCGGCTTCGTGGCTGGTGCTGGCGCTGAATGGCGGGGAGCGTGTGTCGAGCGCGCACCTGGCCATCAGCGTGGGTGGAGGACTCGGTTTCGTGATGCTGTTGAATACCTGGGGCGTGGTTTGGAGGGTGCAGAAACGATTGATTGCGTATACGCGCGCTGCAGCGGAGCAGGGCACGCCGATGCCGCCGGATGCGGAGCGGATGATGCGCTGGTCCTTTCTTACCGCGCGCACATCGTTATGGCTGTCGTTTCCGATGTTGTTTTTGATGGGTGCCAGTAGCCACTATCCGTTTTTGAGTTCGGTGGGCCGCTAGAAAAAGGCGAAAGATTTAATACAGACATCGCATATTTAGGGGCACAGAAATCACGGAGAAAAAAGAAGGGAAGCCATGGCACTGCAATCGCACGCGAGGCTTGCGGAGATTCGCGACAGCTTGCTGGAAACCTACGCGAGCAACGATGCGATGAACCAACTCATACTCTCGCATCTGGACCCGCGTGCATGGCGCGCGCAGTTGCCGGGCCAAAAAGGCAATGGGCGGACAATCGCGGCCATTTTTGCGCATCTGCATAACAACCGTCTTTCTTGGCTGAGGAATTCCGCGCCGCATCTGAAGTGTCCGTCGCCGCTTGATCCCGACCGCTGCACCATGAAGCAGGCGGCTGCCGCGCACCGGAGAAGCGGCGCGCAGTGTCTGCGCATGTTGTCGGATGCTCTCTCGGCCAGTCCGAATCGCCGGGTTGCAAAGTTTTCGCGCGGCAGTTGGACGCAAACGTGGCCCGCGGGAGGGACCATGTTCGCGTATATGTTTTCGCACGAGGCGCACCATCGCGGCCAGATTTTGATGCTGGCGCACCAGTTGGGCTACCGCATGCTGCACAAGACTCCGGGCATCTGGCATTGGGAGAAACTCTGGAAAGTAGCCGGCCTCAGCACGCGCCCGCGCTGAGCGGGACGACTGAGTCTGCTTGACCTTACGGATACAGTCCTCAATCTTCAAACCCTTGCAGCTCGACCTCTAATTCCTCGCCAAGTTCCAGCTCAATTTTTTCCTTGAGAGCAATCTCGATCTGTTTCGATCTGTGAAGTCCTCTCGGCACGCTGGTCGTTTTGTCGATCGGAAGAATCTGGTAGCCCGGAGTTTCCTTCACTCTACAAAGGCGAATCAAAAAGTCCTGGTTTTCACTGAAGTCAAACGGATCGCGGCCTAATACTCTCTGATTCGGAATCAGAACGCTTTCATCGATGTCTGAAGCAAGTTGAATATTGATCGTTCCCCGCCACAGACCCAGATGCTCATAAAATTTCGGACGGAGTCGTGCATGATTCGAGCCAGACACATATGTCCCCCTCACGAATTTCGAGCTCAATGTCTGTACTCCAAGCTAATAATTCTCCTGACTACGATTAGAACAGCTCCCGCGCTTTCCCAATCGCGACCCGGCAGCGCGGTTTACGCCCACCTCGTCGGCGTGCGAACGTATGGATAGGCGGGCGTCTTCTGTAAGGAGTCACGCACAAATATTGTACAGAAGCGGACTGTGGTGTCTAACTTAATGAAAATCAGGGATAAAAAGTAGGGA
>Ga0209166_10003219_pt1 | contig 11890 bp, 9 predicted proteins | sample Coa_R1_3_FD_187151 | JGI IMG/M metagenome (GOLD analysis project Ga0209166, IMG submission 187151) | Surface soil microbial communities from Centralia Pennsylvania, which are recovering from an underground coalmine fire - Coalmine... | ecosystem: Environmental > Terrestrial > Soil > Unclassified... | reverse complement strand
CACCTGGTATCTCCGGCTATCAGCAAGTCACCGAGACCATCAACAACTTCAACCTCGCCGCCAGCACCGAATCGGTGCATGTCGTGAAATGTCCGGCTGGCAAGACGGTCCTCAGCGGCGGCTTCATCCTGTTCGGTACCAACGGTTTTCTGTCCAACAATACCAACGGCCCCGTCGATTCGACGCAATGGGCCGTCTCCATCTACAACCCGAGTAGCGCCAACACCGTCAGCGTCAACACCGTCACCTTCTACGCCGTCTGCGCAGTGGTCAGCTAGCCGAGCTCGCGCAGGTACTCCCGCAGCACCGCCAGGTGTTGCGGGAACGCCACTTCTGGCTCCGCGATCTCTGGATGCCACTTCTTCTCCCACTCGACTGAGATGTAATCTCGGTACCCCCGCGCCTCGAGCAGACGCAGCGCCTCTTTGACCGGGACCACACCTTCGCCCAGCAGCAGCAGCTGCCACCCGTCGTCCGTCCGTCGCGCGTCCTTCAGGTGCACATTCAGGACGCGATCGCCGAGTGCCTCGAGCGCCTGGGCCGGCGTTTCGCCCATCCGCGCGGTATGGAACAGGTCCCAGACGGCGCCGATCGCCGGACTGGGCGCCAGCGCGAGCGCCCGCGCCACCGTAACCGCACTCGCGAACTCGTCGTGCGTCTCGACACCGACGCGTACGCCGGCCTGCGTGGCGTGGTCGGCGAGGCGCGTCAGCATCTCGCCGACGGCGTCGATACTGCGCTCGAGATCAAGCTCCGGCGGAGTGCGCGCCGCAAAGCAGCGGATGACCGGCACGTTCAGCTCGGCGGCCAGGTCGATCCAGGCGTGCGCTTCATTCAGCGTTGCCTGTCGCACCTCGGGCTCCGCCGTGGCGAGCCGGACCGACGTGGCCAGCACCGTCACCGGCAACTCGTCACTCGAGAAGAGTGTCCGCAGCCGCCCACGGTTGGCGCGCACGGACTCGAGGCTAATCACTTCACCGTCGAGCAAACGCAAGTCGATGCCCGCATAGCCATAGGCGCGGGCGTTCCTGGCCGTCTGTTCGAGGTCCCAGCCCGGTGCGCCAAGCGTATTGAGGGTAAATTTCATACAGTCACCTGTTCAAAGGTTACCTGCTCGCGCGGGCAGAGCCAGCGGTTATGATCGCCGGTTGCATGCAAACGCTAGCCCTGACCACCGCGGAACTGCAGCAGACGAACGCTTACTGGCGAGCCTGTAACTACTTGTGCGCAGGCATGATCTATCTGCGCGACAATCCGCTGCTCAAAGAGCCGCTCCGCCCCGAGCACTGCAAGAATCGGCTCCTCGGACACTGGGGGTCAGATCCGGGTCAGACCTTTGTGTGGGTCCATCTCAATCGGGTGATCCGCAAGTATGACCTGGATATGATCTACATTTCGGGTCCAGGCCATGGCGCGCCGGCGGTCATCTCGAACTGTTATCTGGAGGGGACGTACTCGGAGATCTACCCGGAGAAGAGCCAGGACGAGGCGGGGCTACTCAACCTGTTTCGAGCGTTTTCATTTCCTGGCCAGCTCGGGAGTCATTGCACGCCCGAGGTTCCCGGGTCCATTCACGAAGGTGGCGAGTTGGGCTACAGCGTCTCGCACGCGTTTGGCGCCGCGTTCGACAACCCCGACCTGATTGTGAGCGTCGTGGTCGGCGATGGCGAGGCAGAGACCGGACCACTGGCCACCGCCTGGCATTCCAACAAGTTTCTGAATCCGATCCGCGATGGCGCCGTGTTGCCGATCCTGCATCTCAATGGCTACAAGATCGCGAACCCGACGTTGCTGGCCCGCATCTCGCCCGAGGAGCTCGAAGATCTGTTCAAAGGCTACGGCTGGACGCCGCACGTGGTCGCGGGTGATGACCCGGACACGATGCATCAGCAGATGGCCACGACGGTCGAGCGGTGCGTGCAGCAGATTCGATCCATCCAGCAAGTGGCCCGGCAGACCGCGAAGCCGGAGCGGCCCCGCTGGCCGATGATCGTCCTCCGCACACCCAAGGGCTGGACTGGACCAGGACAGGTCGACGGCCACCAGGTGGCAGGCACCTGGCGAGCCCACCAGGTGCCGGTGTTGGACGTGCAGTCCAATCCAGAGCATCTGCGGATTGTCGAGGAGTGGATGCGCAGTTATCGACCAGCGGAGCTCTTCGATGCGCACGGTACGCTGGTTCCCGAACTCAAAGCCCTGCCGCCCACCGGAGCGCGGCGGATGAGCGCCAACCCGCATGCCAACGGCGGCAAACTGCGCAAGGCGCTCAGTCTTCCAGACTTCCGTGAGTATGCTGTCTCGGTCGACCATCCAGGCGGGCAGGAGATCTCACCCACCGAGACGCTGGGCAAGTATCTGCGCGACGTGATGCGCCGTAACATGACTAGCTTTCGTCTCTTCAGCCCAGACGAGAACGCATCCAACCGCCTGCAAGATGTGTACGCCGCCAGCAAGAAGACCTGGCTGGCGGAGCTCCGACCGGAAGATGCCGACGGCGGTGACCTCGCACCGGATGGCCGGGTGATGGAGATGCTCAGTGAGCACACCCTCGAGGGCTGGTTGGAGGGCTATCTCCTGACTGGACGTCACGGGCTGTTCAGCACGTACGAGGCCTTCGTCCACATCATCGACTCCATGTACAACCAGCACGCCAAGTGGTTGGAAAAGTCAAAGCTCGAGCTCGACTGGCGGCATCCTATCTCCTCGCTCAATCTGCTGATCTCGTCGCTTGTCTGGCGGCAGGATCACAATGGTTTCACGCATCAGGATCCTGGGTTTCTGGATCTGGTCAGCAACAAGAGCGCCGATATCACGCGCATCTACATGCCGCCCGACGCCAACTGCCTGCTCAGCGTGGCGGACCACTGCCTGCGCAGCGAAGACTACGTCAATGTCGTTGTCTCGGATAAGCAGCCGCACCCGGTCTATCTTGACATGGACGCCGCGATCATCCATTGCACGAAGGGCATCGGCATCTGGGAGTGGGCCAGCAACGACGGCGGCGCGGAGCCAGACCTGGTGATTGCCAGCGCTGGCGACATCCTGACCAAAGAGGCTCTGGCCGCGGTCGTCATTCTCCGGGAGAACTTCCCGGAGCTGAAGATCCGGTTCGTCAATGTGGTCGACCTGTATCGCCTGCAGCCGGACACGGAGCATCCGCATGGGCTCTCCGCGCGTGACTTCGACTCCCTGTTCACGCGCGACAAGCCGGTGATCTTCAATTTCCACGGCTACCCCTGGCTGATCCACAAGTTCACCTATCGCCGAACGAATCACGCCAACATCCACGTCCGGGGCTACAAGGAAAAGGGCAACATCAACACCCCGCTGGAGCTGCTCATCTACAACCAGGTGGATCGCTTCGATCTGGCGATCGACGCGATCGATCGGGTGCCGAAGCTGCAGGGGCCGGGCGCGCACCTCAAAGAGTGGCTCAAAGGCCAGATCATCGAGAGCATCAACTACGCCGATACCGAGGGTCTCGACAAACCCGAGATCCGGAACTGGAAGTGGCCCCAGGCCGCCAGCTGAGCATCGGCGCGCTCATTCCGCGGCGACACCGGCTGCCCGCGCCGCTCCGCTCGCTCCTCCGCTCCGGCACTCTGGGATAGATGACTTGCAGTCGCCCTGCGGGAGCTTGCTGAGCCAGCCGCGGTAGCCGCTCGTCGCTCACGGTTGACCCAGAACTGGTCTGGGCATGCGGGCTGCATCCTACCCGCTGGGGTGGCTAGACACTGCCCCGGCGGGTGTGGTGGGCCGCTGGCTCCCACGCGATGATCAGTGAATACTCCATCAGGAGGAGCGATGAAATGGCGATGATCACCGAACGGCCACCGACCGCGGCTCCACAGGATCCCACGCCTGAATCGCCGCGCACGCATACGCAACGCTCGAGCTGGCTCAAGCGCTACCAGCAGCATCTGTGGATTGGCGGCGTGAGCCTCGCCGTGATCGTCGCGTTCATCGTGCCGAATGCGCTGGCGCCCGTGGCGCCGACGGGCACTCAGACCGTCGGCAGCGCGCCGACGATGACCGCGATGCCAGGTATGGCAGCCGCCGCGAGCCCGGACATCAAGCCACTGCCCGCCGATCTGAAGCCGCTCGGCGCGCCGCAGATCGCGCCGCCCATCACGCGGACCGAGCCGGCGTACGTCAAGTTCAACCTGGAGACCAGCAAGGTCACGGCCCTGATGGCGAATGGAGTCGCCTACGAGTACTGGACGTTCAACAATACCGTGCCGGGACCCATGCTCCGCGTACGCGAAGGCGACACGGTCGAGATCGACCTCAGCAATGCCGCGGACGCCGGGGCGATCCACAGCATCGACCTGCACGCGGTGAGCGGGCCAGGCGGCGGGGCGAAGGTCATGCAGATTCTGCCGGGGGACGATGGCTCCTTCAAGTTCGAGGCGCTCACCCCGGGCGTGTACGTCTACCACTGTGCGACCCCGATGGTGGCCCAGCACATTGCCAGCGGCATGTATGGTCTCATCGTGGTTGAGCCCAAGGCCGGACTGGCGAAAGTCGACCACGAGTTCTACCTGATGCAGGGCGACTTCTATCTCCAGGGCCAGCGCGGCGACCAGGGCCTGCGCGCCTTCGACGTCAACAAGATGCTCGACGAGCGGCCAGACTACGTGCTCTTCAATGGCGCCGTCGGCTCGCTGACCGGTGACAACGCGCTCAAGGCGAGCGTCGGCCAGTCGATTCGCATCTTCTTCGGCGTGGGCGGCCCAAATCTGACGTCGAGCTTCCACGTGATTGGTGCGATCTTCGACAAGGTCTTGCCAGAGGGCTCATTCACGAGCCCACCGGAAACCAACGTCCAGACCACCCACGTCTCGGCCGGCGGCGCGACCGTCGTCGAGTTCACCGCGAAGGTGCCCGGCACGTATTCGATCGTCGATCACAGCCTGGGACGCATGGAGAAGGGCGCCGCGGCCCAGATCGTGGTCGACGGCCCCGACCAACCCGACCTGTTCCAATCGATCAAAGCCGGGGCCGGCGGCTCCGGCGGCCACTAACGAGCCGTCAGTCGAGCTCGGACGTCACGGGTCCCAGCCGACCCGTCGTCTCAACCTCCAACTCGGCCGCGAGTACGCCTTGCAGCATGTCCGCGAGCGAGAGCGGTACTCCGGCGTTGCCGTAATAGGCCGTGTCGGGCGGTGGGGGTGAAGCCACGAGATGCGCGACTTGCTTGCGGAGGCGTCGATGTGCCTCGACGTACCGCGCATGCGCGTCCTCAGGCAGTGCTTCGTCCAGCCACGCCGCGTAGGCGTACCAGCGGGCCACGTGGTGGAGGACTCGTTCGAGGGTCCAACCGCCGTTCGGCGGCTGCCAGTCCAGTTGAGCGGGCGTGAGACCGGCGGCGCGGCGCGTGAACAGCGCCATGACCCGATCGACGCGCCAGAGCCACGCCGCGAGCTCGGACTCGGTCACCGGAAAGGTGTCTTCATCGAACGTGACGTCCGACGGCGCCCAACCGTCGGTCGGCACGGGCACGACGCCACGATCCTGCCAGTCGAGCCACTGCTCGAGTTGATTGAAGTGGTCGAGCGCGTGATCCGCCACGCGCCGCAGGATCTTGCGCGGCGTCATCGGATAGATGTACCCGTCTCGAGCGCTGATCGACACGATTCGCGACGGGTCGTACCGGGTCAGGTGCTCGAGGTACTGACGCGTTCTGGCGTAGCCAGCGACCAGATGCGCGACCGGATCCGCGGGCACCGGCACCAGGTTGAGCGCCGCAAATGCTTCGAGGTCGGCCAGACTGGCCAGGGTTGCCCGGTCAATGCGGGCGTCGGCGGCGCGAGCCAGCGTTTCCGCGTGGGCCTTATCGAGATCGGTGAGCCAGTGCGCCTCCATATCGGTAAGCGTACTCGGGTATGCTGTCCGTAGTTGACAGCCATTCAATCGCTCGTCGCTCAGGAGATCCTGGACTCGCGCGGGAACCCTACCGTGGCGGTCGTGGCAACCCTCGCGGACGGCAGCACCGGGTGGGCGGGCGTGCCGTCGGGCGCCAGCACCGGCAGCCGCGAGGCGGTCGAGCTTCGCGATGGCGACCCCAAGCGGTACGGCGGCAAGGGCGTCCGGACCGCGGTCGCCAACGTCGAAGGGCCGCTCGCGAAAGTGGCGCTCGGACGCGACGCCGCGGACCAGGCGGGCCTCGACCGCGCATTGATCGACGCTGACGGCACGCCCAACAAGAGCCGCCTGGGCGCCAATGCCATCCTGGGCATCTCCCTGGCCGTCGCGCGTGCCACGGCGCAGAGCCGCCGCCTGCCGCTGTATCGGTACCTGGCTGAACTGGTGGGGCGGAAACCTGGTCCGCTACCGGTCCCCCAGCTCAACATCCTCAACGGCGGCAAGCATGCGGAGAACTCGACCGACCTGCAGGAGTTCATGGTCTTACCCGTCGGGGCACCGACGTTCTCCGAGGGTCTGCGCTGGGCGTCCGAGATCTACCATCGGCTGGGACGGCTCTTGCACGAGCGAGGGCTGGCCACCACCGTCGGGGATGAGGGTGGCTACGCACCGAGTCTGCCGAGCAACGCGGCGGCGGTGGAAACAATCGTCCAGGCGATCGCACTGGCGGGCTACTCGCCTGGCCAGCAGGTCGCGATCGGGCTGGATCCGGCTTCGAGCGAGTTCTACGCGGACGGGCGGTATCAGCTCCGGCGTGAAGGCCGCGCGCTGACGAGCGAAGAGATGGTCGACTTCTATGCCGATTGGCTGGATCGGTTCCCGATTGTGAGCCTCGAGGATGGTCTCGCGGAGCAGGACTGGGACGGCTGGGGGCTACTCAATCGGCGGCTGGGCGACCGGCTCCAGCTGGTCGGCGACGATGTCTTCGTGACGAATCCAGCCATCATCCGCGAAGGCATCAAGCAGCACACCGCCAACTCGGTGCTGATCAAGCTCAATCAGATCGGGTCGCTGACCGAGACGATCGAGGCGGTCAAACTCACCGAGTCCGCCGGCTGGACGGCGGTCGTGTCGCACCGCTCGGGCGAGACACCCGACGCGTTCATCGCGGACTTCGTGGTTGCCCTGGGGACCGGTCAGCTCAAGACCGGCGCGCCCGCGCGCGGCGAACGGGTCGCCAAGTACAACCGTCTACTCGAGATCGAGCGCGAGCTGGGCGCTGACGCCGAGTACGCCGGAAGAGGTGCGTTCTCGAGAACGGGCCGCTCCTCCGGCGCACTCTGATCTGAACTGTCAGGCCGGCCGACGAATGCGCAGGCCGACCGGCTGGCAAAGCCGCCGGACCCAACTGCCGACCGCGGCCAGGGGCCGCGTCGCGCGTCGTGGCTGAGAAGGTCTGAGCTGGTTCGCGAGCCGTTCCCGGGCTGCTTCGGCGAGCAGGTCCGCCTGCCTCGCCTTGGCAAGTTCCATGAGCATCCAGTGATCCATCATGGCTGGCTCCTCGTGTTTTGAGATGCCCCAAACGTAAGCCAGCGACGTCGACGAAGCTGTCAGCCGGCTTACACCACACGTGTCGCCAGCATGACAGTCCGTGGGCGATTGACCGCGCGAGCTTGAAGCCCACGCCAGGTATGCCGGGCAGAACGCGTCAGGTCCTAGATCACCGAGAACACGCGTGAGGCCATCTTGCGACTCGACGTCGCGAGGGACGCCGCGTCGGTCGATGCCTCGAGCGGGTCGTTCATGTGGTGGACCAGCGCGGTGAGGCACAACCAACCACCCGGCGCACCCACGATATCGGCACTCAATGCGAAGCTGGCGATGCCAGGTGAGTTCACCGCCACGCCGGACAGCGTTTGCACGCCCACGGTCGTCCAGCCGTCCACTCGAAACGCCTGACCGGCGAGGGCGGCGCCGGCTCCGTCCGCCAGCGGCAACGGTGGGACATGATCTTGGAACCTGGATGCCAGGAGCGCCACGTACACGTCGCTTACTGGTGCGTTGGCGCGGTTGTGGACCTGGACGTAGACATGGCTCATCGATGCGCTCTGGCTTGGAATGCTGTCCGTCTCGGCGATCGAGCGATTGGCAAATTGCAGAAAATCGACGTTCTCCGCAAGCACGAAGACGCTGATATCCGGACTCGTCCCCGGTCCAGCCGCGGGGACCGGGTACACGCCGCGATCCAGCGCGGTTCGCCGGATGTACAGCTCGGGCTGCAGCAGCGGCTGACCACCGAGGTAGTACTCGTACACGCCGCGACCGTACGTCGCCGCGCGCAGCAGGGCTTTGGACGGATCAGGATGAAACTGCAGGTCGAGCACCGGCGCCTCGGGCAGATCGCGCGAAAAGTTCTCCCAGTGCTGACCGCCATCGGTGGAGCGCCAGACCCCGACGTCGGCCCCAACGAACATGGCGTCGAAGTGCGTGTCGACCGCGAGCGCATTGAGCTGCATGGGTGGCAGACCGCCATCGCGCCGGTCCCACGGCGAGGCTGGCCCGCCAGCCGGCCGTTGCCCATCAAATCGCATGAGATGCGCGTCTGCCGCAGACCCGCCCAGGGTCACATAGATCGAGTCCCCGCTCGGATCATGTGGATCCACCGCAATGCTCGTTATTTCCCCGGGCGCGGTCGGTACTGGAGGCGGCGGTTGGTTCGGATCCGGAGGCTTGACCGGCGGCGGCAGCGGTTGTTGGGTCCACGCTCCGTTGGCCTGCACAAAACGGTACACGCTGCCAGCTCGCGTACCCGCGTACAGTTTGGTGGGCGAGGCGAAGCACAGCGCTCGAATCTCGTCGTCGAGCCTGTCCTTTTCAAGGTCGTTGGCTGGGATGGACTGCCACGTCAGGCCGAAGTCCGTGCTGATCCATGGCCGTTCTGAGCCAAATGCCAGCAAGTCAGCCTGCGCTGGGTCGGTCTGGTCGGGCGGGTTGCCGACCAGGGGTGGATAGAACAGCACGTTCTCGTTGTCCGCTACCACTGGAACCGACACGTCCGTAAACGACGCGCCACCGTCGACGGAGCGGCGAAGCTTGGCGTCGACGTAACCCGAGACGATCTGGTTCGGGTCGGTGCGCTTGATGACCGTGGCCCCGCCATCGCCCGGGGCGACCGGGACCCAGACCTCGTCGCCGCTGAAGCGCAGGCAGCCGTTGTCCTGGGTACCGCACAGGAGGATCGCGTCGTTTTGCGGGTGCTGGGCGACTCCGTTGCAGCTGATCGTCGACAAGCCGAGGTTGCGTGACGCGAAGATGTCGCCCGCGCCAGCCGGGCTCGACGAGTAGAAGACTCCCCCGTCGGTGCCGACCCACAGCTGGTTGGGATCGCCGGGCGTGAACACGAGCGCGTGAATGTCGGCGTGGAGCGAATTGCCGATGAACGTCGCTTCCAGTGACGCGGCGGCCGGGGACACCTTGCAACGATAGACTGCCCCGGAATGCGTCTCGCCGACCGAGGCACCGCCAATATAGACGGTATTTGGGTCGCCCGGGGCAACGGCGATCGCCTGCGCGTAGTAGCCAAAGAGCGGAATGTCGGGGCCATTCATGAAGCCCGCGGGCACGCCGTCGAGGTTCTCCCACTGCGCGTCCGGCCGGGTGAGATCAAGGCGCAGGACGCGCTCGTTGTGGGTCAGCGCATACAGGACCGGCGGATCAGTGGCCGGGACGGCCAGGCTGACGCGGCCGCCGCCGACGTCGTCTTCAAGGGCGAACCCGGCCAGACCAGCGGTGGGTTTGGGCGGGATTGTCGCCATCGGCGTCCACGTCGCCGCGTCGCTCGATCTGAAGACGTGACCGTCGGCACGGGCCACAAAAAAGACTGTCGCGTCCCCTGACGTTGCCGCGACCACGCTCGTGACCGATCCGATATTAAATTCAGTCTGCCCGATCGCCGCGACATACGCCCAGTGGAACTCCGCGGGTGCTTTGGGGTTAACTTCGCGGCGGTAGAGCCCCTGGACCGTTGCAGCTAACACCCGCCCGGGTGTGGCGGGATCGACGGCGAGTTGGAAAAAGCCGCTGCCCACGAGCGGCGGATCGCCCTCGGCCACCGCCTCCGTCGTGAAGGTCGCTCCACCCCTGGTCGAGACAACCGCGCCGACGCCGAAGTACCCGATCCACTTACCAATTTCAGATTGGATGATCAGCACGGCGGCGTAGCCTTCGCCGGTGCCGACGTAGATGATGTCGGGATTTGTCGGGTCGATGGCAATCGCGCCGCAAGCCAGTGAATCAGACGCGGGGGCGGCCGGTGCCCCCTGGGCTGACGCGTTCATCAGTGCGGACCAGGTGCGGCCGGTGTCGTCGGACCGCCAGACTCCGCCGTTGTGCGACGCGGCATAAATCCGCTGTCCGTCCTTGGACACCGCGATGCCGGCTACCCGGCCGCTGGTGGCGGGTCTCGTCGCCCCTTCGCCCAACCGCACGACGAATGGCCCAAGTGGAATCCACCCCCGCACCGGGGTGCTGCCGGGCGCGACTAAGCTCGCCCGAAATGCATTGAGTGCATCCAGACGCAGCCTCGCAGCATCGGCGCCGGGTGACAGGCGAGACTCCACAAAGCGGTCGATCCGCCGCCCGAAACGCCCGAGGTTTTCGGTATGTGAACGCTTTGCTCCGGATGGGGGCCTCCCGGGCGTCAACATGGCGCTGCTCCGGTGGTATGTGCGCCGGCGTACTGGACGAGTGCTTCGAGGCAAAACGCGGTGGTGAGTTCCGCTGAGCCGTAGTACTGCGTAGGGTCGACAAAGAGAGCTGCGCTGGGCCACGCGCCATCCGGCTGCTGTGCGGCCAGTATCGAGTCAATGCAGCCGTCCAACGCAGCCGAAGACGCACGAGCTCGCCCGAAATTGCACAGGACGTTCGCCGCGAGCGCCGTCTCCAATGCGGTTCCGAAGCTGTTGTCGGCTTGCTGCAGGGCCAGTACCCGCGCGATCACGAGGTCGGCGACCAGACCGAGCGATGGCGCGCTCTCAACATACGCCCGGGAGACCATGTAATAGAAAGGTAGGCGGCTCGGGTAGAAGCTACTGCAGGTGTCCTCCGCCTGTGTTTCGATGACCTCGAGCAGGAATCGGAGCGCGCCCTCGCTGCGACGATTCTCGCCCAGATACAGGAGCACGTTCGCGTTGACCACGGCGTCGATATCGCTCCACTGCCCGAACACAATCAGCCAGAGCAGCGCTTCGCCATTGGGTGGAGAGGTCATTGGCCGCCCGCCGCGCGGGGCTAGCCACGTGTAGAACCGGCCTTCAGGCGTGGCGTTCGCCCCTATGACATCTTCGTTCGGCGGGAACGGGCGATTGAACCAGTGCAGGACGAACGCCGCGCAGCAGGTGTCGTCGAGGTCCGGCGGATAGAGTTGATGCCGCTCACTATCGCTGGACGCGAACCGCCAGACCGCCGGCGACTCGCGTTCGCGTTCGAGGAAGTCGAGTGCTCTTGACGTGAGCCATTCGACTCGCGGATCCGCGACACGCCGCAGGCAGGACAGGATCAGCGTCGTACCAAACGGCGACGGGAACCATTCCTCGTCGAGCATGTTCGCGTGCGGAGCGACTCGCGTGGCGAACTCGCCGTGCGGAAGCTGGGCAACGTGAAGAAACGAGACCCCCCGGCTGACTGCGGCCGCCACCTGCTGCGTCTGGCGCTGGTGCCGCACGTTGAGCTCCGCGATCAGCCGGGTCCGCTCCGGAGATGCCCGAGCAGGTGCTTGATCGCGTTCAGGTTGTTCACGTCGATGCCGTCGAGTGCGTTTTGCACGTCGATGACCGCGTGTGGATCGTCGATTCCGAAGCTATGCAGGGTGGCCGCCGTGTCGTTCTTGAGTTTTGCCAGCAACGCAGGGTTTCGCAGCGCCTCCGTGGCCAGGTCATTGAATCTGGACATCCGTCACCCAACTCCTTTCTCTCTTGTCCCGCGACGTGAGCGCGTCTAGTGTTCGCGCCAGATACGGTAGGACCTC
>Ga0209166_10003215_pt1 | contig 11898 bp, 6 predicted proteins | sample Coa_R1_3_FD_187151 | JGI IMG/M metagenome (GOLD analysis project Ga0209166, IMG submission 187151) | Surface soil microbial communities from Centralia Pennsylvania, which are recovering from an underground coalmine fire - Coalmine... | ecosystem: Environmental > Terrestrial > Soil > Unclassified... | reverse complement strand
ACTTGTAACCGCTCCTTAGATCCTCGGACACGCTCACGCTAGAGATAAGGTCGACCTCGCCCCTGTTCATAGCGATTGCCTTTTGAACGATTCTTGGGAAAGTATACCAGCCTGAAAGTGAATCCATGGGTGGTTGGCTTATCCGCAGCAAGTGGGGCGTTTCTTTACTTGGACGATACACGCGGTATCTCTAACGAGGTCGGCCTTGGCAAGGGCTTTTTCCGGGGTGTTGGCCTCCTGGGGCACACCCCCGCGTGGTGTTCTCCGTCCTGGCAACTGCGATCGTAGTCTTTCGACCAATCTTTTCAATGTATTAGCTCCACCCAAGTCGTTCCAGTTCCAAGGGGAACGACGGACGCACCGCGTTCCTGCTTCCAAGTTTGGGCTGGATGATAGCTTTTCGCCCCCAGAACTTTTGCTGGTTGCTCGATCCGAAGCCGTGCGGCGTGCAGATATTGCGTTGCTCGTGCCAGACCCACGTGAATCGCTCCCGTCTTCGCGTTCAATTCAAGAGATTCAAACTGACCTGCATCTAACGTAAGCCACAGGCCCGCCGGGGCCAGGTATGCGCGCATCCGGAATGAATCGAGCGGCGTAACCTTCACGTTTTCGCGATCCACACGAAGGTTTCCTCCAAACACAACCCAACCAAACTCCGGGTGGCGCACAACGTAAGTCGCGGTGTTCCAGGAATGGCCGAAAAGATTCGGGCCGTCGTCGCCCGTAATACCGTCCCGTCGCAACAAATCAGGAAAAGCATGAAAGGCGGGAGCCAAATAGCCTTCTTCGTCGATGTCCGTGAGCGTGCCCATCGTGCCGCCGTATCCTACGCGAAGCAGGTAAAAGTCGTCAGGATGCTCGCGATATTCTGCGAGAAGCGGAATGGCGTTCAAACTCGAGCCGTAGTGGTGCAACTGGCGTTCCAGCTGCCGAAGTTTGCCCGCAAAAATGAAATCCCAATAGCGCCGCGCGCTGCCGTTATATCCCCAATGGGGAATCGCGGGATCGTAGCCAAGGATGGCGTTGAGCGTCACGTCCGCCTTCTCCTGGAAACCAAAATATTTCATCCAGGCGTAGACCTCTTCCTGCCCGGTCGAGTCCCACGGCATTTCGCTCCCGTAGGGATACGCTTCCCCTTTCCATCGATTGGCCCTCACACGCATCTTGGCTTCCAAATCATCCGCTTGTGTATTCCATCCTTCTCGTCGCAAATCCTCCAGCACTTGAAGAAAAATGTCCCCTTCCATTTGGCCGAAAACGGCATATCCCGGAGCAAGTTTCGTCATCGCAACAGAAGTTTCGTATGCGTTGGTCAAATACCAGTCCCACGGATGATTTGTCACCAAACCCTCGTAGTTCCTGGCCAATCGGTATAAAACCCAATCCGCGGCGACCACATGAGGATAATCGTAAGAGCGGTCCACACGTTCGGAGTCCGCTTTGTTCCAGCTTGTCCACGAAGTCCAGTCAAAGTCCTTTCGGTAGAAGTCCGGTGGCATTTGGTCCGGCTGGTAGTAGAAAAGGCTTTTGCGCACGCCAAATTTCTTCGGCCCATCCTTGTACTGCAAGCCACCCCAGAGAACGCCGTCCACGAACTGTTGAAACTTGTCCAACTCTTCCTTATTCGGCGCACCCAGCTGTTTCATGATCGCTGAAATCCACGCGCCTCCGCCCCCTTCGTCGCCGAGCCCGGCAATCCACGCGCGGCTGTCTTGCATGACGATTTTGTTCTCGTCGCGGTCGTAGGTCATGAAGGAAGGACTGCGGTGAAATGGATCCTGCGGATCAACAAACCACTGCTTCGTCGCGAAAAAATGGCCCAAGTCCGCTATCGCCTGGGCTTCCGGCTTAACCACAAAATAATGAATGGTCTGGACCAGGCCGTCCTTGTAGGTAACCGTTAGCCGCGCGCGCCCCCATGCTGTTCCGTGCACAGAATATTTCTTCCATCCCGTAGCGGGGCCTGCTTCCTCCTTGACGGTGATCGCACCTGCGGGCTCCACGGTCGCAGACCGCACCGGCTCGGGATAGTTCAGAAAAAGCTCGCCTCCCGTATCCATCGGCAGGACGTACCCGGGAATCCCGACAGCCACGGGGCGATGATTCTCCTGCAGCGTCTTTTCGATGTGACGAATTGAATCTGCCAGCACGAACGTCACGCCGTAGGTTTTCGATTCACCTGGCGTAAGAGTGGCTTGCGTTGGCGGATTCCAAGGCTTCGCGTTCTTCCATTCGTTTTCGACGAAAGCAGCGCTGTGCACCATCCAATTGTAGAAACCTTCGAAGGTGATGCCCCGAGGCGTGAGATCGCGGAAGATGGAAGCGCCGGTCGAACGGCGGGCGCCAAGAATCGGGTTGTATGCTTCCAACGGAGTGTTTCCATCTGGCAGAACTAGCAAAGCAGGTCCGTGTCCGCTCAACCGAGTTACCTGCAGATATCCCGCATCCTCGCCGATATAAGGATCGTAAAACGAGCAAATGGCGTGAGCTTGGTCGAGGGAGCGATCGTTCAACACATTGTTGAAGATCATAGGGATTCCCAAAGCACCGATCTGCACGTTTTCGGCTGCCTTGTTTTTTAGCGTGAAGCGCAGAGCAAGCTTGCCGTCCTCGTTCGCCCACGCTCTTGTAATCTGCAAAGGAAAGTCCGCGGGCAACGTTGGCGCGAGGTCCGCGGCTGCCAGCGTCGGTGACAGTGAGGGAAGGGCCGTCACGGGTTTACGAGTGAGCGCGGTGGAGTAGCTTTTCCACTCACCCGAAGAGCCCGATCGCAGCCGCAGGTCAATGTCGCCCAGGTGATAATAGCCGTCCCTGGATCGCTCGATGAGCAGGTCGCCCGGAGTAAAATCGAAATCTCCCGCACCCTTAGGCTTCAGAGCAGCAATCGTTTGCGAAGAACGAACCAGGCGCAGGGAAAATGCGGGCGTTTCGAGGTCCAAATACCCCTGTTCCAACATAGGCCCCGGCGTCGGGGCTTCTTTCTGCCGTTGGTGTGCCAACACGGCCCAGAAGCTTACTGAACCAAACAAAAGTGCGGCCACAACCAATGCTAGGAACCGAGAGCGCACAGTGCGCAAGGTATAGTTCATGTTACTGCTCCCATTGTTGCGGCTCCCCACTTGAGTCTATTGCTATAAATGCTGCAAGCGCTGTCATGACGAGCTGCGCTAAGTTGTCTCTACAAATACGCTCTTATTTCGATTGCATAATACACGGGCTATGCTACATTGCAAGCGCTTGCTTCCATCCCTGGAGGATGTCCCCAATGCGTTGGTTCCCCGCTTTGCTATTTTCTGCCGCACTCTCCTTTGCCCCTTCGATCGCGGCGCAGTCTCTTCAGGACACTCAGTTTCAGCTTGTCTATTCGCCTTCCGGCATCACGAGTCTGAAGCACGTTCACGACAAGTACGACACCGACTATATCGCCGACGGCCGCACTGTTGGTGATGTTCTCGTCCGCTATCGGGCGGTGGGCGAGAAAGACTGGAGGAAAGCATCGGCGGCCGTCCTGAACACCAGTGCGTCCCCATATCCGCAAGGAGTTTCCTTTACGATTGGTCAGGTAGTCCCCACGCTTGCTTCACTCGCGCGCCCTTCGGCTTCCGCGCGCGGGCCCGTCTTCGCCCTGAACGACCAGCTCCTTCCGAGGAATTCTCACGACGTAGCCGTCCCGCGCTTTATTTGGTTTGGCAAGAAAGGCACAACCGAATGGGTGCAATACGACTTTCCCGAACCCAAAGAGATTCGGTCTGTTGAGGTCTATTGGGCGGTTCATGAGGACGACAACAGTCCGGGCAAGGTTCCCAAGAGTTGGCGTGTCCTCTATCGTGAGGGGGAAGACTGGAAGGAAGTGAATACGCCCTCCGGCTATCCGGTCGCAGCCGATCAGATAAATCAAGCCGCCTTGCTCCTGTCACGACCACCGCGCTACGTCTCGAAGTTCAATTATGGGAAGGAGCGACTGCGGGTCTTTTCGAATGGAGTCTCAATGGTGAAGGCAGGCAGGTTTCTCCAATTCGCGATCTTCAGGCTCAAGAAAATTTCCAACTTAAAGACAATGCTCTGGTGTGGACCATTTCCCTGAAAAATATGACTAGCGCGGAGCTTGATGTCGGGGACCCGGGGCTGGCTGGAAACGGCCTACTACTATCTTGGGAGCGACTATCGCGGCTCCGGCCCTTCCAGCTACACGCTCAGTTACATGGCGCAAATGGGCGGCTGGGCGGTTGCGGACTACGCCTTGTATTTCGCGCAAGATCCTTTTCCGTATTTGCGATTGGGCTACGCTTCATACTTGAGTTCCTGGGCGCTGCTGAATTCGGGAACGGCGGAGTCCAACCATGGCTACTGGAATCCTGGCAAAAACAATGACGGCGGAGCGGCCGGAGGGTTTGAACCGCGGCCTTGGGGACGCGCATGGCTGGGCAACAAGGAGATGGGCCGCGGGTCGTGGTGGTATTCCGGCGAGATTGAACTTGGCTATAACGGCGCGCTGCGCTCCGCCGCAACGATTGTTGCGGATGATCCGATCTTCGGGTTGCTTGCGTATGGCGGTGAAATTGTCCGCGCAAAGAATCTCATTGAAGTCATTCCGAAGGATGGGTTACGCGCGCGATTCCATATTGTGAGAGGCAAGCAGCGAGTCCACATTCTCCTGGACCGCGACGGGTTCGCAAAAGACAAGCCCATTTCGTTTGATGACGCGCTCTCGGTGATCCGCTTCACGCTGGAGAATCGTGCGACAGTGAGCCATGAAGCACTGATTCGCGTTGCCGGGTTGCCTGCGGGAAGTTACAAAGTAACCGCACAGAACCATTTGGCGCAGAAGCTGGCCGTGAACAGCGGCGAGGAGCAGCAACTGCGAGTTTCGGTCGGGGCCTCGGGTTCCAACGTTTCTATCGAGCGCGTTAGCCGTTAAGGGGCGGGGGCAGCATCCTGCTTCACCAGGCGGATGCGGGCGGTGCTAGCTTTGAGGCGTTGGGCGGCGTTGAGTTTGGCGAGCGCGGCCTAGCGGTGATGTGACAAAGCTTGAGAATGTGAGCGCGAATCAAGTGGTGACAATTAAGGAAGGAACGCAGCCAGCAAAACGGTAACTCTTAATTATTCCCAATTTATGCGCACAAGCGAAACAGCCTCTCGGGGAAGAGTGAAGCTCAAACGTGCGCTACCTTTGTCGATTGGTATCCAGGTTGGTGAATTCAAAAGCTGGAGTTGGCCGGCTTCTTGGAGTTTTTCACGTTGTTCAGGACTCGGCGTTTGAGGCGATCCCAACTGATTCCATGCTGCAAAGGAGTTGCTGTGGGTTGCATCGATACGGAAATGCTCCAGCAGTCCGCGCGTTGACGCAGAGGGAAGACCGGAAATTACGAGTTCGACAGGCGAAGCGGCAGCGGGGAGATCTTCGTCGTGATAATTCCACAATAGCATTGCTATTTCGTGATCGCCGCGGGCGGCAATGGCATTGATTTCGGGATGAGCCCGCACCCCGTCGCGTACCACGACCTCAGCAGATAGCGCATTCGACGACCTAAGCTGGACTCGCTCTCTTCCGAGCAGGCCAAACATTCGAAACGTATTCAGGACCGGCTTGTCAACTCCGTTTGTGGCAAGTTCGCGAAAACCTTCGAATATGGGCTGATCTTCGAATTCGAACGCCCAGGTGACAGAACCAAGGAGATTGGCGTGTTCGATGCGGGCGAGCGCAAGCGTGTGGAAAAGAGCCTCGGCCTCGTAGGTGGCGTAGAGAGGTCCGTTGCGATACGAATTTTGTGGACTGTTTCGCGCAGAACAGGCTGCGCAGCCTTCAGGGTCCGACTCGCCAAGAATGATGGGAGTGTGCCGCCACTCGTTGAAAGATGAAACGATTTTAAATCCTGCTTGAATCGAAGCAAGTTGCCGTGCGATTCCCATTTGCACGTGATCGCCCATCCACTTTGGAGAGCCCTTCGGGTGAAAGCTGATGAAATCGAGACGAGTACCGATTTGCCCAGTCGCGTAATTCTTTTGGTGCGCGCAGTGTTCAAGAAAGGCGCGAAGGAATTCCGCGGCCTTCGGATTAGCAGGGCCGGTGGAGTCTGGCCCGCCAATGCGAGTTTCCGGCAGAGCCCGCAGAATGGCGTCGACGCTGAAGTCGTAGAGCTTGAAGAATTCTTCTGGCGTTCCCTTCCAGTATTCGATATCCGGTTCGTTCCAGACTTCCCAAAGCCACGTTTTTGTTTCGGCGTCGCCGTAGCGCATACGAAGGTGATGGACGAATTGAAAGATGAGGTCCGACCACTTCCGATAGTCCGTCGGCGGATACGCCCAGCCCGTGTAGATCGAACCTTGGGGGAAATTATGCCGATAAGGATCGGGATGAGTAGAAAGGGCTTTGGGCATGAAGCCGATTTCAACGAGGGGCTTGACGCCAGCCACATGAAACGTGTCAAGAATGCGGTCGAGAATCGTCCAGTCATAGACGGCAGTTCCGGCGGCGTCCTCCGTGTAAACGTTGGTCGAGCCCCATTTGAGGGACGAGGAGCCGTCCCCGGACGTCAGCAGGTTATGAGTGCGGATGTAAACCGGTTCCGGGCTTAGCGCGGCCAGTTCACGGAGAAGCTTTTGTCCATTGGGCGCGTAGGTGTAGTTCGGTTCGTCGTAGCCAAAATAGTTCCGGATGGGCGGCAGGGCGCCATCGGGTCGATCGGCGAACACTTGAATCTGCACGCTTTGAGGGTCTTGCTGCGCCTGGCAAGATGCACCAGTCACTAGGAGCAACGCGACGAGCAAAAACAAGATGTAAAGCGCACCTTGATGAATGACTGAGCGTAAACGGCCGACACGGCTCAAGCTTACGGAGCCATCATTCTTGACAGAGAGGAAACAGCTCACAGCGACCATTGGATTACAGAGTACGAGCGAGGCGGCACTTCGAAGCGGGTTTGCATGCCCGTCGTGGAAGGTTTCTCGAACGCCACGGGCTTCACTCGCTCTGGAGCTTCAAAGCTATTGAACGCTTCCAGATCATCGCCTGTGAGAATTTGCGAAGCGACGACACGTGACGGAGCACGCTCTTCCCACTGGATTCCCACCTCTTTCGATTTCGCGAGGTCACGGTTGAGCACGAACACGGAGATTCCTTTGGACTCCGCATTGTAGGTTGCCGCAACGTCAACGTAAGGCACGTGATCCATTCCGGGGACTTCGTATTCTGGAGATTCGATTAAGAGTTTCAGAGCAGCGCCCCGAGCGAACTGCAGAGCCCAACTATAAGGATAAAAAATGGTTTGGCGGAGAAGCCCATTCGCGTCGGTCATAATGGGGGCAATGACGTTTACCAATTGTGCGAGGCAAGCGATCTTGACGCGGTCGGAGTTGCGTATCAGGGAATTAACGAGTCCTCCGACGAGCAAAGCATCCTCAAGGTTGTAAACCTCTTCCAAAAGATGCGGAGCTTCCTTCCGCTTGCCATCCACCGCGTCACCGGTTGTCGTGCGGTACCAAACATTCCATTCATCGAAGGAAAGCCAGAGTTTCTTCGCCGACCGCTTGCGGCCTTGCACGTAGTCGCATACCGCCGCTGTTTCGGCAATCTGTCGCTCCATGGACAGGTTCATCGCCAAGTATTTCGTGCTATCGCTGTTGGTTTCCCGCACGTTTCCGAAGTAGCGATGCAGGGAAAGTCCGTCCACATAGTCGTAGCACTGTTCCAACACTTCGCGATCCCATTCCAGGTAGGTAGGCATGAAAGGGCCGCTAGAACCGCAAGCGACAAGCTTCAGGGAGTGATCCACGTAACGCATCTGGCGAGCAGCATCGGCTGCCTTGAATCCATATTCGGTGGCGGACATGTGGCCGATTTGCCAGGGGCCGTCCATCTCGTTGCCGAGGCACCAGTGCTGAACGTGATAAGGTTCGGCAACGCCGTGCTCGCGACGCAAGTCGCTCCAGTGGGTTCCTTTTTCCACGTTGCAGTACTCGACCAGAGCAGCGGCTTGTTCGGGCGTACCAGTCCCGAGATTCAGACCCATGAGCGGAGTCGCCCCCACCGACCGGCACCAAGCCATAAACTCGTTGGTTCCAAATTGATTGGTTTCGATCGAGTCCCAGGCTTTTTCCAATACGCGAGGGCGATCTTTTTTGGGGCCTACACCATCGAGCCAATGGTAGCCGGAGACGAAGTTGCCGCCAGGATACCGGATGATAGGTACTCCCAGGTGCTTTATTTCTTCCAAAACGTCTTTGCGAAAACCATTTGAGTCAGAGAGGTTTGAACCGGGATCGTAAATGCCCCCGTAGATCGCGCGCCCGAGATGTTCAAGGAAAGATCCGAAGAGGTTGCGGTCAATAGGCGGGAGGGTCCGGCGGGAATCAAGGTAGACACGCGTCGCGGCGTTTGCAACCGACGCAGGTGTCTGTGCCCACGAGAAACGTCCGAAGATAAGGTTGGCCGAACACGCGGCACTTAGCGCGGTGGCTTGCCGGAGAAAGCGGCGTCTCGGGAAGGAAACCATAGTGTCCTCACGCGCTTACAACTGGCGTCCACACCTGCATCGGAGTGGCCGCGCGGTTGGCCCAGGCATAGTAAGGAATGAATGTAAGCGTGGTGGCATGCTGCTCCGAAGCACTTGGGCTGTAGCGGAAGTACAGCCCCTCGCGCGAGCTGGATTTGTCGTATACCGCCCCGCTGCACTTCAGTGCCACGATGCCTCCCAGCAGGTCGTCGCGAAATTCCTCGTGAAATTGCGTTGAAGACCTTAGATTTGCAGCAAGGCGGACGTCTGCGAGTGCAACTCCATCCGGTTGGTCGAGCTGTTCCAGGCAATAGACCAGCGGCCCGCGCTGGATTGCCGCGCGGCCATAGTCGTCCACAACTCGCGGATTCGCTTCAATGGTGCGGGTAGTCATGTCGAATTTTACGTTCACTGTGTCGCCCGGCTCCCACTTTCGCCGCAGCGCAAGGTATTGCCCAGGCCTGACTCCTGAAACTGCTTTGCCGTTGACGGTTACTTGCGTGTGGTCAGACCATCCGGGAATGCGCAAATAAAGGGAGAATTCGACTGGCTTCTCCGGCGTGACCGTGATGTCGGCCGCATCCTTCCACGGATAATTCGTCTTCTGTTGCACTTTCAGAGCGGTTCCATTTTCGAGATGCCAATCGAGCACAGAATTGTCGTAGAGATGCAAATAAAGTCCGTCGGCGCTGGTGCTGTAGAAATAGCCCGGCAGCGAAGCAAACGTGCGCTCGAGGTTCGGCGGGCAACAGGTTGTGTCGTACCAGGGGTTGCGGATCTTGTCGCCATTGGAAGGGTCGAAACCCAGTGGATTCCGATAACAATAAAGCGTTCCATCCAAAGACATGCCCGAGTTGATTCCGTTATATAGGGCGCGTTCAATGACATCGGCATATTTCGCATCGCCGGTTGCCGCCAGCATGCGCCAGTTCCACATCATGTTGCCAATGGCGGCGCAGCTCTCACCGTAGGCTGTGAAATTCGGCAGTTCGTACGGCTCGCCGAAAGCTTCGCCTTCGCTCCGCGCGCCAACTCCACCAGTTACGTACATTTGGCGGCTGACGAGATCGTCCCAAAGAGCGTTCAGTGTCTTCCAATACGTTGCATCGCCGGTTTCAAGATAGTAGTCGGTCGCACCGCTGCACGCATACATAGCGCGCACGGCGTGGCCTTCGAGGTGCGTGCGGGAAGTGAACGGGATACCGCAGAAGTGGTAGACGATCCCGCGATGTGGCACCTTGATGCGCTCATCGCCTTGAAGAATGTAGCCAGCCAGTTCCAGGTGACGCTTGTCTCCAGTCGTTCGATAGAGTTCAATCAGCGCGAGCTCGATCTCGGGATGGCCGGAAAAAATGGGTTTCTTGTCCGGCCCGGGACCGAAGTTCGGAAGCAGGAAGCCATCGACAAAGTGGATTCCCGCGTCCAGTAGAGTCGTATCGCCTGTGGCCCGGTAGTAGGCAATCGCGCCTTGAAGAAGGTGGCCGATGTTGTACAACTCATGGCCCCATCGTTGAACGTCGGGGCCCATACGATCCTTGGCACGGTCTCCAACGTAATAGGTATTCAGGTATCCGCTTGGCTCCTGAGCCGCAACAACTTCCTTGATGATTCTGTCTGTGAGGCTTCGCAACTCGGGGCGATCGCCGGATTGAAGCGCAAAGCCAGCCGCTTCGGTCCATTTGTAGACATCAGAATCCGAATACACCGGGCCACGTTGGGCAGCGTCGCTCTTGCCCTCCAGGCGCAGGAAGTTGTCCATGCGGCCATTCGCCTCCAGCAGTTTTTCCATCGAGGGGATACTCTTCTCAACGTTTGTCTGGCGTCGCGCGGCCCAAAATCCGGAAGTGATTGTGACCGCATGAACGGGCACGTTTCGCAACTTGGCATGAGGAGACTTGGCTAGATTCAGCACGCCTTGATTTTTCCAGTCGGAACCTACGGCGGAACCCGTTGCAAGGGAGGGCAGTTTGCTCTCACCGGATAGCGCTAGGCTTCCTAGCTGCAGCGAAGCTGCCGTTGCTGCGGAAACTGCAGAGCTCACAAATTGGCGGCGTGAAATCTCAGATCGTTTTGTCATATCAACCTCCGGGCCGCTAGGGAATTGGCAATAGCTGCAAGCGCTTGCATCATTCGCTCGTACTATCATTCGCAGTTTGCTTTTTGTCAATCTGTTTGCATTTGCTTGATCTTCCAGGGAATCGGGGGAGGCGTCCAGGGTAATCCCCAGCTTGAAACCATGGCTATCGCCGATTAATTGAGTCAAGCAACTGTTTATGCCGTCCGGCAATCGGCATCATTCGCCCCCCTCGAATAACATAATCCTCAGACCCCCACCGGATACGGTTGGAGCCGAAGCTCGCTAACCATACGACAAAGTAAATGGCGTCGCGAGCAGGAACAAGCCAGAGATTTTGGCGCAAGACTTCATCCTTGACGCCCCACACACCCACGGTCCAGGCCATGGCAAATCGCAGAACGAGATAGGCGGCAACATAAGCGCCGGCAATCCACGCGGTCGGCGCAAATAATACTGCTAGCGAGGTCCAGGGGAGCCCTTGAGTAAAGAGCAGTCCCAAATACGAAAACGGTCTGCACAAGCGCACCGTGCGGGCCCAGCGCAATTGGTGATCCCAGAATCCGCTTAAGGTTTGCGCGGGATACATGGTCCAAACCGGTTTTTCCAAAAGAACAATTTCTCCGCCGGCATTGGCGATTCGCAGGCCCAATTCATAGTCGTCGGCCAGCGTATCCGCAATGGCTTCGAAGCCGCCCATTTTTTGAACCCATTCCTTTGTCGCGGCGATGGAGGCGCCTAGCGTAAAACGAATGCCCTCTTTCCAGCGGGCCATCAGCACCCCCGCGAAGAAATCGCTGGCTGCGCCGATGGCCTCTAGCTTGGCGCCAAGGTTATCTTGAGCGATTGCGCGATAGAACGACGTTACCGCGCCAACTTTTTTGTTGCGCAGAGGCGCAACTACTTCGCGAAGATAATCGGGGTCAACGCGTACATCTCCGTCGGTCAAGACCAGGACATCGTATTGCGCTTCTCGAGTCAGCATCGCCAGTTTGTTAACTTTTCGATTCGCGCCCAGCTCTTTTGCGCCGGTGAACAAACGAATTCGCTTTTGAGGAAACTCCGCCATGATTTTGCGGATGAGGGGAACCGCTGGATCATTTTCGTCGTTCACAGCAAACAGGATTTCGTACGCGGGATAATCGAGTTTACAGAAGCTCGCAAAGTTCTCGTAAGAACCAAAATCCACGCCGCGCACCGGTTTGAGAAGGCTCGCGGGAGGAGTGTAATCTGCGTTCGTTTGCGCCTGGTTTCGGCTGAAAAACCGCAAAGCGGCAAGAATTGCAAGGATGTAGTAAACGAGCGGGGCTGCCGCCAAGGGCAGCAAAACTT
>Ga0209166_10003214_pt1 | contig 11899 bp, 12 predicted proteins | sample Coa_R1_3_FD_187151 | JGI IMG/M metagenome (GOLD analysis project Ga0209166, IMG submission 187151) | Surface soil microbial communities from Centralia Pennsylvania, which are recovering from an underground coalmine fire - Coalmine... | ecosystem: Environmental > Terrestrial > Soil >... | reverse complement strand
CTTGCATCACCAAGGCATACGCATTGTTGGGATCCAAAGTGAGCATGCGCCGGAGAACTTCTTCGGCGCCGCTGAGCGATCCCTTCGAACGCAGGCTCTCGGCGGCCTGCGTGAAAATTTGCCAGGCGTCGTTCTTCTTGCCCAGGCGAACGTAGACTTCGGCCAATCGGATCCGCATGCTGCTGTTTTCCGGATCCATCTCGAGAATCTTCTGGAAGATCCGGACAGCATTCTCGAGCTCGTTGCCTTTCAGGAATTCTTCCGCGACCTGCAGATACTGCGCGCGGGCATCATTGAACAGGCCCTGCTGGGTGTAGAGTTCGGCCAGCTTCAGCAAGCTCTCAAGGGATGGCTTGAGCTTGCAGATTTTCTTGTACATGGCGATGGCCTTGACCGTAAAACCCTGGCCGGCATAGGCATCGCCTACTGCTTTGAAACATTCGGTAGCTTTATCGGTCTCGCCGAGGCGCGAATAGAGGTCGCCGACGGTGTTATTAACCGTCAGATCCTTGGGATCGTTCTTCAGGACTTTTTCGTACTCGGAGATGGCATTCTGCAGCTTGCCCTGCTGGACGTACTTCTCCGCACTGGCCAGAACCTTTTGCTTGTTGAAGCCGAACAATGCCATAAGTGCACGAGCTCCAGAACCCTGGTGATCCGAAACAACGTTTATGCTGCAGAACCCGCTGAACGTTCGGGGGAAACTGCTCCCGGGCACGGGCCCGGAGGCTCATCTCCCATATCGGCAGACAGCCGACCGGACAAGGCCAATTGTACGTCTGGACGTCATGAACCGCATGGTTACTAAGGGTTACCGAAAGGGAGTGTACTGAAGGGTTACGAATGGAATCAGGGGTTTCGGATGTCATCCTGAGGCGCGCGGCACGCGCGCCGAGGGACCCTACGAAAAGTCAGCAGCGCCGAGGACGTCGAAAAGATCATCACACTGCAGGCAGCGTGAGCATTCCCCCCGGCGATCGAGCAGCACGAATCCGTCGTACGGTCCCTCACGCCGGCTTCGCCGCCGTTCAGGATGACATCCTGTGGAGTGGATTCCACTTCAGAGATTCAGTTTCTCGATGTCATCCTGAGGTGCGCGGCACGCGCGCCGAGGGACCCTACGAAACGCCAGCAGCGCCGAGACCGTCGAAAAGATCATCACACTGCAGGCAGCGAGGGGCATTCCCGCCGGCGCCAGAACAACACGAACCTGTCGTAAGGTCCCTCACGCCGGCTTCGCCGCCGTTCAGGATGACATCCTGGCAGTTCCAATTTGGAATCCAAGGCGTGATTTGGTGACACTCATCACTGCAGCGAAATTCAATCTCGTCGAATCTCGATCAATGCAGAAGATCTACTACGTATACATTCTCAGCAGCCAGCGTCGCGTTCTGTATATAGGGATGACCAGCACGATCGAGCGGAGAATCTTCCAGCATAAAACCCACGCTTTTGGGGGATTTACAGCAAAATATAACGTCACAAACCTTGTGTACTTCGAGCGCTACGGATCGGTAATGACTGCCATCCGACGCGAAAAAGAACTCAAGGGGTGGAGGAGAGAGGAGAAGATCAAGCTGGTCGAATCCAGCAACCCTAAATGGAGAGATCTCAGCTACGGACGGTATCAACGCCACCGTTATGAGCCGGAACGTATCCGAGTCGATTCAGCGGTCTGATCTGCCCTATCGCATGATGTCATCCTGAGGCGCGCGGAACGCGCGCCGAGGGACCGTACGAAAAGTCAGCAGCGCCGAGAACGTCGAAAAGATCACCACACTGCAAGCAGGGTGAGCCTTCCCGTCAGCGCCAGAACAGCACGAATCCGTCGTACGGTCCCTCACGCCGGCTTCGCCGCCCTTCCGGATGACATCGTTGAAAAATCACTGTGCCACGGTATCGGAAACTTTCTCCTTGACAGCTTAGGAGAGTCGAGCATAATCTCCTAAGCGTCTTAGGAAGGCCCCATGACCGATCAGGCCCAACTTCTCCCCGGCACCCTCGACCTCCTCATACTCAAGGCGGTCTCACTCGGTCCCTTGCATGGATACGGAGTACTACTGCGCATCGGACAAATCTCCGGACAGGCTCTACTCATCGAGCAGGGGGCGCTCTATCCCGCTTTGTTTCGTCTCGTACGCCAGGGTCTCCTGAAAGCAAGCTGGGGAACATCCGAGAACAATCGCCGCGCGAAGTTCTACGAACTTACCACCGCCGGGCGCAAGCGCCTGCGCGAAGAAGTGGAAGGCTGGAATCGGCTGGCGGCAGCGATCGGTTCGGCTTTGGGTGCGCAACCGGAGGAAGTATGAGACTCCTCTCCTATATTCGTTCGTTGGCCATGAAGTTCTTTCACCGCTCTCAGGTCGCACAGGACCTTGACGACGAAGTTGGCGCGCACATTCAGTTACGCGCCGACGATCTGGAGCGATCAGGTCTGGATCGTGCCACGGCCGAGCGCCGGGCGCGACTCGAGTTCGGTGCGGCCGAGAAGTTCAAAGACGAAAGCTATGAGGCGTTGGGCGGAAATTTCCTCGATACCTTGCAGCAGGATGTGCGCCTGGCCCTGCGTATGTTGCGCAAGTCTCCCAGCTTTACGGTGCTGGCGGTTCTGACGCTGGCACTTGCGATCGGCGCGAACGCGGTAGTCTTCGCGCTGATGGATGGCCTGATTCTGCGCCCTCTCAATGTTCCGCAATCCGAGAACCTGCGAGGAACGGTCTACGGAGAAGACACCGGCTTCCAGTCCTATCCCAACTATCGTGATTTGCGCGACCGTAATCACAGCTTCGAGGATCTGGCGGCGTTCAATTTTGCTTTCGTCGGGCTCGACACCGGCAGCCAGCCCACAATCGCCTACGGGTTCGCAACAACGGGAAATTATTTCAACGTTCTGCGAGTCCAGCCTTATTTGGGCCGTTTCTACAGCAGCGCCGACGAGCATGGCCCCAACAGCGCGCCGTATCTTGTTCTCAGTTATCCCTACTGGCACAGCCGTTTTCACGACGATCGCAACGTCATCGGCCGGGTCGTCCAGCTCAACAAGCATCCCTTCACAGTCATCGGCGTCACGGCGCCTGAGTTTCGCGGCACGATGCGCTTCATTTCGCCGGAATTTTTCATGCCGATCGTCAATCAGCAGCAGGTCGATGGACGGGATATCGAGACCGCGCGCGGTAACGAGAACGCGATCTTTGAGACGTTCGGACATCTCAAGGCAGGCGTCACTCCTGCGCAGGCGCTGGCCGATGTCAACGCGGTCGCGGACTATTTGAGAAAAGCGTATCCAAAAGAGTTCGGCCAGAAGAACGCCACGCTGGCTCGCCCCGGACTGACTTCCTTTCATGGAGCAGTCGACGAATTCATGACGGGATTGATGATGCTTGCCGGTCTAATCCTGCTGGCCGCGTGCGCCAACCTGGGCGGGCTGTTTGCCGCGCGCGCAGCCGACCGTTCACGCGAAGTTGCCCTGCGGCTGGCGCTCGGTTCCAGCCGCAAACGCATCCTGCGTCAGATGTTGACCGAGGCCGTCCTGATTTCGCTCATCGGAGGAATGGCCGGACTCGGCGGCAGCATTCTGCTCTTGCACCGGATCGCGGTGTGGCAGCCCATCGCGAATACGCCGATCCATCTGCCGGTCAGTCCCAGGGTAGAACTCTACCTGGTCGCTTTGGCCTTGGCAGTGGTCAGCGGATTCCTGTTTGGAATCGTTCCGGTGCGCCAGGTGCTGCGTGCAAATCCTTACGAAATCGTCAAAGCCGGTTCGAGCGGGCGAGCCGGTCGACGCGTCACGCTCCGCGACGTGCTGCTGGTTGCTCAGATCGCCCTCTGCGCCGTGCTGGTCACAGCGTCGATGGTGGCGCTGCGCGGCCTGTCGCGTTCCATGAATGCGCCCCTGGGATTTGAGCCGCATCGGGCATTGCTGGTCAATACCAATCTCGTGATGGCCGGCTATGGCAATGAGCAGGTGCCCGAGATGCAGAAGCGCATGATCCACGCGCTCGAGACGATTCCCGGCGTCGAGCATGTAGGACTCGTCAACGGCTATGCTCCTTTGCTTTACGCTGCCGCCGGCCGCAAGAACGTCTTCAAGGAAGAGGTAACGGATCTCCGGCCGGCCAATGCTGCCGCCTCGCCCTACGACTACCAAGTCTCTCCTGGATACTTTCAGGCGGCGGGAACAATGCTGTTGGCGGGGCGCGACTTCACCTGGCACGACGATAAGAATGCGCCGGCGGTAGCGATTGCAAATCGCCAGTTTGCCATCAATATGTTTGGCTCGGTGACGAACGCGCTCGGCCGCTACTTCAAGTCGCAGGAAGGAAGACGCGTGCAGGTAGTTGGAGTCGTCGAGGACGGTAAGTATATGAACCTTACGGAGAATCAGGAGCCGGCCGTGTTCTGCCCGTCCCTGCAAGATCCCGCCAGCCAATCAGATATCATCGTGCGCGCGGGTGGCAATCCGCAACAGATTGCCGCGGCAATCCGCGGCAAATTGCGGCAGCTTGACTCCGGCCTGCCCGTCGATGCCGCAACCTGGAGCAGTCAACTGGATACTGTCCTGTTTCCCGCCCGCGTGGCGACGATGTCGCTGGGCGTGCTCGGCATGATGGGCGCGATCCTGTCGATCACCGGCGTCTTCGGGATGGCCGCATATTCGGTGAGCAAGCGCCTGCGGGAACTGGGAATTCGCATCGCTTTGGGCGGACGGCGCAAGGAAGTCTTACATGCGGCGTTGGGGCGAGCCTTCAAATTGCTTGCGCTGGGCTCGGCGGCAGGAATGGCGTTTGGAATGCTCTCGACAAAATTACTCGCATTCGTGGTCTATCAAGCCACGCCGCGTGATCCCCTCGTGCTGGCCGGCGTTGTTGTTGCGATGGGACTGTTAGGGCTGCTGGCGACGTGGGTTCCGGCGCGAAGAGCGTTGTCGATCGATCCGCTCGTTCTGTTGCGAGAAGAGTAGAAACTCTTCGTAGCGATGTCATCCTGAGGCGCGCGGCACGCGCGCCGAGGGACCGTACGAAAAGTCAGCAACGTCGAGGACGTCAAAAAGATCACCACACTGCAGGCAGCGCGAGCATTCCCGCCAGCGCCAGAACAGCACGAATCCGCCGTAAGGTCCCTCACGCCTGCTTCGCCGCCGTTCAGGATGACAAAACGCTACGGCAAGAGCAGAATCTTTCCCGTCAGCTTCCGCGCTTCCATCTCGCGATGCGCCTCCGCCGCCTCGGCCAGGGGATATTTCTTCGCGATTTTCAACTTCAACGTCCCGTTCGCAATCATGCCAAACAACGCGCTGGTGCGCGCCAGCAACTCTTCACGAGTCGCTGTGAAGTGCGCCAGCGTAGTGCGCGCCATGTAGAGCGATCCTTTTTCTGAAAGCTTCGCCGGATCGACGGGAGGCACGGCTCCGCTCGACATGCCATAGAGCACCAGCATCCCGCGCAGACGCATCACGTTCAGATTCTTTTCGAAGGTTGCCTGGCCCACTCCGTCATAGACGACGTCCACGCCTTGGCCGCCGGTCAGGCGCTTTACCTCGGGCTCGAAATCCTGTTTGGTAAACACGATGACTTCATCCGCACCGGCTTCGCGCGCCAGTTGCGCCTTCTCCTCACTCGACGCGGTTCCAATCACACGCGCCCCCGCGGCCCGAGCCATCTGCACGAGCAATAATCCCACTCCTCCGGCAGCCGCATGCACCAGGGCGGTCTCGCCCGATTTCAGCTTGTGCGCATCGTTGACCAGATAATGTGCTGTGAGGCCGTGCACCATGGCGGCAACGGCTTGCTCATCGCTGATCCCCGAAGGAATCGGCACCAGATGATCGTGGGCCACAGCGACATATCCTGCATACGATCCCAGCGTGCCACTCCATGCCACGCGGTCGCCAACGTTCACAAGCCTCGTCTGCGGCCCAATGCTCGTAACGACTCCCGCGCCTTCGTGCCCAGGGATAAATGGCAGCGGCGTCCGCAGCCGCCCATCGCGGAATTGCGCGTCAATCGAATTCACTCCAGCAGCGCTGATTTTAATCAGCGCCTCTGCAGACTTCGGCTGCGGAACTGGCATCTCGACCAGTTCCATCACGTCGGGCCCGCCCGTGCGGGAGATGCGGATGGCTTTCATAGTAGCGCCGGCATCACGCCGGCTCTCTCAACCTTCGTCCTCCTGAGGCGCGCGCCTTTTGCGCGTCGAATGACCCATGCATTGTGCCGGGGCCGCCAGACTGCATAGACGCTTCGCTTCGCTCAGGCAGACCAAGCACTCAAGATGACAATGCTACGCGATCAGCAGCAACTTCCCCGTCGTCTTCCTTCCTTCCAAGTCGCGATGCGCGCGCTGCACCTCAGCCAGTGGATACGTGTGCTCGATCCGCAACTTCAATTTTCCCGACGCCATCATGCCGAATACCGCACCCGACCTGGCTACCAGCTCTTCGCGAGACGCGATGTAAGCGAACAGCGTTGGCCGGGTTACGTACAGCGATCCCTTTTGCGACAGCACAATCAAATCCACCGGAGGCACCGGCCCACTCGATGCGCCAAACAGCACCATCATCCCGCGCGGGCGCAGAATGTTCAGGCCCTTGTCGAATGTGGTTTTGCCCACCGAGTCGTACACGACGTTCACTCCTGCGCCACCAGTCAGCTTCTTGGTCTCGGCTTCGAAATCGCTCTGCGTATAAAGAATGACGTCGTCCGCGCCCGCTTCCCGCGCCAGCTTTGCCTTTTCCTCGGTGGACACAGTGGCGATGACGCGCGCGCCGATGTTGTGGGCCATCTGCACCAGCAACAATCCCACGCCGCCCGCGGCGGCATGCACCAGAGCCGTCTCGCCGCGCTTCAGCGGATAGGTATCGTGGGATAAGTAGTGCGCGGTCATCCCCTGCAGCATGGCCGCCGCAGCCTGCTGATCCGTAACGCCCGGCGGGATCGGCACCAGGCGGTCGGCCGGCACTGACGCATATTCCGCATACGATCCCAGCAGTCCTGTCCAGGCGACGCGGTCGCCTTTCTTCACCGACTTCACGTCCGCGCCGACGGCAGTCACAATACCCGCGCCTTCCTGCCCGAGCACAAACGGCATCTCCGCCTTGTAGCGTCCTTCGCGGAAATACACGTCGATGTAGTTCACGCCCGAGGCGGCCAGCTTCACCACCGCCTCACTCGCCTTCGGCTCTGGAACCGGCAACTCCACCAGTTCCATCGCCTCGGGCCCGCCTGCTTGCTTGACCTGAATGGCTTTCATGACAGTGTTCGATTCATTGCCGCGCGCAACGATTCTGGCACAAATTGCGGATCTGAGATTCCCTGGTGGCTTGCTTCGCCGGTTTCCAGCACCAACCGGAATCACTTCATTCGTGTCAACGAGACTCTCGCCGTCCTACGGTCATCAGGACTTTCAAGTGTAATTGTTCCCGTGAGTGAATCCGCTTCAACCGACCTTAGGCGATACGTAAACTTCCACTCGCCGGTGGTCAGCTCAAACTGGACCGCATCGCCATTGATCTTTCCATTCTCAATGGGATATTGCTCCCCCGCGTCGGGTCCGCCGCTTCCAGCCAGGGTATGCCCCTGCTGTTTCAGAATCAGAAGTTGGGGCACCCCATGATGATCTCCGCCCTCGACCTTGAAGGAACCTGACCAATTGCCACTGAAATCAATGGCCGTTGCGGCTGACATCAGGAGCAAAGCCATCGCCAGTGCCTTCATGAAGAACTCCTTCACCGCTGCAAGCGTGCATTCTTGCGGCGCCGCATCCAAATCATAACTCCGCTTAGGAATTGTACGGGCAAGACAACGCTCACGAGCGACGCGATCACTCGACCTGGCACTCCAGCGATGGTTCCCGTATGAATTGCCTCATTCACGGCCATCAGCCGCTCGCGAGATGTAAGTCCGCCGGAAAGATTCATGGTGAGGACGTTCCCGCTCCATGGATCGATTCCGATGGAATTACGTTCGCCTGTGACTCGATCGCGAGAATTCTCGAGAGCCACGACATACGTGCCGCCAAACCTCGGCATCTGGATACGATAGGGCACTGCTCCCGGTAATTGAGCGGTTGCGAACGCCACGGCCTCGTCGGGCGTAATCTGCGTTGATCCCGGTTGAGAGCTTGGCCGGGTAAGGATCTGGTCCGTGCGAGCCGGACTGGCGTGTGTGAGTTTGTCAATTAGAGCCGCCGCCTGATCTTCAAACCCAATCACGATTCCTGTTATGGCGAGTGCCAGCATCGGTAGCAACGACCATATGCCCACGGCATTGTGTAAATCGAATACGCATCCAGCACTCCACCATCGCGCGCGAATCCTGACCGGCTTTGCCGGCCACCACAAGTAAAGCCCTGATGCCAGCGACAACATCAATGCCACCGCTGACCACCTCAGGATGTTCCGACCAACATCGCCCAACGCCAGCCGAGTGTGCAGTGCCCGGACGAATCCAAGAAAGCTCCGCCCACGAGCGCGCACGCCGAGAATCTCCCCGGAGTACTGGTTCACGGAAACAATCCCTCGAGACAAGATGACTTGCGTGGGAAACCGGGTCGACGTTGATGGCAGGAACGCAACGACGGGCTCGCCGGGAAATTCGCGGTTGACCGACTCTCCGATCTCGGCCAGAGAAAGCGCTCTACCCACCGGTGTCACATACGACAGGTTGGCATGGAGCAGCCGATCCAACTCCGGCTCAAAGGCCATGATGCTGCCGGTGATGCCGAGCAGCAGCATGAACGTGCCCGCAAGCAGCCCGAGCACGAGATGAATAGTAAGAACCAGACGGCGCACCGAGACATCTTACGCAACGAGGACTCGGGTGCCTACTCTCTTCCCACTCCCAGCGCGTCGGCAACGCGATTGATGTAGTTGAACCACGAAGCGATCAGCGTGATCTGCAGAATTCCCTGATCATCAAATCCGGCGCTTCGCAGCCGCTCGATATCATCCTTCCATACTTTGGTCGCATCTTTGGTCAGCTTGACGACATAGTCAAGCATCACGCGCTCCTGCGGCGTGATCGGCGCGGTCGTGTAATCCTTCTCCAGCGCCTCGACCAATCCCTTATCCAGCGTCACCCTACGCAGAAACTCTGCGTGCGACTCGATTCAATACACGCACCGGTTGGTGACCGACACCATGGTGGCGATCATCTCGTGCTGGCGCCGTTCGAGCGGCAGGTCGGGCGACATCAGCGCGCCGAACGTCGCGAAGGCGTGATACAGCGCGTCCGGAATGAGCGTGTGCGACCCCACGATCGACGAGGCTCCAGACGCATCGGGATGCACCGGTGTCGCATACTCCTTCGGATAAAACGCCTTCTCGCCTTCGATTGCCTTGCGCAGCTTCTCGCCGGCGTTGTCCCAAGGAACGGTTTTGATCCAAGTCATGTTGAAGTTTGTCCCCTATTTGATCGCCCACACGTTAGGCTTGGAAAAATACACTGCCGCGCATTCGCGCCACATAGCAGATTCATACTACAGGTCATTCGAGCTCTAACGATGTCATCCTGAATGGCGGCGAAGCCGGCGTGAGGGACCTTACGACAGGTTCGTGCTGCTCTGACGCCGGTGGAAACGCACACGCCGCCTGCGGTGTACTGATCTTTTGGACGACCCCGACGCTGCTGACGTTTGTACGGTCCCCTGGCGCGCGTTCCGCGCGCCTCAGGATGACAATTCAATCCGGTAGACTTGAATACATTTCTCTCACCCTAGCCGCAGTTCCGGGAAGTCCTGCCGGTATCGTGCGGGATCGAGCGTAAACAAGCGGTCGGCACGCATGAGTGCATGAGCGCCGATGAGGAAGTCGGGTAGAACTCGTTTGGCTTCCGCTGCCCCGGACTGGCGTCTGCGTTGCGCGTAAGCGGCAAAAGCCCGGGCGGCAGTGCGCCACACCTCCTCATCCAAGGCGAATTCCACCGTGATTCTTGTGTCTGTGAGGAATTTGTCTACGAAGCCCGGTGAAACCAGAGGGTGGGCGGACAGCTCCACGTAAACCGGGGCGCTGATCACAGTGCTTCCTTGCGCCCGCGCTATCCGCAACTCCGCCCGGACGCGCGATGCGGAAGGTTCTCCGGACCAGAGAGCGGACAAAACATTCGAATCCAGGGCCGTCTTCATTTTTCAGGGCGCGACCGGCTTACTCTTCCTCGCTACGCATGTCGTCAATCCACGCCTTAATACCTGCCTCGCCACCGGGAAATGGGCCGAGGATACCCACATATTTCTCGAATGGATCGTCATCGTCCCGCGCCGGGCGAATGACCGTGCGATCTCCGTCGATGATGAAATCGATGCGGTCGCCGGCGGCGACGCCGAGGCGCTTGCGGATTTCCAAGGGAACCGTTACTTGGCCTTTGGAGCTTATCGAACTGGAATATTTCATATCTTTACCTATAGTCTTTACTGTAAGTATAGTTAGTATTACCTTAATTGTCAATTATTTAGCAGAGTATGTCATCCTGAACAGCGGCGAAGCCGGCGTGAGGGACCATACGACAGGTTCGTGCTGCGCGAGCGCCGGTGGGAATGCTCACGCCGCCTGCAGTGGGGTGATCTTTTCGACGACCTGACACTGCTCACGTTTCGTACGGTCCCTCGGCGCGCGTGCCGCGCGCCTTAGAATGACAAGGGTGTTTTATTTGCGGGAATAGTTTTTGGCGTACCCGGGAGCTTCGCGCAGCGGGGCTACTTTTTCGTCGTCGATGGGGGCGCCGGCAGTCATGTCCAGCGGAATCACTCCGGCCCACGTTGCGAACGAATAGTCCTCCTCATCATCCACAGGCGGGCCGGTGCGGACCTTGGCGGAGAATTCTTCGATGGGCACACGCAACACGGACGTCTGCTTGAGTTCGCGGTCGTTGGGCTGGCGCGAGTCGTCCCAGCGGCCGGGCAGGATGTGCTCTGATAACACTCGCAACGCGGCCAGCTTTTCGGCGGGATCGTCTACCAGCGTTGCTTTCCCTAAAACCACCACCGAGCGGTAATTCATCGAGTGATTGAAGACAGAGCGCGCCAGCACCAAGCCATCGAGCAGGGTGACCGTAACGCAGACCGGCAGGCCTTCTTTCATCTGCCGAAGCATCCGGCTAGCGGCCGATCCGTGAATGAACAAGCTCGCATCCTTGCGGCCATAGGAAGTCGGAATCACGAACGGCTGTCCGTTTTGCACGAAGCCGACATGGCACAGGAAACCTTCATCGAGAATTCGGTAGACCGCCTCTCGATCGTAGACACCGCGCATAGCTTCGCGAACCACGCGTGTACGCGTAGTGGGATTTTGGTTTTCGGACATTTCGGAAAGGACTCCAGGCAAGCGCCAAGAATTAAGAGGAACGACGAAGAAAGAGTGTAACACCACGCAGTCTAAATCCCGGATTCGTGCTCTAACTAAAGCGCCTCGAGCCCGTCGCGTTCAGATCGCCTGGTAGCGATTCTGGCGATAGGCGCACGCAAACAAGACCGCGACCACACCCAGCACGATCGGAGTGAACACGCTGGCCTCTGGTCCCACGCTCCCGCCCGTCAACCAAGCCGGGCCGCTGAAACTGCAGTTCAGCAGATTGTGATAGGGCAGAAGGCCGCTGTCGGGCACGCCATAAAAGAACGTCTGCCCCCAATCCCATCCAGCATGAAATCCTACGGGCAACCACAGATCACCGGTTCGCCGCAAAAATAGGCAGAATAGCAACCCGAAGACCACCACCGACAGCACCCCGACCTTGGTCTCGCCGGGATTTCTCATGTGAACGAGGCCGAATATAAGCGACATCAAAATTGCTGCCGGCCAAAATCCTATGCCCATCGTCAGCGTGTATTGCAAATATCCGCGAAAGGAAAATTCTTCGGAGAGGCCGACGATGACAAAAGTCGCGACCCACTCCGCAGTTGCCCAAAGGAT
>Ga0209166_10003213_pt1 | contig 11900 bp, 12 predicted proteins | sample Coa_R1_3_FD_187151 | JGI IMG/M metagenome (GOLD analysis project Ga0209166, IMG submission 187151) | Surface soil microbial communities from Centralia Pennsylvania, which are recovering from an underground coalmine fire - Coalmine... | ecosystem: Environmental > Terrestrial > Soil >... | reverse complement strand
GTCCGTCCGGAGTGACCTCCCAGGTCCAGGCGGAACCGGGGATCTCGCCCGCGACCAGGCACCCGGCAGCCAGGCGACCGGCCCGGCCGAGCGCGGCCAGCCGTCGCGCTTCATCCGGGGTCGGCGGGATCAGCGTGACCAGGTAGTGCGGTACCCACGCCTCCGGGATCAGCCCTTCCGCCCGCCCGGCCAGCACGGACCGGGCGCCGGAGGCGGATAGCGTGCTCGCCACCGCGTGAGCGTGGTCCTCGAGCGCCGGCAGTGCCTCGGCCAGGGTGTTCACCACCTGCACCCGGTCGGGCGCGAGCACCGCCAGGTCGGCACCATCGCCTACCAGCGTGAGCCGCATCGCGTCGGCCCACCTGCTGGTGGCGAGTTCGGTGGCCATCGCGAACAGCGCCTCGGCGACGAGTTCGGCCGGCCCGCTGACGGCGACCGGGCCGCGAGCGGCCTCCAGGTCGACCAGCACCCGGCCGGTGGCGTCGGTACCGATGGTCACCAGCCCTGGGTACAGCGCTGGCCCGGGGCCCGCCTGGTCCAGGCCCGGCACGTCGGCCAGCGGCAGCCGCCACACCTGGCCGTCGCCCACCGCGTACCAGGGCGCGGGCACGTCGTGGCCGGCCGGGGTGACCCACAGGTCCAGGTTCTCCGCGCCGATATGCGCGGCGAACACGGCCGGCGGCATCCGGCCCTGCCGCCGCAGCGCGCGGGCCAGGTAACGCAGGCCCGCGTCCAGCCTGCGGGCCGAGGCCTCGTCCTTGCCCAGCCGCAGCGCCACTTCCGCCCGTGCGGCGTCCGGCGGCGGCGGCACCACCCGCCGGCCCGGCGGCCTGCGCCGTGCCTGCCTGCGGCGGCGGCGTTCCAGCGCGGCCAGCACACCGGCGGCCAGCAACCCGGCGGCGGCGAGTTCGAGAGGGTAGCCGGGGCTGGGCCGCTGCCCGGCACGGGCGGGCGCGGACTGCGCGGGCGCAGATTGCCCAGAGGCGGACCGGCCCGGCGCGGCGGGTGACTGGGCAGCCGGGGGCGCCTGCGTCGGTGGTATCCCGGCCCGGGGCGCCTGCACCGGTGGTATCCCGGCCCGGAGGGTCTGCGCGGGGGGAGTCTCGGCCGCTGGCGCCTGGGCCGGCGGCACCGCGGCGGGCGGCGAGGCGTGCCTGGGCGCGGGCGGGTGCGCGGCGGTCCGGGGCTCGGCCGACGGACCGGAATGCCGGGCAGGCGGGCTGGCCCTGACCTCTTCGATGCCCGGGCCGTACGCGTCGTGCGGCATGCGCAGGATCCAGCCGGGGCGGATCAGGCTGGCGATCGTGAGCATCGAGCCGTCCGGCTGCGGCATGTCCTTGTTCAGCTCGAAGATCTCCCGGTACCGCCGGCCGTCGCCCAGGTGGTTCTCGGCGATCTCCCACAGGCTCTCGTGGAACCGGCCCACCGGCGGCTTCACCACGTAGATCTTTTCGGTCCGGTGCGCCCACCCGGCGCCGCGCTCGCCGCTGCGGCCCGCCTGGGCGGCGTGCGTCCCGTTGCTCCCCGGGGCGCCGGCCGTTGGCCGGAACTCCCGGCTGAGGTCCGAAGGCCCAAGCTGCCGGTGCTCCCCACCCCCGTTGGCCATGGGCTTGACCAGCAGGGACGGCGCCATCGGCTGCCCCGGGAGGACGCGGCCGGGCGCGGCGGTCCCGGCCGCGTCCGGTGCCAGGGCCGTCGCCGCGGGCTGGGTGGCCGCCAGCGCGGCGGCCGGGGCCAGCGCCGGAGCCACGGTGGTGGCGGTGGACACCAGCAGCGCGGTGGTGACCAGGCGGTGCACGATTGCCTGCATTCCACCGGCCAGCGGCACCCGCCGCGGCATGCCGACGTTCCGGATGGCCGCGGTCACCTCGGCGATGACGCACCAGACGAGCTGCAGCCAGGCGAGCCACACCACCACCGAGCAGGCCTTCAGCACCGCGGTGACGTGGAGCCGGTGGGTGAGCAGGGACGCCGATGGCATGCTGTGCGGTATCGGCAGGCCGAACACCGTGACCAGGACCACCGGGGGCCCGGCCAGCAGTACCAGCAGCACGACGATGGCGCCGAGCCCGGCCGGGATGTCCCAGAGGGAACGCGCCCGGCCCGGCTTGCGGTTTGGCCTGGCCATCAGCACAGCGCTCCTTGGTTGATCCCGCATTCGGGGGTGGCGGCCGCCTGGGCGGACTCGTGGAAGCCGGCGAAGACACCGGGAATCAGCGGCCGGGTGGACACGGTGACCAGCACCGTCGCCCGCTCCGACCCGGGCGGCGCGGTGCAGCTCACCATGGTGGTGCTGGTGACCTTGTCCAGCCCGTTGCTCAGCAGCTGCCCGTAGCGCTTGACCAGGCTGGCTGCCGCGAGGCAGGCACCCTGGCCGATCACCGCCCGGCCGCTGGTGCGCAGCGCCTGGACGTCGATCGTGTCCGCGGCGGCGCGGGCCGCCTGGCCGGCGACGTCCATGGCCCGCTCCTTCGCGTTCAGCGCCGAGCCACCGTCGAGGATCAGCGCGAGCAGGAAGATCACCGCGATCGCGAACACGGCGGTGAACACGGTCACCGATCCCCGCTCACCGCCGCGGGCCCGGGTGAGGGCGCGGGCTAGCATGCGACGTCCCGGCACATGAACGGGTCGAGCGGCGCCACCGCCTGGCCGGTGAAGCCCTTGGTCACCCCGAAGCCGAGTGCCGTGAACGGGCTCATGTTCACCTGGCAGGTGACGGTGACCGTGACGGCCCCGGGGGTGGCGGCGCCGAGCGGCACCGCCGGGTAGCCGGCCACCTGGGTGCCGACGGTGCCCGCGGTGCACAGGCTGGTGGTGCCCAGGTCCGCCTGCGCGGCCTGCTGGGCCGCGGCGACGGCTTGGCCGTAGGACCGGGCGATGCTGGCCGCGCGGGCGGCGTCCCTGGCCGCGCCGTCGATGTGGCCCTGCACCTCCACCACCCGCGCCCCGGCCGCGACCAGCAGCAACAGCAGGGCCAGCGCGGGCGCGAGCACCGCCAGCTCGACCGAGATGGACCCCCGCTGGGACCGCCCGCCCCGGCGCATCAGCAGCCCCCGCCCTGGCCCGCGGGACGGAAGCATTCGACCGGGCCGCCGGCGGTCGCCGACACGGTCAGGTGCAGCCCGAAGAACGGGAACACCGAGACGGCGACCTGGCCGCTCACCGTGACGTAGACCTTCCCCGGGGCCGCCGCGGTGGTGGCCGCGTTGACCTGCTTGAGCAGCTTGCTGTTCAGCTTCTGGTAATACTGCCGCGCGGTGTTCTGTGCGTCCGTCTGCCAGCTGCCCGGCTTGCCGGCCGCCTCCTGGCGGGCGACCACCGCCCCGGCCTGCGCCGCCGCCAGCGCGGTCTGCCGGGCGTTGAACCACAGGCCGAACTGGAGGATGAGCATGCAGAGCATCAACAGCGCGGGGGCCAGCACGGCGAGCTCGACCGCGCTGGAGCCGCGGTCCCCCAGGGCCGCGCGCCACCAGCGTTGCGGGCGCTGGGCGGTCAACTGGTGCCGCCCTACGGGGTCGTGCCCTTGATCTGCTTCGCGGCGCCCCGCACGAAATGCTGGATGGCGACCAGCAGCACGACCGCCACCACGAGAATCATCGCGGTGATCACGGCAAGCTCGACCGCGGATGCGCCGCGGTCCTGATCCCGCCATGCCGTGCGCAGTGCCGCCAGGTGCACGCCGAGGAAGGCCCGCACGTAGCTTGACACCGGGTTGTTCATGCCCTTCTCCCAACTTTCTCTGCGTCACGAACTCCTTAGCGCACCCTCAGACGCCCAGCAGCCCCACCACCGGGAACACCAGGAACAGCAGGAAGCCGGCGCACAGCATGAGCTGCGCGACCAGCATCGACTGGGACCGCTCGCCCGCCTGTCCCTCCAGGTCGGTCAGCTCCCGGCGGCGCAGGCTCTCCGCCCTGGCGATCAGGGACTCGCGCACCTTCGCCCCGTCCTCGGCGACCAGGCTGAGCGCCGCGGACAGGTCGCGCAGCTCGTCGATGCCGACCTCCTCGCCGAGGGCGCCGAGCGCGTGCCAGGGGGTCTGGCCGGTGATCCGGGCGCTGGCGAGCGCGTCCCGGATCCGCCAGAACGCCCAGCCGGTGCCCACATCGCTCGCCGTCATCAGCGCCTCGGGCACGCCGCGGCCGCCGGCCAGGTTCATCGCGAACAGGTCCAGGAAGGACCCGATGGCGTGCCGGAAGTCCCGGCGGCGCTTGCTGGCCTTCTGCCTGATCTCCAGGTCGGGCAGGAAGCTGAAGGCCGCGCCGATCACCAGCCCCAGCCAGAGGAGGATCCACACCGACAGGTGCAGGCCGAGCACCCCGGCCAGCAGGCCCAAGGTGGGGCCGAGGACGAAGCCGAGCACCGCGAGCAGCACCTTGGTGGCCAGGAAGACCTCGAACGTGGCGGCGGCCAGGGACAGGTTCTTCCGCAGCGAGGGGAACTCCCAGCCCTGCTGGGCGCAAAGCCGGGCCAGCCACGAGCCGAGCCGCCAGCGCAGGTGCCGGGCCGGCGCGTCCTGGTGGCCGTTCCAGTGGCCGTTCGCGCCGCGCCGGGCCGCGTCGAAGGCGGCGAGCCGGCGGCCCAGCCGCGGCCTGGGCGGATACAGCGCCAGGCCGAGCAGGAACAGGCCGAGCCCGGCCAGGGAGCCAACCAGGAACGCCGCAGTCATGACGCACCGCCCCGCCACGCAGCGACCGCTTCGGGGATATCAGGGGCGACCGTGGAGCCACGGCCGGCCAGCAGCCGTTCCGGCACCGGGAACCGGGCCAGCGCGCGCATCCACACGACGCCGACCGCGTAGAGGGCTACAACCACACAAAGCACCAACTGGCCGGTCACGCTGTCGTAGACCTGCACGTAAGCGTGGTTGAACAGGGCCAGCCCCAGGGCCAGGCCCACCGAGATGCCCACCACGATCTGGGCGCCGCGCCGGGTGGACCGCCGCTGCGCATTCACCTTGCGGCGCACGTCCAGTTCCTCCCGCACCGACCGGGACAGCGCGCCTAGCAGGTCACGCAGGCCGGGGCCGCGAAGCCGGGCGTTGATCATCAGTGCCGCGATGATCAGGTCGGCACCGGGGTCGGCGAGGTCGTCGGCGAACCGGCGCAGCGCCTCGGGCATCGGCACCCGGGTGTGCAGCCGCTCTACCAGGGCCGTCAGCGGATCGCGGAGCGAGGGCGCCGCGGCCCGCAGCGAGGCGGGAATGGCCTGTTCCAGCCCGACCGCGCCCGCGATCGTGTCCCGAAGCGACTCGGTCCAGGTGGCGAGCGCCTCAAGCCGGGCCATGGCGGCCCGCTCTCCTGCCACGCCGGACAGGCCGCGCCAGCTCAGCACCAGCAGTGCCGCGCCCACGCCGGCCACCAGCCAGCGGGTCACCACGATCACCACCAGGCCGGCCAGCACGGCGGTGGCGGCGCGCCCGGGGCCGACCTCCCGGGCCCATCCGCGCAGCCGGCCGGTGTCCCCCGGCGGCCGCGGCGGCAGCCCGCGCACCGCCACCACGAGCAGGAACAGCCCGGTCCCCGCCACCGCGCCGGCGACGACGGCGAGCAGGACCGGCCCTGCGACCGCGGGGCTCACCAGCTCCTCCGGACCGGGTCGTAGCCGTGCTCGGCCAGTTGCCGCAGGCAGGACGGTGGCGCGTGCGGGACGGCCCGGCCGTCCGGGCCGGGCGCGAAGATCTCGCTGGACAGCACACGGGTGTCGATGCCGGTGATCTCCCGGACGCTGCTGACGAACCGGCGCAGCGTCCCGCCGCGGGAGTAGTCGTTCCGCTTCTCGATGAAGATCACGAAGTCCACGGCACCGGCGATCAGCATGTGGGTGGCCTCAACCGGGAGCCGCTCGGCCGCCTGGATGGCGTAGGTCGCGATGCGGTTGAACACCTCCATGGAGGAGTTGGCGTGGATGGTGGACAGCGAGCCGTCGTTGCCCTGCGTCATCGCGTTCAGCATCGTGACGATCTCGTCGCCGAGCACCTCGCCGACGATCACCCGGCTCGGGTTCATCCGCAGCGAGCGGCGGACCAGTTCGGCCATGGAGATGGCGCCCTGGCCCTCGGAGTTCGGCAGCCGCTCCTCCAGCGCCACCACGTTCGGGTGCAGGTCGGGGAACTGGTCGAGGCCCAGCTCGAGTGCGCGTTCCACGGTGACCAGCCGCTCGCCGGGCGGTATCTGGTTGGCCAGCGCGCGCAGCAGCGTGGTCTTGCCCGCGTTGGTCGCCCCGGCGATCATGATGTTCTTCCGCGCGCCGGCCGCGGCGGTGAGGAAGGTGCCCAGCTCGGGCAGCAGCGTGCCGTTGCCGACCAGGTCGGCCAGGAACACCTTGCCCAGCCGGGCGCGGCGGATGGAGATGGCCGGCCGCAGCGTCACGTCCATCACCGCGGACAGCCGGGAACCGTCGGGCAGCCGCAGGTCCAGTTGCGGGTGAGCCGAGTCGAAAGGGCGGCTGGACAGGCCCGCGTAGGCGGCGAGCGCCTGGATCAGCTCGACGAGTTCCTGGTCGCTCTCGGCGACCGGCTCGCCGAGCACCTCCCGGCCGTCCGCGTAGCCGAGGAACACCCGGTCGCAGCCGTTGATGTCGATGTTCTCGATCCGCTCGTCCTCCAGCAGGGGCTGCAGCCGGCCGACACCGAACAGCGCGGCGTGGATGCCGGTGGCGAATTCTTCCTCCTCCTGGGCGGTGAGCGGGGCCCGGCCCGCGGTGATCTCCGCGCGGGCGTGCCCCTCCAGGGCCGCGACGATCAATGCCCGGGCGAACTGCCGCTCGTCCTCGGCGGACATGGGCGGCACGCCGGACACGCCGTCCAGCCGGCGCTGTTCGGCGAGCCGGTCGCCCACCTGGCTGCGCAGTCGCTTGACCACGGCATGATCCACCTGGTCACCCCCGTCCGGCTGGCGTGGCCGCGGCCGGGGCCAGCGGCCTGGCCAGGCGGCCGGCCAGGTCACGGGCCGTGCGGAGCAGCAGCGAACGGCTCAGGTGGCCGCTCTGCTCGCCGCCGAGCGCCTCGGCCGCCCTGGGCTCGTAGGCCAGCCCGCCGAGTACCTGTGCGCCGCCGCCGGGACCGAGCGCCTGCCCGGTCTCGGTGAGCGCCGCGTGGAACCGGCGGTGATCGGCCACCACCAGCACGCCGACACCGATGCCCTGCCGGTGCCGCAGCGCCAGAGCGCTGGTCACCGCCGCGGTCCGCTCCCGCAGCCGGACCACCTCTTCCAGCGAGGCCCGGGTGACCAGCACCACCGAGGACGCGTAGGCCAGCAGGTCGTAGTGCGGGCCGTCGGCGCCGATCCGGCCGCAGTCGGCGATGACGTCGCAGTCCGGCAGCCGGGCGAGGGCCGCGCCGACGGGGCCCCACAGCGGCTCCAGCCCGGCGCCCTGCTCGGCCGTGACCACGCCGACCAGCACGTCCAGGCCGCCCCGCAGCTTCTGCGTGTGTTCCAGCACCTGGCCGGGTGCCAGGCCGCGGCGGGCGGCCACCGCCAGGCTGAGCAGCCCGCGCCCGGGGTCGAGCTGGCCGCTGCGGGCAGCGGGCAGGCGGTAGACCAGGTCCCCGCCGGCCGGGTCGCACTCGGCCAGCAGCACCGGCCGCGGCCATACCAGGGTCAGCGCCAGGCACGCGGTGGTGACCCCGGGTGCTCCCTTGTCGGCCGCAATCGCGATCAACGCCATCGCTAGCCCGCTCCGCCGGTCGCCGACCCAGGCAGCACCGCCACCGCAACGTTGTTGTTCGCCGCGTTACAGGTGACCGCCCCGGCGGCGGCCGGGTCCAGTGCGACCCGCACATCGACGGCCGAGGCGCTTGCGGCCGCGGCCGGGGCGCTGATCCCGAGCACCACAGCGTTCGACGCGAGCACGCTGCCCGGCGTGCCCGGGCAGGACTGGGTGACGTCACTGACCTGGTAGAGGTTCACGTGGTCGCCCGCCTGGAGCCCGTCGGGAAGCTGCCCGTCCTTGAGCGCCAGCCCCACCACTGACCGGCCGGTGGCCAGGCCGTTGACCCGGGCGACCATCGAGCTGCTGAGCAGAGTGCCGGGCGGGATGGCCGTGGCCGCGTAGAACCGGCTCACCTGGCCGGCCTCGCTCCACGGCACGTAGCCGACGCCGCCGCTGACCGCGATGTCCACCTCTTGCAGCGCGCCGAGCGGTATCCGCTGGCCGGCGCCGAGCGGCTGGGTGACCTCGACCGCCGCCACCCGGTGCCCGTCCTGCAGGACCAGGTACGCGGCACCGAGCGCGCCGCCGACGATGAGGAGTAAGGCAAGGGCGGCCAGGGCCGGCCTGCGCTCGCGCGCGACGTGTGGTGGGCGCCGGCTTCCCGGTGCGGTCGGCCGCCGTGACTCGTTGCCGTGCCCGGGCTGCGCGCCGCGGGTTAGCGTGCCTCGATCACCCGCCATGATCCCGGTCTCCCCTGCCTCTGGCGCCACCCGGGCTTGCCGGTGTCAGCAGCGAACGGTATTTCGATAAACGGCTTTCCAGCCATCTGTAGCCTGGCGACCGTAACCCGCTGGTGTGTCGGGTTATAAGCATGCTGAGGCAAAGGTCATAGATTTGTGACTGACTCGTCACTGTACTCATTTCACACCGCTCCCAACTGGGCACATGCATCACAGCAGCCCCTCTGCCCGGTGCCATTTCAGTTGATCGCCTGGATTTCCCGCACGGTCACGTTCGTGCTGCCGGTCTGCACCGGGAGCGGCCACGGCGGCGTGGGGAACGTGCCGCGCTCACCGGCGCTGTCCGACCACCTGACGGTCCACCGTGCGGTGACGGTGATGGTGTAGGGGCCGCCGGTCGACGGGGCGAGGAAGGTCACCCCGCATGGCGGGATCGCGGTCGGGTCGCCGCTGTACTTGCTCCCGGTGGTGCGGCAGTTGTTGTAGACGCGCGCCGCACCGGTGCTCACCGAGATCGACACCTTGGGCGCCGAGGTGGTGACCGTGGCCGCCAGGGCACCGCCACCGGGCAGCGGCACGCTGGCGGTGTCGGTGGGCCGCTGCGGCCCGGCGTAGCGCACGCCGACCCAGACCGGCAGGTTGACGTCGCTGGGCTTGCCCACCGCCGGGTTGGTGAAGATCTTGATCGCGGGCAGGGCGAGTTCCGCGCGGGCCAGGGCGGCCAGGATCCGCCCGTTGATCGGGTGGCCGGGGGTGGCGGGCCCGCCGTTCTGGGGGAACAGGTACTCCAGGTACTGGGCGCTGAAATCAAGCATGTGCACCAGGCCCCAGGCGCAGGAGTAGCCGTTGATGCCGCCGTTGATCCAGGCCGGCACCCACCACCAGCCCTTGCCGCCCTGGCGGTCCTGGAAGACCTTGTTGACGGCCTGCTTCAGGCCTTGGATCCGGCCGAGCACGCCGGCCAGGGCCGGCTCCTGGCCGACGAACCACCACCAGTATGAGTCGGCGTCCCCGGTGGCGCTCGGCTGTGGGTCGCCCTTGTGGTAGGAATCGGCCCCGGTGAACCGTGGCTCCACCCAGCACGGCGCCGGGGTGTACGCGGTGGGGCTGCCTATGGCGCCGGGATTGACGTTGCCGGTGACGCTCACCTGGGAGTACGCGAAATGGGAGTACACCGGGCCGCCGCCGGCCGGGGCGGCGGCCGCTTGCCGCACCACCGGCCCGGCGGCCACCTGGCGCGCTGCCGGGGCGGCGGCCCGCGCCAGCGCCGGAGCGCTCTGGCTCAGGCCGGCCAGTGTTGCGCAAGCCGCGACCAGCGCAATGCTGGTGAGAAGGCGGATTCTCATCGGCACATCGCTCCCTGTGTGCTGGATGCCGGGTAGATGGCCAGGCGCGTGACGGACCAGGTGCCGTTGCTGGCGCGCCCCTCGGCCACGTTTTCCAGGTAGCGGGTCAGCCGGGCGGGCAGGGCGGGGCCCACCGTGGCCCCGGTCTGCGTGTTCACCTGATGGAACGCCGAGGCGTCCACGCAGGAGAGCACGTCCGCGCCGGTCCCGAAGTAGATGCCGACGACCCTGGTGTCGTTGTAGGAGATGGTCCCCCGCACGGTCACGCCGGGTGAGCGGTACCGGGCCATCTCGCGGCGCACGAATCCCGCCGCGTTGCCGCCCGCCTGCCGCAGGTACACGGTGTTCTTGCCGTGGGTCAGGACCGCGGCCCACAGCGAGAGGACGTAGGTCTGGTACCCGGCGATGACCGCCCGGCCGGCCGCGCCGGACGGCGCGGGCGAGGTGAAGTCGATGGACACGTCACTGGGAAACCGGAAGCTGCCCAGGTGCTGCGCCCCAGAGCCCGGTAACGGCGACTGGACGGGCGCGGACGACAGTGACCCGGCTGGACGGAAGACCGTGGCGCTCCCGTTGCCGCACGCGGCCACGCCGGTCAGGATGCCCGCGGCGAGCAACGCCGCTGCCCCTCGCCGGCCCCGCATGCTGCCTCCCTGGCCGCCGGGACTGGGTGACCGCACTCGCGTCCGGCCCCCGGCGCATCGCCACCGGAGGTATGCCCGGACCTGCGCTCATCCAGATCCACCCGATGAGTACAGAACGATATCTACCGCTCGCGGCCCGTGCTTTGACGCAAATGCCAGATTATTCATGGCCTTTTCCCAGGCTCGTTCTCACCCTTGGGCCCTGATAGCCACATTGATCACAACCGCCACTGTGGCTGCGGCCGCGGTGCGGTTCAGGCTGTGGCGCGGAAGGCCACCCGGCGCTCGCAGTTCTCGCTGGGCCCGTTCCTGACCGCCGGAACGCTGGGCGCCGTCCTGGTGACCGGCATCACCGGCCAGGGCTTCGCAGTTTCGCGCCGACGAGCACCGGTTCGGCGGCCAGGTCCACGCCGAACGCCTTGCGCACGCCATCGGCGATCTCCCGGGCCAGCGCCAGCAGGCCGGCCGCGGTCGCCGCGCCGGGGTTGACCAGGGCCAGGGTGTGCTTGGCGGAGATGCGCGCGGCCTGCTTGCCCGGACCCGGAGCGTACCCCTTGGTGAAACCGGCCCGCTCGATGAGCCAGGCCGCCGGCACCTTGACCTGCCCGGGCCCGGCCGGGAACCGGGGCACCTTGGCCCGCGGCCCGAAGGCGGCAGCCACGGCCCGTTCCAGTTCCGCGAACGCGGCCAGGTCCAGCACCGGGTTGGTGAAGAACGAGCCGGCGCTGCGCGTGTCCGGATCGGCGGCATCCAGCACCATGCCCTTGCCGCGGCGCAGCCCGAGCACCGCCGACCGCACGTCGGCCAGCGGCGCCTGGTCCCCCTCCCCGATCCCGAGCGTGCGGGCCAGTTCGGGGTAGCGCACCGGCGCGGACAGGCTGGCGCGCCGCAGCAGGAAGGTCACGTCGAGCACCACGAACCGGCCGGTGACCGCGCCGGGCGCGACGCTGCGTTTGAAGGCACTGGTCCGGTAGCCGAAGCCGCAGTCGGCGGAAGCCAGTTCGGTCACCACGCGCCGGGAGCGGTCGTAGGCGCGCACCGCCAGCAGCGTCTGGGACACCTCCTGGCCGTAGGCGCCCACGTTCTGGACCGGCGTGGCGCCGGCCAGCCCGGGGATCCCGGACAGGCACTCCAGGCCCGCCAGCCCGTCGCCGACCGACTGGGCCACCACGGCGTCCCAGTCCTCTCCCGCGGCCACGGTCAGCCGCAGGCCCTCCCCGTCCGCCGCACGGCCAACGCCCCGGGTGGTGACCTGGACCACGGTGCCGGGAAAGCCCTCGTCGGCCACGACCAGGTTGCTGCCGCCGCCCAGCACGAGCAGCGGCTCGCCCCGGTCGTCCGCGGCGCGCACCTGCGCGATCAGTTGATCCTCGGTGGCGGCCACCTCGAAACGCCGGGCCGGTCCGCCGAGGCGCAGCGTGGTGAACGCGGCCAGCGGGACTTCTTCGGTGACATGGGCCATCGGGCGGCTCAGGGCAGGCGCACGACCGCACGGGCGCGAGACAGCACCTTGGCGC
>Ga0209166_10003212_pt1 | contig 11906 bp, 11 predicted proteins | sample Coa_R1_3_FD_187151 | JGI IMG/M metagenome (GOLD analysis project Ga0209166, IMG submission 187151) | Surface soil microbial communities from Centralia Pennsylvania, which are recovering from an underground coalmine fire - Coalmine... | ecosystem: Environmental > Terrestrial > Soil >... | reverse complement strand
AATTCGCTCAGCGCCCAGGCCGGCGCCGAAGATGGCGGCGGAAAAATCTGAGCCTCCGCGTCCGATAGTGGTCGTGATGCCGGCGCGACTGGCGCCAATGAATCCTCCCATCACCGGCACTTGTCCCGAAGGCAGCAAGGGCTGAACGATCTCCTGCAGCTTGGTGTTGGTCTCCTCGTAATGTGGAACGGCTTGCATGTAGGCGCTGTCGGTGACCAGAACGTCGCGCGAGTCGATGTGAACGCCCTTCAGATCGCGCGCGGTGAAGGCAGCGGCGACGATTTTGCTGGAAAGCATTTCGCCGAACGCAGCGACATGGTCGGTGGTGCGCGGAGTGATTTCGCCGACGGCAGAAATGCCGCGCAGAAGTTCGTCGAGCGCCTCGAAGTCGGAGCCTAGTTCCGAATGAAATTCAGTGAAGCGAGCGGTGCCCAGCAGTTCGCTGGCCGTGTTGTAGTGGCGTTCCTGGAGCGAGCGGCAGAGCTTGAGGGCGGTCTTGCGTTCTCCGGCTCCGGCGGCGCGGGCCATCGTCAGCAGCGTGTCAGTGACTTTGGCCATCGCGCTAACGACTACGACTGGTTGCTGCGCGAGGCGGCCGTGAACGATGGAGACGACTCGGTCGATGGCCTTGGCATCTTCGACCGACGTGCCGCCGAACTTCATGACGATCATCGGCGGGGCTCCGGATGGACGCGGCGAGTCGTCATCCCAGGTATCCCTTGGCTTTTAGCAATTCGGCGTTCAGGACAGCGGCGCCGGCGGCTCCGCGGATGGTGTTGTGGGAGAGGACGGTGAACTTCCAGTCGAGAACGCCGCAGGGTCGGAGACGTCCGACGGCAGTGGTCATGCCTGCGCCCATGTCGACGTCGAAGCGAGGCTGCGGGCGGTCGGAAGCTTCGAGATAGACGACCGGCCGCTCCGGGGCGCTGGGCAGCTTCAGTTCCTGCGGTTCGCTGCGATAAGTATTCCAGGCCGCGATGATTTCTTCAGGCTTGGCTTTTTTCTTAAGGCGGATGGAGACGGACTCGGTGTGACCGTCTTCCACGGCGACCCGGTTACACTGCGCGCTCATGGCAAAGCCGCCGGGAATGACTTTTGAGCCATTGAGTTGGCCGAGCAACTTGCGGGTTTCCTCCTCCATTTTTTCTTCTTCGTTGCGGATGAAGGGAATCACATTGCCAAGGATGTCGAGCGAGGCGACGCCGGGATATCCCGCACCGCTGATGGCTTGCATGGTGACGGCCATGACGGTGTCAAGACCGAACTTCTGGTGGATGGGCTCCAGCGCGAGAACGAGGCCGATGGCCGAGCAGTTGGGATTGGTGACGACGTAGCCGCCGGATTTTTTGCGCCAGGCTTGGACATCAATCAGCTTGATGTGGCCGCTGTTGACTTCGGGAATGACGAGCGGCACGTCTTCCTGCATGCGTAGGGCGCTGGAGTTGGAGACCACGGCGCAGCCGGCATCGGCGAAACGCGGCTCGAGCTCGGCTGCGATGGAGGAATCGAGCGCGGCGAAGATGACTTTCGGAGCGCCGTCCGGAGCGGCAGGGGAAACCTGCATCTTGGCCACGCGGGCGGGGATCGGCGTTTTCAGTCGCCAGCGCGCGGCGTCGGCGTAGACCTTGCCTTCGGAGCGATCCGATGCGGCAAGCCACGCCACCTCAAACCAGGGATGGTGCTCGAGCATCTGGATAAATCTCTGTCCCACGACGCCGGTAGCGCCGAGGATGCCTACAGGAATCTTTTCATTCATAGGGGTACTGGAATTTTATAACAAGCGGGGAATGAGGCCCGGTGACGAAGGGCTCACGTGCTACGAAAGCGTGTTGCGGGGGGGGGACGCCCCCGCGACAGCCGGCAGGATGCCGGCGTTACAGGACTTGGCTTCGGTTGCCGATAGGGAAGGGTGGAGGCACGCTATGCCGGAGCTACGTCAGAACTTTTTCACCAAAGAATGGGTCATCATCGCTACCGAACGAGCCAAGCGGCCTGAAGACTTGGTTACGCACCGCAAGGCCGAGCCGGTGCCCGCTTTTGTCGAAACCTGTCCTTTCTGTCCGGGAAACGAGAATAAGACTCCGCCCGAAGTGATGCGCGTTTCCGGAAACGGCGCGGCGTGGCGGGTGCGGGTAATTCCTAACAAGTTTGCGGCATTGTCGAGCGAGGTGCAGCCGACGCGCAGCCTGCAGCATTTGCGGCGGCGCATTGACGGATTCGGATTCCACGAAGTAATCGTGGATAGCCCGGATCATTCCGGCTGCATGGCGCTTTTGAGCGATGAGCAGGTGTCGGCAATCCTGAGCGTGTACAAGCAGCGCTATAACACGCTCAGCCTCGACCCGCGTGTCGTCCACATCACGATTTTTAAAAACCATGGGTTGGATGCGGGAGCCAGTCTGGCGCATCCGCACTCGCAGGTGATTGCGACCCCCGTCATTCCGAGCCAGGTGAGGCAGCGGCTATTCGAGGCCCTCCGCCATTACGACGATGTCGGGGAATGCATGTTCTGCCACATGGTGGAGCGTGAAGTGGAGGACCAGACGCGGGTCGTAATCAAAAGCGAACGGTTTGTGGCCATGGAAGTGTTTGCCTCGTCGACGCCGTTTGCGACCTATATTTTTCCGCTACGCCACATGGCGAGCTTTGGCGATATTTCCGAGATGGAGATCGCGGACTTGGGCCGAGTTTTGCGAACTCTGCTGGGGAAGATTTATGTCGGTCTGGGGAATCCGGACCTGAATTTCATGGTGCGCAGCAGTCCGGCGGAATACAGCGGGGCGCGGCACTTCCACTGGTACGTGAGCGTGATCCCGCGGCTGACGCGGGTGGCGGGATTCGAACTGGGGTCGGGGATGTTCATCAATACGGTTCTGCCGGAGAGTGCGGCAGAGTTCCTGCGTAAAGTCTCGACGGAGAAAGTGGCCGGAGCCGGGCGATAACAAGTTGGAAGTCAGTGGTCAGTACTCATTTTGAAGATGAGCACGGTCACGATGCTGTTGCTTGTGAATTCTTGAGTTTCAGTTCCGCGCACAACGGCTGAGAGCTGACAGCTGACAGCTGATAGCTAAAAGCTAAAAGCTAAAAGCTAAAAGCTAGGTCCGATGCGTTTCCTGACCGTGGTAGGGGAACTCGGAGAGAGGGCCGAACTTCTTTTTTTCGGCATAGAGGCGCCAGCGGCGGAAGACGATGCGCAGGCTGGCCATCACCGGAATCGAAAGATAAACGCCGAGGATGCCGGCGACTTCTCCTCCCGCCATGACGCCGAAGATCGCGGCGAGGGGATGAAGTTCCATGCTCTCGCCCATGATGCGCGGAGAAGAAACATAATCCTGAATGAGGCGCCAGATACCAAGAAAGACGACCAGGATCAGCCAGTGGTGATAGCTCATCAGCAGCGCTACCGTGATGATGGTCAGCGCGCCCACGAGGGGCCCGACAACGGGGATAAATTCCAGCATTCCGCCAATCGTTCCCAGGACCAGCGCGTACGGGGCTCCCATGGCCCCGAGAAAGACCGAGTACACCACCAGGGTGAGCGCCGCCAGAATCAGTTGCGCGCGAATAAAATGCGCCAGCATCTGATTCAAATCGTTGAGCACGTTTTCGAGAAACTCACGCTGCGGGCGTGATTGAATGGCTGAGAGCAAGAAGTCGCTGAACGAGCGGCCATCTTTCAGGAAGAAAATCGAGAGGAGAGGCACCACAAAGAACAGCCATGCTTGCTTGGCGACATCGGCTACGCGCAGCCCGATGCGCTGCGCCAATTGCGTGATGTCGTTCTGGTGAGCGACCAGGAAGGACTCTACGAATTCAGTGGTGGCGCGGCTCCAACCATGCTCCGCCCCAAGTTGGCTGGCGATCTGGCCGGAACTGAGCTGCGCAAGCAGGCCGGGAAGGGCTTGTCCTAGCCGAGCTCCCTCACGCGTGACCTTTGGACCAACCACGACAAAAAACAGGATCACCAAACCGAGCAGTACTGTGTAGATGACGGCAATCGCGCGTCCACGCCCGTGCAAAAGCCTCTCCAGTTGGGTGACCAGCGGGCTCATCAGATAGGCGAAGAAGATGGCGAAAAGAAAAGCGATGAGGGTGGCGCGTGCTACGTAGAGAAACCCCAGGCCCAGCGCGAACAGCAGCACCGTAACCAGAGCCCGCGCCGTACGTGAATCAGTCAGCAGCAATAAATTTTCCAGGGGTGGTCTCGATTCGTTCGGCCGGGCACACTGCAGTTAATCCCGGACTACTTCCGTATCATCGGCAGGAATCGCCACCCGCATCAGTTTGAATTGATCTTGATCGTCCACCCAGAGGGCCCAATCAAAGTTCTCACCTTTTAGATTCAGGCGCAATAACTGTCGGTCGGCGCCGCGAATATTGACCTTTTCTTTTCCCACCAGTTCCAGCCGTACGTGAATCGAAGTGCGATCCTGAGGAATGAGCACGCCGAAGTCCCCGGGGCCCTGCTGGCATTTCATGTTTCCAGCTTCTGATTTGCATTCGGCCGCCAGATAGCGCCAGGTCAGAACCTCGCGGTGGATAAAGAAGTTGTTGTCGAGGATGGCCGAGGTGCTGGGCATCAGAAAAGGCTGCTCTGCGGTCTTGCCGGAGTTGGGAGGAGTGATCTTTTCAATCAGAAAATCGTTGTTGGGGAGCACGACCAGGGAACCGCCGGGGATCTCACTCCATTCGTATCGCACCAACTCGCCCGTGGGGGTGATTTCTAGGTCGGACTTTTCGCTGACCGGGTCAGCGCCGACGGTTTGCTTGAGTTGGGACTTAATGATGCTGAGGCCATTCTGCTGCTGAATCGTGAACGTTTCGGTGGCGACGCGTTGTCCTTTGACCATGACTCCGAACGAGCCGGAGTCTACAGTCGTGGGAGCGGCTTTGGCCTGTTCCTTTTTGTCGCCAGCGTGGCCGCTGGAAAACGCTGCCAGGCAGAACGACAAAACGAATACCATGGTCCGGTGTACTGCCGTTTGAGACTTCACTCGACTTCTCCTTCTTCGGTACGGGTCGCGATCTTGGTCAGGCCAAAAGTTTCGACGATCTCGGCTGCGATTGCGTCGATGGTTCGATTTCCGGTTTGAATTCGGGTCGAAGCCCCGGAATAGCTTTTTCGGCGCGCTTTGTACAATTCGCGAAACTGCTCTGGAGTGCGCAGCAGCGGACGTTCGGCCGCAGATTCAGTAGCCTGCTTACAGCAGCGTTGCCACAATTCCTCGACTGGGGCGTCGAGAAAGACAGTTGGAACGCCGGCCGCCTGCAGCAGCGTGGCGTTTTGCTCTTCGACGAAGGCTCCCCCTCCCAGGGCGATGACCCGGCCGCCAGCGCCACGCAGCTCTTCCAATAGGTGTTCGAGGGCGGCGTGCTCGGCGCGCCGAAATTCCGATTCCCCGGAATCGCGGAAAATGGCGGCGATGGTGCGGCCTTCGCGACGCTCAATGCGGTCATCCAGATCCTCGAATACCCAATTCAGACGCCGGCCAAGGAGGCGTCCCACGCTGCTCTTGCCCGCTCCCATGAAACCGACCAGGAAGATGGCGTTGGGAGACTTCGGCCGCTCCACACGACGGCGCCGCACACGGGTGCGCGGATTAACGCCGGCCGCTTTGCCAGAACGCTTCTTCAAACGTCTTTTCTATTTTGCGGAACGTTTACTGAGGTGGATTTTACCACTGAAGCTGCGCAGAACTACCGTTGAGGAGACGGCCGCGCGCCCCATGGTACCCCAAAAGGCACTTCCTTTTTCAAGTACGTAAGGGACGTGCTGCCGGGGCTGGAGGTGAATATCGTCGTGCACTTCGCCACGAACCGAGCGGGCGCTCACGTCAGCAGAGGTGGTGTCGGGGACGATCGCTTCGATGTCGCCGCTGTGGCTGGTGAGGCGGTATTCGCCGCGATCCCCAAAATCGCCGGTGTAATTGATGCCGCCGCTGGTCGAAATCACCTGGACCAGGGGACCGGTGACTTGATTGAGAGTGACCTTGCCGCTCAGGGAATCGACCTCCACGTGGCCGTCTTGCACGTTCGTGACAGTGACCGGGCCGTTCAGGGTCTTAATGTGGACATGGGCGTTGGTGATGTCGCGAACGTCAACCGTGGCTCCGGCGCCTTCGAGGGTCACGTCACCACGGAGCTTTTCGACGTGCAGGGCGCCGGTACTGGAGTGCAGCGTTACACTGGCATCGGCTGGAATCAGGATTTCGTATTCGATGCTGCCGGAGCGGGCGTCGGCTCCAGGCAGGAGGTGGGAAACCACCTCCACGCGATTACCCGTGACGTTGTTGTCAACCTCGACCTTGTCGGAGGACAACACTGCATTGACCACCACAACATTCCCAGTGGAGGGTTTCACAGAGATCGAGCCGTAAGGATTGTTGACCGAGACGCCAGCCCTGGGCCCAACGTTGAAGCGATACTCCTTGTGAGTTTCGGCGGCGAGGCTTCCGGCCATGAGAGTGGTAGCCAAGCTTGCGCCGATCACTGCGAATTCGATAATGCGCCCGGTCATAGAGTTCCCCGAAGTCTTAGCTGTTGCTGCGATCTCGTATGTCTTGCTGCGCCCCAAACAACGCCCATTGGCTAAGAATGGCCACCATTATGGCAGAGAACGGTCCAATGCCAACTCGAAAAGCATGGATTTCTGCTGGTAAGCCTCCATGAGCGAGCGATGCGCGTCCTCGTCGTTGGGATCGGCAGCGATGCTGCTCTTGGCATCCAGAATGTACTGATTGACGTGCCGGAGATTTTCAGTATATTGCGCCTGCAGCGCCGGAGATTGCTGCGCGATTTCCTGGATCAGGTCGTCGTCATTCAGGCCTGCAACGGCCGCTTCGGATTCCACGCCGGTGGATGCTGAAGATGCGGTGTACTCATTATTGGCCACTTGGCGGGAGGGCAAGTGTTGCCGAACCAGAATGCCAGCGGTAACCAGCAGTCCGGCGGCCACGGGAATCAACCAGCGTCCCCAGCCACTGCTCAATGCCGGAAGCAGGGAACGACCGGCCCGCTGCGGGCGGATCAACCCTTCTTTCCGCAATGCGATTTCAATGGAATTCCACACCCGGGCACTAGGCTCGTTCGCCGCGCGCAATTCGCCGGCCGCGCAGGCAATTACTAACAGTTCCGCAACCAGCGCGGAGCAATGAGGGCAATCTTTCAAATGCGCCCGTTGTGCCGCGTTATTGGCCTTTTCGTTTTCCGCCAGGCTCTCTTGCAACTCAACGCAAGTCATACAGCTCTCCCCAAGCCTCTGCTGCCGCACTGCACTGCCGCCTTAAAATCCTGCAATTGTTCGGCTTGCCCAAGCAACACGTCGCTGCCAGTCTTCGCCGGCTGATTTCGTCTTGCTGTGTCCTTCTACTACTTGGTTGCATGTATTGCCTTTTAGGATTTCTCCGCTTTTTCGGCTCGGTTCATCCGTAGCAGATCACGCAACTTCATTCTTGCTTTGTGTAATTGTGACTTACTGTTGCCGATCGAGCAGCCCACGATCGTCGCGATCTCATTATGTTCGTAACCTTCGACGTCGTGAAGCACAAAAATCGTACGATAGCCGGGAGGGAGGTCGTCCACTGCCTTCTGCAACTGCAGCCGGTCAATGGATCCGGCTAACGCCAAATCTTCCGCCCCGAAATCCTTCTTCGGAGTGTCTTCCTCGCCTACCTGCGTGGTTTCTTCGAGCGAAACCACCGGGAGGCTCTTCTTTCTCAGATGCATCAGCACCACGTTTACGGATAGCCGATGCAGCCAAGTGGAGAATGCCGATTCACCGCGAAACGTCCCAATCTTGCGAAAAAGCTGTAGGAACGCCTCCTGGGTCAGATCCTCGGCTTCAGCCGTATTTGATGTCATCCGCAGGCACAGCGAGTAAACCCGCCGCTTGTGCTTATCGTAGAGAGCCTGGAACGCCTGGGCGTCCCCCTGTTTGGCCTTTTCGATCAGCGCGGCTTCATTCGAATCGCTGGCCTGTCGTTGTTCTGGGTCGGTCAAGTTGCCTTTTCCGGCCGCACCCCGTGAGATGCGGCTAACTATCTTTGCGTTGTATGGCTTGCGGGTGGTCGTGAGAAAACTAAGGTAATGGCCGTATTCAAATTATGAGAGCAATTCTACCGTTCTTTGGATTCCGTGATTCGATGCTTGGTCGCTGGAAATCCTTTGCCTGCTCGGTGTTGAACGATTCGGTTCCTCAGCTATCAAACCCGATCCGCAAAATAGAGTCGCAATCTTCGAAAATTGGTAAGTTTCAAGCCGGCTGCGGCGCCTTTGTTTTTGTCGTGATCGTCTCCAGACCGTGACCGTGCGGGCCCAGCTCTCTCTGACGAAGCAGGAAGGCGAAGGTCAGGCCGAGGAACCCCAGAATGGAAAAGATCCACATGCCCAGGTTGTAGCCATGGGGATTGTCGGGCCCGGCATGGCTGTAGTCGTTGGCCCAGCCGATCATGAGATTGAAGCCGAATAGGCCAATGTTCTGAATCATCGTCATCAGGCCGTAGGCGGTTCCTAGCTTGGATTGGTCCACGATATAGGCGACCGAGGGCCACATCACGGCCGGGATAAGGGAGAAGGCCACACCCATCAACGCCATCGGGAAGTACAGGTTCACGTGGGTATACGCCATCATCAGGTACACGGGGATGAGCAGCAGAGAACCGAACATCATCAGCAGGGCTCGTTTTCCGATCCGGTCGACCCACAGACCAAAGAGCGGAGTAGCAATCATGGCGAAAAGAGTCAGCATACTGGACAAGAATCCGCCAAACTCGCGCGATGTGCCGTGGGCCTCAATGAAGAATTTCACGGCGAAAGTCTGGAAAGGGAAGATTGCCGAGTAGAAGGTCACACAGAGGGCGACGATGTACCAGTAGCTGACCCCAAAGCGAAACAGATCCCCGAACACCACTTTGTCGGTCGAAGCCTCGCCGAGATGGAAGTTTTTTTCTGCTTGCACTTCCAAAATCCAGTAAATGATTGCCCCCACCACGCAAAACACAGAAAGTCCGAGCGCGATCAGAAACGGATCGCGCCAGTTGGCATAAGCCGCACGCGCCCAGGTTGGGGAGTTGAGAGCCGCGAAGGAACCCAGGCGGCAGATGGTGAGATTCAGTCCGAAGGCGAAGCTTAGTTCCTTGCCCTTAAACCATCTCGCCAGAGCAGCGGTGACCGCGACGTTCAGGGATTCGGCTCCCATGCCGAAGATGAGGCGGCCTGCCGCCATCACCCAGAGCGCTCCCGAGGAGGCGGTAATGGCTGGTCCGATAAGGCAGAGAACGCCAAAGATCATCAACGATTTTCGGAGGCCGAGGCGGTCGATGATCAGCCCGCCGATCACCACCGTGAAAATATTTGGAAAGCTATAGATCGCCTGCAGCAGCCCGATGTCTTTATCCGAAAACCCCAACTGCAGTTTCAGCACGTCGGCCAGTGGGCTGAGCGCGTCATAAGCGTAGTAACTGCCAAACATGGCCAGGCTGAGAAAGACCAGCACCATCCAGCGATAGAGACGGGTAGGTTCGGGACGAGTGGTGTCGTGCATTCAGGCCCTTACGATCCAGGATTGGACCACGAGCAGAGAAGATTAGCAGAGTAGGTCGAAATTTGCGTCAACTGTTTAAGTCGGCTTCCGGCTCACGGCTTCCGGCGTCCGGAGATCATTCTCGCTGAGGCGTACCTGTCTGTGGTGGCTGAAAACCACCAGACTGGTGAAACAGAGCCACCAGCTTGCCATTTAAGGCCAGCCACCCATCCATGCGCTGCGCCCTTAACGTCTCGAAGAATAAGTGAATTATCGAGACCGGAAGTTTTGCAACCAGAGTGGCCTCTGGGCTGCACCTGACCCGGCCACAAGTTCGGCCCCGGGCTTGGATGTTTGCTCGCTACAACCAGACGGGTAATCCATTCCAAAGGAGTATCTCCCATGCGTCTTCGCAGTTGCGGTCTCCCCTTTGTGTGCCTGCTCGTGCTTGGTCTCACGTTTCTTCTGGGTTGCAACAACACGCTGAACCCTCTCTGTGGCAGTGCGCGGCCCGCTCCGGTGATTGGGTCGCTCTCTCCCAACTCAGTGACATTCTCTCAAGTGCAGGCAGGAGTAACGATCACGGTGAATGGAAACCAATTCGTTTCGGCGTCGCAGGTGATGGTGAATTCCACTCCCATTGCTGCGACGGTTGTAAGTGCGCAGAAGTTGACGGTGAAACTCTCGACCGATGTGATCTCCGGGCCGGGAACGGTGAAGATTATGGTGCAGACTCCGAGCGGAAACTCGGGAGACTTGGGTTGTACCAGCGGTGGCTCGAGCAGTGCGCTCATATTGACAGTGAACTAGGTTGAAATCTGGGGGAGGAGTAAACAGCCGGGGGAGCTCAGCTTCCCACGTAGCGGGCGTATAGACTTCGCGCGACGGCTGTGTCTGTAGTCCCCTTGATAATGGCGCGACCGTCCGGGAAGAGCGTCATCTCGTACGGTTCGCGCCAGAATTTAAGGACGAAGTCGTTGTGCCGAACCACGCCATGCGGCTGCAGGCGGCGGTCCATCTCTGCGAAGTCGATGGGACGTTGCCGCTCATGGATTTGCACGGAATTCCTGCCGCAGAGAGTGATGTGAGGGCGTCCCTCGCCCGCGAGGTGAATGAACTCGCGGTCAGCGCAAGCGCGGCAGCCGGGGCGCGGCTTGCCGGCGGAAATCTCGGCGTGCTCGTTGGTCCATAAGTCGAAGGATAAAAGCGTGCGCCGCACCTCCCGGGCGTTTGCGCCGCCAACCAGGAATTTCATGGCTTCGGTTGCGGCAATGGATGCAACCAGATTGACCGCCGAGTTAAGAATACCGGAGGTTTCGCAGTTCTCGACCATGCCACGGGGGGAATCCGGGAAGATGCAGGCTAGGCAGGCGGTCTGGCCGGGGAGGATGTTCAGAGTGACGGCGTAGCTTCCCACGGCCGCCGAATAAATCCATGGAAGCGAGCGCTCCACGGCGTAGTCGTTGATCAGGTAACGAGTTTCGAAGTTGTCGGTACCGTCGAGGACCAGATCCATTCCTTGAAGCAGAGCTTCAATGTTGGAGGGAATGAGATCTTCGACCTTAGCTTCGACCATGGTCTGCGAGTTGAAGGCGGCAATCTTACGGGCTGCGGCGATGGCCTTCGGCAGAGATTCAGCGGCATCGGCCTCGTCGAACAATGATTGACGCTGCAGATTACTGGGTTCGACATAATCGCGGTCGATGATGCGTAGAGTACCGACACCAGCTCGCGCCAGCAGTCCGGCCAATGCCGATCCGGTAGCACCGCAACCGACAATGGCGATGCGCGCCGTGGACAGCTTGCGCTGGCCCTCTGCGCCAATCCCGCGGAACAGGATCTGTCGCGAGTAGCGCTCGCTCAAGCTTGAGTCTGCGACCGATGGATCGAGCTGAGGTTCCTTTTGTGTTTCCTGTGCCAAAGAGGTCACCAGTGTGCGACTGCAAAACCATTATTATAAGGGGCTGGGTCGAGTGGAGCTGAAGGCAGGCGGGTGAAGAGTGAGGCCCGTCCGAATTCAGACTACGAAACTTTGGGCGACTTCCATTGAAGTCAAGGAGCGCCTGAATCCAAAGGAACCTTTGCCGAAACGGTACGCGACACTTGTCACCGCGATGATCGTGCTGTGGTCTGCGGTGCTGTCGCTCCGGGCTGCACCGGAAGACACCCAACTCCAAGCCGCAAGCCCCAACGCAAATTACGAGGGAAAAACCATTGCAAGCGTGGAACTTCCCGGAGTGGCGGAACAGGACCGCAACCACCTGCTTCAGTTGATCCCGCAAAAAGCCGGAACTTCTCTAGAGCGTGAACGAGTGCGGGAAAGTATCCGTGCCTTATATGCGACCGGGCGATTCGCCGACATTCAAGCCGAGGTCGCACCGTCAGG
>Ga0209166_10003209_pt1 | contig 11922 bp, 13 predicted proteins | sample Coa_R1_3_FD_187151 | JGI IMG/M metagenome (GOLD analysis project Ga0209166, IMG submission 187151) | Surface soil microbial communities from Centralia Pennsylvania, which are recovering from an underground coalmine fire - Coalmine... | ecosystem: Environmental > Terrestrial > Soil >... | reverse complement strand
CACCCCGGCCAGCGGCACCCTGGCCGGCATCACCCGCCGCTCGGTTATCGAGCTCGCCGCCGAAGGCGGGGAGCCGGTGGAGGAGGGACAGCTGAGCGCGGACGAACTGCGCCGGGCTACCGAGGTTCTGATCACCTCCACGGCTGGCGGGATCATGCCGGTGACCGCCGTCGATGGCCAGCCGGTCGGCACCGGCGCCCCCGGGCCACGGGCAACCCTGCTGCGCGACCGGTACTGGGCCCGCCACCAAGACCCCCGGTTCTCCACCCCGGTCCGATACACCGACCACGGGTGACAGGCCCACCCGGAGCACGGCACACCAAACCACCACCCCCAGTGATGAAAAAGGTCAGGGATAACGCCCGCCGACCCGCCGAAGTGTTAGGCGCGGCCGGGTGGTCGCTGATGATCTCGATTCTGGCGGGGCCAGAACGGGTGTTCGGGCTCTTCCGATGCGGCGCGGGGTTGCCCGTGACCTGCGAACCGCTATTTGCGCGCGGTCACTGGGCTTTGGGCTGGCACGCGTGCCCATTGGCCGATCATGAGCCAGGACAACGGGACGAGGCCGGTTGCGGCGAGCAGTTCCTCGCGCAGGTCGTGCTCGACGCTGTGCCGGATCTCTTCTTCGGTGCCCAGGTGGTACTCGACGATCTTGGGGAGCATGCTGCGGGCGAACAGCGCCCAGCGGCGGTGGGCGCCGGTATCGCGAGCGGGGTGGAGCACGAACTCCGCCAGCGGCCTGGGGTGGGGCTGGAGCCCGGCGTCGCGCATCCGCGAGTACAACTCGGCGCCGATGTCGGGCCGGGCGCCGGATCGTTGGAACGTCGAGGTAAACAGGGCCAGCAGCGCCGCGAGCACTGGCTGCTGGGCTGCAGACGTGGCGGTGACGGAGGCCACCTGCTCGCAAAACGCGAGGATCCCGCCGCGGCGGACACGCTTGGCGAACAAGCGCAGCGCCTCGGTGGGGTCGTGCATGAACATCAAGACGAACCGGCCGACGGCGGCGTCGAACACCGGTCCCGAATCGAGGGACCGGGCGTCTGCCTGGCGGAACGAGATGTTGGTGATGCCTTGCGCGGCGCGCCGCTGCTCGGCGACACCGATGGCATCGCCGTCGAGATCCACCCCGGTGACCGAACCTTCGGGGCCGACGAGGGCGCTGACCAGGAAGCTGACGTCTCCGGCCCCGCAGCCGATGTCAAGAACATGCATGCCCGCGCCGATTCCGGCGTTGCGCAGCATCCGTTCGGTCAGCGGCCGGAATATCTCGGCCTGTTCGATCAGCCGGTCATACTCGGCACGGCCGCGGCCAAAGGCATAATCGGCGTCCTCCATGTCTTCGGCTCCCTCACGAGTGTCACTTGATCACCGGCTCACTCGCTGTCACGCCTATGGCCACCCCAGGGCCTGGCCGGCGACCGGGGCACCGAGTTGCAGTATGAGCCAGATCCTGCCGGGGCCGGTGAGCAGCCGCGGTTGCTCCAGCGGGTCTTCGTCGGTGATCAGCAGGCCGGCGACGTTGCCCTCCGCCACGGTGCCGGTGTGTTCGGCCAGGTCCAGTGCCTGGCGGGCGGTGCTGGCCGCGGCCGCGAGGGCCTCCGCGGGGGTTGAGGCCGTGGCGGATCATCAGCTAGATCTCTGCTGCGGTGCCGAGGGAGACGCCGCTGCCGAGCGCGATCTTGACGCCCGCGTCCTGGGCGGCGCGCAGGCTGGCGGCGCCCTCCTCAATGTTGCGGCGAGCCAGCTCGGCCAGCATTGGCGTCATCTCCGGCGGTGCGCGGAAGACTTCGGGCAGGTGCCAGTCTGGAGGGGCGCGGCTGCGGCTGGAACGTTCCTAGCGGTTTGCTGGCCTGAGTGGCATGGCCTCCTGAGGCCTGCCGGTGACCCGCTCCCGTCATTTCCGCGGCCCGGGCAGCGAACCGGCGCATAGCCGGGGCGGGATGAGGTGTAAGGCGGCCGGTAACCGCCCAGCCACGCCCGGCCAGGTGCTCGTTTGCCTGGCTGCCGCATTAGACGACGTCCCGTTCGAGGGCCTGCCCGGCGACCGGAACGCCAAGCCGCAGGACCAGCCAGATGCGCGCAGGGTCGGCCAGCAGTCCCGGCTCCGCCAGCGGGTCGCCGTCGACGATCAGCAGGTCGGCGAGCTTGCCCTCCTCCACGGTGCCGACGTGCTCGCCGAGTCCCAGCGCCTGCGCCGCGGTGCTCGTGGCGGCCGCCAGGGTCTCGGCGGGGGTCAGCCCGTGAAAGATCATCCGCTGGATCTCCAGCGCGACCGCGACCTCCATGTCGCTGCCGAGGGCGATCTTGACCCCCGCGTCCCTCGCGGCCCGCATCGAGGCCGCACCGTTATCCAGGTTCTGATCGGCCAGGTCCACCAGCTCGGGCGGCATCTCGGGCACGCGCTCGGCCGTGGCGGGGTCGACGGCGCCGCCCAGGCCGGCCATCCAGTAATAACCGGACAGCGTCGGCACAAGCACCTGGCCGCTCGCGGCCATCGCCTCCAGCAGGTCGGGCCGCCGATGCAAGAAGATGCCGTGCTCGATGGTGTCCGCGCCGTGGGTGACCGCCGCCTCGCAGCCGGCCAGCCCTTCCGCGTGCGCCGACAGCCGGTAGCCCAGCCGGTGCGCCTCATCTGCCACGGCGGACAGCTCTTGTTCGGTCAGCTGCAGCGGTTCGGGATCTTCCATCTCGTTCGACCGGGCGCCGGTGGTCATGATCTTGACGAAGTCGGCCCCGGCGCGGATCTGCTCGCGGGCCGCCCGCCGCATGTCGTCGGGCCCATCCGCCTCGCGGTACATGCTGCCGTAGAACCGGCCGCCGGGCGCCGTGGCCGAGATGATCTTGCCGCAGGTCAGCACGCGGGGCCCGGCGAACGCGCCGTAGCGCATCGCCTGGCGGGCTTCCTGCGGCCACTGGCCCTGGGCGCCGGTGAACCGGATGGTCGTGACGCCCATGCGCAAAAACTCGCGCAGCCCGGCCTGCAGGAAGTGCGCCGGGGTCCCGGGCAGGAACGGCTCGGCTCCGCGCAGGGTCCGCGGGGTATCGGCCAGGATGTGCGTGTGGGCCTCGATCAGGCCGGGCAGGAGCGTCCGCCGCCCCAATTCCAGCTGCCGGGCGCCGCCCGGGCACGGCTCGGACGCGCGGCCGACGCGCCGGATCATGCCATCTTCGACCAGGACCGCCGTACCGTCGCGAACTGCGCCCCCGGTGCCGTCGAACAACCGGCCGCCGGTCAGCCACAGCCGCCCCTGCCCGCGCGCAGGATCGGCGATCAGGGCTGGGAATCGATGCGGCACGCTGGACCTCCCTTGCCCGGGCCGGCCTAGCAGACGCTACACGCGCCCGGCGGCTATGACGACAGCGGTGCCGGGCTCAGGGGTGCCACAGACATGCGCGATGTCACCGGGACAGGCGATGTAGCCTTCGCAGCCCACAATCTGAGGGTGCCTCACGCAACGTGATCAAACATCACACCGGTAGCCGCGAAATAGCCGCCCAATAGTACGCCGTCTTCTGTTTGGTGCTGGGCTAGCGGTGGCGTTCAGATCAGGTGATTCTGTCGCGGCGTTGATTTGGTGTACCTGCCAGCGCTGGTTTCGCTCCGGCGGGTGTCACGGGACTGGAAGCTGGCATTGGGGCTGGACCAGGGAATGGGCCCGCCGACCGTTCAAGGCGTTTGTCTGTGCCGGTACCGCCGAGGAGATCCTCGACACTGTCTGGACCTGCTGGCGGCGAATCAGTGACCTGGGACATTGGCTGGCGGGTGTCTGCTGGTCGGCCCCTGCTCCGTCTCCAGCAGTTCACGCTGGAGCTGGAATTTCTGGATCTTGCCGACCGGGGTGCGGGGCATCTGGGCGACGAAGTCCCAGCGGACCGGGACTTTGAAACGGGCAAGGTTTTGCTCGCACAGCGCCCGCAGCCCAGCCGTATCGGCTGACGCGCCTGGGGCCAGCTGTATGCAGGCAGCGACCTGCTCGCCGAACACCGGATCGGGAAGGCCGATCACCGCCACTGCTGCCACGGCCGGGTGGGAGGCGATCACGTCCTCGATCTCGCGCGGGTAGATGTTCTCACCGCCGCGGATGATCATCTCCTTCAGCCGGCCCTCGATCTGCAGGTTGCCGTGGGCGTCCATCGAACCCAGGTCACCGGTGTGCAGCCAGCCGGCAGCATCGATTGCGGCCGCGGTCGCCTCCGGAAGTTCGAAGTAGCCCGCCATCACCTGGTAGCCGCGGACGAGGACCTCGCCGATTGCCCCCAGCGCTTGCGTCCTGCCGCTGACCGGGTCAGCGATCCGGACCTCGGCCTGGGGTAGCGGTCGGCCGACGGTGTCCGCTCTCACCTCGGGGGGGTCGCCTGGGCGGACCGTGTGAGTGAGCCCGCAGGCTTCGGTCTGGCCGTAGGAGATCTGGAAGCGCGCTCCGAAGCCGGACTCTGCGCGGCGGACGAGGCTCGCGGGCACCGGCATCCCGCCCGCGGCGAGCAGGCGGACCGAGGACAGGTCGCGGCGGCCGAAGTCTGGATGCTGGGCCAGCAGCTCAACCATGGTGCCGGCAGCTCCGATGACGGCCGGCCGCTCGGTCTCCGTCAGGTCTAGCACGAGCCCAGGGTCGAAGGAGCACAGCACCTGAGCACCGAGCAGCTGGAGGGGTCCCAGGGTCATGAATCCCGAGCCCGAGGCATGAAACAGCGGGTTCGGGTTGAGCCAGCATTCGCCGGGGCGCACGCCCAGGCTGTGGGCCCACAGCCGGGCGGCGTTGGTCAGGCCGCGGTGGTGGAGCAGCACGCCTTTGGGCAGGCCGGTGGTCCCCGATGTGTACTGGATCTGCGCGATGGCGCTCGGTGAAACCGCCGGCAGGCGAACGTCGGCGCCGGCGCTGCTGCAGAACTGCCGCCACTCTGGCAGCCGCACCACGTGCCGCAGCGCGGGCAGCTGATGCCTGATCTGCTCCAGCGGCGCCTTCAGGGCAGCACCCCGGTACTCGGGGACGAGGAAGACACCGGCGGCCCTGGAGTTTGCGAGAACGTGGAGCAGCTCACGCGGGCGCAGTGCGGGGTTGACCGTCACAAGGGTCAAGCCGGCCAGCGCAGCGCCGAACTCGAGCAGCAGCCACTCCGGGCAGTTGGGTGCCCAGACGGCGATCCTCTCCCCGGAATCGAATCGCGCCAGCAGCGCGGCGGCTGCCCGCTCTGACTCGGTGAGGAGTTCGGCGAACGTCCATCGCCGGCGAACAGGGTCGCCCGGCTGGGCGAAGATCAGGCCGGTCCGGTCCGGGGCTGCCTCGGCCGCAGCTTGCAGCACCCCGCCAACGGTTGTCTCCATGACCGGCTGGGAGGTATCGGCGGGCCAGTACGCCTCGAGCAGCCGCGAGCCTTCGGTGATCATGGAGCAAGCTTCCGTCTCGGGTCGACCGGTTGCATCCCCGAGCTCAGGGATTCTTGCCGTCTTCCCGGAGCGTGAGCGCCGCGAGCTCCACTCGTGAGGAGAGGCCCAGCTTGGCATAGGCGTGTTTCAGATGGGACTCGACAGTGTGGCGCGAGACGAACAGCCGACTCGCAATGGCAGGGTTGGAGAGCCCTTCGGCGACGAGCCGGGCGACGGCGCGCTCGGTTTCGGTCAGCGAGCCCCAGCCCGCGGCAGCTCGCGCCGGCCTCGGATGCGCTCTTGTCCGGGGCAGGCGGTGCTGGCTGCCGAAACGGTGCAGAAAACGCTCGGTGGCCGCGAACACGGCGTCGGTGTCGCCGACCCAGGGCAGGTGATCGGCTCCGTCGAGTTCCACATACTCCGCGCCGGGAATGTGCTCGGCCAGGTAGCGGCCCTGCTCGACCTTGATCAGATCACCCCGGCGGTGGATGACCAGCGTGGGGACCGCGACCTTCGGCAGCAGCGACCTGACGTCGGTGCCGACCACGGCCTCGACCAGCGCGGCCGCCATCGCCGGGCTCGCCGACGCCCGCTCCAGAGCGGCCGCCGTCTCACGCTGGGCGGAGCTGGGCAGCAGGCTCGGCGCCAGCATCTCCAGGGTAGCTCCCTGGCCCCAGCGGCCAACGGCACCCCGGAAACGCCGGGCGATGTCCGGTGGCGGCGGCATGCTGGCGGTGCCATACAGGATCAGGCCGAGCGTCCGGCCCGGTACCCGCGCTGCCAACCCGATCGCCGTAGGGCCACCCTCGGAGAAGCCGAAAACGACGGCGCGGGCCGACCCGGCAGCATTCAGCACCGCGCACAGGTCATCGACGCGCTGGTCAAGCGTTGGTACCGCCGGCACCGGATCGGACAGCCCTGTGCCGCGCTTGTCATAGCGGATTACCCGCGCCAACGCCGCCAGCTGGCGGACGAAACGCCGGTAGGCCACCGACTCCCACTGCAGGTCCAGGTGGGAAATGAAGCCAGGAGCCATCACCAAGTCCACCGGTCCCTCACCGGCGACCTGATACGCCACATGGGCCTCACCGCTGCGCGCGTAGCACGTCTGCGGGCGCGCCGACATGCCGCAAGCGTAAAGGACGCCGACCCGGGCGTCTTTCCGCGCAGCCCCTCGACCGATCGCCTGTAGATGGTCCAACCCGTGCCCGGCGGATTTCAAGCCGACGAGCGGCCAGGCGGCCCCGTGAGGAGGAACAAGCCGCGCAAGCAGTCAGGGCTGAGTCGCCCGGAGGCTGCGGCCGGCAGAACAGCTCCAGCGCGACCTGGCCGGGATCATCGAAGCTGATCACCGATCCGCTGCGAGCCGTTGCTACTGCCCATACCTCACACGCTCACATCTGGCCTGCTGTGCCAAGCTGCACCGGCCGAGCCTCCTGACTGCCAGCCTGACTGGGAACCATCGGGGTGAACGCCCAGGCCCTGGGCTGTTACGTGACCCAGGTGCACGAAGACCCGCATTCGCGCGGCCTTCAGAAGATCCAGGCCATGGACCAGGCTGCGGGCGCCCGCTCGGTCGGCACCCAGGCCGCCGAAAGGTTCGCCGCCTACAGATGAATCGCGTGCTGATCAGTGTCCTGCCCTACCTATTGGGGCCGGTTCATCCGCTGGTTGGCCCGGCAGGTCAGGTACTTCCGCCGAGTCCGTCAACTGGGCCAGGTCGCGGTTCTAGCCACGTCGGTCGAGCCGACCGCCTCGCGGAGCGCCTCCGCCGTCAGCCGCCAGTGGCGACGGCACATCAGCATGCATGGTGGTATGAGCACTGTGCAGCCCGGCGCGCGGCAGGTCCGGAGGCTCACCACTGCGCCCCGTCACGGAGATCTGCAGGGCCGGGGCAGGGCGTGACGAGGGCAACCAACCGAGGCCAGCACCCGGTCTCAGACCCAAGCAGTCTGCTGGTAGCGCGGGTCTTGGCGAGATGTACCAGGGCGGGGCAGTGGAGCACTGGACGAGCATCACGCTCCCGCTGTTACGCGCCAGTGACGTTGCGGTCCACGGAAGCCACCGTGGCCGCTAGCACCCGCAGCCACTGCAGCTCAGCCGGTTGCCGGACTCCGATCTATGTGCTCCAAGGCGCTGCAGGCGGATACTGCGGATCCCGATCATCCCGTTCTCGCACTTGTGACCTGTTACGTGCGTGCGATGACACAGGTGACCGGAGGGCGAAGGCGGAGAATGGGCCTCAGCTTGTTTGCGTGTCCGCGCGGGAGACGGGTACCGAGGGTTCTGGCCTCCCGGTCACGCGGAAGTCCGTCTCCTGTCAGCGTCGCGTCATTCCGGCGTCCCGGGATCCTTGGTCTGGATGCGCGGCTGTGGGCGTTCCGCAGCAGGCATCCAACAGTTCCAGGGTGTCTCGCCGCGTCGCTGATGTGGGCAGGCCGGGCGGTCCAGCGAAGCGCTCGCCGGGTGTCCGCGTCCGCCCGGTCACGGGCCCGAACCTGGCCACCATCGTGTTGACCGGGTTCGCTGGGCGGGCAGACTACGGTGTGGCCGGTGACCGGCCAATGACCGCCACTCAATGCGGGGCCACTGGCCGGTCACCACCTCGCCGCGCGCAGCCGGGGCGTCCGTCGCTTTGCGCACCAACGCCGGTGTAAGCGTCAGCCGCTGATTCTCGATGCCGGGTTGTCCTGGCCGTTTGTCCCGCTAGCGGACAGCTGGGCGAGGAGCCGCCGACCGGTGCGCTCGGACACGCCGACCGCCCGGCCAAGGTCTGTGCCGCTGATCTCGGCTGGCCGGACAGCACTGCGAGCGCTGCCGCTTCGGTGTCCGCCCGTGACCGCTGGGCCTGACCGCGCCTGGCCGCTGACCGTGGCCGCCGCACTGTCCGGCGCACATCCACAGCCGCCGGCCGGCCGTTGGCCGCTGCAGCGACCGGCGGTGCTGGCCGGTCATCGGGCACTGGCTGGCCGTGCCGCTGGCCGGCCACCTTCCGCACCATGCCGATGGCCATCTCGGCGCATCCCATGAACGCGATCGCTGGCCACCCCGACAGCAGCGCGCCTGCCATCCCGTACGGCAGGCCGTAGCCGACATTCGCGCCCAGGGTGGCGGTCACCGCGAGCCCGAGCATGAACCTGGCAAGCCTGGGCGTGCCCAGACCGGCCCGGGCGGCGCGCAGCATCACCATCGACGCGGCGGCCACCGTGCCATCGATAGACAGCGGCAGCAGGTCCGAGGCCAGCTCGGTCTGCCCGTGGGTGACGGCCAGGTGTTCGATGTGGACGAACGACACGACCGCAGCGATGGTGGCTACCAAGAGCACCGCCCCTGTCGTCACGAGCCGTCCGAGTGTCTCACCGGTCATCGCGCACCCCTGGGAGGGAGCGCGAGGAATGGCCCGCCCTCGTCAGAGGCCGGGGCGGTCCGCCAGCCCAGGCCGTCGCGCCGGCTGGGTGCACGCACCAAGCACGCACAAAGCATGCACGGACGGGCCGCGCACTGTCGGCGGATGCCGGCATGCTCCGGCACGAGAGACACGCGATGACCTGCGAACCCGAGCGATCGCGGCGGGACGTGGCCGGAACTGTCACGGACTGAGGCACACTGCTAATGCGGTTAGGGTTCGCGCCCTTCCGGGGTTCAAATCCCCGAGCCTCCGCCCTCTGACCAGGGCTTCCTCCGGGATCGGGATCCCGGAGGAAGCCCTGGTTCCGCGTTTTGGGGGCCCTTGCGCGCACAATGACAGCGCACAATCGGCGCAGGAACGCTGGGCGCCGGGCTCTCCCGTCTGGCCGGCGGTCGCGGTCACGGCCGGGGCGGGAGCAGGGTCACGGCCGCACCGCCTGCTCATTCCAGCGGCCCGGGGTAGGCGGCCTCGGCGCGGACGGCAAGTCGGCCGGTCTGCCGCCGGACCAGCACCAGGGCGGCGACGATGGCCACCACCGCCGCGCCGGCCAGAGCCCAGTCGATGGTGCCCGAGACTTGTCGCAGCGCGGTGCCGGCTAGGTAGGCGGCCAGGGTGTAGATCCCGGCCCAGAGGATTCCGCCGACGGCGTTGGCCACCACGAACCAGCGCCAGCGCATCTTGCTGGTGCCGGCCAGGAAAGCGGCGTAGGTGCGCAGGATTGATACGAACCGGCCGAAGAACACCACCTTGCCGCCGTGGCGGTCGAACAGGTAGCGGGCGATCTTCAGCTTCCGCTCGTCCAGCCGCACCTTGGGCCCGTACCGGCGGGCCAGCCGGTACCCGCCCTTGTCCCCGATCCAGTAGCCGATGTTGTCACCGATGATCGCGCCCGCCGCGGCGACGGCGAAGATCAGCCACGGGGACAGGCGGTGGGTGTGCGCGGCGTAGATGCTGGCAGTGATCAGTGCGGTCTCGCCGGGCAGCGGGATGCCCAGACTTTCCGCACCGACCAGCAGGAACACGGCCCAGTAGCCGTAGCTGGCGATGAGATGGCCGATGTTCACGTGCCACCGCCGTGCTCGCGGGCAGCGTAGACCTGCTCGGCGAACCGCTCCAGCGCCTCGGCGGCCTCCTTCAGCCGCCGCTCCGCATCGGCGGCGCCGGGGGCGCCGAACAGGTCCCGGCCCCGGATGGCCCGGTACCAGCGGCGCAGCCGCTCGAGGCTTTCCTCCTCCTCATCCAGTTCGGCCAGCGTCAGCTTGCCCTTGGCTATCTCCCCGGCTATTTCGGCCTCGTATTTGCCGCAGTCGCTGATGAACTCGGCCCATTCGGCCTCCCGCTGGGCGGTGAACAATGCCTCCAGTTGTGCGACGCTGGCCTGGTCCTCGGCCACCGCCAGCACTACCGGCTGCCCGCCCGCTTTCGTGATGGCCTCGGTCACCTGGGCAAACCCGTCATCAAAGCCCTCACCTTGCGGCACCGCCCAGGTGCCCTGCTGCAGCGGCACCGCGCCCAGCCGCCGCAGCTCCCGCCAGATCGCCACCCGGTGCCGCGACGGCTCGGGCGGCAGCCGGTAGGTGATCACCCGCCAGCCCACCGGCTCACCCCTCGCGCCTGTGGGAATGTCCCCACCGTCGGGCCGCTGCGCATGCGGCGGCGATCGGCCCGGCTCACGGCTGATCTCCGGGCAGGCCGATGCTCGTGCTTCTCGCGGCGCTAGCCAGCCCGGCCGACGGCGCTACCATCTACTCTCCTCACCCGGCCTGGCGGCAGGCCGTTAGCTGTAACGCGTGCTACATCTAGGATAGTAACCCGGCTTTCAACATGGCTGGGCGGGTTCAGTCGCCTGGCTGGCGCTGGAGACCCCACCCCGCAGCCGGGCCGCCGCCACCCTGGCCGCGTGCGGGATTGCGAGCTGGCTCACGGGCGCCAAGCCTCATGGGCGGGGATCGTCACCGGGGTGTCTGGCGGGCGTGTGTTCGATGATCCCGCACACGGAGTCGGTGTGCGCGGTCTGGTGCCGGGCAGCGTGGGCGCGTGTCCCGGCCAGTGCCTGGCGGAGTTGCCGTAGTTCGGTGATGGTGCGGTCGATGTCGCGGATGCGCTGATCGAGCAAGCCCAGGACGTGATGGCAGGGGGCGGTGCCGCTGCGGCGGATGTCGAGGATCTCGCGGATTTCGGCGAGGGGGAGGCCGAGCGATTTGGCCTGGCGGACGAATCGCAGGACGGCGATGTCGTCGTCGGTGTAGGTGCGGTAGCCCGCTTCGGTGCGGTGGGCGGGCGGGAGCAGCCCTTTGGACTCATACAGCCGGATGGCCTTGGCCGACAGGCCAGCGGCCTGCGCGGCCCGTCCCACTGTCCAGGTGCTCGCCTGCGCGGCGGTCATTATCGCGGCACCTCCTCGTTTCCAGGTTACGCGGCTTGACCTTGCCCAGGGTCAGGCTCCTACGGTGGCTCGTAGGCCACGAGAAGGCCCAGCAACTGTGGGCGCACCGGCCCGCGACCTGACCAGCCGGGCTCAGTGGGAGCAGCGGGCGGCTGCCGCGCTGGCGCGTCTTGTGCTGTCCGCTGCCGACGGCTACGTTCTGCTGTGACCTTCACAATCGTTTGCCAGGAGGTGCGATGGTTCCAGCAGGCGATGCCACAGGCAGCGGTTTCGTGCGGCGCAAGACGGTCACCGCGCACAACGATGCCACGATGCGCACTGTTGTGGATTTCGGCGAGTTGGGCACGGTCACTCTGGATGAGCCGGTCCGGCATGGTGGCACTGGCCAGGGTCCCTCGCCGCTGCAGGCGGTGGTGGGCGCGCTGTGCGGGTGTGAGGGGGTGACGTTCCACCGCACCGCCGCTGAGAGGGGACTGCGCTATGAGTCGGTGGATTTTGAGGTGGCGTTCACGATCGACATCCGGGGACGGCGGGGTGACCGGTCGGTGCGGCCGCACTTTCAGACCGTCCGGGTGCGGGCGGTGGTGGCGACCGCCGAGCCTACGCCGGCGCTGGCCGCGGTGATCGAGGAGACCGAGGCCCGGTGCCCGGTGATGAACCTGCTGCTGGACGCCAAGGTGGACCTGCGGATCGAGTGGGTCCGCGACAGTGGTGGCATCCTGGAGACCCTCCCGCGGCGCTGAGCCGTCGCAGGGCCTGCAA
>Ga0209166_10003208_pt1 | contig 11922 bp, 7 predicted proteins | sample Coa_R1_3_FD_187151 | JGI IMG/M metagenome (GOLD analysis project Ga0209166, IMG submission 187151) | Surface soil microbial communities from Centralia Pennsylvania, which are recovering from an underground coalmine fire - Coalmine... | ecosystem: Environmental > Terrestrial > Soil > Unclassified... | reverse complement strand
GGACGTTGAAGTGCATGTCGGAGAAGCCGTCGCCGCTGAAGTGGGCCGACTGTCCGTAGAAGACCCCTGGCCTGTCCGCCTGCAGGTACAGGTCGTCGGCCATGCCGTTCATCGTGTAGATCATGCTCCCCAGCGCGGGCACGAAGAACGTGTTCATCACGCTGGCGGAGGTGAGCCGAAGATGGATCGGCGTGCCGGCCGGAACCACCAGCTGGTTGACGCTGGCGACCCCCTGATCCGGGTAGATGAACAGCCACTTCCAGTCGAGCGAGACGACCTCGACGTTCACGGCAGATGTCGTGCTCTTCAGCGGTTCAGCGGGATCGAGCTTGTGCGAGCCCACCCAAGTGAGGCCCCCCAGGAAGATGACGGTCAGGATGGGGATCGACCAGGTCACCAGCTCGATGCGGCCGGAATAGGCGAAGGCGGGCCGATAGCGTGCGGCGGTGTTGGAGGCCCGATACCACCAGACGAACAGCAGGGTCGCCAGGATCGTTGGCACGACGATCACCAGCATGATCGCGAGTGCGTTGAAGAGGATGGTCTCCTCGGCGGCGGCGACCGGTCCTCTTGGGTCCAACAGTACGGCCTGGCAGCCGGACAGGCTGAGCGCGGCGGCGGCCAAGGCCAGGGCGCGCGGCGTTGCGCCCAGCCGCGCGAGGCCCAGACGGGTCATGGTCAACGCCCGGGGCGGCCGGGCTCACCCGCCGCCGGCCCGTTCCGGCACGATAGACGACGGCGGCCCATCGACTTGGCGCCGCAAGTATATCCGGCGCGATGATGCTCTTTGAAGACTGCGACGACTGATGGTCTGCGAAACATCCGAGTGACACCTCAGGTAAGGCGTGGCCGAAATAGCTCGCCGATAAGCTCGAATTCGCGCCTGACGTCCAAATTGTTAGAGCCGTCACCGCGGGACTGTCTTGTATCCGGTTGACCCCCTTGGCGAGTTCTTGCGCCTCATCGATCCCAGGGCGGTTTCGCGCTTGCGCGGCCGTCGGCGCGCGCAACATGATCGCCGGACGCGGCGCCCGCGCTGGACGGCGGCAAGCCGGTGAAACGACGAGGATCGTGATGCACGCGACCGCAGGGCCGCCCCTGATGCTGGGCCTGACGGTCGCCGCCCTGGCGCTGATCCACGCCCGGTCAGCCCCCATCCGGCTGCTGGTCGAGGGCCTGCTGCTGCTGGCTCTGTGTGGATGCTTCGCCCTATGGTCCATATCGCCACTGCCCTCCAGCGCCGCGTTGGCCCACCGCGCCGACGCCGCCTGGCTGCGGGCGCTGGCCGTCGTCTGGTGGCTCATGGCCGCACGGGTCGTCGCATCGCTGTCGCTGATCGCTCTGGGGCGCGACGCCCGGTCACGCCAGGCGCGGCTGCTCTCCGACTTGGTGGCGGGCGCCATCTATTTGACGGCGGTCCTGGTGGTGCTGAGTTCCGTCCTTGGACTCGAGCTGAAAGGGTTGCTGGCGACCTCGGGCGTGATCGCCATCGTCCTCGGCCTCGCCTCCCAGAACACCCTCGCCGATGTGTTCTCCGGCATCGCGGTGGGGGTGGATCAGCCCTTCCACATCGGCGACCGGGTCTCGATCGGCGACTTCGCCGAGGGTGTGGTCGCGCAGATGAATTGGCGCTCCATCCGCGTCCAGACGGATAATGCGGACATGGCGATGATCCCCAACAGCGTGGTGGCCAAGAGCCAGATCATCAATCGAAGCGTTCCGACGCCGCGCCGCGCCGCCTCCGTGGACATTCCAGTCGCCTCGGGCGCGCGATCGGAAAAGCTCATCGAATTAATCCGCCAGGCGACGCTGCTGTGCCCAATCCTGGCGCTCCAGCCCCCACCCTCGGTGACCCTGAGGTTTCTGGGCCTGCGGTCGACCACCTTCGCCGTCAGCTATTTCGTCGACTCGTCCGCGGATCTTGCGCCGGCGCGGAGCCAAATCCTGCGCCAGGTCCGACGGCTGTTCCGACACGCCGGTCTCGGGGGGGAGCCGGAGCCGTCGCCCGCCGCCTTGCTGTCCACGCTCGTGCTGTTCGAGACCCTGGACGCGGCGCAGATCGGGCGGCTCGAGGCTGCGTTGATCCCCCACAGGCTGGAGGCAGGGGCCACGGTGTTCGCGCAGGGTGAGATCGGTGTGTCGATCTACATCATCCGCTCGGGGGTCCTGGAGGTTCGCCGACACGACGGCGACCTCGCGCGCGCCTTCGGGCGGATAGGTCCCGGCGAATATCTGGGCGACGTGAGCATGATGAGCGGGCAGCCCCACCCGGTGTCGGCGGCGGCGCTCACCGTATGTGACCTCTTCGAGCTTCCGCGTTCAGCGCTGGAGGCGCTGTTGAGCGATGACAGCGCCCTGGGCGTGGCCCTGGATCGGTCGGTCCGGCGCGGCCTCGCCCTGCTCGACCGCGACGATGGCGCACGCAACGCTCAGCCGCGCGACGACAGCGCCTCGCTGCCGGACCAGATCGGCGCCTTCCTGCGGCGGCGGTTCGCCAGCGCGACGCCTCGGGACCCACCCGGTCCGGCGCGACGCCGCCGCTGACGGGCGATCGCAGGGCGCGCGCCCGGGGACAAGGGCGTGCAAGTCTGGGCAAGGCCCGCCAAGGTCCAGGCCGGGCGCCTCAAGTAAAGGTTGCAGGTGCAGGCGCCCGCGAGCGACGCCGGCCGGCGGAGATCACAAGCATGTCGCTGCGGGAACGGGTCTTGGAAGCCGCCGGTGGGAGGCGCTGGGCGACGCTGCGTCACTTCACCGGCCACCTGATGCTGAACGGCTCGCTCGTCGAGCCGCTGGCGCGGGGGCAGTCACTCAAGGAGATCGTCGCCGAGGGTAACCTGGTGCGCCGTTCCATCCGTATCTCCGGATTCTCGGAGGGCGGCGCCTGGGGCTTCAGCCCGGAATTTGTCACTATCCAGCGCCACGACGGCGCGTTTGTGGGAGCGGGCCGGGCGGCGGCCCCTCGCGTTTTCGAGAGTCCGAAGGACGAGCCCGAAATGGTCTATCTCTGCGGCCTGAGCATCTGGAATTGCATGACCGCGCCCGCGGGCCTGCTGGGACTCGGCGCGCAGACGGAGGAACTCGGCGCCTGGTCCGAACATGGCGAGACCTGGGAGCGGATGAAGGTGACGGCGCCGGAGGGCGCCTTGGCCTATTCCCGCGAGGCGGTGATGTATTTCGGCGAAGATGGCCTGATCCGGCGCACGGATTTCGACGTCCAGTGCGGCCAGCTGCTGCGGTTGACCGACTACGCGTCGGCCCATCAGGCGTTTTCAGGCGTGACGATGCCGACCTTGCATCGGATCGTGAGCCGCGAAGCGCCCGACGGCGGGCGGCATTCGCCGCCCCTCCTGGACATGGAGGTGTTCGATGCCGTCTTCGATTAGCCGCCCGGAAGGTGCGACGCCCTTGAGCGAAGTCCGCATCGTTGTTCAGATTGCTGTCGCCCTGAACGACGATTGGCTAGATTGACCCAGCGTTAGGGCGCGAAGGCCCAGGCCATGGACGATCAGAGCGCGGGAGGTCCAGCTGACGCCCGGGGTGACCTCGCCCCGGCGGTAGGCCATGGCATGCCGCCGCGCGATCCGGCGGACTGGGGCGAGGCCCTGGTGTTCGGCGACTTTTCCCTCCGGGCCGCGGAGCGCCGCCTCGAGCGGGACGGCGCGCGGATCGCGCTCGGCGAAAAGGCCTTCCAGATCCTACTCGTCTTGGCGTCGCGCCCCGGCCAGGTGGTCGCCAAGGCCGAGTTGCTGCGCCAGGCCAATGTCGCCACGGAGGACGGTCTCAGGTTTCACATCGTGGCGCTGCGCAGGGCGCTCGGCGAGGGCCGCTATATCGCCAATGTCGCCGGCCAGGGCTACAGCTTCGTCGCCGCGGTCACCGAGCGCGCCCGCGAGGCCGCGTCTGACGCGCGGCCGGCCTCGGCGCGGCGGCTCCCGGCCCGTCCGCGCGCCTTGGTCGGCCGCGAGGCGGTGCTGCGGTCGGTCACCGAACAGCTGCTCGACCATCGGTTCGTGACCCTCGTCGGCCCGGGGGGCGTGGGCAAGACCAGCGTGGCGCTCACCTTGGCCCACGACCTGGAGCCGTCCTTCGGCGAGGACATCTGCTTCTTCGATGTGGGCGGGGTCTTTAACCCGGACCTGTTCGCCGGCGGCTTGGCGTCGGCCCTCGGCATCCCCGTTCAGCCGGGTGGCGCGTGCCCGGGCATCGTGACCTTCCTGCAGGGCCGGCGGATACTGCTGGTGCTGGACGGCTGCGAGCCCGGCCTCGACGCCGCGGCGGGGTTGGCGGAACGGCTCTTCCGCGACACGCCAGAGGTGCACCTGCTGGCGACCAGTCGTGAGGCGCTTCGCGCGGACGGAGAGCATGTCCACCGCCTGTTCCCGCTCAACTGTCCCGGCGCCGGCGAGGGCCAGACGGCGCAGGCGGCCCAGGGGTTTGCAGCCGTCCAGCTGTTTGTGGAGCGGGCCGCGGCAAGCCTGAGCGGCTTTACGCTCACCGACGAAGACGCGCCGCTGGTCAGCGAGATCTGCCGCAAGCTGGACGGCCTGGCGCTCGCGATCGAGTTGGCGGCGGGCAGGGTCAACGCCTACGGCGTGCGCGAAGTGGCGCGTCAGCTGGAGAACCAGTTCGCGTTGCTGTGGCCGGGACGCCGCACGGCCATCGCGCGGCACCAGACAATGAGCGCGGCCCTGGGGTGGAGCCACAAGCTGCTGTCCGTCCGCGAACAAGTCGCCTTCCGTCGGCTGAGCGTCTTCGCCGGCCCCTTCACCCTCGAGATGGCCACCGCCGCCCTCGCCGACGGTACGACGACCTCTGCGGACGCCACGGCGGTGTTGGGCAGCCTGGTGTCCAAATCCCTCGTGCAGCTCGACGCGGCGGGGCCGCGCGGCGCCTATCGATTCTTGAACACGACCCGCAGCTATGCGCTCGACCGCCTGGCCGAGGCGGACGAGGCCCGCGGGATGGGGAAGCGTCACGCCCAACTGGTGTGCCGCCTGCTGGCCGAGGCGGCCGCGACCCCGGGCGCGGACGGCCGGCGGTCCAGCGAACTACTCGACGACGTCAGCGCGGCGCTGGAGTGGAGCTTGTCGCCAGTCGGTGACCCCGATGTCGCCGTCAGCCTCGCCGCGGCCTCGGCGCCCGTGTGGATGGAAGCCGGGTTGATGGTGGAGTGCCGATTCTGGATGAGCCGTGTGCTCGCCGCTGTCGGCCCGCCGGTGCTGGACGCCCGGCGGCAGCTGGCGATCCAGGGCACCCTCGCCAGCGCCGAAAACCTCACCGACGGGTTCACCGAGGGGAGCTTCAACAGCTGGCGGCGCGCCCAAGCCATGGCCATTTCGCTCGACGATGCGGGCCAACAGGAGACCTGTCTGATCGTCCTTTGGGCCCACAAGATTCGGCGTCCCGACTACCCCGGCGCGCACGGCCTCGCCGATGAGGCCGTGGCGCTGGCGGCGGCGGCGCCCAGTCAAGCGACCGTCGCCATGGCGGACTGGATTTCTGGGATCACGGGGCATCACGAGGGGCGACTGGCCGCGGGGCGGGATTGCCTGGTGCGCGCGCTGACCAACGACCCTCCCGAAGCCCGTGAGGCGATGCGGGCGCAGTTCGGCTACGACCGACGTATCGCCTCCATGTCGGTGCTGAGCAATCTGCTCTGGCTGGAAGGGCGTCCCGACACGGCGAACCGGCTGGCGGCGGCTTCGGTCGCCGAGGCGCGTAGCGCCCCGTTTCCGGTGCCGCTCTGCGAGGCGCTCAACTGGCAGGCGCTCAACGCACACCTGCGGGGGGACGATCCTGGCGAGGTCGAGCGGTTGCTGGACGAGAGCATCGCAAACGCCCGGCCGCATTTCGTTGGGAGCTACCTCGGCATGAGCCTGGCGCAGAAGGGCCTGAACGGGCTGGCGCGCCACGGCGCGGTCGACGCAGCGCTGGTGACCCAAGGGCTCGATCTGCTGGCCAGGTCGTACTACGAGATCTTCCACCCGCTGTATGTGTCGGAGTGCGCGCGCATGCGGGTCGAGGACGGCGCGCGGCTCAGCCGTGAAGAGGTGGACGCCCTCATCCGGTGGGACGACCGGCACGGCGAGCACTGGGCGTCGGCGGAGGTCCGGCGCAACCTGAGCTCGGTGCTGTTGGCCCACGGTGAATCGGACCGGGCCGCGCAGTTTCTTGCGGCGGCCGGGGCCTGCGCCGAGCGGCAAGGCGCCCTCGGCTGGGCGCTGCGTGTGGCGCTGAGCGCCTACGCCGGGGCCGTGGGCGCCGGCTTCCGTCGGCAAGCCCGGGGCCGGGTGGAGACCCTGCTCGCGCAGTTCCGCGAAGGAGAGGGCACGGCCGACGTGCGGGCCGCGCGTCGCGTGCTGTCGGCGGCGACCTGACAGTTTTGACGGGCGCCGCCCCGCATCCGTCAAGCCGCCACCCGCACCAGAGTCGGCGCGCCATGCCTGAACGCCTTCGAATAGGGGCACACGGTGTGGGCCTCCGCGACCAGGCTCTCAGCCTCCGCCACGGCGACCCCCGGCAGGTCCGCAACGATCTCGAACGCCAGGCTGTAGCCGTCGTCGGCCTGGTGCAGGCTGACGTGGCAGGTGATCTCCACCGGCGGCAGGGTGACCTTTCGCCGGCGCGCGGTGACGCCCAAGGCGCTGGAGAAACACGCGGCGTAGCCTAGGGCGGCGAGTTGCTCGGGATTGGTTCCGGCGCCGGAGCCTCCGAGTTCCTTGGGGAACGCAAGGTCGAGGCTGACCTTGCCATCGGAAGTCTCGACGTGGCCTTCGCGCCCAGACCCGCAGGACGTGGCCGAAGCGACATAGATTGCGGTCATCGGGACGCTCCCAGCGGCGAGCAGCCTTGTGACGGGCCGGGGGCGCTCCCCCGGTCGCGGGCCAGCGGCTGCAGCATGGCTTCGGCCAGGCCGCAACTTTAGACATGGCCGCCTGGGGATTTCTTGTAGGGGATTGACGGCGCGGCCACGGCTCCCGCGGCCGTCGCACAGACGGCGCTCAGCCTGCAAAGGGCGGCACACCGATCCAATCCCTGATGGCTCACAGCTGCGGGGTGGCGCTCACAACTCCTTGCATGTCGTAACGCGCCCTGGACGGGCGGGTCGGCCATGGTGCTGAGGCCGACCTCGGCGCCCCGCCGGCCTGGAGTGATGAGATGACCGCTGTTCCCATGACGCTCGCCGCCGCCGAGGGCGTCGACGCCGCCCTCCTGGCGCCCGACCTGGCGAGCAGCCTCGTGCGCCTGCTGGACACCGCCCGGCGCAACATCGACGCCGACCGCGACACGGCCGAGGCCTCGATCGCCCGCGCCTCGTCGCTGCTCCAGATCGAGATCGACCGAAAGGCGGCCGGCCCGTCCGATCGGTCGACGCCCGGCGCCCTGGCCGGTTGGCAGGTGCATCGGGTGAAGGCCTATGTGGACGCTCATCTCGAGGCCACGATCCACATCTGCGACCTGGCCGCCGTCGCCCAGCGCAGCGGCGCGTATTTCTGCCGCGCCTTCAAGCGCACGTTCGGCGAGACGCCGCACGCCTTCATCCTGGCGCGGCGGGTGCACCGCGCCGGCGACCTCATGCTGACCAGCGACGCTTCGCTCTCGGACATCGCGATGAGCTGCGGCTTCACCGATCAGGCCCACCTCTGCAAGGTCTTCCGCGCCCGGCACGGGCAAAGCCCGGCTGCCTGGCGGCGGGAGCGCCGCGACCTGGGGCGCCAGACCCTGGCTGTGCGCCTGGTCCCCGGTCGCGGCGTCGTCCTCAACCCACCGCAGGGAGGCTGCCCCGCACCTGCCAAATGATCCGAAGGGCATTGCGATGACCGCGCCGGCGGCGAAGACCCCGACCCAGGCCGCGATCGAGTGGTCGTGGCGCGCCTTGTTGTTCCTGATTGCCCTCGGCCTGCTGGCGGCGATCACCCTGCATTGGTCGCGATGGGAGGGCCGGCCCGGCTGGCAGCAGAGCGACGACGCCTACCTGCAGGCCGACCAGACGCCGATCTCGGCGCGTGTGGCGGGCTACCTGCGGGACGTGCCGGTCCAGGACTACCAGCGGGTCAAGGTTGGAACCGTGCTGGCCGAGATCGTCGATGACGACTACCGCGCAGCAGAGGCTCAGGCCGAGGCCGGAGTCGCCGCCGCACGCGCCCAGGCCGACGCGCTCACCGCGCAACGGCCGCTGCTGGCGGCCAACGCGCGGGCGGCCCACGCCGTGGTGGACGCGACCGCCGCCAACCTGGAGCAGAACGGTCGCGACGTCGCGCGCCAAGCCCAACTGCAGAGCGGCGGCTCCTCGACGCCGGAGGCGGCGGAGAAGCTGCGCACCGCCCGCGATCAGGTGAAGGCCCAGGTGCAGCAGACCCGAGCCCAGGCCGACGCCGCCGACCGCCAGTTGGGCGTCCTCAGCGCCCAGCAGCAGCAGGCTCGGGCCGCCATCGCCGCTGCCGAGGCGACGTTGCAGACCGCCCGCATCAACCTCGCCTACACCCGGATCACCGCGCCGCAGGACGGGGTCGTCGGCCAGCGCCAGGTGCGTCCCGGACAGTTCCTGCCGGTGGGCGGGCAGGTGACCACTCTGATCCCGCTGCCCCATCTGTGGGTGATCGCCAACTACAAGGAGACGCAGCTGACCCACATGGCGGTGGGCGAGCCGGCGCGGATCACCGTCGACACCTTCCCGGGCCACGTGCTGCGCGGTCACGTGGTCGCCTTTTCGCCCGGATCCGGATCCCAGTTCGCGCTGCTGCCGCCTGACAACGCCACGGGCAATTTCACCAAGGTGGTGCAGAGGATCGGCGTGAAGATCGCCCTCGACGACGCCGACGGTCTGGCCGACCGGCTGCGCGCCGGGATGTCGGTCGTCGCGCGCATCGACGCCCGCGACGGGACCCGGCCGTGACGGCGCCGGCGGCCCCAGCGGCTGCGGTGGCCGTCCCGGCCGCCTCGGGGCGCTGGGCCTCGGCGTGGGGCCTCGCCGCGGTGCTGCTGGGGACCTTCCTGTCGACGCTCAACGGGCGGCTCTCGACCTTCGGCCTCAACGACATTCGCGGCGCGGTGCACGCGGGGTTCGACGAGGGGGCGTGGATCACCACCGCCCAGACCGCCGCCCAAATGCTGGTGGTGCCCGTCTCGATCTGGTTCGGCGGCGTCTACGGGACCCGCCGCGTGCTGATGGTTTCGGCCCTCGCCTTCGCCGTGGTGTCCCTGGCCAAGCCGTTCTCGCCCAACCTCGCCATCCTGCTGGCGCTGCAATTCGCCGGCGGCGTGGCGTCCGGGACCTTCATCCCGCTCACCGTGGGGTTCATCCTGCGGACCATGCCGCCCAGGCTCTGGCCTTATGGCATCGCGATCTATGCCCTCAACCTCGAGCTTTCGCTGAATATCTCCGCCTCCGTCGAGGGGTTCTATGGCGATCACCTGAGCTGGCGGTGGATCTTCTGGCAGAGCGTGCCGTTCGCCCTCGCCATGGCGGCCTGCCTGCACCTGGCCGGCGGCCCGGAGCCGAAGCCCGCGGACGCCAAGCCGCCCGACGTCTACGGGCTGACGACCGGCGGCGTGGGGCTGGCCCTGATCTATGCGGCGCTCGATCAGGGCAACCGTGTGGATTGGCTGAATTCAGGCCTGATCTGGGGCCTGCTCATCGCCGGCGCGATCAGCCTCGTGGCCTTCGTCCTGCACGAGGCGCGTACCGATCATCCGTTCATGGACCTCAAAATCCTGCGCCAGCCGCCGTTCCTCGCCGTCGCAGTGCTGATCGGCATCCTGCGCCTGACGATCCTCTCCACCGCCTATCTGATTCCGACCTACCTCGGCGGCGTGCGCGGGTTCCGCGCCCTGGAGATGGGCCGCACCCTGATCTGGATCGCCGCACCGCAGCTGCTGGTCTGCGCCTTCGCGGGCCTGACGCTCCGGCGGATTGACGCCCGGGCGTCGGCGGCGCTGGGCTTCATCTGCATCGCTGTCGCCTGCCTGCTGGTCGCCCACGGCCTGACGCCGCTCTGGGGCTCGGACCAGTTCTGGCCCTCGCAGCTGCTGCAGGCGGTGGGCCAGAGCTTCGCGCTCACCGGCATCGTGTTCTACGCGGTGCAGCACATCACCCCACAATCCGCCCTGACGCTCGGGGCCCTCTCCCAGGTCGCGCGCCTGATGGGCGGGGAAATCGGCCAGGCCTTCATGGTGACCTTCGTCCGGATCCGCGCGCAGACCGCGGACAACCTGCTCGGCTTGCACGTCCAGGCGGGCGACCCGGCGATCGTTCAGCGCATCGGGCTCTATGGCGCGGCGACCGCGCGGTTGGGCGACGCCGCCGCCGCCGTTCCGCGCGGTTCGACCGTGCTGGCCGGCGCGGTGCGCAGCGCCGCGACGACCCAGGCGGTGATCGACGGCTTCGTGACGATCGCCGCGTTCGCGGCCTTGGCCATGCTGCTGCTGGCCGCTCAGAAGGCGCCGCCCCCAGGACCCGCGGCGCCGCGGCTGCTGTTCGGCGTGCGCAAGGCGGCCCCAGGATGAGACCGCGCGCTTGGCTCATCGCTGCGCTCGGCCTGGCCCTCGGCGGCTGCGTGGTCGGGCCGGACTACAAAGCGCCCGCGCCGCTCCCGGGCGCCGCCGCCCCCTGGCGGATGGCCGAGGCCGCCCGGGAGGTCGGGACCGAGCCGCCGGACGACTGGTGGCGGCTCTACAGCGACCCGCGGCTGGATGCCTACGTGGCGGAGGCCTTCGCCGCCAACCACGACCTGGCCGCCGCCGAGGCGAACCTGACCGCGTCGCGGGCGGTGCTCTCGGCGGCCCGCGCCGGCCGCTACCCGTCGACCATCACCCTGGCCGGCGGCGTCGACGGCCGCGACGCGGTCACTGACGAGATCCTCGGCATCCTCGGCCACAAGGGCGAGACCATCTGGGAATACGATGACCTGCTCGATGTCTCCTACGAGCTCGACCTGTTCGGGCATGTACGTCGCTCGGTCGAGGCGGCCCGGGCCGACAGCCAGACGGCGGCGGCGGCGCGCGATTCCGTCAAGGTGACAATCGCGGCCGAGACCACGCGCGCCTATGTCTCTATCTGCGCCCTTGGCGAGGAAATCGCCGTCGCGCAACGGTCGCTCGATGTGGTCAGCCACCAGCGGGACATCACCGATCGGCGCAAATCGGCGGGTGACGCCTCTGACTTCGACCTGGCGCGGGTCGAGACCTTGGTGGCGCAGGTGCGCGCCAGCCTCCCGCCGCTGCAGGGTCAGCGGCGTGCGGCTCTACTTGAGCTGGCGGCCCTGCTGGGCAAGACGCCGGCCTTCGCCCCGGACGCGGCCCTGGCCTGTACCGCGCCGCCGCAACTCGACGCCCTCATCCCCGTCGGGGACGGCGCGGGCCTGCTGCGCCGCCGGCCCGACGTGCGCCAGGCCGAGCGTCAGCTGGCCGCCGCGACGGCCCGGGTCGGGGTGGCCACCGCCGAGCTCTATCCGCGCATCACGCTCAGCGGCTTCTATGGCGGCGTGGCCGCCAATACTCATGCGCTGCTGGAGGAAAAGGGGCTCACCTGGGGGGTGGGACCGTCGATCGTCTGGGCCTTCCCCAACCAGGCCGCGCCACGCGCGCGGGTGCGGGCCAGCCGGGCGGGCGCCGCCGGCGCCCTCGACCAGTTCGACGCGGCGGTGCTGCGGGCGCTGAAGGAGACCGAGCAGAGCCTATCGGCCTATGGCGCAGAACTCGACCGGCGCCAAGCCCTGGGCGACGCCCAGACCCAGGCCCGGCGTGCTTTCGATCTCGCCCAGGGCCAGGTCCGCGCCGGGTCGGCGAGCGCACTCGACCTGCTCACCTCCGAACAGCAGCTCGTGGCCGCTGACGCCGCCGTCGCCGGGTCCGACGCGGCCCTGGTCCAGGACCAGGTGGCGGTGTTCAAGGCGCTGGGCGGGGGCTGGCGCTCGGGGCCGA
>Ga0209166_10003206_pt1 | contig 11932 bp, 11 predicted proteins | sample Coa_R1_3_FD_187151 | JGI IMG/M metagenome (GOLD analysis project Ga0209166, IMG submission 187151) | Surface soil microbial communities from Centralia Pennsylvania, which are recovering from an underground coalmine fire - Coalmine... | ecosystem: Environmental > Terrestrial > Soil >... | reverse complement strand
TCAAGCATCGTCGCGATCGGCGATGAGCTGGTCGGCGGCTTCACCCTGGACACCAACTCGCACTGGCTGGCGGAGCGCCTGCGCCTCCTCGGCTACCCCGTCAAGCGCGTCACCCAGATCCGCGACTGGCCGGCGGAGATCGTGGATCAGGTGAGGCGCGAGCTCGCCGACGCGGACGTCAGCGACGTCTTCTGCTCCGGCGGCCTCGGCCCGACGCCCGACGACCGCACCTTTGCCTCGCTGGCGGACGCGCTCGGGCGAAAGCTCGTCATCTGGGAGGAGACCCGCGCGCGCATCGAGCGCCGCGTGCGCCGCATGCACGAAGCCGGCCTGCTCGAGTCGGGCGAGGTGACGGAAGGAAACCTGCGGATGGCGCGGATCCCCGACCACCCCGTGCACGTCTTCAAGAACAGGCGCGGAATGGCGCCGGGGGTGCTCTACGAGCAGGCCGGCAAGCGCATCTTCGTGCTGCCCGGCGTCCCCCTCGAGATGAAGGGGATCTTCACCGAGGAGTTGGAGCCCGAGTTCCTCTCCAAGGGCTCGGCCGCCACCGTGCGCGAGCTGCGGTTCACATTTGCGATCGAGGCCCGATTCTACCCGCTGATGCGCGAGCTCGAGGAGTCGTATCCGGACGTGTCCGTCGGCTCCTACCCGAACTTCGAGACCAAAGAGCTGGTCATCCGCGTCCTGGGCGGCGACCCCAAACGGGTCGATGACGTGACCGCTTTCGTCCGGCGGCGCACGCACGAGCTCGGGATGGTCGCCAACCCGGCCTAGCCCCTCAGCTTCCTCTCCAGCAGCGATCGCTCGGCCGGGTTGTGGCACAGCTCGAGGGCGCGGATTCGCGCCTCGCGGGCCAGGGCGGGCTCGCCGATCCGGTCCAGCAGCTCCGCCCGCGTGGAGTGAAACAGGTGGTAGCCGGCCAGCTCGATTGCGAGGTCGTTGACCTCGCCGAGGGCGATCTCCGGCCCCACGAACTGGCTCAGCGCGACCGCCCGGTTGAGGCGGACAACCGGGCTGTCGGCCAGGCGCTGCAGGGCGTCGTAGAGCATCACGATCTGATGCCAGTCGGTGCTCTCCCAGGATGCGGCTTCGGCGTGGAGCGCGGCGATTGCGGCCTGCACCTGGTACGGCCCCGTCCGCCTCATCGCGCCTGCCCGATCGAGCAGCGCCACGGCCTCCGCAATCGAGGCGCGGTCCCAGAGGCTGCGGTCCTGATCGGGCAGCAGCACCATCTCGCCGGCGGCGTCGAACCGCGCCGCCGACCTCGCCAGATGCAGCCTCATCAGCGCGACCAGGCCGAGGACCTCGGGCTGGTCGGGTAGCAGCGTGTCGACCAGCCGCGTCAGCCACAGCGCGTCTTCGGCCAGGTCTCGGCGCATCGCCACGCTGCCGCCGCGGCTGAGGTAGCCCTCGTTGAACATCAGGTAGAGGACCGAGAGCACCCCGTCCAGCCGGCTGGCGAGCTCGCCGCCTTGGGGGACCCGGTAAGGGATGCCGGCGTCGACGATCTTTCGCTTCGCGCGCACGATCCGCTGTGCGACTGTCGCCTCGGACACGAGGAACGCGGCCGCGATCTCGGGTGTGGTGAAACCGACGACCGCGCGCAGCGTCAGCGCGACCTGCGCCTCCTGCGCGAGGGCGGGGTGGCAGCAGGTGAAGATGAGGCGCAGCCGGTCGTCCGCCTCGCGCGGATCAGGCGCCACGCTCGAACGCTCCAGGAGGGCGAGCTTGTCGCGGTAGCGCTTGTCCCGGCGCAGGATGTCGATGGCGCGCCGGCGCGCCGTGGTCATCAGCCACGCTCCTGGCTTGTCGGGGATGCCCTGTTCCGGCCATTTCTCAAGCGCGGCCACCAGGCTGTCCTGGACCACCTCCTCGGCGAGGTCGAAGTCGCCGAGCACGCGGACCAGGGCGGCGGTCAGACGGCCGGCCTCGTCCCTGAAGACAGAGGCGACCTGCCCCGTGAACTCAGTCGAATTCACCGGGACCCTCAACCGCCCGCTGGGTGGCGCCCCTGCTCGTCAGCTCTCCCGAGGGTGCTCGACGATGGGCCGGATCTCGACCGGGCCGCCTGGCCACGCCTTGGCCATCTCGAGCGCCTCGTCCAGGTCCGCGACTTCGACGAGGGCGAATCCGCCGATGACCTCCTTCGCCTCGATGAACGGGCCGTCGGTGACGGCAATCTTGCCGTTCTTGCGCGAGACGGTCGTCGCCGTGCTCGGGCCCTGGAGCTCTTCGCCGCCGACCACCTTGCCGGCTTTCGTGTACTGCTCGAACCACTTGCCGGAAGCGACGTAGGCGGCCATCGCCTCCTCGCGAGCCTGGCCTTCGAGCTGGTCCACGTTTTCCATCGTGCCGCCGAACAACAGGACGTACTTCATCGCGCAGTCTCCCGGATGGGCGGTCCTTGTGCCGCCTCATTGTGTACGACGAACACAGCTCCCGTATTTAGACCTGCCCACCTACCTCCCCACACGGTAGGGAGGGTTTTCTTCCTAGGTGCCGGTGAACTCCGGCTCCTGCTTGGCCAGGAACGACATGATGCCGATCGCGGCGTCGGTGGTCAGCGAGGCGCGCGCGAAGTTCTCCGACTCGATCTCCAGCGCCTCGCGCAGCGGCAGGTCGTAGCCGCGGCGCACCGCGTCCTTGATCATCGCGATGGCAAACGTGGCGGCCTTGGCCAGCCGGGCCGCCAGGTGGTCGACGGTGTCCTTGAAGTCGAGCGGACGCACGGCGATGTCGACCCATCCGACTGCCGCCGCCTCGCTCGCGGACAGCCGCGTCGACTCGATCAGGAACCGCATCGCCCTCGCCTTGCCGATGAGCCGCGGCAGGCGCTGCGTGCCGCCCGCGCCCGGGATGATCCCGAGCGCCGACTCGGTCTGCCCGATGCGCGACCGATCGTCCTCGACCATGACCCGGTAGTCGCAGCACAGCGTCAGCTCGCTGCCGCCGCCCAGGGCGTGGCCGTTGATCGCCGCGATCACCGGCTTGGGACAGGCCTCGATAGCGTCGAAATGCGCGTTCGTGCGCCTCATGAAGGCGCGGATCTGGTCCGCGGCGTCGGGTGCGCTGCGATCGATCGAGGCCATCGAGGTCAGGTCGGCGCCGACGCTGAAGTACTTCTCGTACGCGGAAGCCAGCACGATCGCGCGCACGGAGGGATCGTCCCCAAGCTCGCCGAAGGCCGCGCCAAGTTCTGCCATCAGCTCCTCGGCGATGGCGTTGTTGCCCTTGCGATGCATCACGACGCGGGCTACGGGTCCTTCGCGCTCGACGTCGACGAACTCGCCCATCGCTAAGCCGTGAACAGTGGGATACCGCCGGCGACCTCGATCACAGCGCCGGTGATGTAGCCCGCTTCGTCCGAGCACAGGAACGCAATCGTGTTGGCGATGTCCTCCGGCTGGCCGAAGCGCTTGAACACCGTGCGCTGCTTGAAGCGCTCGTACATCGGGTTGTTGCCGGCGGCCGCCTTCCCGGCCTCCGACTCGATGATGCCCGGCGCGATTGCGTTGGCCGTGATGTTGTGGCGGCCGCCTTCGAGAGCGGCGGTCTTGGCGAGGCCGATCAGCGCAGCCTTCGTCGACGAGTAGCTCGCCTGGCCGAAGCCACCCAGCGTCCCCGCCACCGAGGACATGAAGATCAGGCGGCCCCACTTGTTCTCCACCATGTAGGGCCAGACCTCCTTGGTGCAGTTGAAGGCGCCCGTGAGATTGACCCGCACGTCGCGATCCCACAGCTCGTACGACTGGCTTGGGATCTGGGCGGCATGGTCGAGCGTGGCGGCGTTGTTGATCAGGATGTCGATCTTGCCGAACTGCTCCTTCACCTTCTTGAAGACATCGCGGATCTGGTCGCGGTTCGTGACGTCCATCTTGATGGCGAGCGATTGGCGCCCCATCTTCCGGATCTCTTCGGCCGTCGAGTTGGAATGCACCCAGCCTTGAGACACCGCGACCTGCGCGAGCATGCTGCCCTGCGCGTCGGCGGTCTTCTGCAGCTCGGGGTCGTCCTCGACCAGGACGTCTGTGATGACGACGTCGGCGCCCTGCCGTGCGAGCGTGAGCGCGTCCTGGCGCCCAAGACCGCGCGACGCACCGGTGACCACGGCAACTTTGCCCGTCAAATCAAACATCGATGCTCCCTTCCTATTTCAGCCTGATCGTGCCACGCGAGCCGGAGATCGCGCGCGAGATCACCAGCCGCTGGATCTCCGCCGTGCCCTCCCAGATCTGGTAGATCTTCGCGTCGCGGAACCATTTCTCGACCGGGTACTCCTTGATGTATCCGTAGCCGCCGAGGACCTGGATGGCGTCGGTCGTGACCTCCATCGCGACGTCCGCCGCGAAACACTTCGCCATCGAGCCCTCGGCCCGCTCGAAAGGCCGTCCCTGCGTCGCCATCCAGCCGGCTCGCCAGATGAGCAGCCGGGCGGCGTCGATCTTCATCGCCATGTCGGCGAGCTTGAAGCCGATCGCCTCGTGCTGCCACAGCGGCTTGCCGAACTGCTTCCGGTCCTGCGCGTAGTCGAGCGCGAACTCATAGGCGGCGCGCGCGATCCCCAGGGCGCCCGCTCCGACACCTGGCCGGGTCGCCTCGAGAGTCATGAGCGCCCCCAGCGCCCCCGGGCCGGCATTCTCGGCGTCCGGCTCCCCGCCAAGCCGGTGGTCGAGCGGGATGCGGCAGTCCTCGAGGATCACCTGCGCGGTGTGGCTCGCCCGCACGCCGAGCTTCTGCTCCTTGCGCCCCATCTTCAAGCCGGGGGTGCCCTTGGGGACGAGGAAAGAGGCGATTCCGGCCGGTCCCTTGGTCGGATCGGTGTTGGCGTAGATCACGTGGTAGTCCGCGATGCCGCCGTTCGTGCAGAACTGCTTGGTGCCGTTCAGCACGTACTCGTCGCCGACGCGCGTCGCCCTCGTCTTCATCGACAGCGCGTCCGACCCGGAGTCGGGCTCCGTCAGGCCCAGGCCGCCGATCACGAGCTTGTCCGGATTGGTGAACTCGGGCAGCCAGCGCTGCTTCTGCGCCTCGGTCCCGCTCGACTTGATCCCGGCGATCGCCAGGCCCATCGACTGGATGCAGACGGCGATTCCGGCGCAGCCCCACGAAAGCTCCTCGTTGAGGATCAGCTCGGTCAAGAAGTCGAGACCCTGGCCGCCGTACTCCTCGGGCAGGAAGCCCGCCGGGCTCAAGCCGAGCTTGTGCGCCTTCTTGACCACCTCGTATGGAAACTCCTCGGTCTCGTCGAAGTGGGAGGCGACGGGCCGGATCTCGTTGACCGCGAACTCGTGCGCGAGCTCCTGGATCGCCTTCTGCTCGTCGGTCAGGGAAAAATCAAGCGGCATCGAACTCGGCCAGTCCTTTGGTCAGGATGACGTCGCCGTGCTGGTTGACCGCGCGAATCTGCAGCTTGCCGGGCCCGGTCTCCTCGGCGGTGAACGTCACGACATCGCCGGGCTCGACCATGCCGGCGAAGCGGCACGAGAGCCTGCGCAGGCGGGCCGCGCCGCCGGCCGCCCTGCCGGCGACGACGGCGGCGATGCTCATCTGGAGCATCCCGTGGGCGATCACGCCGGGCAGGCCGACCGACTTCGCGAACCGTTCGTCGAGGTGGATCGGGTTCATGTCGCCCGAGGCACGGGCATAGGCGGCGATCTGCTCCGTCCGGAACTCCACCTTTTGCTCGGTCACGAACGGATCACGAACAGCGCGCGCGACCGGCACAGCGGATCGCCCGCCGCCGTCCTGCTGTCGGTCTCGAGGGTGACAAACCGCAGTCCGCGCCGGCTGACGTCAGACGTGACCTGGGCCTGCGAAGTCACCGAGTCCCCGACGGCCGGATGGCGGGTCCACTCGAACTCCTGCTCGGCGTGGAGGAGCTTGCCGAAGTCGATCGCCGCCTCGTCGTCGCCGAAGAGCTGAGGCGCCGTAACGCCAAGCGAGTAGACGGCGGCGTAGGTCGGAGGCACGCCATCGGCCGGATCGGCGCCGATGGCCCACGCGAAGGCGGCGACGTGCTCAGCGTCGAGCTCGACCGTGACCGGGTCGTACTGGCGGCCTTCGATCGACATGACCGAAGGAAACTCTAGCTAGTGCTTGGCGGAGGCGGAGCCCCGGGTGGCGGTCCGGAGAAGAAGCCGGGAGCCGCGGGTGGCGATGCGAACGTAGGCGGCATCTCGGGCGCAGGGGGCATCTGCGGCGGCGGCGCCGCAGCCGGGGCAGGCGCTGGCATTCGCCGCCACGGTTGGAGCACGCCCAACAGGAAGCCGACCGCTATCGCCACCAGGCCAATGCCCACCGTGATGCCCACGCTGGGGCCCTGAGCGGCGGCGGAGGAGAATCCGGACAGCTGCGGCCCGGTGGTCGCGGTAAACGTCTCGGCCGTGGTCCAGTTGACCTTCCAGATCGCGGTTTTGCGGTCCAGCGTGAACAGGGCGCCGGGCGCCGAGGTGATCTCGTGCGGAAGCGTCAGCGCGAAAGTGATCGTGAAGATCGAAGCCAGCTCGTCGGTGCTGATCGGCGACTGGCTGCCGGGGGACGGCGACGGGATCGTGGGCGCTTCAGTCGTGAACGTGTACGTGTCCGTCTGGCCGCTGGACGTGTGGGTCGCCGTGGCGAACAGGCCGCCGGTCTGCGACAGATTGATGCTTGGCGGACTCGTGCCGGAGGTCGCGCTCGACGGGTTCAGCTCGGAGGGCTGAGTGATGAAGGCGAACGCGTCCTTCTCGTTCTTGAAGGGGATCGTGATCTGAGCCCCCGACTCGTCGCCCTCGGTGACCAGTGTGACCTTGCCCCCGGGGTACTTCTTGTTGAGGTCGGCGTTGGCCTTGGCGATGTCGGCCGGGCTGAAGCCGCTGACCGATCCGGTCGTGCCGCCGCCCTCCATCAGAGCCTTCGGAAACAGGAACTTCAGGCCCACGGTGACGCTGCCGTCGCTGTTGAACGAGGTGCTGGCCTCGTAGCCGCACGCGGCCATGAGCATCGCCACCGCCAGCGCCGCGATCGCCTTGCCGATCATCCCGGGCACGGCGCATGTGTACCACGCCGGTCCCGACTTTCAGCCTCGTTAGCGACTCTAGGTGCGGCCGGGCCGAAACCTTCCCGCCACGCGCTTGAGCATCAGCGGCCGCAGCGAGGCCCACGCCTCCATCACCGCGGTGCGCGTCGACTGCGCCAGGTCCGGCGGCGCGTACGCGGCGACGACGAATCCGCCTGCCAGGGCGCGCACCGACGGCGCCGCCTCCGGGAAGACTCTCGAGAGCCGGCGGCTCAGCTCGAGCGGCGTCTCGCCGGTCTGCACGTCCGCGCCCGCGAGCCGGGCCAGCACGAGCGTGCGTTTCCAGACTCCCGCCACCGTCCGGGGCCGCAGGTATCGGGCGATCAGCGCGGCCAGGAGAAGCAGGAGGGCGAGGAGGACGCCGACGATCCGAGTTAAGGTGCTGGCGTCGGGGACGTGGAAGCGGAACCCCGCCGGCCCGAATCCCGCGCCGCCGCCCGAGTCCTGGTTGCCGCCCGTGCGGCCCGGGTTCGGCACGATGGGGACGCCGCCCGGCCCGGTCGCACCAGTCGGGGTGTCGCAGTTGTTATCCCGCAGGCAGAGGTTTGGGCCAGCCGGAGATCCACGTGGGATGGCGAAGTAGGTGCCGTCGTTGGTCGGCTCGAAGGGGATCCATCCATAGCCCGGAAAGTAGCTCTCGACCCAGGTGTGCGCGTCCTCGTCGCGGACGATGTAGCGGTTCGTGCTCGTGTCGAACGTGCCCGCCCCGTAGCCGTTGACCAGCCTGGTCGGGATGCCAAGCGAGCGCAGCATGTCACCCATCGCGGTCGCGAAATACTGGCAGTAGCCTTCGTGGGGCGAGGGCGAAGAAAAGAGGAAGTAGTCGAGCGGATCCGTGCCCTGGGGCGCGACCGGCGGCTTGAGCGTGTAGCGAAAGGCCCCGCTGCGAAGGTAGTCCTGGATCGCAAGGGCCTCGTCATACGGGTTGGTCATGCCTGCGGTCAGCTGCAGCGCGAGGTTGTGGATCCGGTTCAACACGTCAGGCGGCCGGTAGCCCTCGGCCGGCAGCGACATGTAGGGCGACAGCCACGTCGGGTAGTCCGCGCCCGCGGTGCGCAGGTCGCTCTCCAGGACGTCGGGATACATGACCGTGATGTTGTAGTTGCCGGTCGATCGCGGGGGCACCAGGCTGGAAAGCCGGTCGATGGTCACCAGCTGGCTCGACGCGCTGAAGGCGGGAGGCACATGCGCCTCGCCCGCGATCGTGTCCCGGTCGACCCGATACAGCTGTCCGGGATAGAAAAGGATGTCGGCGTTGCCTGGGGGCGGCGAGACCATGTTGATGCCGAAGGTGGCGAGGGCCATCGTCTTGTAGGTGTCGCCGTAGTCGGGGATATCGCCCTTGTTGATGCGCTGGCGCAGGTCGGGGCTTTGATAGGTCCACTCGCCGTTGTCGGGGACCGTCACGTTGACGCCGCGGAAGTACCGCGGCCCCGGGTATTGGCCCGTGACCGTGTAGGTGAAGACGATCGACTTCGTGGTCTTCAGCGGGCCGCTCAGGCTCACGGTCGTCGAGAACCCGGTCGTGCCCCCGCCCTTCCCGGTCCCAGTTCCGAGGTCTGGATGGTTGAGCTGCTGCTGGAGCTGCGCCCAGTCCGAGAAGAGGCTCGACTCCGTGCTCTGCGTGCGGTCTTGCGTCGACAGCGGCGGCAGCATGATCGCGAGCACGATCAGGGCCGCGGTCGCGACGAGACCGCTCTCCCAGAAATCCCAGCGCGCGTCGCCGGTGAGCTTGACCCGCGCCTTCGCCGCGTTGGCGATCGACCCTGTGTAGTTGGTCCACAGCAGCAGGGCGAAGGTCAGGACGAGGAAGGCAAGTGTGTAGGTGTTCTGGTCTGGAGAGTTCAGGACGTTGGTCGCGAAAGCCGCCGCACCTGGAATCAGGCCGGTCAGCGGCTGGCGCCAGCGCAGCACGCACCAGCTGAGCCACGCCCCCGTCACCCACATCAGCCACACGATCACGAAGAGCACGAAGTCGCTTTGCGCGAAGGCCGAGCCGTCCTGGAGGCGGCCGATCCACGTCTGGATGAGGGCGAGGCCGGACGGGTCGAGCGGATGCAGGCTGCGGAACGCGGGCGCCGTCAGGACTCCGGCGACCACAGGGCCGAGCGCCATCCCCGCCGAGACGCACCACCACCAGGGCAGCGGCGTGACCGCGAGCACCCCGAGCAGGGCAGCGCCGGCGATGGCGATCAACGGCGCGATGTCGGTGCCCGGCACCCAGTCCGCCGCGACCGTCGACTTGGCGATGGTGAGGATGAGCAAGAAGACGATGAGCGCGGACCACAGCAGGGGCGCCGGCACCGCCTGCCGGGTCCTGTCCCACGCCATGCCCGGCGCGCTCTTAAGCGATGCGGATTGCATCTCTCGTCCTCACGAGGCGCGCGAAGTCGTCACCACTGCGCACGACATAAAGGTCCACGTCCTGGCCCAGGTCGAAGCTCGGGTTGAGGTCGGGGCCGCCGAAGCTGGCCGTGTCGAGGTAGAAGACGATCAGCGTCGTGCGGCGTCCGCGCACGGCCTGCAGCAGCCGGACCCAGCCCGGATCGGCGCTCGGCGTGATGACGGCGATCGCGCGCCGCGGCAGCCGCCGCATGCGGTCCCAGGCCAGCGCCTGCGACAGCGACGCGTGCCCGTCGGCCTGCGCGATCGCGAGGTAGTCGAGGATGAGCCGGTCCTGGCGCAGGGCGCGGTGCGGCTCGAGGAACGTGCCGCGCGCGTCGTTGGCGATGAGCCCGACCTGGCGACCGCGGCTGTGGACCTGCGACGCCATGGAGGCGGCCAGGCTGACGGCGTACTCCACCGTCGACTCCTCGCCCTCGCCGAAATGAACCTTGCGGTCGAGGTCGAGGAGGATCCAGATGTCGGTCGTCAGCGGCTGCTCGAACGTTTTCGACATCAGCCTGCCGTGGTGCGCGGAGAGGGGCCAGTGGATGCGGCCGAAGCTGTCCCCGGTGGTGTAGTCGCGGACGCCTCCGGTCTCCGGCGGATAGTCGGCCCAGGCGCCGAAGCTTGGCGAGGAGCCGATCTGCTGGGCGCTCGACGTCAGCAGGTCCGGGATCGGCCGCACGCGGGGATAGACGAGCACGGTCGTCCTCTCGCGCAGACGCGTCTCACGGCTGAAGAGCCCGAACGGCTCCTGCACGCGCAGCGAGGTCGGGCCGAAGGTCATCCATCCGCGGCGCCGGTAGACGCCGCGAGCCTTCCAGGTGACGCTGTCGCCGCCGACGGAGAGCACGCGGCCGGGCTGGTAGTCGGCGACCTGCCCGAGGTCGCGGACCTCCAGCCAGGGGGCCGGCACCCAGCCGGTCTTGCGGACGGTGAAGACCTCCTCGAAGGGCTCGCCGACCGTCGGGGAGCCCGGGTCCAGGTGGCGCGAGAAGGCGATGCCCCGGATGACCAGGCGCGGCCAGGCCCACGAGATGATGAACAGCAGGCTCAGGGCATACGCGAGCGCGTAGCCCGGGCGAACTGCGGTGAGGTACGTCATCAGGAGCAGGAGGCCGAGGGCAAACGCGAGGGCGACCTTGCTCACGGGATCTGGCTGCGGGAGCTCCTAGCCGTCATACGCGAGCTGGGGCACGTGCTCGCGCTCGAGCAGCCCGGCCACCAGCTTCGCCGCGCTCTGCCCCTGCATCTCGGCGTTGGGCCTGAGGATGATCCGGTGCGCGAGCACCGGCTCGGCCAGCGTCTTGACGTCGTCCGGGATAACGTAGGTGCGGCCCTGGACGGCGGCGAAGGCCTGGCTCGCGTGGAAGAGGTTGAGCGTGCCGCGCGTGCTCGCGCCCAGGGCGACCTCGGGGTTGCCGCGAGTGCGCCCGACCAGGCGCGCGATGTACTCGCGCAGCTCGGGCTTCACGAAGACCTCGCGCACCGCGCTCTGCGCGAGCTTCAGCTCGTTGGGTGAGACCACCGGCTGAAGCTCGAGCATTGGGGACTCGACCTTGTGCTTGCCGAGGAGGTCGGCCTCCTCCTTGTCGCTGAGGTAGCCGAGCCTGACCTTCATCAGGAACCGGTCGAGCTGGGCCTCGGGCAGCGGGAAGGTGCCCGAGTATTCGACCGGGTTCTGCGTGGCCATGACCATGAACGGCTTGGGCAGGTCGTGCGTGTCACCGTCGATGGTGACCTGGCGCTCTTCCATCGCCTCGAGGAGGGCCGACTGGGTCTTCGGGCTCGCGCGGTTGATCTCGTCGGCGAGCACGATCTGCGCGAACACCGGGCCCGGCCGGAACTCGAACTCGTTGAGCTTCTGGTTGAAGGCGCGCACGCCCGTGACGTCGGAGGGCAGCAGGTCGGGCGTGAACTGGATGCGGCGGAACGAGCAGTCGAGTGAGCGAGCGAGCGACTTGGCGAGCATGGTCTTGCCAACGCCGGGAACGTCCTCGATGAGGAGGTGGCCCTCGCAGAGCAGGGTCACGAGACAGAGGCGGACCTCGTCCTCTTTATTGACGATGGCCCGGCTCACATTGGATTGGACCGCGTCTGCGACGCGGGCGACGACATCGATCGCCATCAGCCGACCCTCCTCCCGTCGAGGCTCTGCCCCGTCCCGCCCCGCATGTTCGGGATTATAGGTTCGGCCTTCCACCTCAAGGCTCTATACGTTCGGCTGGCCCCGTTGGTTCCGGCGGGGTTACCAATTGGCGCCGTCCGGCGTCATTCTCTGTGGACACATGAAGCGCTGGACGGTACTTCTCGTCGTGCTCGCGGTCGCGTGCGGCTCGGTCACCGCGCCTGCCGGCGCGCCCCTGACCATCGACGAGCTGAAGTTCAAGGTCATCGACGCCGCTGGCCCGCCCGCTTTCTGCGACCCCGACTTCTACCCCATCGCCCGCGAGGGCGGCGAGCAGGCGAGCGCCATTGCCCAGTACC
>Ga0209166_10003205_pt1 | contig 11941 bp, 9 predicted proteins | sample Coa_R1_3_FD_187151 | JGI IMG/M metagenome (GOLD analysis project Ga0209166, IMG submission 187151) | Surface soil microbial communities from Centralia Pennsylvania, which are recovering from an underground coalmine fire - Coalmine... | ecosystem: Environmental > Terrestrial > Soil > Unclassified... | reverse complement strand
GACACAGAACCCCATTTCACGGATGAGCAGTTACGCAGCATTAAAGTGCCGACTTGGATCGTAGATGGTGACCGTGACGAAGCCATCAAGCGCGAGGATACCGATCATATGGCCGCGCTCATTCCGGGTGCTGGCGAATTGATTCTGCCGAACGTCAGCCACTTCGCCCTGCTACAGGACCCGGAGCAGTTCAATGAAGCCCTCCTCCACTTTCTTTCACGTCCGTAACGCGATTTATCGTTTGTGGGTACTTGGCGAAAAATCCCGATAGTAGGGGTCAGCACAGCCTTCATTGCAGACTGGGTTTCTGAACGTTAACTCAAAGGCAGGTTCGCTTAGCAGTGCGTCGTGTCCAATATTGCGGGGCATAGCGGTGGGAGAGCGATGCCGCTTAACGGTGGTTCGGGATTACCGCTTGACCATGCGATTTTGGCTACGCGGGACCGCTAAGCGGTGTGCTGGATACTGAGAGGGTCTTCGTTCGGGAAGCCTTTGCAAAGTAACAACTCTGAAAGGAATCTAAAAATGACAACCAGAGGACTTGTTTTAGTTGTCGCGCTCAGTTGTATCACTTTGTCCATCAACCTACATGCTCAGGGTGACACCGCCCAGCAGATCAAGGAGCTGCAGCAGCAGTCCAGGGATGCTCAAATGAAAAACTGATGCGTCGTGGGCGCAACAACACTTGGCAGACGGATTCGTCGCAGGGAATAGTTGGGGCGACTGGCAAACGAAGGACGATTTCATTAAGGACCTGCAGAATAAAACCGACAAGTGGAAAAGCGGCGACATTAGTGATCTGCAGGTTGCCACATTCGGTCCAAACGTTGCGGTTTCACATTACACGTTTACCTATGACGCTGAACTCAGGGGCACGCATCGAGCGCGAACTGTAATCTGCAGCTCTGCAGCGACACCTGGATCAATGATTCGGGGACATGGAAAACAGCTGCGACCCACTGCTCCATGGTAAAGGGAAAGTAGCAGTCTCCATCCGCGCAGCGGAATCGCTCGTTTTCTGCCCTTAAGGGCAGCAGCGGTGTCGTTGACGCCTGCGCGCAATTAAAGTCCTGGGTTCCAACGTTACGGCAATTCTGGATGTATGGTCCGCAAACCTCACCTTGGGATTACTTCAGAGTAGCCCGTCAACCAGCAGCAATCGGCACAGCGAGGCTTACAGAACGGTAACTGCGTCGCACGGGAACGCTGGGTGGATTTCGAGACGCGCTGCCTGACGGAAAAATACCTTGCTGTAGCAATGCATTAGTTCACGACTCGCGCATGCCACACAGTTCAGTTATTACGTTTCAGATTTGCGGTCCAATTGGTGACGACTGTAAGCGGTTGATCTTCCGGAGTGATCGATGTGTTCACGATGAATCGTTTCCCATCGGGAGTTACATCGTAGGTGGATGAGCCAGCGGGATCGAGGGGCATAGATGCTTTGAACAAAGGGTGAGTCGCAGTCACCTGTAGGGTTGCGCGGCTGATCTCTACTTGAGCTTCCATAAAGGTGTGGTCCGAAGCCCAGTAGAAGATCGCCTTTCCGTCACGCCGCCACCTGGGTTCGCGTCCGCCGTTGACCGAAATCTGCCATTTGCCGTTGGGTCCAGGAAATTGCGTAACGTAGATCTCAGTCCGCCCTGACTCCTGGGAAGTGTAGACCACCCAATGGCCATCCGGAGAGAACTGTGCTTCACTCGTGGTGAGATGCGCAGGAAGGAAGGCTTGGGGTTTCATCTCACCTGCAAGCGGCAGCAGCCAAACACCGAATCCGACCGGCGTCTGCGTGAACAGAAGATATTTGCCGTCGGGGGACCAGTCTGTAGGCAGTTTCGACTTGTCTGCGACGAATAGCGGCTTCTCCGTGCCTGCCCCGTTAGAGGCAATCACAAAAATGTTGGAGGCTCCCGGCTCAGACCGCGAAAAGGCGATTTGATGGTCGTCAGGCGACCAGACCGCCCCCCTGTCGCCAGTTCCTCCAAAGGTGTAGCGCGTGCGTGTTCCACGTGCCAAGTCATAGACCCACATGCTCCCCCCAGGGTCACCAATCAAGACCGCGAGACGATGACCGTCGCGCGAAAGACTCACTGTATCGTATCTATCCGTGTCTCCCAGTTTTTGCAGTACGTGGCCGTCGCGCGCATACCACAAGAGCTGCGAACCTTGAAGGCCGACAGCCGCCTGGTAAACTAGCGTGCCGTCGCTCGCACAATCAAATACCGCGCGCCAATTACCTTCCTCAAAGTGCACATCTTGCGCGATTGCAAGAGCCTCACCCTTCAGGGTCGCAGTGGAAACATCGATCGGTTGCGCCATCAGCGTCCGATTTTGTAGGAACAGCAGATAACCGGGCACCGCAATGGCATTTGACGTCGAAATGGTCAAGAAATGATTTTCTTTGCCGTCAAGAGAGGCTACATAGATGGCATCGAGGTCCGCGTGCGGTTTGGCATGGCTGGCCGCTAGGTACAAAAAGTGTTTCCCATCGGGCAGGAAAAACGGCCAGCGATGAGTGGTGTGGCGGGATTGGTCAATTCTGGTTACAGGCGTTGCTGCTCCACCCGAGGCCGGCACGCGATAGATAGGAGTTTCTGAGGAAGGTGCGAACAGGATTACATCGTCCTGGTTCCAGGTTCCGCCGCGTGGACTGCCGGCGTCGGTAATATCAACTGGCGAACCGCCGCCAATGGAAATGCGCTTGAGTTTTCCGCCGGCGAAGTAACCGATTGACTTCCCATCGAAGGACCAGAAGGGGAACGAAGCAGAATCAGTGCCTTGCAAGCTGCGAATGGAGCCATCCCTTAGGCCACGAATCCAGATCAACTGGCTCCCACGTCCGTCGGTTGCAGCGAATGCCAGGAATCTGCCGTCTGGGGAGAGGACTGGATAGCCTGCTGTGTCCCCGGTAAAAAGGTAGGTGGTATTCTGTGGAGGTAGCAAGTAAGCCTGTAGTGAGGGTCTGTGTTGATCGCGGTTTTGCAAATACAGCAGGCTGGATGTTACCGCGAGTAGGGCAAAGCCTACAGCAGCAACCAAAGCCCAACGCTCACGAGTCGTGCGGGGCGCGCTGGGCAGCTCGTGAGCTCCTGTCTGCCAGTCGCCTTCGGCCATCCATTTCAACTCGCTTGCCAAGTCCCCCGCGCTTTGCCAACGATCGTCTGGATCTTTAGCCAAGCATTTCTTGATGACTCTTTCCAGCGCCAGTGGGGCTAGCGGCTGCAACTGCGTGATCGACGGAGGCTCCGCGGTCAGAATGGCGGCGATCAAGCTGGCTCGACTCTTTCCGGCAAAGGCCGGCTGGCCTGTCGCCATTTCGTAGATCACTTCGCCGAGCGCAAAGGTATCAGTGCGTGTGTCTGCCTCTTTTCCCTCCAATTGCTCGGGTGCCATGTACTGGAATGTTCCCACGATTGTGCCCTCTTTCGTCAGCTTCGACTGCTCCACCGTCAGTTCCGCCAGAGCAGCATTTAGTGGCACAACCTCCGACTGCTTGGCCAAGCCGAAGTCCATCAGCTTGGCACCCGACTTGGTGAGCATGATGTTGGCGGGCTTCAGATCGCGATGTGTGATCCCCAGCTTGTGTGCCTTGGCTAAGGCATCGGCAATCTGCGCCGCAAAGCGGATGGTCTGCTCCGGCGGCAACGGCCCTTTGGTCAGCCGATGCTCCAGAGTCTCCCCCTCGACCAGTTCCATGACGAGGAAATCCACGCCATCCTGATGCCCGATGTCATGCAGCGTGCAGATGTGAGGATGCGAGAGTTTAGAAACAGCTTTGGCCTCGCGCTCCAGCCGCTGCCGTAAGGACGGATCTGAGGACAGATTGGCAGGCAAAACCTTGATGGCTACATCCCGCTCCAGCCGCGTGTCGCGGGCACGGTACACCTCGCCCATGCCGCCTGCGCCGAGCGGCGAGACAATTTCGTACGGGCCGAGTTTGGTCCCCGACGTGAGCCCCATGCCTTGCGCCTCATTATAGTCCCCATGAAAAGGCGGCCACACACTTGGAGCCGCTGAAGTGCCGCACTCGCCAGTGGATTCGAGGCCACAACGCGATAGCTCCCGGATTGTCGGCAAACCTTACCTTGGGATTACTTCCTGCTTGCTCGTCACTCGTGGTCCAGGGGATCGAGAAGTGGCGAAGTTAACTCATGCCCATTCTCATCAGTCTAAGAAACGCTTCGAATCGCGGATCTGACCGAAGCCCGTCCAGTCTTGGATCTCCGTTCGCGACGAAGCTGAACCAGGGGCATCGCTCCTTGGCTGCCTTATCGAACCAAGCCAGAGCTAAATCCTGCATGCCCAACGCGACATAAATGAGTCCAACCGAGTATTTGTCGACATGTCTTGTCTCGGCTTGCCCGATCAGATTCTGAAGAATCTCACGCGCTTCTGGGAAACGCCCTGTCTTCGCATAAACATGGGCTAGTGAGCCCGCTGCCAAAGCCTCACCCTCCAACAGTTGGGTTGCCTTTTCGAATTGCGTTGTGGCTTCTTCGAACCTGGATTGCTGCTCATAAGCGATCCCCAGATGAAGCCTCAGCAAAGGATAGTCTGGAGCAATATCAATAGCTTTCAGACATGCCTGAATAGCATCTGCATATCTGCGGCTCATAAAGAAGTTGTAAGCTGCACCGTGTGCGACGACGGAGGATAGTGGTTCTAGTTCGAAAGCCTTGGCGATCCAACGATCGGCTTCCTCGTACTGTCCGCGAGCCACAAGGGTCATGGCATACCAATACGGAGCGACCCAGTACCTCGCGTCCAGTTCAAGCGCATGCTTAAACTCCTGATCCGAATTTTCCCAATCCCAGTCCGCAAAAGCTCGGACGAAGGCCATAGAAGTATGAGCCTCAGCCAAATCTGGATCGAGAGCAACAGCAGCGGCCGCAGCTGCCTTTGCCTTGGCCCATGCCTCTTTCGGTGCAATCACTCCTAAGGAGCACAGGTGGCTGTAGCAGTCCGCCAGGCCTGAGTAAGCCAAGGCGTAACCCGCGTCGTTCTCGATTGCTTGCTCAAAGTATCGGTAGCCCTTTTGTATGTCCTGAGGCGTCCTCCTGTTCCAGCAATAGCGGCCTCGCAGATAAAACTGGTAAGCCTCACTGTTTTCTGTGAAGCGCTTAGGGCCGTGCACCTCCTCCTTTTGGTTCAGCTGTAGACGCAGGCTTTCAGAGATCATCTTTGAAATCTCTTCTTCAACTTCATAGAGATCGGCAGGGCTGCGGTTGTACCGCTCACCCCAAAGCTGTGATCCCTTCGCCACATCGATCAACTCGGCACTGACAACGAGTGCTTCGTCTCGCTGAATAACCCTGCCGGCGAGTACCGCCTCAACCTCGAGTTCGCGACCTATCGCCTGCGGGTTTATGACCTTTCTTCGGTAACGGAAGACGGTGCTTCGCGGCGTCACGCGCAGTCCCGCGATCTTTGAGAGGCTATTGATAATGTTTTCCGTGATTCCTTCGCTGAGATAGTCGCCGTCTGGCTCTTGGCCGGCATTCTCAAACGGGAGTACAGCAATCGAACTGAGAGTCTTGCTTCGGGCGATCGAAGTTGGCATCGAGACTTTGGAGTCTTCTCGTGCGCTCAGCGCCGTGTTGTCATTCGCCACTACCTTTCCGAGCAGTCGGTATCCTCGTCGTGACACAGTTTCAACATATCGCGGGCGATTGGCCGTATCGCCCAAGGCTTCACGCAATCTCTGCATCGCGGCATTGATGCTCGGCGCAAACTGAACGAATGTGTCGTTGGGCCAAAGTCTTCTGCGGATTTCCTCGCGCAGCACCACATCGCCCGGTCTCTCCAGGAGCATCAGAAGAATCTGAAAGGGCTGTTGCTGGAGCAAGATCTTCCGCCCTTGCTTAGTTAGTTCGCCAGCGCGAATATCAAGCTCGAAAGGTCCGAATCGAACAATGCGACCGAGCGAATCGGTTCGGTTATCTGGAGTGTCTTCACTCATCGCAAAGGAACCGCACACAGGTTTGGGGAGTCTACCACGGGCTCGCTTACCTTAACTCCTGATTGTCGTGCGACTTGCAGGCATAGTAGCTCGTTATCGAGATTTCATCCAAAAATACGTGGTATTGCCAAAGGCGTCTGGTGCAGAATCCTTGGCGTTTCCCACATCGTAATTCTACTTCGGAGGCGAATGATGAGTCAGTATGCCGCGGAGGACCTACGAAAATCCGTTCGTGGCCCAGTACTGTGCCCCGGCGAAGACGGCTACGAAGCTGCGCGAAAAGTTCCCAACGCCATGATTGATCGGAAGCCGGCGATTATCGCGCGATGTGCAGGAGCTGCGGACGTGATTTCATGCGTACGTTTTGCGCGCGAGCACAACATTCTTGTCTCTATTCGTGGCGGAGGCCACAGTATTGCGGGGCAAGCAGTCTGTGACGGCGGCCTCATGATCGATCTCTCGTGCATGAAGGGCATCCGCGTCGACCTGCAGCAGCGAACTGCGCGTGCTGAACCCGGTCTGACGCTCGGTGAATTCGATCATGAAACGCAAGCGTTTGGTCTAGCCACGGCACTCGGAACGGTCTCGAAAACAGGCATCGCCGGGCTGACTCTCGGGGGCGGCTTTGGTCACCTGTCCAGCAAGTACGGTCTCGCCTGCGACAACTTGATCGCGGCTGATGTGGTTACGGCTGACGGAAACCTCCTAAAAGCCAACGCTTCCGAAAACCAAGATCTTTTCTGGGGCCTGCGGGGAGGCGGCGGTAACTTTGGGATTGTCACCTCTTTTGAATATCGTCTACACGAAATAACGACAGTGATAGGAGGTGCCGTACTGTATCCGGCAACAAAGGCAAAGGAAATTCTGCCCTTCTACAGGGAGTTTGCAGAGGCGAGCCCCGATGAATTGGTTATCCAAGCCGGGTCAATGACGATGAATGGTGTTCCGGTGTTCTTGGTCGGTGGATGTTACTGTGGGTCGCCTGCCGAAGGAGAAAAACTGTTGAAGCCGCTACGAACTTTCGGTTCGCCGATTGCCGATATCTTTGCACCCGTCAGTTACATACAAATGCAGAGCATGTTCGACCCCTTCTTTCCGCCGGGGCGCCAGACGTATGTAAAAGCGAACTTCATAAAAAGTCTAAGCGACATGGCCATGGATGCACTCGCGGAATTCGCCGGCACTAGTCCATCTGTGCACACGTTTGGCCCATGGGTCGAGCACTGGCATGGGGCCGCCACTCGCGTCGCAGTCGCAGAGACTGCTTTTCCCCATCGGCAATACCCTTACAACTTCTCCGTTTGGTCAAATTGGGTCAGCTCATCGGAAACCGAAGCGAACATCAAATGGTCGCGCGCCTGTTGGGATGCTATGCGCCCATTCATGGCGGATGGCTCATACGTTAACTATTTGGAAGGTGAAGGAGACCCACTCGCACGTGCAGCATATGGACCCAATTACGATCGCCTCGTTGCCATTAAGAATAAATACGATCCCACCAACCTCTTCCGCATGAATCACAACGTCAAGCCGACTGAGTTGGCCGCCACAAAGACCGCCGATGCTGTTGGGGCTGTAGAGGCCGGGACCATGTGAGCTCCAACCTGGGACAGCCCGACTAAACTCGCCCGATTGGTCGGCAATCCTTACCGTGGGATTACGTCTTGCCCGTGGCTCGGGCGGAATTCTCAAGCTCCCGTTGAAAGTAGGCTTCGGTGCAGCTCGAAACTGTAGGCCACTCCGGTGCCAGAAGAAATAGACCGCATCATTGTGGGCGGGTTACGCGATGTAACAAATCCCGATAGCGCTGGTCCGAGCGCAGGAAATCAAAGCCAGGATCCACTCTGATCGCCGCCAGATAGCTTGATCGATCTGCGTAGGCCAGCTCCAGTTGCGACATCGTCGCTTCCTTATCGCCAAGGCTGCCATAGACCCACCCCACTACATAAGGGTCAACATACTGATGTTTTGATAGTTCACGCAGCTGTTCGATAATTTTCTTTGCGTCGTTTGTTCTACCTAGCGCAGCGTAACAACCACCAATGCAGGCCAGAGACGCGGCACTATTGCTGGAAAAGGCGGCGGATTTTTCGCCCTCCGCGAGGGCCTCTGCGAACATTCCTTTTTGCTTGTAGGTCACAGCCAGCATGAGATGAGCGGTCGAAAAGGTGGCATCAAGGTCAAGTGTCTCGTGCGCCTGTTTGATGGCTTGATCGTACTTTCGCCCGAAATAAAGCACCTGTACCACCGCAGAATTGATTTGCAGTGAAAGTGGGTCTAACTGGCGTGCACGCTCGATGGCAGCCAGTGCCTCGCTCGGTCTCCCGAGGTGGGATTGAAATACTCCGTACCATTGATGCGCAGTGCTGTAGCTCGGGTTGAGCTCGATCGCACGCCGGAACCCGCTCTCAGCAGCACTCCAATCGTGATCGTACATCCAGCTTATGAAGCCCAATACCGCATGTGCTTCTCCCAGACTCTCATCAAGTTCCAACGCCTTTTGGGCCGCCGCGCGTGCCTTGGGCATGGCTTCTTGGGGACACATCACACCGAGAATGACTCCGCCGAGGACGGCGTAAACATCCGCCACTCCAACGTATGCCAGCGCATAATTCGAATCTAGTTCGATTGCTTTTTGGAAATAGTCCAGAGCTTTGAGTAATGCTTCGATGTTTCGTTTGTTCCAGAGATATCGGCCCTTCAAGTAAGCTTCATGGGCTTCGCGGACGACGGTGCTTACACGTCCGATGCGGGCCCGGTCGTCTGGAGACACCCTAAGGCAAACTTCCGTTGCGATTGCACTCGCCACTTCAGCCTGCAGCGTGAGCACGTCGACTACGTCCTGTTCGTAGCTTTCCGCCCAGAGGTGCGTACCCGATGTGGCATGGATGAGCTGAGCAGTAATTCGCACGCGCTCTCCGCCCCGCTGCACTGTGCCTTCGAGCACGGCGTCAACATCAAGCTTCCGCGCAATCTGCTGCACGGGTTTGCGGAGACCCTTAAACCTCATGACCGATGATCGAGAGATCACGCGCAGAGCGTTCAGCTTTGCAAGGTCCGTGATCAGCGCCTCCGTTAGCCCGTCGGCAAAGTATTCCTGCTCAGGATCATCGGAAAGGTTCTCTAGCGGCAGTACGGCAAGGGAATGGATGATTTTCCGCGGAACTGAAGTCTGGCCATGGTGTGCGCCAGTTGTTTCATGGTGTTGTGACGACGCGTGATCATTCTTCCACCACGAATCTATTTCGGCTGTGTAGGCATAGACGGAGCCGACCTTCTGGTGGAAGTGCCGGTGTACGGGCAGACCTTCAAGCTCCTCCCAGCGCTGGACCGTCCGGACATCTCGCTTCAGGTAGGCAGCGATCTCCTTCCAGGAATCAAGTTTTCCTAGGCTTGCCGTTCTCATCGAATTGGTCTGATTTCCTCTGTTTGGGCCCATTTGCGAAATGACCTGTCGTTACGTTCGCCGTAGTTTACGCCCTCCTGGAGACATGACAAAGCACGACATCGGTCAGGACCGTGTTTTGCCGCTTGTAGCAATCCAGCCTGCCTCGCCTAAACTGCAATGGCTCGGCTGTGTATTCCGACGAACGGTAAGCGCTATGCCAACCACCAATGAAACGCTCGACGAAATCCTGAACCTCGCGGCCGCACACTTAAGGCTGCCCCGGGAAACCGTCACTGCCGACGACGACTTCTTCAAGACGCTGAGGATCGACAGCCTCCAAGCTCTCGATATGCTCACTCGTTTGGAGCAACATTTTCAGGTCGAATTGCCCGACTATGAATTGCAGAACGTCACGGACTTTCGGAGTTTGGCGAACAAGATTCAGATGCGGTTGTAGCAAAAAGTGTAGAGGCGCCGGGGGTCGTTCCCCGCGATCACGCTTGACGACTCCTCAGGTGCACTCTCCACGGAGACACAATCTATGACGGACCGTCTTCTTGTGGCGTGGACCAGTTCGCTGATCGAACTTGCCAAATTGCGACGCAGTCGGTTTGAGAACGGTATCTGGGCTCCCGCTAAGAGGCTCAGGCTCCTCCTCATGGCCTACAACGGTGCCCGCAACACGGGTGAAGATGTCCGTGTGGAAGAGATGGTGCGTCAGTTCTGCCGCATTTTCGGCAAAGAAAACCTCGACCTGAGCGTATTAACGTTTGATCCGGACCGTTCTCGCGGTTACTTTGAAGACTTGACGCAGGTCAAGTTGCCTTTTGTGTTCCCGCCGTTTCTTTGGCGAGAAGTACCTAAATACGACGGCATAGTGACCTGTGTGGGCGACATGTTCCAGCGTACGTTCGCGAATGCCGCGACCGCATTGATGATCGGTGCGTTGGGTATGGCCTCTGCCCACAACAAGCTATCGGTTGCCTACGGAGTCGAAGCAGGCGACATGGACAGCTACGTTGCAAAGATGTGTCAGCGCCACTGTAGTCAATCGCTCATCATTCTTCGCAATGAAGAATCGCGAACGGCATTGCAAGATCTGGGCATCCAGAGCGAGCTGGGCACCGACACAGCCTGGACGTTCGAACCCCTTGGACCCAAGTACGGACACAAGATACTTCGCGATGCGGGTTGGGATGGCATTCAGCCTGTGCTTGCCATTTGTCCCAATCGGCCGTTCTCCTGGCCCGTGCGAGCTTCTCTGTTGAAGGGAGCGGCTAGGGCTGTCACGGGGGCTTACAGCGAGAGTCACTATCGATCGATCTATTTTCACAATTCTGGAGCGAAGGCTGAAGCCGCGCACCGCCACTATGTCATGGGCGTCGCTAATGCCGTAGACAAGTTCCGAAAGCACCGGCGGGCCTTCCCCATTCTAGTGGGCATGGAGCGACTGGATGCAGATGCGTGCAACAGGATCTCCGAACGCTTGGGCAAGGTTCCGGTGTTCACTTCTGACCAGTACAACATGTTTCAGTTGGTGAGTATTCTGCGATGCTGTCGCTCGCTGATTTCGTCGCGCTATCATGCTGTTGTTACTTCGATGCCTGCCTTGGTGCCCTCCGCGGGGGTGTCCATGGACCGGCGAATCCACAATCTAATGAGGGAACGGGGGACACCTCAGCTAGTTGTGGATGTAGCCGACGCGGACCTGGAATCCAAACTGCTCGTCATCCTGGAACAACTCCACACGGAACGCGAAGCTATTTCGGATGGCATCGGCCGCACTGTGGTGAGGAATATTCAAGCCATGGCACAGATGGGCATGCAGGTGGAGCAGTGGGTGCTGCGGCGCTATCCTGAGCTTCCCCGCCACCGCGCGAAGCGAGGCTGGCAGGACTACTTGCCTCCGTTGAGCATTTCATTGCAAGATCTGGTCAACAAATACGACCCGAAGATTGGGCCTCAAATTGCCAATTAAGAAATGAGGTCGGCAGCGACTGGACCCCGTGTTAGCCACTCCTTGAACGAAAACGGTGCAAAATTGTGGCTGCCGGGGTACTACCCGCAACAGAGGACCAGAGATGGAGAGCGACAAGACCATCTATGAAAGCTATGTGTATCGTCACTATAGGCACTTGATGACGAGCGACGAACGACTTGCGGATCGGCATCTGATCGGGACAGCTGCTGAAAACCAAAGCTCGAGCGATACCGCTCCAAAAAGCGATCGCCTTGTGCACGCAGAATGTCGGCCACCTCAAGGGTGGGCCGAGTCATTCTTGTTTTTTTCGCTTAAAGCTACGACTGACGCTCTCGGTGCCAGCCAGAATTAGACCATCCAGCGGATTGCTGACGGCCTGCAAGTGCCGTCGCGAAAGATGCAGATACTGGGCGGTGGTTTCCAGATCGCCGTGCCCGAGCAGAACCTGAATCGTGCGCAAATCGAGTTTCCAGCAGGGTTGGGCGCTGCGTCAGAAGCGTGTTGCCGCTTAGCGGTGCGTCGCAGCCAAATTTGCGGGGTAGAGCAGTGGAGTAGCGATGCCGCTTAGCGGTGGTTCGGGATTACCGCTTGACCATGCGATTTTAGAGGACCG
>Ga0209166_10003204_pt1 | contig 11942 bp, 12 predicted proteins | sample Coa_R1_3_FD_187151 | JGI IMG/M metagenome (GOLD analysis project Ga0209166, IMG submission 187151) | Surface soil microbial communities from Centralia Pennsylvania, which are recovering from an underground coalmine fire - Coalmine... | ecosystem: Environmental > Terrestrial > Soil >... | reverse complement strand
TGGCAGGCACTTGGTTCCGCCCTGCTCGGCGGCTCGCTGGGTGTCTGCTGACGCGGTCAGCACCGTTCGGCGGCGGTTATGTCCCGGTGGGGGCCGGCACCACGGCAGGCGTGCTCGGCGCCGCGGCGGACGTGCCCGGCGCCGCGGCGGACGCGCTCGGCGCCGGCGGGACGGTGGTGGCCGACGGCGTGGCCGACGGAGAGGTCGTGGTCGGCACCGCCGACGGGCTGGGCGACGGGGAGGACGTTGCCGATGTGGGCGTAGGCGTCGGCTTCGACGCCGGGGTGACCTTGTGCGACCGGTGGTTGTGCTGGTGGTGCGCCGGACGGGCCGGGTTGTTGCTGGGCGGGCCCACCAGGTTCGGCGTCTGCACATGCCCGCTCGGGGTCAGCAGCAGCAGCAGCGCGCCCACGACCACGGCGGCCACCGCGACCACGCCGCCGGCGGCCGCGCCGGCCGCGAACGCCCGGCGGTCCCGCTGGGATTCGGTGCGCCGCCGCTCGCGCAGCCATTGCGGCAGCGAGGCCCGCTGCGCGGCCCAGCTGTTGAACGGCGCCGCCGCCATGCCCAGCGTGGGGAAGACCAGCATGGCCGCCAGCAGCGGGGCGGCCAGTGCAGTGGCGCGGGACACCGCCAGGCCGATGCCCAGGAAGCCGAGCACGGCCAGCGTGGACTCGGCCCAGTTCGCCCGCAGCGCCTCCCACCACCTGGCCTGCTCGCTGGTCTTCGGGGTACGCAGGAAGGCCGCCTTGCGGGCGAACAGGCCGAGCACCGACGCCCGCGCCACGACCAGGGAGGTGGACTGCCAGATGAAGAATGCGCCGAGCGCGTCCCGCCAGTTCGCGCCGGTGCCGCGGCGCAGCAGCGCCACCGCCCGGACCAGCCCGAGCCCGACCAGCACCGGCACGGTGGCCAGCAGGAACGGGGTGAGCTTGCGGAACAGCTCACCCCCGCCGCTGGCCAGGTTCACCGCGCCGGCCAGCAGGAAGACAAAGAAGATCAGGCCGAGCAGGTCGCCGTACCACTGGACGCCGCCGGCCAGGTAGGCCCAGCGCTGAGCGGTGGTGAGGTGGTCCTCCTTGGTCTGGCGCCCGGGCATCAGCGACCGCCAGTGCATCCGGAGGATCTGGATGCCGCCGAAGCACCACCGGTACCGCTGGCCCTTGAGCGCCTCGAAGGTCAGCGGCATGATGCCGCGACCCCAGGTCTGGTCCACGTGCAGGCCGTGCCAGCCGGCCCGGAGCAGCCGCAGCGAGATCTCGGCGTCTTCGGTGATGCACCACTCGTCCCAGCCGCCGAGCTCGTCGAGCGCGACCCGGCGGATCAACCCCATCGTGCCGGCAAAGATCGCCCCGTCGTGCTCGTTGCGCGAGGGCTGGGATACCGCGAAGAAGTACTTGTAGGAGTAGTACAGCCGCCGGTAGTACCGGGCATGCTCCCAGCCGCGGTAGTCCTGCGGCGACTGCACGAAGCCGATCCACGGATCTGCGAACGCCGGGGCGCAGCGGCGCAGGAACCCGGGGTCGAGCTGGTAGTCGGAGTCCACCACGCCGACAAGCTCGGCCTGCGGGTCGGTCAGCCGCCGCAGCGCGTAGTTCAGCGCCCCGGACTTGTAGCCCGGCCAGTTCTCCAGGTGGGCGAACTTGACCCGGTGCCGCGCACACCACTCCTCGACCGGGCGCCACAGCAGCTCGTCGTCGGTGTTGTCGTCGATGACCACGATCTCGTAGCGCGGGTAGTCCAGCCGCAGCAGCGAGCGGAGCGTCTCCAAGACCATCTCCGGTGGCTCGTTGTGCGCCGGCACATGCAGGCTGATCATCGGCAGGTCGGCGTCCGCGGCGGGCAGCCGCACCTCCGCGGTGATGCGCCTGCGCCAGTGTTCGGTGCCCAGGGCGTCGCAGATCTCCCACAGGTAGGCGCACGACATGACCGCGGCGAGCAGTTCGAAGACCCACAGCAGCACGCCGCCGGCCGTGCTGGCGGCCCCGAGATGGCTGGCGAAGGTCCAGTCCAGCGCGTAGGCCAGGTAGACCACGAACAGGAATACGCTGCTCGCCCAGCACAGATGGGCGCGGGCGCTCCACTGGCGGGTGGCCGGCAGCCAGACCAGGCTGGCGAATGCCACCCCGGCGATGCCCACGATGAGCCTGTGCTCGGTCAGCCCGAGCAGCTCCAGCACCCCCGCCACCAGTGCGATCAGCACCACAGTGCCGATCAGGGCCAGCAGGAACCGGCGGGTGGTGGACCAGGCCCCCGGGCGTCCTCTCCGGGCCCGGATCGGCAGCAGCAGCGCGATCGAGCCGAGTGGGGCCGCCACGATCCCGGCGAGCAGCAGCGCAGCAAGCATCAGCCCAGTCTCCGTGTCATGTGGCGCAAACTACCTCCAATCCGGCTGAATTAACGAATACCAGGTCATCAGAGGTACCGCAGGAGCGCACGCCGAGGAACCGGCGCCGCCCCGTCATTGACGGCACGCTGGTGGGTAGGGGGCTGTCATGACCGATGAGGCAGGCGAAACCGCGGGGCCGCGGCGGGGCACCCAGGACACCATCGCGGCACGGGCCGCGGAACTCGCGACCGAGGTCACCGAGGCACAGCAGCCACGGGAACGGCGCAGGCTGGCTGCGGCGCTTTCGGTGGCGGCGCGATCCGGTGCGCGGGTCACCGGCCGGGGCGTGCGGACCGCCCGGCGAGGCGCGGGCGCCGGGTCTGGCTGGCTGGCCGGGCAGGTCGTGGCGATGGCGCCGCGGCTGCGGGTACGTGACGAAGCGGCGCTGCGCGCCCAGTTCCCCGGCATGGCCACCGAAGATGTCGCCGACGCGCTGATCACCGGCGCGGCCCGGGCGTCGGCGGCAGTGGGCGGAGCGGTCGGCGCGTGGGCGGCGCTGCCGGTGCTGCCCGCGTTCCCGGTGGAACTGGTGACCGAGACGCTGGCCCTGGTCGGGATCGAGATCAAGCTCATCGCGGAACTCCACGAGGTGTACGGCGTGGCCCCGACCGGCAGTGTCGTGGACCGGGCGGCCGCCTATATCGGCGCGTGGGCGCATCGCCGCGGCGTGCTGGCGGCCTCCCCCGCCGGGCTGATCATGGTCGCCGGGTCGCCGCTGGCCCGGCGGCTGCGGCGGCGGTTGGCCGGCCGCGCCGGGCGCAGCGCGTTCTCGCTGGGCCCGCTGTTCACCGGGGCGATCGCCGGCGCGACGCTGAACAGCCGCGAGACACGCCGACTCGGGCAGGAGGTCCGCGCCGACCTGCGCCGCCGCGCCGGGCTTGCCCCCAGCCACGTCGCCCAGGAACTCGGCTCGGGAGACTGACCCCGGAGCAAGAGCCGCCTCCCGGATCCACCTCTCGCGTTTCCTCTCCCGCCGCATGATGCGCCAGCGCGCGGCGGTGGACAGGGCAGACGGCGTTTTGCCGGGTGCCGGTCCACCGCTACCGGCCCGCCTGTCCGCTGGCCTTGCCGCCGCCTCCTTCGTACACTCCCCACGATGGCCGAATCCGTGCAGCACCCCCGGCCCGCCTGGCTGCCCACGTGGTCTGTGCCCGCGGCGATGCGTGCGGTGCGGGCCACCCTGGTGATGCCCGGCCTGTTCGCACTGACCGGCAAGGTCATCGGTGACCCGCAGATGACCCTGTTCGCGGTGTTCGGCAGCTTCGCCACCCTGGTGCTCGTCTCGTTCGGCGGGACCCGCCGGGACAAGGCCCTCGCGCATCTCGGCCTGGCCGTGACCGGCAGTGCCGCGCTCATCATCGGGACCCTGGTCAGCGGCACGGCCTGGCTGGCCGCGCTGGTCACCATCCCGGTGACGTTCGCCATCTTCTTCGCGGGCGTAGCCGGGCCGAACGCGGCGGCGGGGGTCCTCGGCGCGCTGCTGGCCTACATCCTGCCGGCCGCCTCGCCCGCCGCGGCGTCCACGATCGGCTCCCGGCTGGCGGGCTGGTGGCTCGCGTCCGCGGCCGGGACGGCGGCCGTGCTGCTGCTGTCCCCCAAGCCGCCCGGCGACCGGCTGCGGGCCGGGGCGGCGCGGGCCGCCACGGCGCTGGCGGAGTACCTGGGCGCGGCCGTAGGCGGCACCGCGACGAACGCGCACCGGGAGGCCGCCCTGGCCGCCCGGCACGAACTGAAGACCGCGTTCGCGGCCGGGCCGGCCCGGCCGACCGGACTGGCCACCACCGACCAAGGGCTGGCCAACGTGGTCGAACTGCTGGAGTGGTCGGCCGCGCTGATCTGCGACGCGCTGGATGGCCACCTGGACCTGACGCACGCGGCAGCGCCGGACTGCGACCTGCTCAGCGCCGCCGCCGGGCAACTGGCGGCGACCGCGGCCCTGCTCCGCGGCCAGGACGCCACCCTGGATCCGGACCGGCTGCGGGCGGCCAGCGCCGCCAGCGCGGCCCTGCAGCGGCACCTGGGCGGCGACCCGGCGGACGTCCGGGCTGCCGCGGCGCTTGCCGCACACGCCCAGTCGATCGCGCTCGCGGCCGAGGCCACGGCGGCGGACGCGCTGATCGCGGCGGGCAAGGCGCCCCCTGAACTGGTCGAGGCCGAGCGACGGCGGTGGTACGGGCTGCCGGACGGCGCCCCGACCCGCCGCGCGCCGGGACTGGCCGGCGCCGCCGGGTTCCTGGCCAGGCACGCCAGCCTGCGGTCGGTCTGGTTCCGCAACAGCGCACGCGGCGCGGTCGCTATCGCGGCAGCGGTCGCCGTGGCCTACCTCAGCGGCGTGCAGCACGGCTTCTGGGTGGCGCTGGGCACGCTGTCGGTGCTGCGCAGCACCGCGGCGTCCACCGGGACAACCGCGATGCGGGCGCTGATAGGTACCATCGCGGGCTTCGCCGCCGGCGCGGTGCTGCTGCTAGCCATCGGCACCGGGCCGACCGCGCTGTGGACGGCCCTCCCGGTCGCGGTGTTCGTCGCGGCCTACTCGCCGGGCACGGCGCCGTTCGCGGTCGGCCAGGCGGCCTTCACCGTCGCCGTAGTGGTGATCTTCAACCTGCTCGCCCCGGCGGGCTGGCGAGTCGGCCTGCTGCGGATCGAAGACGTGGCGATCGGCTGCGCGGTGAGCCTGGTGGTCGGGATCGCGTTCTGGCCCCGTGGCGCCGCCGCCATCGTCGGCGACGACCTCGCCGACGCATTCCGGCAGGGCGGGCGGTACCTCATCCAGGCCGTGGACTGGGCGCTCGGGCTGCGGCACCAGCCGCCGGAGAGCGCGGTCGCCGCCGTCGCCGCCAGCGCGCGGCTGGACGAGGCGCTACGCGCCTACCTGGCCGAGCAGGGTTCCAAACGGCTGGCCATCGACGACCTGTGGAGCCTGGTGATGGGCACCACCCGGCTCCGGCTCACCGCGTACGCCGTGGCCAGCCTGCCCGGCACCGGGAACGGTGCCGCGAACGGGGACGGGGACCTGTGGCGGGACGGCGCGGGGACCGACCCGGAACTGGCCGCGTTTCGCAGGCAGGCCGCGGACCTGGCCGGCTTCTACGACCGCCTCGCCGCCCAGGTCGGGCCGCCCGGCCGCCAGCCGCCACCGACCGCGGTACTGGCCGTCCCGGACGGGGCGGCCTACTCGAAGGGCGTGGCCTGCCGGCGCAACACGCCCGCGCACTACCGCCCCGGCATGCTCTGGGTCGGCGAGCACCTCTACCATCTGGCCCAGCGAGGGCAGGCGATCACCGGGCCGGCCGCGAAGGTGGCCGAGACCCGGCAACTGCCCTGGTGGCGCTAGGCCAGCGGCCGCCCACAGGGCGGTCCCGGCAGCGGTAACCCAGGCAACCGCCCCAGCGGCGGCGGCACGAGGCACGACGGAGGTTGCGGTGGCGGGGCGGTTCGAGCAGATCTTTGGAGCGGGCACCAAGCCGCTCATCGCCATGGCGCACCTGGGCCCGCTGCCGGGCACCCCGCTCTACGATGAGGCCCGCGGCGTCCAGGGCATCGTCGACGACGTTGCCCGCGACCTGGATGTGCTGCTGCGGTTCCCGTTCGACGCGGTGATGTTCTGCAACGAGGGCGACCGGCCCTACTCGCTGCGCGCCGGGTTCGAGGGGGTTGCCGTCCTGACCCGCGTGGCCGCGGACCTGGCGCCCCGGGACCGGCCGTTCGGCGTGGACTTCCTCTGGGACGGCCGGGCCGCGCTCGCGGCCGCCGCGGCGACCGGCGCCGCATTCATCCGCGAGGTGGTCACCGGGGCATATGAGTCGGACATGGGCGTGTGGGCCCCGGACGCGGGCGAGCTGCTGCGCTACCGGCGATCCCTCGGTGCCCAGCAGGTGGCCGTGTTCATGAACGTCACGCCCGAGTTCGCGTCCACCCTCGGCACCCGGACCGTGGCCCAGCTGGCCCGCTCGGCGGCCGTGTCCAGCCTGGCGGACGCGATCCTGGTGTCCGGCCCGATGGCCGGCGCGGCACCGGACCCGGCGGCGATCCGCGAGGCCAGGCAGGCCGCCGGGGACCTGGCGCCGGTGCTGGCCAACACCGGGGCAAAGGCCGGCAACGTGGCGTCGTTCCTGGACGTGGCGGACGGGATCATCGTCGGCTCGGACCTCAAGGAGGGCGGCGGCACCTGGAACCCGGTGGACCCCGAGCGGGTCAAGCGGTTCCTCGAGGCGGCCGGGCGCGCCTAGTAGGCTCCCGCGTTACGGCCCGCGAAACAGTTGATCTTGGTCCGTGAACGTTGCCGAGTAGCCTATCTGCCTGCGAAATCACGCCAGAACGGGCCTCGATGGCGCTCTACCGGCCCGGACAGTGGCCTCATGGCCCTTGATTCGCTGTCCGGGCATGCCAAAGCCCCCGCCATCTTGGCGGGTAGCGGAACGGGTTGCCCTATGTCCGAGCCGCGAGCAGCGCGGAGGCGAGCATGGCCAGCATGGTCAGGTCCACATGCAGCCGGACGCGCTCGATGCGCCGCACCCGCAGCGGCAGCATGCCCCACTCGTGCTTGAGCCTGCCGAACTCGCGCTCGACCGCCGTGCGCTGACGGTACAGCGCCTTCCACCGCTCGGAACCATGCGGGATCAGCGGGTGCAGGCGATCTGCCTTGACCCACACGGACGCGGGATGGCACTCACCCGTGGGACAGCGCCACTTGGACGCTCCCCGCTTGGCGTCCGCGCCCGCGAACGTCCACTCGCCGTGCTCACAGGCAGGTGGCTTGTGCTTCCCGGCCTTGACGGCGGGAGTCTCCTTGAGCGCGATTACCGGCCGGATGCCCCGCGACTCGCACTCGTCATACATCGGCTGCCCGTCGTAGCCCTTGTCCAGCACGGCTACTCCGGGGGCGAATCCCCGCCCGGTCGCGGCGTCCAGCAGGCCGGGCACCATGTCCTGCTCGGACTCGTTGGCCGCCTTGACGGTCCAGGCCAGCGGCAGTTCCGTCGTGGTGCAGATCGCGGCGTGAACTTTGTAACCGTAGAACGCACCGCCCTTGCGGGTGGAAATAGACGACCGGTGCCCCCACCCGGCGTCGGGGTCGGCGAACCGGGTGCGCAGCGGGCCATTCTTGTTACCGACATGCCGGTGACCATTCGCGTAGGCGGGCATGTCCGACCCGTCGATGGCGATTGTCCGCCCCATATCCGGCCTGGTGCCATGCAGCGCGGCGAGCACTTCCTCGATGCGGGAGGTCAGCTTGGCGTTGTGCTCACGCAGTTTCTTGGTGAACCGGTAGGCGGCGTCATCGCTGGGGGCAGCGCCCAGCGTGTCCCGAAGGCCCGCGTGATCCCTGACCAGGTTCACCGCCCGTGTCCACGTCGGGAGCGCGTAGACGCTCTTGACCAGCGCGAGCCCAACCATGGCACGGATCGGGTAACCGGGGCGGCCGGTCCAGCGCGTCAGTTGAAGATCAGCGATCAGCCCGGCAATCTCCGGGCTGACCAGCAGTGCGCCAACATGTGCGGCGTCACGCGCAGATGCTACGTTGGAAGAGGCCATGGGGTGCAGTCCCTTGGTCCAGGCCCCCGGGGTGTTGGTAGCACCTGCGGGGGCCGCCTTTATTTGGTTACAGGACCAAGGCTATTCGGGGGGTCTGACAGAATAGGGCTATTGTTGACCCCTAGAGGCCAGTTCCAGAGTCATTTTCTTCCTCAAAGGGAAGCATCATCGTGTCGCCGAAGCGAGGGTGAAGCCGATCCATTTTGCCCATGAAGTCTGGCCAGTCCCCACTTAGTTTCATTATGGCCACGACCGATCCCAGATGCTCACGCAACTTTGGGTAGCCCGCATTCTGGGTGAGCCGCTGGAATAGCTTGTGCTTAGGCCGCCCTTCCTCGTCCCTGACCTGGACGCGCTTGAGTTCGTCCAGCACGCCAGGAGCAAGCCTCCGGTACACGATGTCGTTGGTGATCTTGCCGAAGATCAGCGGGCGCTTGACCGTCGAGTGCGGGTAGGGCAGGCCGCGCAGCCTGAACAGTTCCTCGTAGTAGTCGCTGGGGAAGGTGCGCACCCATGGCTGCAACTCCTTCGCCACGTAGGCTTCAAGGATCTTCGCCAAGGCGTCCTTGGCCCGAGCGTCTTGGTAGCCGGTCGCCTCATCGACGAGGGCAATGATCCCGGTTCGCGCAAGACCCCGGACAAGGACATCTGCTGCGGCAGCCGCCGTCTTCTGGGTTTCCCGGAGAGGACTGGGTCTAGCCTCTCGCGCCCGCAGGTAGACCTCGCAAATTTCGGGCAGGATCTCGGCCGGGAAACCGAGTCCGCGCTTCCCGCCCGGAGTGATGTAGGTGATCGGCTTCCTAAGCATCTTGGCCAGTTCGTCTGAGATGTAAGGCTGGAGATTGGCGGCAAACAGCACCGTGCCCGCGTCGCCGCCCTTGGGCCGGCTGGACCGGCCGAGAGCCTGGAGCATGGTGCTCTGGCTGATCACCCGCGTTGCCCGGTCACCGTCGTCGATGACCGCGCAGGCCAGGGTCAAATTGCCGATCTTGAGATCCCCGGCGTGCTCGGCACGAAGCACGGTGGTTCCCCACCGCTTCTCCGCAGCCTTACGTGCGATCTCACTGCGCGCCTCGGCGGGCAGACGCTGCGCCCGCGCGAGACCACCTTGCCTGCCCGTTTCGTGTGGATCATGCTCAACCAGGTTGTTCACCCTTACCTCCGATGCTTAGGTGGCCTGAGCATAGCAGGTAACCGCCTTCTGGGTAGCATGCGACACGAAGTCCGTCGATTAATAAAACCGCAGGTAGAAGTGTCTTTAGCACGCTTCCGAGCAGCCTGGGACGCTCGTTCGTCGATCCAGTGCCTGCCGGGCTAAGCATTTTGGTAGGCTGCCGCCGTGAAAATCGAAGTCCTCATGGTCGCCAACGCGGCGTCGGTTAGTGGCAGCTTGCTCCATGTGCAGGGTGGTGGCTGGGAGCACTGCTCTTACCCCTTGCTCCCCGCCACGGTGTCTGGCGCCCTCGCGGGCATCGCCACGCTGGACGATGACGAGATCGGTAAAACGCCGGCCCTGAAGATCGCAATCACCGATGCCGATGGCCACGACATGGGGTTCGCGGCGTCAATGATCGTCTCCGGTATCAGGCCACCGACTGTTGCGGGTGTGCCGCTCAGGGTGCCGTTCGCCGTCCCATTCATGTTCGTGGCAGTTCGGTCGACCGTGATAAAAGTGGCCGTCATGCACGAAGGGGCGGAACTGGCCGCCGTCACCTTCCTGGTCCGTGACCCTGTGCCCGACGCGCCACCGCCCGGCTGATCACCACCCAAACCGCCACCAGCACCGGCGTCCATGCTGCCCCTTTCCGCCATGGAGGAAATGATCATGGAAGCCCAAGGTGCAGTCTGCTTGTCAACGTAGCATCATTGCAGGCTTAGCACGCATCGCTCACGCCTCGGCGACGAACGTCCCGTAGCCGGGAACGCTGGTCACAAGCCCTTCGTCCTTGAGTATCCGCAGTGCCTTCTGCACCGTGTTGGTCGTTACGCCGTGCTCGGTGGCGAGGGTGACGATGGGCGGCAGGGTGCTTCCCGGCGGGAGTTCCCCGGACTTGATCTGGTCACGCAACAGGGCGGCAAGCTGCCACGAAGGGGGCTGTGGCCTGCCACGCTGCACCATGACACTGAGGGTAAGGGCAGCATCCATGTCAAGATCAAGACCGCTCACAGGGTGGCATGATGTCCTACAGAGTGCCATGATAGCTGAATGCCGCCTGATGACCTGGACCAGTTGCGCGCGGAGTTCCCCGCGTGGCAGTTCGGCACCGTCTGGGCCAGCGCCGCCAGTGGGCCAGACGCACGCCGGTTGTGGGCATCCAAGGGGACCGTGCTCTTAACCGACTGGGACGCGGCGGGGCTGCGCATGTCGATCAGCGCTGAGGAAGAACGGGGCGGCGGGGAGCCGTAGGCCGCATGCCCGGGGTCCATGCGCGTAACACGGCCATGCGTGCCGGGATCAGAAACCATAGTTTCACGCCTGTAATTAGCTCCCCGGTGGATGGCGATCCTTGACTTCTAGTGCACACTGGCATAGAGGCCGTCACCAGCATCGGCGAAAGCGAGGCGCGCTCATGGACGCTTCATCGGGCCATGCCGCACTACGCTGATGCCCGCGCTGATGTCTGACCTGGTCTACGACGGCGTGCCCCTGGTGCCGCAGGAACGCCGTTCGCGCATCTCTCATTGGCTGCACCGCCCACGCCGCGTAGCCGTGAAGCGCCCCGCGGTAGTCCCGCGCGACGATCAGGCAGTCCGCAGGCTGAACGCCGCCTTCCTGGCCCTGCCTGACGATTCGCGCGCAGAGGTGCGAGCCCGGCTAATGCAGGTCGTCGTGACATTCGAGCGCACCAACGATGTCGCGCCCGTCGTGGATTTCATACGGTCTGTCATGATCACTGCGAGGCTTTACAGTAATCCTCAGTACAGGTCAGCCCTTCAAGACGCAGAGTCGGAGTCCTGGGAAGGGCCGGGCGTCGATGTCAAGGCGATGATCGAGGCGGCCGATGAGCGGCGACGAGCCGCAGGGAGACAAGCACCTTAAGTTCACCCTGGGCAGCACTGAGCGGCTCGGCAAGTGGGCTGAGCATGCATCGGATGAGGATTACGCTCTCGTCTGCGAAGCGCTCTTCCGTGTGGTCGAAGGCACGTGGCGAAGCGAATGCGAATACTTCCAGGATGCCATCCACCCCCTTACCTGGCACATCCTGGCCAGGACCGACCTGATTGTTACCGTGCGGTTCGCGAAGGAATACCCCACCATGGCGCAACTCATTCAGATCCTGCCACCGTGACGTGTCGCAGGCTGAACCCTGGGGTAACGATCAAGGAATCCTGACCCAACGAAGGAAGCGGGGCGGTCAGACAGGTGACCGCCCGTGGGTGCTACGACGACACCACGCGCCCGCCGAGCGCATGCGCCACCTTGGCTGCCACTCCGCAATAGTCCTGCACGGTCGGCAGCAGATCCACGGCCCACTTCGGACCCTGGATGGTCTCGCACACCCCCGCCTGCTGGGCGATGATCCACTGCCGTTCCAGGCTCGTAGATGTGAACGTGGCTACGAATACCTCCGTATCGGGGGTCAGGCATTCCAGTTCGTCCTGCGCTTGCACAGCCACCCCTCCGGAGGGCGCGAAGGGCTTGTGGCAGCCGGGAGCCTTGAGGATCAGCGTGCGCGCCGAGGGTGGGCCGGATGTCCCGCCCGAGCAGGCGGCGAGCAGGAGAGCGGCAAGCGTGGCTGCGGCAGGTGCCCTGATATGCATAGCTCATGATGCGTATGGGATGGCCGCTCGATGCGGCGATTGGGGTAACGATCAAGGAATCCTGGGGTACGGACCGGCCCTCGTCAGCCAGAACGCATCCCTGACCTGCGGCTAAGAGTTTCGCGGGAGCCTACTAGCGATGAGACCCGCGGTCATCTGTCCCGGGTTGCGGCACGACGTCCCGCGAGGGGGGCCATGAGTACTGGCGGCCTGCTGCTCGGGCTGGACATCGGCACGACGGCGACCAAATGCGTGC
>Ga0209166_10003201_pt1 | contig 11947 bp, 9 predicted proteins | sample Coa_R1_3_FD_187151 | JGI IMG/M metagenome (GOLD analysis project Ga0209166, IMG submission 187151) | Surface soil microbial communities from Centralia Pennsylvania, which are recovering from an underground coalmine fire - Coalmine... | ecosystem: Environmental > Terrestrial > Soil > Unclassified... | reverse complement strand
ATGATCGAGTCCCAGCCGCTGCCGGATATACTCGAAGCGCCCCGCAACCGTAAGCGTCGCGGAGGTCAACACGATGGAATCGAATTGCTCGAACAGACGCGCGCGGAGAACCTGGCTGACATCAATTGGCGTGGCAGCCAAAAAAACGCCCTTACTTCGCCGCTCATACCAGTAAACGAAATTGCGCTCTTGTGATTCCAGCAAGAATGCCAGTTCCTGGCGCATCTCGAAGCTGCGGCGCGCAATGCGCAACAACTCCTCGGCCTTTTGCGGCAATGCCGCGAATTCCGTTTCCAGCCCTTTCAGCGCGTTGACCAGCGCGTCGTAGGTTTCCCGGTGCTGCTCGAGGAATGCCTCGCGCTCATTTCTTTCAAAGGGGTAGCGGCCGTCGCGCGCTGGAAACACGTCAAAAAATGTGCGGCTGCGCTCGCGAATGCGCTGCGTTCGCCGCAGTAAGGCGGGAGTTCCCTGGCGAAGCAACCGTAGCGTGAGGTCGGCGTCGCGAGCTAGTTCCTCGAAGCGATAGTTCGATATCTGGCGGCCGAAATAATCGCTGGCCACATCTTCCATTTCGTGCGCTTCGTCGAACACCACCGCGGAATATTCCGGCAGGATGCTGCCGAAATCGTCCTGCTTCAGCGCCAGGTCCGCGAAAAACAGGTGATGATTCACGATGATCAAATCGGCTTCCTTGGCCCGCTGTTGCATCCCGGTGATGAAGCATTGCCTGAAATCCGGGCACTTCTGACCGGTGCAGGTGTCGCGTCGCGCGTCCAGCCGGGCCCACAGTTCCGAATCGTCGGGCAAGAACGTAAGCTCCGCGCGGTCGCCGGTTTCCGTCAGCTTCGACCAGTCCTTAATTTGCCGGAATGCGTCCATCTCGTCCATGCCCTTCAGGACCGGCTGATCGGCAATTTGATGCAGCTTGGACCGGCACAAAAAATTCGCTCGACCCTTCATCACCGCAACTTTTAGTTCGGGAGCGAAGTGCTTCTGCAGAAACGGGATGTCCTTCTGATACAGCTGCTCCTGCAAGGATTTGGTGGCGGTGGAAATCACCACTCGGCGTCCGCTGCAGATGGCCGGCAACAGGTACGCCAACGTCTTGCCTGTCCCGGTGCCGGCCTCGACAACCACGTGGTGGCGGGATTGAAATGCCTCCTGCACCAATTCGGCCATCAACAACTGCGCCCGGCGGTGCTCATAGCCGCCGATCATGCATCGTTCTAGCAGCCCCCCCGGTCCAAACACTTGTTGCATGGTGGGCGGCGATTTCTTTTTGGCCACGTCGTGCTGGGTGTTCGGGTTGTCTGCGTCGTGCTGCAAATCGTCTTTCTCCGGAGAAAGATACTGCGCTTCCCTGGAGCGCTTTTGCCGCTGGACCGCAGAGCCGTCATTTCCCGAAATGGTGGTTTCGCGCCTGGTCAAATTCGTTCCCAATCCTGCTGTCCCAAAGGGCAGTCCCTCACCGGCCAACGATAGCACACACGATGACACGGACATGACAGGACCGTGACAACGTCCTTCCTTCGCTTTGGCAAACTGAATTCAAGCCCAGTACCGATGTCCCTATCTTAATTTTGACCAGATTGGGGTGCTTAAATGGACTCTCGCAAATGCGTTTGCCTCATTATCCCTTTGCTCATTCTCGTTCTAAACGGATGCGGCAGTTCCTATTCCTCCATGTCGCCAGCTCCTCTTCCCGGAGCGCAAGCGGCCGCGGTGACCATGACTATTCGGGACACTCCACCTGCGGGTGTCACCGTGCTCTCTCTGGAGCTGACGGTGAACGGAGCGGTACTCAATCCAGGCAGTTATCAGCTGGTGACCAATCCGGTAAGAATCGAAGTGAAGCAACTCGAAACCGACGCTGCTTTTCTGAACACGGGGAATGTTCCGCCAGGCACTTATCAGAGCATTACCGTGAATTTGACCAACCCGGAGCTCACTATTCTCAACCAAAGCGGCGCGGCCATCGGAAATTGCGCGAATAATTCGGTCTGCGAACTCGCCCCTGCGGCTGCCGGAAATGTTACTTTCTCCGGTTCTCCGTTTCCGATCACCATCCAAAACGGCGCCCCTGTGGGATTTCAGGTGGACATTAACGCCGCTACTCTGGTCAACAATGCACTGGGTTTGGACTTCAACGCGTCCGGCGCGGTAAGCCTCACGCCGCTCCCCCTCCCGGGCCGTCCCGTGGACCATCTCGACGATGTAGACGATTTGATCGGTGTCGTGCAAAATCTCAGCGCCACTAACAATACTTTCACTTTGCACACCGCTAACGGCGACTTTTCCATCCAGGCGGGTTCCAACACCGAGTTTGAGTTCGAAAACTGCGCGGCGAATAACTTTTCCTGTCTGCAAAACAACATGGTCGTACAGGTGGACGCCGAACTCATGCCGGGCGGCGCCACGGTGGCGAAAAAAATTGAGTTCGAAGACAGCGACGCGGACGACGAGCTGGTCGGAGCGGTTTTCAAAATCGACGACGCCACGCACTTCGAAATGGTTATTCTCGGCGAATTGCGAAGCGTTAACAACGTCAACTTGGGTAATCCGGTTACGGTAACGCTTAGCAATCCGGCGTTCGAAGTGAAGTCGGACGGCCTTTCCGTACCCAGCAGCTTGCAGGCAGCCTTCACCGGGGCCACCGATACTTCGCAACTGCTGCCCGGACAGCTGCTGGAAATTCGTTCCTCGGCCGCGGTAATGACCGGGCCACCCATCATGATTACTACCAACCGCATCCGTTTGCGCATGAGCCAGCTCACCGCAACGGTCAGCGGAGCACCGACTCCACCTAACTTCGTCGTTGGCAATTTGCCCGGCCTGTTTACCAGTGCGGGCATAACGACCATCGGGGTGCAAACCTCCAGCGCCACCGACTTCGAAGGTGTTTCCGCAGTCAGCGGATTGGCGGATCAGAACCTCGTGTCGCTGCGGGGATTGTTGTTCAAGAATGGCGCCAATCCACCAGCACTCCTTGCGGACAAAGTCCGTAAACGGTAACTGCCTGCCTCTGCGCAAACGTAAAAGGGCCGGAGACCATCATCTCCGGTCCTTTTTGTCACCTGCTTTGTTCATCTGCGGACGCCTTGCATTTAGCAGTTGAGCAATTTTGCCCACCTTTTACAGCCGTTCAGCGTGTCCCGACGATAGAGTTGTAAGTGAGGCGTCGGTACCCTCGCACTGCTGACGCTCGGCGCCCTTCGCCGTGGGGGAATGTATGATCGTCCGGAAAATCTTTGCCGCGCTTCTATTGCTGTCCGTCGCTTTCTTGACCTCCTGCAGCGGCTTGCCCAAGAAGTCCACCTGTACTAGCAATTGCGGAGGCACGGCAACGATGAGTATGACCATGCGCGCCACGCCCCCGCCCCCTCCACCTAATACAAATCTTCTTTCTTTCGTGGTCGACGTCAACACCGTCACGCTTACTTCCTCCAACGGCACCACCTTCAACATCCCCTTGAATGCCACCAGCCTGAGCGTCGATCTGACCAAGTTGCAGAGTGACTCCATCCTTCTTGGCACTTCCGCAGCGGTTCCCGCCGACACCTATGCAAGCATCACCGTCAGCCTTTCTAACCCGGTGGTGACCTTCTGCACCCAAACGCAGGGCAACACCGGTTGCGCCCCCGGGAGCGTGGCTACCATTTCCGGCGGGGCAGCGGCAACTCCGGCATTCAGCTCCAAGCCTTTCCCATTGACGGTAACCGCCAACCAAAAAACCGCGCTGGCGATCAACCTGAATATCAGCAATACGTTGACCGTCAACTCTCAAGTGATCAGCGCCGTAAACCTGGCCGCGGCCAATGTCCTCAGCGCCAGCACCCTGCCATCTTCCTCCACCAGCCTCAACGTTTCACAACTCGATTTTGTGGAAGATGTTACCGGGATTGTGACGGCTGTTAATGCCGCTACCCAGTCGGTCACCGTGAAGACCGCCGCGCGCGGCTCTCTGACTGCCATCGCTAACTCCTCTACTGTCTTCTCGCCCAATTGCACCTCCTTTAGCCGGAATATCAGTTTTGCCTCCTGTGTTGTACAGGGCGACGTCGCCAGCCTGGACATGGTGCTTAATTCCGATGGCACCCTGGCGCTGCTCGAGTACGATCCCCTGAATACCGCCAGCGGAGACTGGATCGAAGGCGTCATCACTGCCTCCCCATCCTCCTCCACGCAATTCTCCCTCGTCACCAATGACGCGGTCTTCGCCACATCCGGCAGCCTGATCGGCGGCAAGCTTGTTTTCGGCGCTGTTCTCAACGCCACTCTTTCCAGTCTCACGACCCTCAATCCCTTTCTTATTGACAGCAAAGGGCTCGTCATTCCGGTCAACAATTTTGCCAACAGCACCGATGCCACGGTGTTCGTACCCGGACAAACTGTATCCCTCCGGGTGACCGCCTTCACTGCCGCTTCGGGAAGCACGCCTGCCTCGGCAACGGTCGACACGGTATACCTCCGCTTTACTCGCGTTTCCGGCACCGTCGCGGCCTCGGGAACCCAATCCAGCTTTGCTATTCAGAACCTCCCTACTTTTTTCGGCCCCACCACCCAACAGTTGGTGCAGATCACGCTGGGCTCGCCGCCCAGCGTGCCCTCCACCAATTTTGAAGGAGTGGCCTCGGCTACCGGCCTGAGCAATCCCCAAACCGTTTCCATTCGCGCTTTATATTTCGGGCAAAATACAGGCATACTGATGCCGTTCACCGCCGCCAAAGTTCGCGTCCCGTAAGCCGGATTTCACCGCCTCCGCAAAGGCAAAACGGGCCCGTCCGAGTTCCTCGGACCGGCCCGTTCCTTTTCTGCTGCTGCTGCCTTCAATCCTTCCGCGCCCTAGGCCGGCTGGATCCCACCCACCGTTGTATTCGGTGGTAGCGGCGGCGTGTAGGGCCCCGGGGAACTCGCCGAAAGGGTTGGCTGGAAACGATTATAAAGAGCCAGCGAAATTGCGCCCAAGCCCCACAGAATAACGCCAAGCTTTACCCATCCCCCTAGATCCGGAATCACCGTCGCCAACCGCACGATCACCAACCCGACCGCCATTCTCCCGATCAACGGCCACAGTTCACGCGTCCGCCCCATCAACCATTGCCCGACCACTGCCCCCACGATGACCTGCGCAAAGTACAGCGCCGCATACCACACAAAAAATGTGGTGAGACCCACGAACAAACCCACCACCGTGATGCACGCAATGAGCGCCGCGATCGGCACGGCAAACAACACCAGCACACCCAGCCCAAACGACGCGCCATAGCGTTCCGCATCGGCCACCGCTTCTCCCGCAAAGCTCGGCATCAGTTGGAACAATACCAGGCCGAACAAGACGAAGGCCGCCAGCCAGATGACTTGCCACACGTAGTAGTGGCCTTCCATATATCTGGGCCTTCTCCGGATTTTCTGATAATCCACCGGCGAAGCCAGTTTGGCTTGCGGCGAAACGTCCGGTGGATTATTTCCTTCAAAATGAATCGGACCGCCTACTTGCGCGGACGAATTGATGGTCAGCAGGTCCCCTTTCATCTTTATAGCGCCGTCGATCTTGCCTGACAACGTAAGGTGCTTGCCAAACATCAATAGGTCGCGTCCCAACATTCCTTCCAGGTTGAGGTTCTCTACAAAAAGCGTCAGGCTCCCGCCAATTTTCCCGGAAGATTCCAGGTTGACCAGATCGTCGAACGTCAGGACGTTCTTCCCCACCGTTCCCCGAACTGTCAGCGTATTGGTAAAGGCCCGAACGTTTCCGTCTACTTGTCCGTTGACCTCCAGTATTTGCGCAAACGCAATAACATCTCCTTTCACATGGCCCGCCACGCTGGTGTTATGCCCGAACAGGAACACGTCGCCATCCACGGTTCCCTCGATGTGCACGCGGTCGCCAAACAGAAACACATCTCCTTTAATCGTTTCGTCGGCGGCCACTCCAACCGATTCGCCCTTGCGCATCTCGGACGCTCGTGCTGCCACCGGCTGAAGTAATAGGGTTATGCAAAAGCCCGCCAGCACCAGCGCTAACGCCGAACCCCGCCGCACTCGCTTGCGTAAGACAGCGAGGGCAAATCCCCCCACTGTCACCAGCGCCAGGATCTCCAATAATGTGACCATCGATTGCCATCCTTTCCAGAAGGCGCCTTGAAAAATAAGCAAACTCAATAGATTCGACCCGCCAAATCCAGCCTGTTCCAACTGCTGCTGCCATGGCTCCACGTATCCGGTATACAACGCATACACCCCCGTTGCTGCCAGCCCAAACGCCACCGTCCAGATCCATTGCATGGACCTGCGCGCCCGTTCCTCAAAGTGCGCCAGCCGGGCAGGCAGCGCCTCCTCTTCTTCCAGCATCGCGCGCGTCAATAACCGCGATTCGCGCTCCAGCGCCCGCAGCAATGTGCGGCACGCGGCGCAATCCTGGGTATGCGCGGAAATCTCCTGCGCTCGCGCTCGATCCAATTGCCGTTCGATATACAACAAGCAGGTCATTTCGTCGAGATGCGGCATTCCCGCATCACCCGGGAAATTGTTGTCGTCTGTCACGAGGTCCCTCCCGCGGCCAGCGCGCCGCCCTGTCCCAGCGCCTGGCGCAGTTCATGCCGCGCGCGCAGCAGCACCACGCCCACAAAGGCGCGCCGCACTCCCAGCGCATCGGCAATTTCGTCGTAGCTCATGTCCGAGTAGTAGCGCATCACCAGTGCCATACGCGCCCGCGTTCCCAGCTTGTCCAGTGCGCACCGTACCTCTTCGCTGGTTTTGTGTTCGATTAGTCTGTCTAACTGGTTCGGATCCGGATGTTCCAGCGGCACATTCTCCACATCCTCGGTCTCTTTGTCCTGGCGCGTCTTGCGCCGACGCAGCAGGTCCCAGCAGTGGTTCGCCGCCACTTTGTAAAGCCAAGCCGAAAAAGAACGGCTCTGGTCATATTGCAAAATCCGGTTGTCGCGCATCAGCTTCGCAAAAATGTCCATGGTGGCGTCTTCCGCGTCTTCTCGCGTAGGTAGCGCCCTCCGGCAGAAGCGGAATATCGCCGGTGCGTACTCCCGATACAGCACTCCCCAGGCATCGGCATCCCCTGTCCGTGCCCGGGCAATTGCCTCTGAAGGCTCGCTCTTTCCCGGCGCGCTCATCCGCTCTGGTCTCGGCGCATCCATAGACTAGTACGCACCAGCAGTCGCAAAAATTACACATTGCAATGCTGCGGCCCGGTGGCGACACCGCCAGCACTCTACCAGAAAAGCGGCGGTTCCCTCCCCACGCCCCATTGGGCCAGGCAAAGACGCCTGGATTCTCAGACCGGATGTGCCCGGTCTTCGGCCATGTGGCGAACTATGGTTGGAATGCGATCCGGAAAAACGGCAAGCGTTGGGGTCAGTTGGCCCGAGCGGCCAATTGTCGGTCGAAATTCATCGTCAGATTTTGATCCAGCACTACCGCCACATAACGCGCGCAAGTTTGCATTTCCCGCGATGCCCAGGTCGCAAGGCTCGGAACTTTGCTGTTGCAGACCTTTTCCAGGCTCGCTATCCCATGATAGTAAATCGATACTTCCCGTAACCAGGGACTGCTCTCTTTCAATTCGGGAGACAACTGATCGCACAAACTCATCAACCGCCCGAAATCGCTTCCCCTTACATTCGCTGCATCAACACCCGCCGCTAACTGCAGCGCCTCCGACAGCGGCTGGCTCGCCGAGCTGATCCAAATAGCCCGCCATTGCGAGACGGCGAACCGTATCAGCGCGAACCCCGAAAACACGAGAATGCATAACGAGAGCATGACTTTGCTGGTTGTCATTCTCACGCTTTCGGTCCCCGCAGCCAATGGTCCACTCGTACCGTGCAGACGGGACTTTCGAACCCCCATCATATCCGTATGTACATGCAAACAATAGCCTTACATATGGACGGCGGACGCCGGCCCAGCCATCGTCTGCCAACCTGGCTCGTTACCTTCCGTGCGAGTTCCCTTGGAATCTGGATTGACCCCGGAACCCGCCCACCCTAACTTGTATGTGTTGAGCTTGACTAGCCCGTAAAGCGCCCCAGCCCATGACCGACGATTCCCAACTCTACACACCACCTGCTTCTCCGGAAGCCACCGCGAAAGAGCTTGCCGACGAGCGCCGGCGCATCGAAAAACGCGATTGGTGGGCTCGCGGCTACTCCATTTTCGTCATCTTGCTGCTTACTTTTGCCGTAATCTCCCTTACCCTTCCTGCGCTGCTGAACGACGAGGAAACCTTCTTCAAAATCAAGCTGACCGAAGCGGTCTTTGGTCTGATCACCCTGATCGTGCTCTTCAACATCTACACGATTTACCAGGAGATCCTGATTAAACGGCTGCGCCGGCAGCTTCTCGAGAAGCAGGACCATTCGTATGTTCTGCGCAACCTGGCAATGATCGATCCGCTCACCGGCCTGTACAACCGCCGCTTCGCCGAACAGCGCCTGGGCGCAGAGGTCTCTCGCGCCTCGCGCCGTGGCGATCCCTTGACCGTGCTCACTCTCGATTTGAACAATTTCAAGACCATCAACGACACCTACGGCCACCCTGCTGGCGACCTGGTCCTGCAGGAATTTGCCTCCCGATTGAACAAGGTCATCCGCGGATCGGACTTGGCCGTGCGCTTGGGCGGCGACGAATTCCTTGTCGTCCTCCCGGAGTGTTCCCTCGATCAACTTAAACTTGTCCTGGAGCGCCTCGGCTCGTTTGAGGTCGGTTGGCAAGACCAAACCATCCAGGTCACATTTTCCGCAGGTTGGAAGAACTACCAGCCCGGAGATCGGCCCGAGGATTTGTTGTCCGGTGCTGACCAAGCTTTATATGCCGGGAAACGCGCGGATCAGAAGCCCCTCCCGCCCTCCAACACCAAGGCCAAAGTAAGAGCCTAGCCCGCCAAGGCGGTCCTCCTTCCGACTTCCTCTCCAAATGCGTTACAGTGGATGGTTGCACCTGGCTGCCTGAGTTCCTCGGTTGTATCCGGCCGCTTACCTTCATGACAAAAAAAGCGCCATCTCTGGTTATTGTGGGCCGCCCCAACGTCGGCAAGTCCACCCTTTTCAATCGCCTTACCGGCACCCGTCGCTCTATCGTCACCAATGAGCCGGGCATCACCCGCGACCGTATCTATGGCGCCGCGGAGTGGCGCGGCCATTCCTTTGAAATTGTCGACACCGGCGGCATCGTCCCCGACGACAAAGCCCTCATCCCCCAGGAGATTCTTCGGCAGGCCCACGTAGCCATCGACAAAGCCGAGCTGCTCCTCCTGGTGGTCGATAGCCAGGCCGGCCTTACGCCCCTCGACGAAGAACTCGCTCGTCTCCTGCGCAGCACCGGCAAACCCTTCTTCGTCGCCGTCAACAAAGTCGATTCGCCACAGCAAGAATCCAATGCCGCAAATTTCCACCGTCTAGGCGTGCCAGTCTTCCCCATCACCGCCGAACATGGTACCGGTGTCGACGATTTGCTGGACGCCGCCATCGCCCTGCTCTCTAACTCTACTAACCCGCTGCTCGCCGATGCTCCACCCGAGGCACATGACGAAGAATGCGGGCCGGTCGAGATTGCCATCATTGGCCGGCCCAACGTTGGCAAGTCCACCCTGCTTAACCGCATGGTCGGCGAAGAACGCTCCATCGTTTCTCCCGTGCCCGGCACCACCATGGACACCGTGGACACCGAAATCACTCGCGAAGGCCGCCTCTATCGCTTCGTGGATACCGCCGGCATTCGCCGCAAAGGCAAAACCAACTTGGTCGCCGAAAAACTCAGCGTGGTCATGGCCCGCCGCGGCCTGGAGCGCGCCGACGTCGCGCTCCTGGTGGTCGACAGCGAACAAGGCGTCGCCCAGGGCGACGCGCAAATCGCCAGCTATGCCGAAGAATCCGGCCGCTCGGTCATCATCGTTATGAACAAATGGGACTTGGCCGCCGAAGCCGCACGTCAGGCCTCCGCGCGTGACGCCGCTTCCGCCAAAGGCCGCGCGCAGCGCGGACCCAGCGAAAAACACAAATTCGACGAGCTCGACAAAAGCAAGCTACTTTTCGACTACGAAAAAATGGTCCGCGGCAAGCTCAAATTCCTCAGTTACGCGCCGATTGTTTTTCTGTCCGCCAAATCCGGCGACCGCACGCAGAAGCTTTTTCCGCTGATTGATCTGGTCGCGCGCGCGCGCAAACGCCGCATCTCTACGCCCGATTTAAATCGCTGGCTCAAGGAAGAAGTCGACCTGCAGCGCGGCAGCACTCCGAAAGCACGCCCCGTACGCATCTACTACATCACCCAGGCCAAAGCCTCGCCGCCGACATTTCTTATTTTCACCAACCAAAAAACTCCCCTGCATTTCAGCTTCGAGCGCTTCCTCGAAAATCAACTGCGCGCCAAATTCGACTTTCTTGGAACCCCGGTTCGCTTCGTGCAGCGTCTCCGCAAGCGCGGCGAGCGAAACCGGCACGAAGACTAAGCCGCTGCCCTCCACGAAACACCCTCTACTGCATGGCCGCGCAAACTGCTAGGATTGTCCCCGGCAGTACCCGTCAACTCATGGCGCACAACGGCACCGCGACTCAAACCGCCACCGAGCAGAAGCTCTATCGCATCGGCGAAGTCAGCCGCCTCACCGAACTCAAGCCCTTCGTCCTGCGCTATTGGGAAAGCGAATTCCCCATGCTCGAGCCGGTCAAGAGTTCGACCGGACATCGCATGTATCGCCAGGAAGATGTCGACCTGGTGTTCAAAATTAAGCGCCTGCTCTACGACGAAGGCTTCACCATCGCCGGAGCTCGCCGCCACCTCCGCGAAAATGGCTCCTCTGGTTCCGAAACCACTTCCGTCACCCCCCACAATGAAAACGCCGGCGAACTCCTGAGCCGCAAAATGCTCCTCGATCTGCGCGACACCCTCCGCGCTTTCTTGACGCTCCTCGAACGCCGGTGATACGCTCGTTCTTATCGAATGCGGCCTTTCTTCGGGCCGCCTCGAGTCCGGCTCCGTTCGAGCCGCCGCGGTCGGGACGTAGCGCAGCCTGGTAGCGCGCACGCTTGGGGTGCGTGAGGTCGCTGGTTCGAATCCAGTCGTCCCGACCACTTCTTCCTTTCTCGCGATACTGTACTCACTTTTTTCTGGAGCGCTCGCACTCGATTTCTGAGACTGCACCTTAAGAATGCCGCACATTTTATTGACCAACGATGATGGGTTTCACGCCGAAGGCCTGAAGGCGCTTGCCGCCGGCCTCGAAGGCTTCGCCACCATCAGCATCGTCGCGCCGCATCGCGAACAGAGCGGGGCCGCGCAATCCCTCACTCTCCGCCAGCCCATCATTTGCCATAATATCGCCGAGCGCCAGTGGGCCGTTGAAGGCACGCCTGCCGACGCCGTGATCGTCGCCCTGCATCGCCTTTTGCCCGAGCCGCCCGACTTGGTCATCTCCGGAATTAATTTCGGCGCCAATCTCGGCGAAAACGTCTATTACTCCGGTACCGTCGGCGCCGCCCGCGAAGCCGCTCTCCATCACATCCCCGCCTTCGCCATGTCCTTGTGCTCGAAAGGCGCCGGCGTAAGCTTCGACACCGCCGCGCGCATCGCCCGTTCCACCGCCGGGCAAATCCTCAAAGAAGGGCTGCCCGACCAGGTCTTGCTGAACGTAAACGTCCCCGAGCCCTGGACCGGTGGCGTAAAATTCACCCGCCAATCCAAAAAAATCACCCGCAATCAACTCAGCGAGGGCCAAGATCCCCGTGGCCGCACGTACTACTGGCTCTTCGAGCAGCGCATCGACAAGGATGTAGCCGCCGACACCGATTACGCCGCCATTTTTTCCGGAGCCGTCTCCATCACCCCGCTCCACCTCGACCCCACCGACACCAACTCCTTGAATCACCTCTCCCACTGGGCCGCTCCCATCGAAATATCCTCTAAGCAGTAGCCGGGCTTCAGACTCTGTGTG
>Ga0209166_10003200_pt1 | contig 11948 bp, 10 predicted proteins | sample Coa_R1_3_FD_187151 | JGI IMG/M metagenome (GOLD analysis project Ga0209166, IMG submission 187151) | Surface soil microbial communities from Centralia Pennsylvania, which are recovering from an underground coalmine fire - Coalmine... | ecosystem: Environmental > Terrestrial > Soil >... | reverse complement strand
GTCGCGCCGTCGTTGAGCGTAATGCCGGGGAAGGGCACCGGGTAGCAGTGCGGGCCGGTGTTGTCGCCGTACTTCGGCGTGTCCTTGCCCGGCAGGTAGTTGCCCAGCGGCGCGGCCGGGGTGCCGAGCGGCTGGACCACGTTCACGCTGACGTGGACGCCGGGCTGGCTGGTGCCCTTGCCGAGGACCTTGTCCACGTTGGGCACGAAGCTCTGCAGCGCCCTGAGCGTGCAGGGGAACTCCGGCGCGTACCGCGCCAGGGTCCGCAGCGTGGGCAGGCTGTTCGCCGACAGCCCGATGATGTTGTTCTGGTTCGCGCTCAGGAAGTTGTTGAAGTCCTGGGCCGCCTGGGTCAGCGTGACGAACAGCGCGTTCAGGTTCTGTTCCTGCTCGACGACCACCCGGCTGGTCTGGGCGAAGTCGTTCAGCGCCTGAACGATGTCCGGCGCCGCCTGGCTGTAGGTCTGGGTGACCTGCACCAGCTCCCTGATGTCGGTGTCGAGGGCGGGCAGGTCCGGGTTGAACTTCTGCAGGTAGCTGTTGAGCTGGGTCAGGGTGTTGCCCAGCTCGCTGCCGCGGCCCTGCAGCGCCTGGGAGATGGCGGTGAGCGCGGTCGACAGGTTCTGCGGCTGCACCGCGGTGAGCACCGGCAGCAGGTTGTTCAGCACCTGCTCCAGCTCGATGGCGTCCCTGGAGGCGTCCTGGTGGATGACACTGCCGTTGCCCAGGCGCTGCCCCACCGGGCTGGCCGGCAGGATCAGGTCCACGTAGCGCTCGCCGAACAGGGTGGTCGGCACCATCTCCGCGGTCACGTTGGCGGGCAGCTCGTTCACCATGTTCGGCTGGATGGCGAGCTGCAGGGTCGCGCCGGTGCCGTTGGCGGTGATGGACCGCACCTCGCCCACCTGCACGCCGCGGACCAGTACCTGGGCGCCCAGGTGCATCTCATTGCCGGTGCTGTCGGTGTGCAGGGTCACCATGTCCACGGCGGCGAACTGCTTGTTGTACAGCGCCAGGGAGAGCCAGATCAGCAGCCCGATCAGCACCAGGAAAACGACGCCGACCAGCCGTTGCCGCGTCTTGAGCCAGCTTTCCGGGGGAGTCACTGGGTCACCCTGACGGTCGTCGTCGCGCCCCAGATGGCCAGGCTCATGAAGAAGTCCACGACGTTGATCACCACGATCGCCGCCCGGACCGCGCGGCCGACCGCCACGCCGACCCCCGCCGGGCCGCCCTTGGCCCGGTAGCCGTAGTAGCAGTGGATGAGAATGACCATCGTGCTGAACAGCAGGACCTTGAGGAACGACCAGAGGATGTCAAGCGGCGAGAGGAACAGGTTGAAATAGGCGTCATAGGTACCCGACGACTGCCCATTGAAAAACACCGTAACCTCGCGAGAGGCGAAATAGGAGCTGACCAGGCCGATCGCGTACAGCGGGATGATGGCGACGACGCCGGCGATGATCCTGGTGGTGACCAGGTAGGGCAGGCTCGGGATCCCCATGCTCTCCAGCGCGTCGACCTCTTCGTTGATCCGCATCGAACCGAGCTGGGCGGTGAACCCGGCGCCGACCGTGGCCGACAGGGCCAGGCCGGCCACCAGCGGGGCGATCTCCCTGGTGTTGAAGTAGGCCGAGATGAAGCCGGTGAACACCGACGCGCCGATCTGGTGCAGGGCGGCATAGCCCTGCAGGCCGACGACCGTCCCGGTGAACAGCGTCATGCCGATCATCACGCCGACCGTGCCGCCGATCAGGCCGAGCGCCCCGCTGCCGAAGCCGACCTCGGCCAGCAGCCTGAGCACTTCCTTGATGTAGCGGCGGAGCGCACGTGGCATCCACAGCAGCGCCCGGAAGTAGAACAGGAGCTGGTCGCCGAGCATGTCCAGCCAGGACAGCGACTGATCCGCGCGCGCACCGAGCCGGGCCGGCCAGCGGTCCGGGCCGATGGCACGCTGTGGGCGTGCCCTGGTGATCACGCCCATCTACCCGACTCCCTTCGGCGGGACGACCTGCAGGTAGATCGCCGTGAGCACCAGGTTCACGAAGAACAGCAGCAGGAACGTGATGACCACCGCCTGGTTCACCGCGTCGCCGACTCCCTTGGGCCCTGGCCGGGGGTTCAGGCCGCGGTAGGCGGCGATCACGCCGGCGATGAACCCGAAGATCAGCGCCTTGAGCTCGCCGATGTACAGGTCGGGGAGCTGGGCCAGGGCGGAGAAGCTGGACAGGTAGGCGCCCGGCGTGCCGTGCTGCAGGAACACGTTGAAGAAGTAGCCGCCGAGCACGCCGACTACCGAGACCAGGCCGTTGAGCATCAGTGAGACGCCCATAACAGCCAGCACCCTGGGCACGATCAGCCGCTGGATGGGCGAGACGCCCATCACCCGCATGGCGTCCATCTCCTCGCGGATCGTGCGGGCGCCGATGTCGGCGCAGATGGCCGACCCGCCGGCCCCGGCGATCAGCAGCGCCACGATCAGCGGGCTGGCCTGCTGGACGACCGCCAGCACGCTGGCCGCGCCGGTGAACGACTCCGCGCCGAGCTGCTGGGTCAGCGAGCCGAGCTGCAGCGCGATGACCGCGCCGAACGGGATCGACACCAGTGCCGAGGGCAGGATCGTCACACTGGCGATGAACCAGAACTGCTCGATGAGCTCCCGCAACTGGAACGGTTTTTTGAACGTCAGCCGGATCACGCTCGCCGCGAGGGCGAACACCTGCCCGGTCTGGCGCACCAGTCCGAGCCCGGGAACCGGCTGGCCCGGGGGCTTCTCCCGCTTCGGCCGCCCGGCGCCCGGCAGGCCAGGGACGACAGGCTGCTGGGCGGTCACGGGCGGCCTCCGCGCCCGGTGCCGGGCGGTGGGTCAGGGTTGTAGCGGTGCTGTCCGTGGGGAGTCTGGGGGTTTGGGCTGTAGGGAGCCTGGCCGGTGCCATCGGCGGGCATCATCGGCCGGGTCTGCGCGGCCGGCCGCTCCGTTCCCCAGGAGCCCGGCGGGGTGGGTCCCGGCTGGTCACCGCCCGGCCGGAGGCGGTAGCGCTCCCGGTCGGCCGGGGTCAGGCTGTCCAAAATGGCCTTCTGGGCCAGCGGCGGCAGGGTGTGCAGCATGCTCATCACCCGGTCCTTGCGGCGCTGCACGGCCTGCCGGGGCGGCAGCCCGGGGGTAGGTTCGAGCTGCGGCACCACGACCCGCAGGTCGAGACCGGACCCGCCGCCGTGATGGCCGGCGTCCACCTGGGCCTGCTCCATGGCCATCGTGGCCTCGTCCTTTTCCTCGGACATGCCGATCGGGCCGATCCTGCTGCCGTCCAGGAACTGGGCCACCGCCGGCACCTCGCTGGTCAGCAGCACTTCGCGCGGGCCGAACATGACCAGGTCGCCGCGGAACAGCATGCCCATGTTGTCCGGCACGGTGCGGGCCACCTGGATATTGTGGGTGACGATCAGAATGGTGGCGTCGATCTGCGCGTTCAGGTCGATGAGAAGCTGGGACAGGTAGGTGGTGCGCACCGGGTCCAGGCCCGAGTCGGGCTCGTCGCACAGGATGATCTGCGGGTCCATCACCAGGGCGCGGGCCAGCCCGGCCCGCTTGCGCATGCCACCGGAGATCTCGCCGGGGAGCTTTCGCTCCTCGCCGGCCAGGCCCACCATGTCCATCCTCTCGAGCACGATGCGCCGGATCTCGGCCTCGGTCTTCTTCGTATGCTCGCGCAACGGGAAGGCGATATTGTCAAACAGGTTCATCGATCCGAACAGCGCGCCATCCTGGAACAGCACGCCGAATTTCTTGCGCACCTGGAAGAGTTCGCGCTCGCTGCAGTGTGCGGTGTCCACGCCGTCCACCAGCACCCGGCCACGGTCCGGCTTGATCAGGCCGATCAGCGACTTGAGGAACACGGTCTTGCCGGTGCCGGAAGGTCCCAGCATGACCGACACCTCGCCCGGGGGCAGGGACAGCGTGACATCCCGCCACACCGCCCGGCGGCCGAAGGTCTTTGTCAGACTCTCGACAACGACCTCAATTCCCATTCTGCCTCCTGGCGAACTGTGGATCACCAGGCGTTGTATCACCAGGCGGTCCGCTAGGGCACACCGATCCGGCCAATTCCCGCGCAAATCCGGCGGATATGCCGGTGAGCCCTGGACCTGTGAACCGGGACTCGCTCAGGTTGCCTACATTCGGGAATCCGGCCGCGTTCGCATATGCCGCCCATGGCGCATGGCCGAGTGACATCGGGCGCGCCCGCCTTCGGGCCACCCGCCATCCGGTCGCGGGAGTAGCGCCGGATGCCGCACGGTCCGTCACCGCCCGGACTGCCACGGCGGCGGTCAGCTTGATGCCTCTGCCGGAGAACCATCGCGGCGGGCCGCTGGGACCCCTCATCGGCAACAGCTCGATTGTGCGCTCCCGAGCGGCCGGATCAACCTGGCAGGCCTCATGACCGTGCCGGGCTCACCGGAAGAGTTGTACCGTTCCCCACCCTCAGTCATGTTCCAAACCTGTATCCGTCCATACCGTGGCCACCGGCAGATCGGGGTGGAGCCAAGGTAACCAGACACACACCAGCAAGCGCAACGGGTACACCCGGCTTCTGACATCCGCCCCATCATCAGCGGGCTGCGGCCAGATCAGCGGCCGGCAGCCAGACCCCAGGCCGGTCGGCGGATTCTGTAGTTACTGACCAGTATGTTAATTGTGCGTGATATATGGAGTCAAGGAGACTGCCAAAAGGTGTCGGGCGTGGTACGGCTCATCACTGGGTGACAAACGCGTCACGTCCAGCTTGTCGCGCTCTGATAAGAAATGTGTTCGCGATATGTCTCGTTTGGTTTTACGGCGCCGGTCATCTCTCCAGCTCGCGTCTCGGGAAGCAGCATCGCCGTGGCCGGGTCCATAGCGAACGCCCTGGATCACCCGCTCCGGCGTGACCGCGCGCACGAAGATCAGGCATCCTGCCATCCATAGGGTGCGCCGCCTAATTCAATCCCAGCCCTCTGCGGCAGCCGGGCCGCTGTCTCCGGTTGTTTGCGATCACTCCTTCAGCCCGGTCACCCGGTCATCGAGGCGCGGTGACCGCCCACACCAGTTGCCTGGCTGGCGGGACTATACGGTGATGGATATCCAGAAAGGATCCTTGTCCACCAGACGATTTTGAGTACCGAATGCGATATAGGCACCACCAGCGCCAGGGTTCTGCCTGAGCAGCCGGGCCGGACGGAGGATCGGCCCGTCCGTGCGCAGGAATCTCTGGGTCACTCGCCCGGGGCAGGGACAGCGTGACATCCCGCCGCACGGCTCGGCAGCCGAAGGTATTCGCCAGACCTCGACGGCTATCTCAATTCCTACCCGCGCCGCCCGGCGGACTGTGTATCACCAGGCGTTCCGGCCGGGCACGCGGGATTTGTCGTCAGCTTGCGCTGGGGTATGGGCTTGCACGGCGGGCACCCGAAGAGACCCACCACAAAACATGGTGCCCCCTGAGTCAGCAGCACACTGTTACCGGGGCCGGACACCGAAGCCGTGAATATCGAATCAAGGTTCTCCCCGACACCGCACCCACTGAAGTCCGGGACCTTGACCGTCCCGGACAGAACCCCGCCGGACTGGATCAGGTAGTAAGGCGTTTTACCAGTGAGTATGATGTCGAACGGCTGGACGGTCTGGCAGTGCGGCCCGACGTTCAGTGGAACACCGTTGACCTTCACATTGAAGATGCGCAGTGTTACCCGTGACGAGACCGTGGTGACGGTCGGGCAGCTGGACACAGGATGACAAAAGCTTGGCAGCGCCGGGCCAACGGATACGGCATTGACATTTCCAATTTCCGACAACTGCAATGTGGCTGATACGGGCATGAAACCGAAGGCCAGCAGCGTTGCGTTGGCAGGCGGCAGCTGCTCCTTGCCCTGATAATCTAGTTGACCGGCGCTGCGCTGCTGAAAGTAGTTATGCTTTTTGGTTGGCGGCTGATCGAGGTAGATCGTCACCCCTATGTCCAGCTTGGTCAGTCCGGGACCAACGAGTGCCGACTCGTGAAGTTTGCGGACATTCGAGAATCCGGCGATGTAGGCGCATCCCGGCTCCGGCTGGTGTGAGGGCTTCTTGCGAAGCCTTTTCGGCGGCTGCGGCGGCGGAAAGCGAGGGTTCAGTTTCAGGCCGCCCGGGGGGAGCGGTGGGCATGGCGACTTGGCGCTTCTCACCGCACCAGGGGTGGGCGAGCTGCCGGGCTGGGACCCCGCCGTAATGCGGCCAGGATGACTGGAGTTCGCGGTCCCAGTGACCGGAACTTTGGCCAGCGACGTGCTCTGCCCAGCGTCCAGCTTGCATTCGACCAGCACGCTCGCCGGGTCAGTTGCCCGCCCGTCGGCCCGGAAGGGACTGAACACCAGCGAAAGGCCTGTGACACTGAACGTGGCGACCCCGGCGGCGCCGATGGTGACGGTGGGGACGGTGCCAGAGGCGGTGATGACCGTGCCGCCCGGTGCCGGAAGCGGCGTTACCGGTGATACAAGACGCTGCCAGGGGACGGTCGCTGACGTTCCATTTGCTGCCACCGTGGTGCCGAGTGCGGCCGACAGCCCGACGCTCGATGCGGACAGCCCGCGGAAGTAGGAGATCACCGAATTCGGCATTGTCACGCCGATCCCAGCACCAGTTGGCTGGATCGGCTGACCGGCCGTCGCTGTGGCCGGGAAGGTAGCCGCCACTTGCGTGCTCACCTGCTGGGTCCCGGTCGGGAAACCGCATGCGAAGTTCAGCGGCAATCTCGCCGCCTGCTGGCCAGCCGCGGCTGTGGCTCCGGATGCCACCACGCCGGCCGAGATCAGGACTGCTACCGCTCCCGCTGTGAGGCTTCTGCGGGAGCGCCATCCCCTGGTGTGCATCATCGGCGGCGGCCTGCCCGGGTGCTTCCCATGGGCCGCCCAGACCCAGCACGCTGCACGGCCGTACTGGCCGCGGTGTGATTGCGTGCATTGCAATGGTTAGGACGGACCCCACCCTTAGTCATGTCTTAGACCTTATCCATCCGCAAGCCTTCAGTGCTTGAAGCGGTGCCAAGGCGCGGAATCCATGGCAGCAACTGGCGGTGCCCTCGGCTTCCGCCTTCCACACGATCAGCGGCTCCGGTGCAGAGCCCGCTGGCCTGCGATTTCATGATTGTTACTGGTCAGTATGCTAATTCTCGGTGATATCGGAGTCAAGGAGACCACCAGAAAACGGTTCGCGTCATATCTCGACGGTGCGCACCCGGTGAACGGGTGCCAGCAATGACACCTCGTTCACCGGGCGCGTGGTGTGCGGCGGATTGTGAATCATTTGACCCCGGTCAGTGGACCACCTTTCCCTTGCCCAGGGTCAGGGTGATCGTGTTGCCCTGCCCGGGAAGGGTCAGGTTGATCAGCAGCGTATCCAGCCCGCAGTTGGCGAACGGCGGGATCGTGTAGGTCCCGGCGAGGTTGCCGCCCTTGATGATGTTGAAGCCAGGCTGGCTCGTCACCGTTACGGAAACCGGGCTCGATGTCTCGCACGAGTCGCCAACCAGCTGTGGAATCCCGGCCACCGTCAGGCTGACGATCCGCATCGTGATCAGCGATGTGGTGGTGACGGCGCCGGTGTTGGGGTCAAGCGTGCCCGTGGTTGGGCCGTCGTTGATGAGCTGGGCGGTCGCGGTGACTGGAATCAGCCCCAGCTCCTTGAACGAACCGGTGGCGTCAGGCAGCTTCAGATTCGCGGTGATCGCGTCGGTGTTCAGGTCGGCGGTCGCGGTGAGCTTGCCCGGGCCTAGCGGAAGGTCGGCGTTGGGCGCCGCGAGGTGGGTGGTGCCCGTTACCGGGTAACGGATCGTAATGGTCGTGTCCGCCGACGCTGGCCCAGCACTGGCGAAGACACCCGCCACCGTCAGCAGCCCGGCCGATGCCGCCATCACAGTTCTTCGGAGGGCAGTCAGCTGATGCAGTCCTGACATGTCATAGTTTCCTTTTCTGCAGTCAACGTTGTAGGGCGGTATGTTACCGTCTGGTAGGCTAAAGTGCCACCCACGGGAAACGGTACTGGCGCCCCTCTCTGTTTTGCCCGGATGCGTCCCGGCTTTCTCGCCGGTGGTATGAACACAGTGGAATTAGCCCGGCTGCCCGACGACCGGTTGCCGGAAATGATTGATGTCGCCGGTAAGTCCCTTAGCCCGTCTCACGGGCTGGTGATGGTTTGCCCGGGAGTTACCGAGGCGGTGCCTTTCAGGGTGGCGGCGTCGCCGTCCCTGATGAGGCCGAAGCAGCCGCTGACGCGGTAGATGTGCAGGTTGCCGCCCATGGTGAGCGTTCTCAGCTCGTGGCTGCTGTTGGTGTAGGTGCCGCCGATCGTGCCGTTGTCAGCCGTGGCACTCGTGCCGTCCACGACCGCACTGCAACCGGGACCTGACAACGCGCCGTGGGCTCCGGTGATCGTGCCCTTCGTCACGCCGGTGGCCGCGTCGTAGGACTTCGCATTCAGCTTCCATGGCAGGTGGCCGGGTGTGACGTTGAAGGTAAGTCCCGCCGGGCCGGTGCAGGTCGTGAAGGTGACCGACGTGATCGACGCGATGCCCGTGCCGGACAGGCCACTGCCCGGCTTCGCCCTGCCAGACGCGGTCAGGGTCTTGCAGGTGAGTGTGGTTCCAGTGACGGCATCTTTGAGGGTTGGGTTCGAGGCCGTCGCCTTGATCGATCCGCCCGGCTGCACGGTCCAGGTCCCGGAGGCGCCCCCGTTCGGTGAAGCCGCACCCAGGCCTGCCGTCAGGGCGAGGGCTGCAGCAGAGACCGGGACGGCGCCCATGAGCTTGTGCATCCGAATGGAATCCTCCCTTCCCGGATAAACCTGGGCTGACCGGCCGGCGCATTTCCGGTACTGGATCGGGAAGCCAGGCGGCCTGATGATGTGAAGCGACACGTTACCGCTTGGTAGCCTGAGTTGCTACTCACCCGCGATGGTAATGGCGGCCCTTCTTGTGCCTTTCGGATAAAACAGCCGGCTCGCCATCACCGGCAGCGCTCAGTACATTCGCCCGGTTGCCCGCATATGTGCGTCGCGTGGAAACGAGATCGCTTCAGCCAGGACAGACGAGCCGCCCCGGGCCTGGAGCCCGGGGCGGCTTGATCGTGTGAGGTCGTTGTCCTGGCCTGGGTCTGGCTCGGCCGTCACGCTCAACTGATCGTCTGCTTGGGCGTGATCGTGTAGGTGCCGGTGAACGACGAGGGGTCACCGCTGTGGATGAGGCCGAAGCAGCCGTTGACCTTCCAGACGTGCAGGTTGCCGCCGCTTACCTTCAGCTTGCCTGTGCTGTTGCTGTAGGTGCCGGTGACCTTGCCGGGCGTTGAGGCCGTTGTACCGGCTACCTTCGCGCTGCATCCGGTGCCGCTGATGCTGGCCTTGATGTTGGTGATCTTGCCCTTCGTCACACCGCTGCTGAAACTCGACCCGCTGAGCGGCCAGGGGTTGCTGGACGACGCGGACGTTTTCGCGGTGAAGACCAGGCCGCCCGGTCCGGTGCAGTTGCTGAACGTGACCGAGGTGATCTTCCCGAGCGGGTTGCTCAGACCGCTGCCGCTCTTCAGCTTCGCCTTGGTCGCTGAAGATGCGCAGGTCAGGGTGGTGCCCGTCTTGGTGTCCCGCAGGGTTGTCTTGCCGGCCTTGCCGGTCACGGCTCCGCCTGGCTTGACAGTCCAGGTCATTCTGGCGGTCGTTGCGGATGATGACGTGGCCCCGAGGGTGAATGACAGGGCCGCGGCCGCGCCGCCGGCCATCATGATCGCGCCGATGCGCTTGAGCATGTGATCGATCCTCCCTTGATCGTTGTGCCGTGGGCTCATCTGGATGGGCTCCGTGAGCCGGAAACACTGTCCCCTTCCCCCCGTCGCCGGGAATAACCGTGCTCCGGGTGGCCAACGCGCTGCCGGCGGCCTCTCGCCCGGCCGGGGACCTTACGGGCATCTTCGAGCGCATCGTGGCGGGCTTTCCCAGACATACTCCGGCCGCCCCGGGCACGCGGGCCCGGGGCGGCCGGAGTTATGTCATCGTCAGTGCCCGGTCAGGACACTGACTACGATCAAGGACTGGTGATCTTCTGCTTGGGGCTGATCGTGTACACGCCCTTGAACGTCGAGGGGTCGCCGCTGGCGATCAGGCCGAAGCAACCGCTGACGTTCCAGATGTGCAGGTTGCCACCGCTGGTGCTCAGCTTGCCCGTGCCGTTGTTGTACTTGCCGGTGACCTTGCCCGTCGATGTGGCGGTCGTGCCGGCCACGGACGCGCTGCATCCGGGACCGCTGATGCTGGCCTTGATGTTGGTGATGTTCCCCGTGGTCACACCGCTAGTGCTGTTGAAGCCGGTGGCGTTCAGCGGGTAGGGGTTGGTGCTGGACGCCGTGGTCGTCGCGGTGAAGACCAGGCCGCCCGGGCCGGTGCAGGTGCTGAAGGTGACCGACGTGATCTTCCCGATCGGGTTGGTCTGGCCGCTGCCGCTCTTCAGCGTCGCGCTGGTCGCTGAAGATGCGCAGGTCAGGGTGGTACCGGTCTTCGTGTCCTTGAGCGTCGTCGTGCCGGCCTTGCCGGTCACGGCTCCACCGGGTGTGATGGTCCAGGTTGCCCTGATGGTGGTCGCGAACGACGGTGCGGCAGCGAGGCCAGCCGTCAGGGCCGCGGTGGCGCCCGCGGCCGTAATGATCGCGCCAATGCGCTTGAGCATGTGATCAAATCCTCCCTTGATCGGTTGGACGTGAGCTCATCCGGAGTGCTTCCGTGAGCTACAAGTGAGAGTCCTTTCCCCCTCCCGCGGGGAATAACCCTGCCGCCCCGGATGGCCGGAATGCCCTCCCGGCCCCCAGGGGCGAGGGCCGGGGAGCACGGTCAGGGGCTGGTGATCTTCTGCTTTGGCGTCACCTTGAAGGCGGCGCTGATGTTCCCGGCGTCACCGTTGCTGATCGCGCCAAGGCAGCCGTTGACCTTGTAGACGTGCAGGGTGCTGCCCTTGGTGAGGATCTTCAGGACGCCGGTGCTGTTCGTGTAGGTGATCTTGACCTTGCCGTTGTGCGCGGTGGCGCCAGTGCCGTCAATGACGGCGCTGCACTCGCTGCTCGAGACCGTGAAGTGGATCTTGGAGATCGTCCCGTGCGTCACGCCCGAGGCATAGGACGCGCCGTTGACCGAGTAGGTCACCGGCCCGCTCGACAGCGAGAGCGTGATGCCGTCCACCATGCAGTTTTTGAAGTTGAGCGAGGTGATCGTCCCGAGGCCGGTGCCGGAAAGCCCACTGCCGGTCTTGAACGAGCTGGTGAAGGATGAGGAGGTGCAGGTAACCGTGAGGCCGGCCGTCACGTCTGTCACCTTGGTCGTGCCGGCCGCGCCGGTGGTGGACCCGCCTGGCGAGACGGTCCAGGTCGCCCTGATCGTGCTGGCGGACGCCGAACTGGCGGCGAGGCCGAGTGCAAGGGTGGCTGATGCGAGAGTTAATAGTGCGCCGACGGGTTTGCGCATACTGCCCGATCCTCTCTGAATCGATGTGGGCACCGGATCCCTGACCGACGGCTGGTTTAGCCCCATATCAGGTAGTTTGTCCGGGTCTAGCTGGTTTGCCTACCCGCGAGTACGTTACTTCTACGTAACATCGCCTGGCAAGGCTTTCGGCGGCACAGAAATTCGCGCAATTCTGATGATCTTTGGGCTTGTCCGTTCGCCGCAGAGCCGATCCGGCTCCAGCGGTTATCAGAAGTTGAGCAAATGCCGAACGCAAGCAGATCAGAAGCTGAGTGGCCGGGCTGTCCCATGTGTGAAGGGGCTGCCCCGGTCCGGACCGGGGCAGCCCCTCATGTTACGTCAGTGACCATTGCCGTGGCCGCCGCCGGGCGAGGACGTGGGTGGTGTGGTCGGCGGCGTGGTGGGCGGTGTGGTGGGTGGTGTGGTCGGCGGTGAACTG
>Ga0209166_10003199_pt1 | contig 11948 bp, 6 predicted proteins | sample Coa_R1_3_FD_187151 | JGI IMG/M metagenome (GOLD analysis project Ga0209166, IMG submission 187151) | Surface soil microbial communities from Centralia Pennsylvania, which are recovering from an underground coalmine fire - Coalmine... | ecosystem: Environmental > Terrestrial > Soil > Unclassified... | reverse complement strand
GCCGTGGGGTCGTACAGCCGCGTGATCAACTTCACGATCGTCGTCTTGCCCTGTCCGTTTTCGCCCACCAGCGCCATGCGCTCGCCGCGGCTCAGCGTGAAGCTCACGTCGCTCAGCACCAGCCGCCTATGTCCCGGATAGGTGAAAGACACGTTGCGAAACTCGAAGCCTTGCCGAATAGGCCGCGGCACCGGCAGCGCGTTGGGTTTGGAAGCCACTGTCGGTTTCATGGCGAAGAAATCCAGCAGGTCCGTAACGAACAACGCCTGGTCCGCGATGGTGGAGAATGTCGCGAATACCGCCTGGATGTTGCTGCTCGCCCCGGCGATCGCCCCGGTCAGGAAATACAAAGAGCCGATGGTCAGCGCTCCCAGCACCGTCTCGTAAATCACGAACGCGTAGCTGCCGTAATAGCCAAGCGTTCCCAGCAAGCTCAACAGCCCTCCGACTACCAGCTTGCGTCTGGCCAGCCCGACCGTTTGCTCATGCAACGCATTCGATAGCGTCGTGTACCGGCCCACCAAGAACGGCGCCAGTCCAAAAAGTTTGAGCTCCTTCGCGCTTTCCTTGCTGCCTCCCAGCACCCGCAGGTACTCCATCTCCCGCTTGGCCGGCGTTTGCCGGAAATTCAGTGAGTAGCCCTTGAACGCGAAATGTGTCTCTCCCAGGAAGGCCGGTACCACGCAAGCCACCAGTGCCAGTAAGATCCACGGCGAGAAAAATAATATTCCCGCCGCCAAGCTGACCGTTGTGACGATCTGCTGGATCAGCAGCCCGGTCGCCTGGATCAATACGATGCGATCGGTACCTTGCACCCTCGCCCGTTCCATGCGGTCGTAAAAGGACGGATCTTCGAACGACGTCAAATCCAGTCGAGACGCGTGCTCCATAATCCGGGTGCTGATGTGCCGGCTGTATTTGTCCGCCAGCACCACGTCGCAGAAATTCACCAGCCGCACCAGGATCGCCGCCACGCTGGCCAGTCCAAACTCCAGCCCTACCAGCCACCAAAAATAATGCGGCAGCGCTTGGTGTCGGGCAGTGAGGTTGTAAACCGCGTCAATAATGAGTTGCGTGACCTTTAAGACTGCCAGCGGAAGCAGCGCCATAACCACTCGCAGCGTCAGGTCCGCCACAATGACCTTCGGCGCCGCCTCCCACACCATGCGCAGCACCGGCGGAATATTCCTAAGCGCTTTCAGCCGTTCACGCCACCTTGGGGCAGTCTCTGAAATCGTCGCCATCGCGCCGGCTCCTTGCTTCTCAAAACTCAGCTTGTTACGGAACGACTAGCTTGCGTCCGGCGATCCGGATTGTGCACGTCAGGGGCCACGCGTTTATCGCGCCAAATCGCTGTAATTATGGGGTTTACTCCAATCGGCCTTGTTGCTTCTTCTGTTTTTTTTTCGCCCTCTCCGCAACTTCTTCATACCCCGTTTTAGCTCTCGTCTGCGCCACCCAGCCACCGCTTCCGGGCGCCTAAGGCGCTCTACCGTATTTCCGTTAGCCGAGCTGCGTCTTCGTGCGATGCAACGCTCCACGCATCTAATCCCCGGAGTCGCTTTACCCATGACCCGCGCCAACCTTGCTCCCATGACACGCTCGCTTCTGGCGGTTGCCCTCTGCATTTTCAACGGCGCTGCCTCTCCTGCCTACGAAGCGCCTTTGACTCCCGCTGCGCTCCATGAGGCCTATGTCCTGGGCCAGCGCAACGATCAAGCCACCGCGGCCTTCCTCGTCCCGTACGTGAAGCAAATCACCGAAGACATTCATTCGCCGCATATCGCCGAAGTTCAGATATTCACTCCTTTCGCCCAGGTTGTCGATCTTTCTGGCCGCTTCACCAGCCGTTATTCGGAAGACCAGGCGGCCCGCGACTATCACCAGCGCGGCGACACCGTGGTTGTTCGCATCGTCCTCATGCTCCCCGCAGCCTATCCCAAGCCGCCATCCACCCCGCCTGAGGCCCCGGCTTCGCCCGCGCCCCCCGCGAACTCCGCGCTACAGCCTGAAAATTTTTGGCAAAATTTTCGCTTCGAGACGAAACAGCAAGGCAAGACCATCAAGACCCGTTTCATACGCAACAAGCCGATTTACTCCACCGCCACCAAAGACAACCCGGCGGTCCTGGATGGCGCGACAATCTGGCTGGAATACGACGCCAAGGATGTGGCGTCCGCGGAAACTCAAGTTGAGGTAACTACTCCAGAATCGAAAATGATCGCCGCTACCTTCGATCTCAACAAACTCCGCTAGTTCGTGACGAATTCGGGCAAAAGCAACTATTCGTTGTCGTGGCCCTTGGGCAGTTGCGTCTTGATTTCGTACTTCTGATTCGCCCGCACATCGATTTCCGTTTCGAAAGATTGGTAGCCGGGAAGCGTGATCTTGATCTGATGTTTTCCCGGACTCAGCAGCATCGCCCGGCTTCCTCCTCCGAACTCGTGTGCATGTCCCGCATACTGGTCGTCCACGAAAACGGCCGCGCGATCCGGCTCAATCGATAGCCGCACTTCCGCGCTGATCGTCGGGAACTGCGCGCGCGGATCTTTTGCCAGCGATACGCGCAGCGTCTGCACCGCGTGGGGCTCCACGCTGATCTTTTGTTCCATTGACTGGTAGCCGGCCTCACGGACGGATATGTCGTGCGGCCCTGGCAAGAGCAGCAGCTTTTTCGATCCCTTCAGCTCCTTTAAATAGCCGACGTACTTGCCATCCACCCACACGCCCGCCGTCTTCGCCGCCCCGTTTTCCGGCAAGAAGCGCACCTCTCCTAATATCTCGCTGTTCTGTGCCGCGGACCGTGACCCCATGGCGCACATCAGCGCAAACCCTCCCGCTGCCAGTGTTAAAAAAAGTCTTGTCCGCATAGAGCATCTCTCTTTCTTGGAAATCAGATCGTTATCTTTTTCTCGCGGTGCAGGCTGGGGGCCAATCGCGTGGGCGGATATGCATTCTAAATCAGTGAAAACAACCCAGGTGCATAGGGTAACCCTATCTGGTGAGAACTAAAACGTATAAATCTTACTTTCCCCTACTTAATCCACGCATGTCCGGCTGCTCTCCCGCCAGCGCGTGGGGTAAGCGTTCTCCCGCCGCCGGGCCCGTGGAATCTCGAATAACGAACTCCGGTTCGATGGCGATTTCCGGTCGGTCCGTCCCCCGGCCCTCGATGCGGTCCAGCAAGGTTCGCGCCGCAATTTCTCCCATCCTCATGAGCGGTTGCCGCACCGTTGTCAGGGCGGGGTTGGCAAAGGCGGCCCCGGGAATATCGTCAAATCCAACCACCGAAATATCTGCCGGCACGCGCAAGCCTGCCTCCCGAAAGGCCCAGATCGCGCCGATCGCGGATATGTCGTTGTAGGCAAACACCGCGGTGAACTTTCGTTCGCGCTCCAGCAGTTCTTTCCCCACCGGATAGCCGATCACCGGCGTCGAGTCCGTGCCCTTGATTTGCACCGTTAGTTCCGGGCGAATGCGCACGCCCAACTCTTCCGCCACCTCTACGATGGCTTCCCAACGCACGATGGAATCGGAGCTGAAAGGCTGCCCCTTCAAAAACGCAATTTCCTCATGCCCGAGATTTTGCAGGTGCTGCAAAGCCATGCGCGCGGCGCGTTTGTGGTCCAGCACGATATTGGTGACCCCCGGTACCCGCTCGTGCCCGGCCAGCGCCACCGTCGGCAGCGCCGGCGGTTCCGTGATGGACGTATCCACGGTGATGAAGCCTTCCACCCCACGCGCTTGCAGCATCTGCGAATAAGTTTGCAGCAGCTTCTTGTCGTGCCGGTGGATCACCGTCAGGAAGAAAAAATTGTTCTGCCGCAGATGCTGCTCGATCCCGCTGATAATCGTCGAGCCATAGGCGTCTCCGATCTCTTCTGCGATAACGCCAATGGTGTAGGTGCGTTGCAGCCGCAGCGAGCGCGCGAAAAAATTCGGGCGATAATTCAGCTCGCGGGCCGCGGCCAGGATTCGCTGCTTGGTGTGTTCCGGAATCGAGCGCGCCGCCGAAGAATTGTTCAACGCCGCGGATACCGTCCCGGGCGTCAGATTCAGTTGCCGCGCGATGGTTTTGAGTGTGACCCTGGCCGGTGGGCGTACACCCGCTGGAGCCTTGCTCGGAGTCTTCATTGGCAGTCCTCGACCCAAAACTTCCTGCACCAGGCCTGTTTTGCCCCGAATTGCCCGCCTGGCAATAGCCTATTCCCCTGTAAATCAATAGTCTACAGGCGACTCGGAACATCCACGATCCGCAAGGTCCGGGTCCCGGCCCTTTGCGCGCGCGTAGAATAACATTATTTTTCTGCACAATATCAATATTTTTGCTTGACAACCCGTTCCGCTGCGCGCTATATGTCTGCGCCAGTGGTGGTGGTAGCTGTGTTTCTTGGGTGTTTTTCGGTGGTGGTTTCAGGGGTTTTGTCCGGTTCTCATAACAATTGATTCGGCGTCTTTTAAGGGGTGGAGGCGAACGATGGACTCTCTTTTCTCTGTTTCTTCCCGTGTAGCTAATTTTGCTCTCAGATATTTGCGTGTCTCTCATGCGTTGATTCTCTTCGTGCTCGTGTTTGGTTTTGCGACGCAAGCCTTCGGTCAAAATGCCACGATCGTCGGAACGGTCACGGATCCCTCCGGTGCCGCGGTGGCCAATGCCGCTGTCTCTATCACGCACACGGAGACCGGCCAGGTCTATCGCTTTACCACCAGCAGCGATGGTCAATACGTCGCTCCCGACCTTCCCATCGGACATTACAACATTAAGGTAGAAGCCTCCGGCTTCAAGGTCGCTGAACAGAAGGCACTCGTCCTTCAGGTTGGTGATCGCACCCGTTTGGACTATCAAATGAGCCTGGGCGGTGCCAGCGAGACCGTAACCGTGGAAGCCAATGCTGTCCGCGTGCAAACGGACTCCGGCGAAGTCAGCAACGTCATCGACGAGCAGCAGATGTCGCAGATCGCCATCAACGGCCGCAGCATTTACCAACTTGCGGCCCTGGTTCCCGGCGCTTCCAGCAACATCACCGGTTTCGTCAACACTCCCGTCGGTGGCAATGCCAGCGTGGAATTCAATGGCATGCGCCAGAATCATAACATCTACTTGTTGGACGGCGGCGAAGACGATGACCGCGGCGGAGCCGGCGGCATGAGCATTGCCCCCTCCACCGACGCCATCGCTGAGTTCCGCGCGCTAACCTCCAATTACAGCGCCGACTATGGCCTTTCCTCCGCCGCCACCATGACCATGGTGCTCAAGTCCGGCACCAACACGCTCCACGCCTCCGCTTGGGAGTTCAATCGCAACGACGCCCTCGACGCTCGTGGCTTCTTCAACCCCGCCCCGGATAGGATTGCCGAACTTCGTCTCAACGTTTTCGGCTTCAACGTGGGCGGCCCAGTCACCTTTGGTAAGCTCTACAATCGCGACAGGAAGAGAACGTTCTTCTTCTACAACATGGAGTGGCGTCGGCTGATCCAGGGCAACATCACCAATGGCCAGCCTGTTCCCCTGCCGTCGACCTACGGTGGTGATTTCAGTTCCAGTTCCACCATCATCAAGGCTCCGACCACCGCGCAAGTCGCCCCCAGCGTCCTCTTCGCCAACTGCCCGGGTGGGACCGCCCCGGCGGGAGTGGTTCAGGGATCGCCGTTCCCTGGCAATAAAATCCCGTCGTGCATGATCTCTCCAAATGCTACCGCGTTGCTCAACGCTGGTATTTTCCCGGCCCCCAGTTCGGGAAACACCTTCAACGCCCCAGCTACCACGCCGACCAATTTGAAGGAGGAGATCGTCCGCATCGATCACAACTTCACCAGCAAGTTCTCCGTGTTCGGGCACTTCGTCGCCGAACAGGTAAGCCAGGGCTTCGCCATCAGCCAGTGGAGCGGCGCCAACGTTCCCACAGTCGGAGATACTTTCGGCAATCCCTCCTTCAGCGGCGTTATCCATACCACCTACACGATTAACCCGAACCTCCTTAACGAGGTCGCGTTCAATTACAACGGCAACCGCATCAACATCATTCCCTTCGCGGGGGCCGGCTTGGGCAGCTTGGCGGTTCCCAGCGGTTACCTCGACAACCGGCTGTTCAGCGGTCCCAACAATCTCAACCGTATCCCCAACATCGATTTGAACGGTACTACCGGCACTCATTTTGAAGTCTCCAGTTGGCCGTGGCGCAACAAGGCCGACGATTACCAGATTCGCGACGACGTTTCCTGGACCCACGGCGCTCACCAGTTCCGGTTTGGCGGCAGTTGGGCCCTGTACAAGAAGATCCAGGACCTTTTTGGTCAAACCCAAGGTTCTTTCGGTTTTGACGGCACCTTCACCGGACTGGACTTCGCCGATTTCCTTCTTGGCGACGCCAAGGGTTATGGCGAACTGGCGGTGCAGGACAACGGATACTGGAACAACGTATCGTGGGCCACATGGGCACAGGATAACTGGCGCGTGAACCGCCGCTTGACCCTCAACCTCGGCCTGCGCTGGGACGGCGTGCCGCACACCTACGAAGCCAACAACCGCATGGGTAACTTCTATCCCGGCCTATACAACCCGGCAGATACTGCACTGGTTAATCCGGACGGGACGATCAATCCGTCCAGCCCCGGTTTGGGAACCAGCCCAAACCCGATTCTCGCCGGCGTTCCGCTCTACCTAAACGGAATCGGAATTCCTGGCCAAAACGGCGTGCCGCAGGGTTTGGTCAACAATCACTGGGCTGCTTTCGGTCCGCGCCTGGGCTTCGCCTATGACCTCACCGGCACGGGCAAGACCGTGGTGCGTGGCGGCGCCGGCATCATGTACGAGCGCATTCAGGGCAACGACATGTACAATGCTGGCCCCAATATTCCGTTCAGCTTGAACGTCAACCTCAACAGCGTGGAGTTCACCAATCCGAGCCTCTTGCTCTCTAGCGGCACAGCGGCGGCTCGGCCCATTAATGCGGCCAGCATTACCGGCTTGGATGTCAACAATTACAAGCTGCCGGTCAGCTACCAGTACAGCGTCGGCGTTCAGCGTCAGCTCAATGCCAAGTCCGTCCTCTCAATTTCCTACGTAGGAAACCAGAGCCGGCACCAGAACGATTACAATCAGCTCAACCTCCCCAGCGAGAGCGCGCTTCCCGGCATCATCAATGGCGGCCAGTACAACACCGCACCGGGCCTGCCGTACCCTGGGTTCCACTCCATCGACTTGGCCAAGAATGAAGCCAACGCTCACTACAACGCACTGCAGGTTGACCTCAACTCGCAAGTCGGTCGCGATCTTAACCTTCGCGCCTTCTATACTCTGTCGCGCTCCATCGACCCCACCACTGCCGGTAACGGCGGCGGCGACCTGGGTAACGTCTCCAATCCCTATCTAGGTTGGGCCTATGACGTGGGTCCCAGCGGCTATGATCGGACGCAAATGGCCGTCGTGGACTTCATCTACGACATCCCCATCTTCCGCGGCAACCAGAGCCGGCTCCTTAAGACGACTCTTGGCGGATGGCAAGCCTCCGGCATCGTAACCATAGAGTCCGGTCTGCCCATCAACATCGGGATCAGCGGTAAGCAGGGCGGCAACGGTCTCCCCAACGCGACTAACCGGCCAGATCTGACGGGAACAGTTGCCTATCCGCAGACGGTTCTCACCGGTGCGGCAAATGCGCAGCAAATCCAATACATCGATCCGTCGGCCTTTACGAATCCGGCCCTCGGAGCCTTTGGCGACCTGGGCCACAACGCACTGCGTGGACCGGGCCGCGACAATTGGAACATCTCGCTCTTCAAAAGCTTCGTCTTCAGCGAGACTCGCGGGAGCCGCCTGGAGTTCCGCGTGGAAACCTTTAACACCTTTAACCACACCCAATTCAACCAGGTCAGCAACAACTTCGGCGCCAGCAACTTCGGCCGCTTCACTTCGGCCTACGACCCGCGCATCATGCAGCTCGGGTTGAAGCTGTACTTCTAACCTAACTGGGTCCGGCCCAGCACCGCAAGGCCGCATAGTTCCGATTCGCGGGGGAGCGGGTTGTTTACCGCCCCCCGCTTTCCTTTTGCAAAATCGACCGTCAGCCGTAAAATGCCGCAGACAAGCTCTCTCATGCGTCGCACTCATCCATCCGCGCCTCGGGGATTTCTTCCATACGTGCTGGCGCCGGCCTTGTTTCTGCCCTCGCCCCTCCCGGCTCTCTCTCAGGACAGCGGCGCCGAAGGCATCATGCTGCGCGGCGACCGCGGCGAAATCTCGGTGACCGTGCGCGATAGTTCCGGTGAGCCCATCTCCGCTCCCGCCTCCGTAAAGCTTTTCCATGAAGGAAATCCCGTGGACCAGGGCGCCACCTCCCACGGTCGCGTGTTTTTCATCACCAGGTCTTTAGGCGGCTTTACCCTCGTCGTCGAAGCCACCGGTTATAAGACCGCACAGAAGGAAGTATCCATGCCGGTGGCCGTCAAAGCCGAGGTGGAGGTTATTCTTCAGCCTGTTGGCAATGATAATGTGGGTGTCCCAGGCAAGCCCATCCTGGCTCCCAAGGCCAAGGAAGCCTTCGACAAAGGCCTGCAAGCCATCAATGCCAACAAGCTCGCTGACGCCGAAAAATACGTTGGCGAGGCCGTGCGGCTGGCCCCCGGGCATCCAGACGTTTTGTTTGTGCAAGGCGTGCTGTACCTCCGCAGGCAGAACTGGCCCGGAGCGCAAACGGCTCTGGAAAAAGCGACGCAGCTCGATCCGAGCAACCCTCGAGCCTTTGCCGCATTGGGTATGGCCTTTTCCAACCAGGGCAAATACCAAGACGCCATTCCGCCGCTCGAGAAATCCTTGCAATTGCAACCCGGCGGCTGGGAAACGGAGTGGACTCTGGGCAAAGCCTATTATCGTCACCAGCAGTACGAGCAGGCTTTGAAGACATCGCAGCAAGCGCTGGCCGATTCCAACGGCAAAGCCCCGGAAATCGCGCTGCTGGTCGCCCAGGCGCTCACCGCCGTCGGCCAGTATGACGCTTCGGCCAACGTTCTGCGCGATTTCATCAAGGTGCACGGCGATCGTCCGGAAGCCGCCACCGCCAAACGCTGGCTGGACGGCCTGGTGAAAAGCGGCAAGATTCGCGCGGAATAGAATCCTTTTTTTTCGCTTTTACCTCGGTAGCGGCGTGCGAAGTCCGCAGGTACACTAGTCTGGCCACTCCACATTCTTATTATATGAAGGTCCGGTCACTACTTTTCTGTCTATTCAGCCTTTTATGCGCTCCGCAGCTTCATGCCCAGGCGCCCTCTCCTTCCGAAGCTCAGGCTCTCGAGCAACAGGGCAAACTCCCGGAGGCCGAGCAGGCCTGGCGGCAAATCACGCAAGCGGACCCGCAGGACGCGGCCGCCTTCGCCAACCTGGGAGTGGTTCTCTCCAAACAAGGAAAATACGATCAAGCGGTTGCGGCTTACAAAAAAGCGATCGCCTTAAATCCGCAGCTCCCCGTGCATCTGAATTGGGGACTGGCTGAATTCAAGCAGCAGCATTTCGAGGCCGCTATTGCTCCTCTCCGCGCCGCGTTGAGCGCCGACCCGCAAAATATTCAGGTACTGACCTTGCTGGGCTTGAGCTGTTACGGCGCCAAGCAGTTCGCGGAAGCCGCCAAGTATCTCGAGTTGCCGGCCCGATCCGATCCACAAAATATCGAACTGCACCGGGTCCTGGCCCAGAGTTGCTTGTCGGCCAAGCAGTACGATTGCGCGCTGGCTCAATTCCGCCAGATCCTGGAGCAAAATCCGGATTCCGCCGCCGCCCATATGCTCAGCGGCGAAGCACTCGACGGCCTGGGACGCACCGTGGAAGCCATCCCGGAATTTGAAGCCGCCGCCAAAGCCGCCCCGCGCGAGCCCAACGTCCATTTCGGTCTCGGCTATCTGTATTGGAAACAGCACAAGTACGACGAAGCCAAAGCCGCCTTTGAAACCGAACTGAGCATCGACCCTGCGCATGCCCAGGCGCTGGCTTATCTTGGCGATATCGATCTAAAGCGCAACGACCCGGAAAAGGCGATTCCCCAGCTCAACCGAGCGGTGCATCTGCGCGGCGATATTCGCATTGCCTACCTGGACCTCGGCATTATCTACTCGCAGCAAAAGAAATATCCCGAAGCGCTCGCCGCACTGCAGCACGCGGAAAAACTTGATCCCGCGCAGCCCGACGCCCACTACCGGCTCGCGCGTTTATACCGCGACATGGGGCATGCGGAAACTTCGCAAAAGGAGTTTGCCAAGTTCAAGGCACTTCAGGAAAAAGCCGAAGACGTAGGAACCAAAATGTCCGATCCGCCGCCTCCCTCGCCTCCGTAAAAGGTCTCGTCAACGCCGGTCTGTCCCGCCGGAAGTTTGTTCTGTTTCAGCCGAAAGAATTCCCATACGTTAGAATGGAAACATGCCCCGGCATTCGGCGCTTTTTTCTCTGGCACGCCCGATCTCTTTCGCGCTCGTTCTGCTCGCAGCCCAAATCCTTTTCGCGCAAGCCAACGGCCCGGAGCGCGTCCCGCTCCCGCCAGTTCTCAAAAAACCAAGTTCCGCTAAACCGAAGTCCGGCCGCGGCCAACTTCCGCCCATCCCCATCTTCAAGGACATCGCCAAACAAATCGGCGTCACCGCCTCGCACATCGCCGCTCCCGAAGCCCGCTACGTCATCGATTCCACCAGCGGCGGCGTGGGCCTGTTCGATTGCGATGACGACGGCCGTCTCGACATCGTGCTGGTTAACGGCTCCACGGTCGAGCGCCTTCGCCAGGGCGGCGATCCCCTGGTGACTCTGTACCACCAGGAAGCGGACGGCACGTTCAAGGACATCACCGCAGCGGCCGGCCTGGTGCGCAAAGGCTGGGGCATGGGTGTGGCCGTCGCCGACTACGACAACGACGGCAAGCTGGACCTTTTCGTCACTGGCTTTACCGGCAGCGCCCTGTATCGCAATCTCGGCGACTGCAAATTTGAAGATGTCACCGACAAGGCTGGCGTGCGCGGCAGCGGCTTCATGACCGGCGCGGCCTGGGGCGACTACGACCGCGACGGCCACGTCGATCTGTTTGTCTCGCGTTACACCCACCTGGACCTCGACCATCTCCCGCAGTTCGGCAGCAACAAATTTTGCCAGTACAAAGGCATGCGGGTGCAGTGCGGTCCCTGGGGCCTGCAAGGCGAATCCGATTTTCTCTATCACAATCGCGGTGACGGCACCTTCGAGGAAGTCTCGGCAAAAGCCGGCGTGCACAACGACATCGGTTATTACGGACTCGGCGTCATGTGGGTCGATTACGACGACGACGGTTGGCCCGCTCTCCTGGTGGCCAACGATTCCGTGCCCAACTACCTGTATCACAACAATCGCAACGGCACCTTCACCGACGCCGGCATGCTCACCGGCGTGGCCCTGAGTGGCGAAGGCATGCAGCTCGGAAACATGGGCGTCGACTGGGGCGACTACGACCACAGCGGACGCCTAAGTTTTTTTGTTACCCACTTTGAGGATCAACCCAATTCGCTCTATCGCAATATGGGCTCCAAAGGTTTTGACGACGTGAGCTGGACTTCCGGTGTGGGCCAGCCCAGTTATCCGTACGTCGGCTGGGGCACCGGATTTTTCGACATGGACAATGACACCTGGCTCGACATCTTCGTCGCCAACGGCCACGTCTATCCGCAGATCGATAAGGCCGATATTGGCGCGCGTTACAAACAACCCATGCTGCTGCATCGCAACAATCGTGATGGCACCTTTGACGAAGTGGCCAAAGAAGCCGGCCTCCAGGACATGCCGCTGGAGAGTCGCCGCGGCGCCGCCTTCGGCGACATCTTCAACACCGGTAACATCGATGTCGTAGTGCTCAACGTGGGCCAGCCACCTTCCGTTCTTCTCAATACCAATCGCGATCCGAATCACCGTGTGCTGTTCAAGTTGGTCGGCACGAGAAGCAATC
>Ga0209166_10003198_pt1 | contig 11950 bp, 17 predicted proteins | sample Coa_R1_3_FD_187151 | JGI IMG/M metagenome (GOLD analysis project Ga0209166, IMG submission 187151) | Surface soil microbial communities from Centralia Pennsylvania, which are recovering from an underground coalmine fire - Coalmine... | ecosystem: Environmental > Terrestrial > Soil >... | reverse complement strand
GGCGATCTGGTCGGGCGGCTAAGCGGGTGATTGCCTCCGCGAGCTAGGATTTCCGGCCGGCGTGGTGGGTTCCCTCATCTATTCGCTGCTTCGTGCTCTGGTCGATGTGATCTCGATCAGCTGGGCGACCAGGCTCAACTCCGGGCTGAAGTCCTAGCCCTGCGGCGGCAGGTGCAGGTTATCGAGCGCCAGATCGAGCGGGTGCGCGGGACTCCGGCCGACAGGATGATCCTGGCCGCGCTGCGCAACCGCCTGCCGAAATCGGCGTGGGCTAAACTGCTGGTGCGGCCGGAAACCGTGCTCAGTTGGCACCGCGCGCTCGGACGTCGCAAATGGGCGGCGTACCGCAGGCGACCGAGGCGGGGCAGGCCGCCGATCTCGGCCGAGTGCCGTGGATTGATCGTGCGCATGGCGAACGAGAGCTCCGGATGTGGTTACTTTCGAATCAAGGGCGAGCTGCGCAAGCTCGGCCACATGGTGGCGGCGACCACGATTCGGTCCGTGCTGCTGCGGGCTGGCATTCCACCCTCGAGGCGCCGAGCCAAGCTGAGCTGGAAGCAGTTCCTGGCGGCTCAAGCCCAGACTCTGGTAGCAGCCGACTTTCTTAGCGTCGACATCGTCTTCTTCAAGCGCATCTACGTCCTTCTCGCAACTTGACTTGGACGCTGGAAGAGGAAGGGATCAAGCTGAAGGCGGTCATCCATGACCGAGACAAGAAGTTTTCGGGGAGAGCTGACAACATCCTTAGATCGGCAGGGGCTCGAACGATCTTGACGCCGCTCATCGCGCCTCGAGCCAACGCCCACATCGAGCGCTGGATCGGAACCTGTCGGCGGGAGTGTCTTGACCGGATGCTGGTGGTAAACCAGCGCCACCTGGAGGTGATCCTCCGCGAGTATTGCATGCACTACAACCAGGAACCCACCGGCCGCACGAGGCGAATCGGTAGTCACCCAGACTGGCGGGGTCCGACGGCGCGTACGGCTGGGTGGCCTGATCAGCGAGTACCGCCGGGAGGCGCTGGCTGCCTGAAGCCGTGCGAGCGAGCCAGCGTGAGCCGGTGAACCCACCCCCGCGCTTTCGTGTGGCTCGCAACCCAGACCCCGAGAGCCGCCTGCCGTACCTGATCTGGTTGCCCATCGAGGGCGGTCTGGTGCTCAAGGCGCGGGAGACCTGGCCGCGAGCCAACCGCGTTTTCTGTGCACAAGACGCGAGTGGTTGGGATGAGCGCGTGGGGCTGCTCGAGGACGTGGCGGTGCTTCTGTGCCGACGTCGCGGCGCCGCCATCGACCTGGTGCTCGACCGGCCGTCCCTGTTCCGTTCGCAGTTTGTCTTCACCGAGGCGCGAGGCCGGCCCGCCATCTGGTGGCAAACGCAGAAGACTGCCCAGGCCGCCAACCCGGGAGCCAGAATCCCTCGTGGCCGCTCTGCCGGGCTCCTGACAGTCGCTGTTGACTCTCGCGAGAAGTACGGATGGAAATTCGCCGATCGCGCACTCCTGGTCGAACGTCGAGCCCTTCCGGCTGGAGACTATGCCGCGATCGTTGGCGAGGCCCTTGTGGCGGCAATCGAGCGCAAGACGCTGGAGAACCTAGCTACTTCACTCTCTGACGGCAGCCTCGCCTTCCAGTTGCAGCGCCTGGCCGAGCTCCCGAAGGCGGCGATTGTGGTCGAAGGTGACTACCCGGATCTTTTTCGAACTCAGCCCGGCCGTGGTTCCTGGCTGGCGGACATGCTGGGTCGGCTGGCTGTCCGATACCCCGAGGTGCCGGTGGTCTTCGCCGGTTCGCGCAAATTCGCCGAGGAATGGGCCTATCGCTTCCTGGGCGCCGCGGTAGCCGATCACGCCGAGTCTTCCTAAGCGTGACTGCTGATCAACTCCACATCGAAGCCGCGATGTGATTTTTGAACCAGACAGGCTTGATCGCCGGCCGGACGAATAAATGACCCCCATACCGAGTCTGCAACGCTAACGCAGCGATTCAGCATTTCACGAATGTGAACTAGCATTCACCATTTAGTGTAATGTAGCGCAGTGATCACGAGCACTGAGGCGGTCTGGCGGCATCTGCTGGTTGATGCCCTTGACCGCCAGGATCGACGGACGAGCATCACGCAGCTGAGCCGCCAGTTGGGCATGCCGGTGTCGACCATTCACGCCGCGCTGGAAAGGCCGCGGAGCATTGGGGCTGTCCGCGGCACCGCCACGGGTATCCGAGTGCTGGACCCAAAGCGTTTGCAGCGCCTTTGGGCAGCGCGTCGGGATCTGGGGCGCGACGTGACCTACCGCACTCGGGTACCGCTGGCCGTGGACGAGATCGAAATGCAGCTTCCGCAAGAGTCGATCCCGACCGCTTTCACCGCGTTTGTCGCGATCGTCGGGCGCAATGTCGTGGCCGACTACGAGCAGGTCGTTGTCTACGCCGATGCCCAGCAGATAAGGAAGAGGTTTGGGCAGCGACGCGGAGAACCGAACCTGATCTGCCTCGAGCCTGATGTGTTGCTCCGGAACTACGGCCGGGTTGCCCCGCTACCGCAGGTCTACGCAGACCTCTTTAACTTGCCTTCCTGGCAGGCTCAGCGTTTCCTTGAAGCGCTCGACAGGGAGTGGCTGGACCGTGCCGCCTAGGCCCAAGCGCAATCGCAAGGTCGCGGATCTGGACCATGTCGAACAGGTGCTTCGGCGTTTCGTTCGGGAGTTTCCGGACGCCGTCATTCTGGGGGGCTGGTCGACATTCCTTCGGGCTGCGGTCGCCAAGAGCCACGACATCGACGTCATCGTCGACCACGCGACACTGGACAAGCTCAAAGCGGAACACGAGCTTTCGGCTAGCCAGCACGTCGGCGGCCGAAAGTTCGAACTGAAGGTCGAGGGCGTAGGCGTGGATGTCTACCCCGTGTATCAGTCCAGGCTGGGGCAGAAGCTCAAGCTACCGGTCGAAGCACTCATTGAGCGCACGGATCGGATCGGCGGCGTGCGAGTACTCACCGCCGAGGCTCAGTTTGTAGCCAAGATGGCGGCGCTGCTGGATCGCCCGGACAGTCTTGCCGGAGAAAAGGACCGGCGCGAGATGATCGCGTTGCTCAAGGCCGACCCGAGTCCGGAGCTACAGACCAGCATCGATCTGCTTCAGCGTGCCGGCTGGCCGCGCGACAACCAGCATCCCTTGTGGCAGCAGACTTTTGATTTCTTGCTAGAGACAGACGGGCTTAGCGCGCGCGACAAGACGCTGCTGAAGGTGAGGAGGGCCGAAGCCATGATAGCCACGCGCAGCCGAGACCGCGAAGGGCCGGAGATGGAGCGATGAGTCGTGGAATCGCAGGGCATTTTTGACAGCCTATGGGCTGGACTTCCGTGGACTCTGGCGGACTAATCGCCTGTAATCACTATCAGGTTTGAACTCGAAAACGACTCCCGGGGACGTCGGTGGGCGGGTTACCGACGGCATGGCATTCAGAAGGTCAGGGGTTCGAATCCCCTCGGGTCCACCATCTGATGTCTCACGACATAGAGGACTCTTTCCGCCTATGTCTCAGGACATCGTAGACCGGGCTTGCTGGCCAACCTGCTGGTAACCGCGCTCGGCGTCAAGAGTCAGCTCGCGCAGGATGGAACCGTCCTCGGCGACGACTCTGACCGAGGCTCCCGCGACCAAGAGGGTGACCGGTTCGCGCTTGTGCTTGTAGCTGATGTAGAGATGGCGGAGACGGCCCAGGTGGCGGATGGTGACCTTACCGCCAGCGTAACGTAGTCCTTCGCTGCAGGCGCGGCTTCTTACGCAGGACAGTACCGGCTGCGAGTGGCTAATTGCTGCCAAGCAGCCCTCCCGTCGTCGCCGTTGCGCCCTCCCGTGTAACGGCTGTGTCACGCATTCGCAGAACCAGGGGATACAGGAAGACACGCGAGGACGCGACGTGCTTCTACGCAGCAACAAACCGAGGCGGCGAAACCGCCCACCAAGGGTTCTACGCCTTCGGACGTAGTGAGGTTGCGCTTCCGGGCGGACGCCGATTCCTCCAGGGTGCCTTAAGTTCGTCAGGTGGAAGCTGAGCGTCCGCACGCGACCGGCCGGCATGTGCGACAGCTGCTGGTCGACAGTGGCGTCGCGCTGGTCGTCACGGCGGCTCTGGTCCTGGCTAGTCAACAGGAGGTCCGCCACTGGCCCGGTGCGCTGCCCCTGGATCTGACGGCTATCGGACTGGTGGCTGGGTCTGGCCTCGTCCTGGTGGCTCGCCGCCAGGCGGCGCTCCTCGTCTACGCCTTCACGCTCGCCTTCACCTGGCTCTATCTGCTAAGCGGTCATCCACCCGGCCCGATCTACCTCGCACCGTTCATCGCCCTGCTAACTCTGGTCTCGACCACGCGGCCGGCCGTCTGGGCCCCGGCTGCCACACTTGGAGCGCTTCTCCTGGCGTTTGCCCACGCCGGCACCGGCGGGACACCCGTCACGGCGGGGATCTGGGCGGCGGTCTGGCTCCTGCTGACGGGCATCTTTGCGGTCTGGCTTTTGGTTCGCCGCCGCTTCGCCATGGATGCCCGGGCGCGGGCTGAGCTGGCCAAGAGATCGCAAGAGGAGGAGGCGCGACGCCGCACCGCTGAAGAGCGCCTCAGCATCGCGCGCGAGATGCACGACGTGGTCGGCCACAGCCTTGCCGTGATCAGTCTCCAGGCCGGCGTGGCCGAGCGCTTGCTCGAGAGCCGTCCCGACGAGGTCCGCAAGTCGGTCGCCGCGATCCGCAAGGTCAGCCGCGAGGCGCTGACCGAGCTTCGGACCGAGCTGGCGCTTCTTCGAGGCGAAGGCTTGCCCGCGGAAAGGGCGCCGGCGCCAGATCTGAACGCCCTGCCGAGCCTTATCGAATCGATGCGCGAGGCGGGCCTCCAGGTCGAGCTCGAGATCGCGTCAGATCATGAGACTGTGCCTGAAATCGTGGCTTCGGCCGTCTACCGCATCGCGCAAGAGTCGCTGACGAATGTGGTTCGCCATGCCGGCGCCGGCACGCACACAACGGTGCGCGTAGGGTTCGACGACGACCAGGTGCTGGTTGAGGTGGTCGATGACGGCCGTGGGGCCCCCGGAGCTCCGACCGGAAGCGGTATCGCCGGCATGAGGGAGCGGGTAGACGTTCTTGGCGGCAAGTTCGAAGCCGCGAGCCGGCTCGAGGGAGGCTTTCGGGTCTGGGCCTCGATTCCAAACCCGCCGCGATGATGGTTCGGGTCGTGCTGGCCGACGATCAGGCTTTGATCCGAGTAGGGCTGAGGGCGCTGGTAGAGGCAGAGACCGACATCGAGGTGGTCGGTGAAGCGGCCGACGGTCGGCAGGCGCTCGAGGTCGTGCGCGCGCTGCGGCCCGACGTAGTCGTAATGGACATTCGGATGCCGGTGATGGATGGGCTCGAGGCGACTCGTCAGATCGCGGCCGACGAAGCCCTCAGTGCGGTCCGCGTCCTGGTCCTGACGACGTTCGAGATCGATGAGTACGTTTTCGAAGCGCTGCGTGCGGGAGCCGGCGGATTCATCCTCAAAGACGCCGATCCCGCCGAGCTGCTGAGGGCCATCAGGGTGGTGGCGGCCGGCGACTCGCTCTTGTCGCCGCGTGTGACGCGAAAGGTCGTCGAAGCTTTCGCCGGACGGCCGGTCCCGAGCAGCCCTCGGACCTCCTTGCTATCGGAGCTGACTGATCGTGAGCGAGAGGTGGTGGCCTTGGTGGGGAGCGGGCTCTCCAACGACGAGATCGCCGAGAAGCTGTTCATCAGCCCAGCCACTGCCCGCACCCATGTCTCGCGTGCGATGTCGAAGCTCAACGCCCGGGATCGGGCCCAGGTGGTCGTGTTCGCGTACGAGACCGGCTTGGTTGCGCCCGGTCGATTCGATACGTAGGCGGGCGCGCACGTCTACGTCCGTGGGCGCAGGCAAAGTGTCGCTCCTGATCAGACGACTTATTCGCGTGGCGGGGCAGACGATGGGCATGTTCGATTCCATCGGTTTCAAAGGAGGAAGCAAGAGATGCCTTTTTGGCACGACGGCGCAACCGGCTTCGCGTATTGGTGGATCTTTCCGTTGTTCTTCGGAAGCCTGTGGCTGCTCGTTATCGGTGCGGCGATCTGGTTCGGGGTGCGCTGGTCCCGACTCGCGGCGAGACGAAGCGGCACTGACCCGATGGCTACGTTGCAGGACCGCTTCGCCCGCGGCGAGATCGACGCTGAGGAGTATCGGCAGCGGGCGAAGGTGCTGGGCGCCAGGTGATGCACGCTGTCGGGGCCGCGTTCGACGAGCTTCGGACGGACGGCGGGCCGCTGCTCGCCGGCGCCGTCTGGACGCCGGCGCCCAGCCTGAGCACTCTTTTGGTTCTGGTTTCAATCCTTTTGGTGGCCCTCTGGCGGCGGGTGATGGCGAACGGTCCACGATCATCCGTTTCCGCCGAGCAACGGGTTCGAACCGGTGAGTAGTGGCAAGACGGTCGGTTGGCTGATGATCCTCGCGGCATTTACTTTTCTGTGCGCGTCAGCCATTCACTTCGGAGGCACGATGTCGATCTTCGGCGCCACCGTACACGATCCTTTTCAGGGCGCCGCCATTCCCGAGATGATCATCGCGATCGTCGTGGGGCTTGGAGCGATGGTCGCGCTGATGCGACGTCGCGCAAGTTGGGCGGTGGCGCTGGCCGCAGTGTCGTTCGCGCTGCTCGGAGTGATCTACGGTTTAACCGTGACCTTGCGTGAAGGGCGGGTCGGCGACATCTCCTACCACTTCAGCGTGCTCGCGCTCTTGCTGATCACTCTCGTTCTCCTGCTCGTGCCCAAGACGCGAGAGGACCTGCGGCCGAAGGCATAGTGGAATTCGAGGCCTTGAGCGCTGGCGGTCGTGCGATTGAGAACCCGATCAGCGGCGAGCGAATCGTGATTCGGAAGACGGGCGCGGAGACAGGCGGCAGATTGCTCGCCTTCGATCTGTTCCTGCCGCCGGGAGGGCATGTGCCGGCATCCCACGTCCATCCGGAACAAGAGGAGCGGTTTACCGTGGTGTCTGGCAAGATGCGTTTCCGCCTGGGTGGCCGCAACGTTCTGGCCGGTCCCGGGGAAACAGTCGTGATTACAGCCGGCCGGCCGCATTGGTTCGGCAACGCCGGGTCCGATGTCTCGCACGCACAGGTCGAGGTGCGGCCGGCGCTGCGCATGGAGGAGATGTTCGAAGCGACCGAGGCGATCAGTCTGGCCGGCCATTTCCGTGGCACCCGCCTCCCAAGGCTCTCGGATCTCGCGTTCGTCCTTCTCGAGTTTCGGCGCGAGCTTGCGGTGCCGCACCTTCCACAGGCGCTGGTCACGGCCCTTCTGTCGCCGCCGGCCTGGCTCTCTCGCCGTCGCCGGCGCCGAATGCGGCGCGGTGCCGGCCGTTAGGTCGCGATTGCTTGGTCTGGTTGCTAATCGTCCCCGGCGTATTCCTCGCCGTCTGGCTGGCGGCAATCATCGCGATCACCGACTTCACAGTTCCGCCTGGCGATGTCAGAGGCTTCAAGAATGTGCTCGCCGTGTTTCCGCATGCCGATGACGAGACTGTCAACTGCGGAGGTACGATCCATCGCTTCTCCGCGGCGGGCGTGACCTCAACCCTACTGCTTTTGACCGGAGGGGAGCGGGGAAATCCCGCCGGTGTGGTGGATTTAGGTCTGAAGGCATTACGGATCCGCGAAGCCGAGCGCGTGGCCGGAATCCTTGGGGTTCCCCGGCTGATTCAGCAGGACTTTGGGGACGGACTGCTGAGCGAGCGTCGTCAAGAGGTCACTGCATACCTAAGGCAGACGATCAGGCAGCTCGCGCCCGACCTGTTGTTGACCTATGACGCAGCGGGGCTGGACGGCCACCCCGACCACGTAGCTTGTGCGGAGATGCTGACCGAGCTCAAGCAAACAGAGTTTCCAAACACGTCCTTGTGGTGTGTGGCCATGCCTCCACGGCTGGTTCGTCTTCTGAAGTTAGCGAGGCAGCTGCGCACGCCGCCGGCCGTTGACGAGCGCAGAGCATCCCCGACGTGGAGGATCTTCATCGGGATCGGAGTCATCCCGAAGATCGGCGCCTGGTATGCGTATCGAAGCCAGCGGGGCTTAATCGCCAAAGGCTTGGGCAGGTTTATTCCCGCCTGGTTCGCCGTCAGCGCGATGCAGTTCGAATACTTCGCCGAGGTCCGTTGACAGATGCCAAAGCTCCACCTGTCACGAATCGGTGCGGCGATCGCCACCGCCGCCGGACTGGTTGCCATGCCACTGCTGCTGGAGGCGCGACTGGCCCGGCCGGAGAGGCAAGTCGACGACTTCTGGAAACGGTTGCCGATCAGGCCCCGGGGCCACACCCTGCTTGGTTTCAGCTTTCGACCGCGCCAGATCGAGGCGTTCGGCCTGGACGCGAGGGCGACCCTGGAAGCGCTTCTCATCCACGACTTCGACGTAGTTCGTCTCCCCGCTTATTGGAACCAGATCGAACCTTCCGTGGGCAAGTTCGACACCAAAGAGCTGGACTGGCAGCTCGAAGCTATCGAGCGCGCTAGGAAGCGGGTGATCATATCCGTCGGCGCGATCAAGAATTTCGGCTACCCCGAGTTTTTCGTACCCCGCCATCAGCTCGAGCGCTCGCTCACGGAGGGTTCCCTAGTCCGGTCCTCAACGCACGCGGCACTGCTAGTGGCGGCGATGCGCTTCATTCAGAGGGTCGTCGAGCGTTATCGGGACCGGCCCTCCATCGTGGCCTGGCAGTTGGAGCACGAAGCGGTCGACCCGCTGGGAGTCGAGCACTCCTGGCGCCTGGCGGTTGATTTCGTCCAGCACGAGCTCGCTGCACTCCGGGAGGCCGACCCATCCCGGCCGGTGATGATGAACGGCTTCTTGCCCACCTCGTCGGTGGTGAGGCTCTCGCAATGGTGGCGCACGCGCGATCAGGGTGATTCGCTTGCCGTCGCAACACAACTTGCCGACATCGTCGGCATCGACTTCTACCCGCGTCATGCTTTGCTGGCGCTCGGCGCCAGAACGCTCTACCTGGATGGAGGCCGGCTTCCCTGGCAGCGGGCAGTGACAAGAGCCCTTGTCGACGACGTCCGTAGGCGGGGCAAGCGGTTGATGGTGGCCGAAGGGCAGGCCGAGCCCTGGGAGGCGGTAACCCTGCCCCCCAATCCAGAACGAGGCGCGATGTTCAGCTGCCGACCTGGTGATGCAATCCGGAACTACAACACCGCCATGGCGTGGTCAGGTCACGACGCGCCGCTCTATGCATACCTGTTTTGGGGAGCGGACTACTGGATTCTGCGAGACCGGTCGGGCGACCCGAGCTACCTGCAAGCGGTGGCCCGGGTGCTCGCAGCCGCCTGACCCCGAATGCGCCCGCTATACGTCTCGGATCCGGTCGCGACACTGGTGTTCTGGTCCCTCTTCGCGCTCTGGGCACTCGCAGAGATGGTCACCTACCTCCGCTTGCGAGGTCTGTCGCTGACCCAGATGAGAGATCGAGGATCGCGAATCGTGCTCGTCGCGGGCTACTGGCTGGCGATCCTGGTCGCGTTCGCATTCGCCTTCGCGGCGCCATCCGCCACGATCACCTGGGACCGCGCCGAGGCATTTTACATCGGGGCCGCGATGCTACTGGGCGGGCTTCTGCTGCGCCAATACGCCATCCTGACGCTGGGTCGGCTGCACACCATGGATGTGATGACGGGCGCGGGCCAACGGGTGGTTGAAGCCGGTCCCTATCGCTGGGTAAGGCATCCCTCATACGCGGGTGCCATGCTGACCGCGGCCGGGATTCTTCTTTGCTCGACCAACTGGCTATCGCTGTCCTGCTTTGCTCTCGTGGTGGGCGCCTATGCCTACCGAATCTGGGTTGAGGAGGATGCGCTCACCGAGGATCTGGGCGCGCCGTACCGGGCGTACATGCGTCGCACGAAGCGCCTGATCCCGTATGTGATCTGATGCTGAAGCTCTCGCGCGAGGGTCCCAACCATTAAGGCAGGGTTTGGAGCCAACCGATCAGACAACATTTCCCGTCGATAAGGTCGCTCCCGCGAGAGGCGACGCGCGCCCGAACTCGCTCGAGCCGGAGGACGCACGGGCCAGGACCGTGAGGCACCCGGTTCAAGATCCAGGGTGTATCGGATCGGGCAAAAATGGAGCAGTCCGCCGACCACGCTCACATGCCACGGCCACGCCGCCCTTGACGGCGCTGACGATCCCCTGCCGCTCAACACGTGCTGCCAATCAAGTACGGTGATGCGCCGCGGGGTTCGAGGCGGCCCCACGATGCCAAGTGAACGGCCCTCGACGCGGCGTGATTCCAACACGTCGATTCTCGAGCAACCTGGGGCGATCACTGACGTCGTCGTTGCAGATCTTCTTCAGCCCAAACTTGGGGTATTGATCTTCATTGGCCCTTGTCCACGACGGTCACCAGCAGGTCCCACGTATTGCGCACGGCGACGACTAGCAACAGCAAGACTATCCATACGAGGTTGGTGAAGGCGGTCGACGTAGAGCCCACGTAAAAGAGAACGCCAAGTACGCCAAGGGCAAGGCATCCGAGCATGCTCAGCCCGAATCTCGAAATCAGTAGGCCCAATCCTAGGGTCCGCGCCCGCCGGGCGCGAATACCTCGGACCGACGGCGGCGTAATCAGAGCGAGCGATGCCACCGCAATCACTATCAAATCGCTGCCTGTTTGCTGGGGCACCCCCACAGGCGTCAAGAGGACTAGCGATACAAGCAGGACGACGAAGTAAACCGACAGTGTGATGCGCGCGAGACTCCTAGCCTCCGGGTGGGTCACGACTATCCGAAGGTGGAGGGAGAGGGCGACGAACAGGAGGCCAGCAAACGTTGCAGAGGCCGCCGCGCATGCGAGGTAAAAGTCGTGCCAGGTAAGAGGTAAAAGTCGTGCCAGGTAAGCAGAGTGGCCTGATAGCTCAATTGCCGCTGGTCCTAAGCCCGCCCGCCAAGTGCGGAGATCACCGAGCCTATCGCCGCAAAGTGCGACCGCCAGGACCGGCTGTCCGTCGATTCCTGGCTGCCGGCGATTTCGCCCGCGACATCTTGCCGGCCAAGCCCGCGGCCAGGGCGGTGAGGCCCAGCTCGAACTGTTCGTTGCTCGCGACCTGCCCGAGCTCGTCAAGAACACCGCCGGCGAGGGGGAATTCAGCTGGTGGCAGGCTGGCGAACTCCCGGCGCCAACTTGTCGCGTAAGCCGCCTGCGGCTGCCGGTGCGTACGCGGGATCTCCCATGCCACAAAGCCCGTGGTGTACGTCAGGACCGCGTAGATGGAGTGGACCCCTGCTGTTGGGGACATTCCAGACTGGCCGAGGCGCCCCAGCAACCTCTCGACGCCACGGAAGATCCCCGGCCCGACCACAGCTTGGGTCAAGAAGATCATCGGCAGGCTTGGGTGCTCGATGAGAAGCTGGCGGAGACCACGGCCCCACGAAAGCAGGATGCCTTCAACGTCGCTGGGTATCGGCTGGGGTAGCCGCAGGTCTCGAAGGCCCCATTGCCCGATCGCAGCGAGTAGGTCTTCCTTGCTGTCGATGTAGCCATAGATCGTCATCACACCGCATTCGAGGCGGCTCGCCAGATTCGGCATCGTGAACGCATCAAGACCTTCTTGGTCGGCCAACGCTAGCGCAGTCTTGACCACCTGCTCACGAGTTAATGAGCCGCGCGGCCGACGAAGTCGATGGGGCTTGACAGTGCGCGCCACAAGAGTAAGGTACTACCTACCGTAGTATATACGCAACAGTCGACGGGTGGGCGAGAGATGGAAAGATCGCTATCTGGGCATGGGACGACTGACCACGCGGGTGTGACACTCGGTACGGGTCACAAGGCGATCTTCGCCATTGCATGCGTTGTCGCGGGATTCCTCCCGCTGTCGGCAGGCTACGTTGCTGGCAACGCCGCTCGGTTCATCTATGGGTTGCTG
>Ga0209166_10003196_pt1 | contig 11954 bp, 12 predicted proteins | sample Coa_R1_3_FD_187151 | JGI IMG/M metagenome (GOLD analysis project Ga0209166, IMG submission 187151) | Surface soil microbial communities from Centralia Pennsylvania, which are recovering from an underground coalmine fire - Coalmine... | ecosystem: Environmental > Terrestrial > Soil >... | reverse complement strand
TTAGCCAAGAAGACTGGAGGACCAATTCACGATTGTAGATATTCAATAGGCCAAGTCCGAAGATCATAGTTGTCTTATCCGTTGACATGTGCAAACTCCGCCTTTCTGCGCAACGGCTCCAAACGCGTTTTCTCCAGATCATCGCGATAAAACAGGTTGTAAGTATCAAACGGAATCAGCCGGCCATCGGGATGCACGATGTGTACGCAGGTCTTCTTCACCGAACGCACATCGAAAGAATGGGCGTCAATGAACTGCATGATGATGACGCGGAAGACGCTCTCGTATCCCAGGCCTTCCGGCACCAGCACCTGGGGCAGGCAGCACAGCAACTCGCGCAAGCTGCCCGCGCCCGAGCGTGGCGAGTGATTGGTGGCAAAGAGCTTGAACAGGTTTTGCCGGATGGCTTCTTCCTGCTCATAGAGAATCGTATTGCGCCCCGCGTTGATGAGCACCTCAGGCGGGATCATGCTGGTCAGCGGCGTGATCTTGCCGTTCAGCTTAAGGGCATAGGCCATGGCCAGGGAATCAGGATGGCAGGGGACGGGGATGATGTCCTCGGGCTTGAAGACTTTGGTCTGCTCCAGGATCTTGCGCCGGACTTCGGTCAGCGTGAGACGGTCCGTCGCCGGATCGAAATCTTCCAGGCGCCCGGCGTCCTGAATGGGCTGGAAGGTCACGCCACGCACACAGGGCTGCTGTAACGCGTAATCAACAACTCTGCCGATCTCGTGGTCGTTGAGCCCTTTCTTCAAGGTCACCACCAGATTCGTCGAGATGTTGTAGCGGTTCAGCTTCTCGATGGCCTGTTCGCGTACCCGGCGCAGGTCGGCGCCGCGCAAGGCCATCAGCGGCTCGCGCTCGAAGGAATCAAACTGAAGATAGACTTCAAAGTCTTCTTTGTATTCTGCCAGCCTGCGGACAAAATCTTCTTCCTGCGCGATGCGGAGCCCGTTGGTGTTCACCATCAGATGGCGGATCGGCCGCGCTTTGGCCAGCTCAATCACTTCAAAGAAATCCGGATGCATCGTCGGCTCGCCGCCGGAGAGCTGCACGACGTCGGGCCGGCCCTCGTTGCGCACCACCGCGTCGAGCATCTTTTCGATCAGAGCCAGATCGCGGAATTGCTGGCGCTCCGGGCCGCTGGAGGCGTAACACACTGGGCAGCGCAGATTGCAGTAGTCACAAATTTCGACCAGCGTCAGGCAGGAGTGCTGCTCGTGATCGCTGCACAGGCCGCAATCGTAAGGGCATCCCCAGCGCACCGGCGTGTTGTAGACCAGCGGCATCTCGGGCGGCTTGATGAAGACCTCGCGCGAGCGGCGGTAGTAATCCACATCGTCGGCGATGAGTACGCGCTCGTGGCCGTGCTGCGGGCAGCGCTTCAGCAGATAGACCTTGCCATCCTGAAAAACCGTCTTGGCTTCAATCTTCTGAAAACAAGTAGAGCAAATGGAAACGACTACGTCGTAGAAAAGATAAGGACGAACTTTGTCAGTCATGCCGTTACAGCTCCCAATTGCAGGTAGCGGGTTTGTGGAGTCCATGGCCTGCCGCCTGTCCAACCTGCAAAAGTCAGTTGCGCAATAATTAATTTTTGCGACATGATCCAGCTCCAATGATCCTAGAAGCCCACGGATAGCCTCACTATCAGAGGCATGACCCATTGTGTCAGCAGCAAATAAATAGCCGAGACCATGCCCCATAGAACTAACTGGGTTCCATCATTGCTTGTCTGTCCGCCCGCATGCCATGCTCGCCAGGCAAACACAAGGACCACGGCGCTCATGACCGGTCCCAGCAGGTGGAAAACCAGGCTTGCCGGAATCTGAAAACTCGCCCTCATCATGCCATATATGTAGAAAGAAGAAGTTGCGGTAAAGCATAGCGAGAGAATAGAAAACATAAGGGCCGCAGACAGCCAACGGCGCTCTCGGTTGCGTATGCCCAGCAGTACAATCAAAAATGGAATCTGATGAAGCCCGAATGCCAAGGCGAAGCCCAAGTGCCATACGCGAGCAAGATAGCCGCCGATGTGTGAGATGTTTACCAACCCAACGAATTGCACGGGAATCGCGGCCAAAATTGCCCATCGAAGATCAACAATCCGCTCTCGGAGCTCTTGGGCTGGCACCGCCTGGGTGGGAACCGCGGGCTTTGTCCCAGACCCGCGAATAGCACGGATCAGCACGAACAGAAATCCCAGGAATGTAAGGACAACTCCAGCGCCAAAGCCGATGGCAAAGACCTCAGGCAGATTGCCGGCGGCCTTGATGTTCCACAGAAAGGAGGCGCGGGAGGAGCCCGCCAACACAATACCTGCACCCAGAATCAGCAGTGCCTGCTTCCAGGAGGGAAAACGCTGTTTTGGCGGCTGACCATTCATGAGGTTTCCCTTTCCTCTAAAAATGCCGCAACGAATAGAGCAACGGAGTTAGCCATTGCATAAGAAAAAGATAGACGGCTGCAGCCATGCCCCAGATCGTAAGCTGGGCAGCGTCATCGTTGCTGGGCCCTGAGGCGTACCAGGCGCGCCAGGCGAACACTGCCACGGCTGCGTCCAGCGCCAATCCCACTGCGGTATAGATGGGGTATGAGCCCAGCCGATAAGACCCTGGGTATCGAAACCGCAAAAACATGGTGGCAAAAGTAAAGGCCGAAAAACATGAAGAGAGAATGGGAAACATGAACGCCAGAGCGAGCGCCCAGCGCTCAGCCCGCTGGCGTATGCCAAGCAACGCAATGCCATAAGGGATCTGGTAAAGCGCAAAATGCGCGGCCAAGATAAGCTTCAAGGGAGCGTAGCTGGAGGTATTACGCGACAGATTCAGCACCAGTAACGCGGCATGGGCGAGGACCACGATGAGAATCACCAGCCGGAGATAAGCCAGCCGTTCTTCGATTTCTTTTGCCGATGCTCTTGGCGCAACGGGTGAAACAGCAAACGGAGTACCGGCAATCGCGCCCGGGACGCGCAGGGATTTAGGTGTGCGAAGCAGCCGCACCGCCAGCCAGGTTCCGCCTATGGGAACGAGTATGGTCACGGCGAAGAGCCCGAAGACCCAGGGCGCGTCCGTACCATAGGAGCTGGATGAACTATTCAGTAACAATCCAAAACAAATGGATAGAAACGACAGCACAAGGGTCAAAAGAAGAGTCAGGATGCAAACAATAACGCCGGCGGCAATCCGCCACCCGCTTCTCTGCGGCGGGCTGGAGATTACCGGGGATAACTGGGTATCTTGGTTAGGTAAGTTAGTATCTTCCATCTGAGTTAGAACGCCCTTCCCGCCGCTTCTTGCGTTGCTTCTGCAACTTCTGTAGACATAGGCTTTTGCGGCGTGATCCAGCGGCGTATGTCCTTTGCGTAATAGAGCAAGACCAGCAAGCATATCCATTGAATCGAACAGAGTCCCAGAGCGACATGCACGTAAGGCTTCAGTGCGTCGCAAGCCAGGCGAAATGCCATGTAGCCGGCCATCAATAATTTGAAGGCGTCGCCGGGCTGCCAACGCACAGCAACATATCCGCTGCCAGGCGCGGTTTTTTTCGCCGAGCGCGCGATGCTGCGCAACGCGAATTGCAGCGCAGGCAGTAAGGCAAACAGAAAAACAATCTCATAAATCTGGGTAGGATGGCGCCGGACTCCGTCGCCGAAGTCAACGCCCCACGGCAGGCGCGTGGCTACCCCGTAAGTGTTGTCGCTGAGGCCGGTGAGGAAGCATCCGATGCGTCCCATGGCGATTGCCATGGCCACGGGAATGGCAAAAAGATCGCCGGTGGATTGCCTTTCTCCGAGATATTTTTTGACGCACTCCACGGCTATCAGTCCGCCCACCAGGCCGCCGACAATGCTCTTCCCGCCCATCAGGTAAAAGGGATCGCTCAAGTGCCGCAGCGTGGCCGCCGGGTCTTCCAACAGGTACATAAGCTTGGAGCCAAGCGCGCCCCCGGCCACCGCGGCGGTGACCACGGACCAGCGCACAGGATCAGCCACGGAATCGCCCGAGCGGCGCCGCATCCAGAGATACAGCAAGATGCCCGCCACGTAAGCGAGACTCTCGAAAAGCAAATGCGGATGAACCCGCACTCCAGCCACGTAAATGTAAACCGGAAAATGCATTGCGCCGCGCTCTGATTGAGAGTTGTGGGATTATAACTTAGCAATTAGCACTTGGCACTTAGCATTTGGCCCGTTGAGTACCCTGATAGAAACCGTCAGGGCTAAATGCTAACGGCTAAGTGCTAACAGCTGTTTTTATGAGAATCATTGCAGGCAAATTCCGCAGCCGGCAGGTGCGCTCGTTGCCCGGGCCCGATCTTCGTCCTACCTCTGACCGTTTGCGGGAAACCCTGTTTAACGTGATTGCCGCGGCGCGCCCGATTGAAGACACAGTCTGGCTCGACCTTTTTGCCGGAACTGGCGCAGTGGGAATTGAGGCCCTCAGCCGGGGCGCGCGGATGGTCTATTTTGCCGAAGCTGCGCGCAAATCGGCAGAGTTGATCGGGCAGAACCTGCGATCTCTCAAGATCGAGAGCGGATTTCAAATTCTTCAGAAGGATGCCGTTGCCGCTATCTCCAAAATCGCGGAATCATTCGATATTTGTTTTTTGGACCCGCCTTACAAAATGGAGGAGCAATACGAGAAAGCGCTCAGCGCCCTGGCCGCGTCGAGCATATTGCATGAAAACTCCATGGTGATTGCTGAGCACAGCAAACACTTCGATCCAGCGGAACGGTTCGGCCGGCTGGAGCGCTTCAGAAAGTTAGTGCAAGGGGATGCGGTCCTGAGTTTTTACCGAATCAGTAACTCTGCTAAAGTTGAACGCTGATCCACACTGAATGCGAGATTCGTTCTAACTCGAAGCACAAGGAAGGAAATGGGGGCCAGTCGCGAGCTCAACAGGGCTCAAGGCCAACCCATTTCCGTGGGTATTCTCTGTACGAGCAGGAAGCTTACTTGGTGTGGCATCCCTGGCAGGTTGGATGCCAATTGGCGGGCAGTTCGTTCTTGAGCCACATTTCACTGTTGCTCGCGTATGGGCTCCCCGCACATTCCTTGACGATTCGCTGATAGTATTCACGCGACTTATTTTCATCGCCAAGGCGGTGCCATCCATCTGCCAGGCCTGACAACAGCTCTCCACGAGCATGAAGCGGTAAGGTTGCGAAATAGGGAGCCTGTAGTTTGAGCACCTTCTCAAAATCTTGTACTCCCTTTTGCAGCAGTCTTTTCGACAGTTCGGGCGGAAGCGGAGCTGCTGCGGAAACTGACAGCAGCGTTGCGCCTTGAGGCAGGAGGACAGATGGATTATCGGGAGCCAGGGCCACAGCGCGGTCCATCTCGTCAAGTCCGTTCTGAAATAATATTCCGGACTGCTCGAAATCCTTTTTTTGCGCAATCTGCCCGCTGCGGAAAAGAAGGCCTGAGCCGTGCCACACCATAGCTTCGGCATGCTCGGGATTTTTTGCCAGTGTCGTTTCACAAAGCTGCATGGCGCGTTCGAAGCGGGCCTGGTCTCCTGCCATGCCTGCAAAGAAATCGGCGCGCACTAAATCATCGAATCGTGGACTGTCTGTGGTTGGCGTCGAGGGCTTAACGGCTTTTGATTCTCCCTGGCTTGCAACAAGCAGGGAAAGCAGTGGTAAAACTCCGAGTAACAGTATTGGTAACAGGTAGCGGGATTTCATGGGCTGAGTATCCTTTCTTTTGGAATGATGAATCCTTACGGCCACGATTCTCCGCGCTCCTTCCATCGGTGATAAGTGCAAAAGGTCATATTTCCTGAATGACAATTGTCATCGGGGTATTCCCATGTCGCGTCCTGCGAAACTCGCTGCGTGTATCCAATAACTGATTTCGCCGCAGATGAACGCAGATTGAGGAATACCATGGAGGCACGGAATGACATTTGTCATGTGCGATTGATGACATGCGGCACTGGCCTGGGGTCTTGCGCAGGCCGATACTGGCATACGAATTCGGGGTAGCCCCGCATTCCAGGAAGATGCCACATGAAAACTCAGAGCAAGTATGTAATTTCTGCAATCACTCAATGACCCGATGATTCAATGACTCAATAGTTTGATACGCTAAGCGTAACCATGCGACTGTTGCCAAAGAATATTAAGGCTGAGCTCGGCTGGGCGCCGTTTCTCTGGCTGGTCTGGCTGTCTTATTTTGTGTTTGATCCAGCGGTGCATCAGAGCTCCTCTATGGGCCGGTGGCTTGCAACATTGGCAGGAACCTGCATTTTTTTGCCGCTCTATTTCCTGGGTTTTTGGCTTGAAGGCAAACAGAAGCTTTGGAGCATTGCCGGTCTCGCGCTGCTGGGAACAGCGTTCATGCGCTGGAATGGCGGTGCTTGTGGATTTTTCATATATGCAGCCGCGTTCGCAGGATTTTGCGGAGACACCAAGCTGGCGATTCGCATCCTGCTCGCGTTGGAAGCCGCTTTTGGCGTCGCGGCCTGGGCTTTTCATCTGAGACCGGGGTTCTGGATTTGGATTGTCTTTCTCATAGCCGCAGTTGGAGCCATGGATATTCAGTACGCGAAACGTATACGGGCGAATGCCCGCTTGCGTATGGCGCACGAAGAAATCGAGCATCTTGCCAAGACCGCGGAACGCGAGCGCATTGCCCGCGACCTGCACGATGTGCTGGGACACACGCTCTCGGTGATCATCCTCAAGTCGGAGCTGGCTTCGAAGCTGGCCGACAAAAACATGCCTCGCGCCATCCAGGAAATCCGCGATGTTGAGCGCATTTCGCGCGAGGCCCTGGCCGAGGTGCGCAGCGCGTTGAAAGGCTACCGCGCTGCCGGCTTGAACGCGGAGATCGCCCAGGCGCGCGCCACGCTGGAAACAGCGGGAATCAAAGTGCAGGTCTCCAGCAGCAGCCAGTTGGAACTCAATGCCGCCCAGGAAGGAGTATTGGCCCTGGTGATGCGAGAGGCGGTGACGAATATCCTGCGCCACTCCCGTGCAACCGAGTGCAGTCTGTGGCTGGCGCAGGCCAATGGTTGCTGCACCCTGGAAATTGCCGACAATGGCTGCGGAAGCACGGAAGTGGAAGGCGAAGGGCTCAAAGGCATGCGCCAGCGAGTGGAGATGCTGGGCGGCAACCTGCAGCGCAAGACCTCACCCGGCACTACTCTGATTGTCACCGTTCCCCGCACCGCGATTCAGCCGAATGGAACGAAATGATTCATCCGAACGGAACGCAATGAAGATACGAGTCATCATCGCAGAAGACCAATCCATGGTGTTAGGAGCGCTGGCGGCATTGCTCGAAAGCGAGGGCGATATTGAAGTCGTGGGTCAGGCGCGCAATGGCCTGGAGGCGATGAGGATGGTCCGTGCGCACAAACCAGATTTGCTTCTCACCGATATAGAAATGCCGGAGATGAGCGGGCTCGAGGTAGCGGCGGAGCTGAAGCGCCAGGAATCGCCGGCACGAGTCATTATCCTGACCACGTTCGCACGTACTGGTTATCTGCGCCGCGCACTGGATTCGGGCGCATGCGGGTATCTGCTGAAAGATTCGCCCGCCTCCGAACTGGCCAACGCGGTGCGGCGCGTGCATGCCGGCATGAGAGTCATCGCGCCGGAACTGGCGGCCGAAGCCTGGGGTGAAAGCGATCCGCTGACAGACCGCGAGCGCCAGATTCTGCGCCTGGCAGGAGAAGGCGTCTCCAGTACGGAAATTGCCGCCAAATTCCGCTTGTCGGAGGGAACGGTACGCAACTATCTTTCTGAGGCCATCAGCAAGCTGGGCGCCAGCAACCGGGTGGAAGCGGCGCGCATTGCGCGGCAAAAAGGATGGTTGTAATTACAGTTTCGAGTTTCAAGTTTCAGGTTTCAAGTTATTCACTGCGAACCCTGGATGTAAGCAGTCAGCCGTCTGCAACTTGAAACTAGAAACTTGAAACTAAGTCTTCATTTCTTCCCGTTCGATTTGGCTTATTTTTTCTACGCGGCGCTGGTGACGTCCGCCCACAAATGGAGTTTCCAGCCATTTTTGGACAATCAGGAAGGCGTTCTGGTCGCTGATAAGGCGCGCGCCCAAGGTGAGGACATTTGCATCGTTATGCTCGCGGCTGAGTTGGGCTTCATATTCACTGCTCACGTTCGCCGCCCGCACCCCGGGAACCTTGTTAGCCGCGATGGCCATGCCGACTCCGCTGCCACATACCAGAATGCCCAGATCGGCGCTGTGATTGGCTACTTGCTCGCCAACCTTGCGGGCATAGTCCGGATAATCCACCGCCTCGCTGGAGAGCGTTCCCTGATCGCTCACCTCTAACCCCTGCTGCAGCAGCAGCTTCTTAATCTTTTCCTTAAGTTCAAAACCCGCATGATCGGCCCCGAGCGAAATCTTCATATTATCGATTGTATAGGACGAGCGATGAGCACTCAGCAGTCAGCACCCCGATGGAGGAATTTGATAATCGGGTAATTGCGTAATTTAATAATTGATTTGTGGGTACACTCAATTACCCACTTACCCAATTACAAAATTACCCAATTCTTTTTCAGGCTTGTCTAAAACTCAATTTCGTCGCATAATCACGCCGCATATGTGTTTTTTGGGAGGTCATGCATGGTAGTAGTAGGTACACCAAGTTCGGCGACGCCAAAGGCGACCAAGTTCATTATTTTTGACACATCCACGTTCGTGGCGCACATCACGCTCAATCATCCGCCGTACAACGTGTTGACCGTGCCTTTGATGGTGGAGGTGGCCGAGGCGGTCGAGAGCCTGAACGGACGCAATGATATCAAGTGCATTGTGCTCGACTCTTCGCAAAAAGCCTTTTGCGCCGGAATCTCGCTGGAAGATTCCAAGGCCGACCGCGTCTTCCAGACGCTGGACGCCTTCAATCGCATCTTTCAGGCGGTCCGCGATATTTCCAAGCCTCTCATCGTAGTCGTGAACGGAGCCGCCATCGGCGCCGGCTCTGAGTTGGTCGCCTTTGGCGATATGGTGATCGCTACTCCCAATGCCAAGTTCGCCCAACCTGAAGTCAAGATGGGCGTGTTTCCTCCCTTCGCCGCCATCATGCTGCCACAACTGATTGGCCCCAAAAAAACTTATGAGTTGATCCTTACCGGTGAAGCTCTCAGCGCCGAAGAGGCCCTTCGCCTGGGATTCGTGAACAAGGTCGTCCCCGAAACGGGGTTGAGGTCAGCGGTGGAACAGATTCTCACCCGCATCAACGAATTCAGCGGACCGGTGCTGGAGATGACCAAGTCCGTAATTGCCAGCTCGCTTGGCCTGCCTTGGAAAGAGGCCATGAAGAAATCGCAGGACATCTACCTCAATCAGCTCATGGACCTGGAAGACGTGCAAGAGGGCCTGCGCGCAGTCCTCGAAAAACGCAAGCCGGTGTGGAAGAACAAATAATCAACGGCAAGATCCAAGCTGCATCAAAGTCAGAGTAGAGTTGGTGTGAGCATCCCAGGAGGTTAAAGACGATGCGCTTCTGTATCGGCTTGCTCGTTGTAACCCTGCTTTTGGTCTGCACGTGCCCCGCCCAATTGGCGCCGTTCGCGCCCTGCAAATTCGGTAAGGCATCTACGATTGGACACGCTGACGGTATTACCGAACAGAGAGTTAGTTTCTTTGAGCCCTCTGGAGAAGCGGGAGCAAGCATCTTTGTCCCTGATAGTCAGGTGCCTGTTCCGGGTATTATTTTCTCTCATTCAGCCATTCGCGGAGTGAGTGGCAATGCCGACTTGTTGCGATTTGCCTTCGCGCTTGCTCGCGCCGGAGCGGCCTCTATTGTTCTTGACGGAACAATTGACTGGCAAACGCCCAATGACGAGTCGGAGCGCCCGCCCCATCTGATGGCGTGCGCCGGCCAATGGCTGCTACTGAATGCAAAGTTAGATCCAAAACGCCTCGCACACGCTGGACCAGACAGACAATGGGGTGGAGGTGATACTCCGTTTTGTCTGCAGGGAGAGTCTCCCTGCTGGCATCCCCGTCTCTGGATTAACTTCGGACAAACCTCACCCGCCGAGTTAGTTAACACAAATGCAATGCTAACCCCTGCGGGGAGGTTGCGTCATGCTCAATTCGTACAACAACATTTGAAGTTAAAGGAAATAAATCCGGAGTGGCTGGCGGCGGAGATCGCGGTTCCCGCGGGCAGTAATGACACCCTCGCAAAGCCCTAATGTGAAACTACCTGCGCGTTACGAATGTTCGGCTGGCGCGGTCGTGCCAGCATAGCCGGTCCTGATCGAGCAGTACCCATATAAATCCCAATCCCAGCGAGAAAGTTGAGAGAGCCATGCTCAAGGCGCGGGCGCGGCGCCGCGGACGCGAGACCGCATTCTGGTCAAATCCGGCAAGTTTAAGGTCAGCAAGCCACATTCCGGGCGTTCTGGCGACATTCACCAGGAACAAGTATTGGTAGAGCGACCAGAAGATTCCCGGCAATATCGCAGCCATCACCGCGAAGGCCTTCCCCTGGGGCAAAGCGCCCATCCACATGAGGATGACGCTGAAGAGCAGGAACCCGGTCATGGAAACACAACAGTCCACGATCTCCATCAGCATGCGCAATAGAAGCGGCGCCACCGGCAGAAGTGGATGAACCTCAGCCGCAGCTTGTGCGCGCTCCGGCATGGCAGAAAGTTCCACTGTGGCAATGGGCGGGGTCGGTTGCACCGACACTGCTGCCTGGGAAGCAAACTCGGCCTGGCTGATCTCTTCCGCTTCAAAGACATGGGGTTCAGCCGGAATTGGCTCGGCCAGCTCTTCTGTTAAGACTGCTGGACCTGGTTCAGGCGATTCGGCATTTGGCGGGTCAACGTTGATCTCGATGATCTCAAACGGATTTAGTTTGACGACGTTCTCCGTCGAACTTAGCCTGCCCTCTGGCTCAACCGGGCTTCTGCCTGGAAAGCTGATGACCTTGTCTTCGCCGTCCGCATAGTTACCCTGTTCGAGCGCAGACAGTGCTTCGGTCAAGTCAGAGAGTGTGCTGCCGTCAAGCTGTTCAGAAGAAACTGCGAATGTTCTCTCGGGAACCGGAAATTCGTTAATCATGATGAATGGATTGACCAGCTCCTCCACCCCAGACTCCGTACTTTCGATCGGAGCCTCCGGAGCCTCAACCGCCGCAGCGGCGCGCTTCCAGAATGGGGTTTCATTGCGCGCAGCGAGGTTGGGCCAGCAGCGTTCAATACCATAAGCTTCAACCTGCATGGCCGTTAGATCTGCCGGTTGAGCAGAGAACTCGCGATCAACGAATGGCGCAACGGGTTCAGGCACAACTGCTTTCTTCAATGGAAAAGTTGCGGCTGATGAGGAAGGAGGCGCGGGATCGAAGTTCAGACCGAGCGACCGTGGACGCTCCGCACGCGGACGCCTGCGGGCCCGATAACGGGTTACACGGGATGTAACCTCCCGCCGCCATTCGCCGGGTTCAAGCGTGCGCTCGCCGGGCCTGGGCTCGGCCAGAACAATGGTCCTGCGGGCAGGACGCAGTTGCGCCAGGCGCTCGGAGCGTGCAGCCGCTTCGAGTGCCGTGGTGACATCCACGTTGGCAGCATGCTCCAGGCTGGCGGTAAACTGCTCTTCGCTGGAACTGTATTGTTCTGGATCAAAGACAACAGCAACGTGCTCGCTGGCCGCAGTGTTCTCGGCAGCGTCGCTGTGCCCGCATCGGCAAACACCCAAGCAGACGGGACAAGGCATCAGGTTGTGGAAGAATATTCAGAGCAAGGCTCCACAACGCTTTCCCCGCTTCGCGGGATCGCTGCTTCGCCCTTTGCACAGCCGGGAGGGCTGTGCCACACGAGTATCAACGGCACAAAAACTTTGACCCGCCTCAGACCCCGCTCGAGTCCCAGGCAGGCAAGAAGTCCGTTATCCCAAGGGAACCTGCCTCGCTACCGGCAAGAAAACTTTACCAATGTCACCGGGGCGTGCTACTTTCGA
>Ga0209166_10003193_pt1 | contig 11963 bp, 10 predicted proteins | sample Coa_R1_3_FD_187151 | JGI IMG/M metagenome (GOLD analysis project Ga0209166, IMG submission 187151) | Surface soil microbial communities from Centralia Pennsylvania, which are recovering from an underground coalmine fire - Coalmine... | ecosystem: Environmental > Terrestrial > Soil >... | reverse complement strand
AGGTCTGGGCCGCCCGCAAGGCCTCGCCTTCGACGCGAGCGGCAATCTCTACGTAGCCGCATCGCTCGGCGGGACGCGCGGCATCGTCAAGCTCACTCCCGACGCCAAACCCAGTCTGGAAGTCTCGGGACAAGGCCTGGTGGGCCTCGCCTTCGCCCCTGGCCGTTCAGTTGTCCTGGCTACCAGCAGCGCCGTGCATCATCTCTCGTGGAACATCCCCGGCCTTCAACTGGTGCCAGAATAGAATTGCTCTGCGTCCTCGGCGTCTTCCCTCCGCGTCCTCTGCGGTTATCCTTCCTTTTCATTTACACTTTTAACGCGTGAATGCCGAGATCATCGCGGTAGGCTCCGAACTGCTCACCCCCTACCGCATGGACACGAATTCGCTCTACCTCACCGAGCAACTCAACCTGCTCGGGGTTGACGTCCTATTCAAAACGATTGTGGGTGATGATCTCCGCCGCCTGGTCGCCGCCGCGCAACACGCCCTGTTTCGCTCCGACATCGTGATCTTCAGTGGCGGGCTCGGCCCCACCGAAGACGACCTCACCCGCGAAGCCGTAGCTGAGGCACTGGGTGTCGGCCTCCGCCGCGACCCGGAAATCGTTCGCGCCCTCGAAGAACGCTTCGCCGCGCGCGGCTGGAAGATGACCGCAAACAATTCCAAGCAGGCCGACATCATCGAAGGCGCGACTGTCCTGTTCAATCCCAACGGCACTGCCCCCGGGCAATGGCTCAACGGGCAGTTCGACGGACGCGAGCACATCATCATTCTTCTCCCCGGCCCTCCCCACGAAATGAAGGCGCTGTTCGAAAGCGAAGTTGTCGAGCGCCTGCGCGAGAAAGTTCCACCCGCGCACCTATTCACTCGTACGCTGAAAGTCGCCATGCTCGGCGAATCCGCCGTCGACGCCCGCGTTGCCCCGATTTACAAGCGCTATCCCGATGTGGAGACCACCATTCTCGCCGGCGCCGGAGAAATCGAACTCCACTTCAAAACTCGCGCCGCCACCCTCGACGCCGCGCAGGCCCGCGCCGACGAAGTCGCTGGCCTGGTTGAAGACGAACTCGACGACGCGGTTTATTCGCGAAACGGCGAATCGCTGGAACAGATCGTCGCCTACTGGATGCAGATGCGCAACGCCACTCTAGCCGTGGCCGAATCCTGCACCGGAGGTCTGCTCGCCGAGCGCATCACGTCGATCCCCGGCAGTTCGCGTTATTTTCTCGGAGGCGCGGTCGTCTACTCCAACCAACTCAAGACCGAACTCTCCGGCGTGCCCACCGAGATGATTCATCGTCACGGCGCGGTCAGCCGTGAAGTAGCCGCAGCCCTGGCCGAAGGCATCCGCTATCGCTGCGAATCAACTTTTGGCGTCGGCGTCACGGGCGTAGCCGGCCCGGCAGGAGGCACTCCAGAAAAACCGGTGGGATTGGTGTTCCACGCCCTGGCCACGGACTCGGGAACGGAAGTAGTCCAGCGCAATTTTCCCGGCGACCGCAAACGCATTCGCCGCTTCGCCTCCACCATGGCATTGGACATGGTGAGGAAAAAATTGATGTAAGAAGATCGAGCGATGAGCAATAAGCATGATCTGGCGGGTCATTGCTCATAGCTCATTGCTCACAGCTCAAATGCGGCTCTTCATCGCTCTCGACATCGACGACGCTATTCGCGAACGCCTCTCCCGCTTTGTTGAGGGTGTCCGCAACTTCGCCCCCGACGCACGTTGGGTGAAGCCGGAATCGCTGCACGTCACCCTGAAATTCATCGGCGAACAGCCCGACGCAGCCGTAGAAACAATCAAGCAAGCGCTTACCACGATCACCGCCACCACAACCGAAATAAACTTCCGCGGCTACGGATTCTTCCCCACCGCAAAATCCGCCCGCGTCTTCTGGATCGGCATGGAAGCCGGCTCTCCACTCGCCGCCCTGGCTGCTGCCATCGACGACAAAATGTCCACCCTGGGAATTCCGAAAGAGGAACGCGCCTTCAGCCCGCATCTCACGCTGGCCCGTGCTGCCGGCGGCTCCGGCTCTCCGCGAAGACCACGCGGCGATCGCTCCATTCACGCCTTTCAGCATCTCCAGGAAAAACTCTCCGCCCTCCCTGCCCCTGAGTTTGGTACCATGACGCCCCGCGAGTTCTTTCTCTATCAAAGCCAACTCTCACCGAAAGGATCAAAATACACAAAGCTGGCAAGATTTGTGCTGTCTCTCGAAAGGAATTAACTTCGAATGAAGAATTTAGGATTGAAGATTTCAGATTGCAGATTTTTGCCAGCGTTCAGTCCTGCAATCTGCAATCTGAAATCTTGAACCCAGTACCCATGCCCCCTGCCCTACTCATCGCCGCCGCCGGCTACCTCCTGGGATCGATCCCCTTCGGCTATCTCCTGGTCCGCATCTTCCGCGGCGAAGACGTCCGCCAATCTGGCAGCGGCAACATCGGCGCTACGAACGTTTCCCGCAAATCTCCGGCCCTCGGCATCCTCACTCTTTTCCTCGATGCCCTTAAAGGATCTGCCGCCGTCGTTCTCGGGATCATCCTGAGTCCCGCATTGTTCGAGCGCATCCCGGTCACTCATATTCCCTGGAGTGATGTCCTTCCCGCCTCTCGCTCGCCGCAACTCGCATCCTGGGCCGCACTCGCCGCTCTCTGCGCCATCCTCGGCCACATGTTCCCCATCTGGCTGAAATTCCGCGGCGGCAAAGGAGTCGCCACCGGGCTCGGCGCCTTCGCCATGATCGCTCCCAAAGCAGTTCTCTGCGCGGCCGCAATTTTCGTGATCGTTGTTTTTTTCTTCCGATATATTTCGCTCGGGTCCATTGTCGCCGTGGCCTTGTTCCCCACCCTCACATGGACGCTTCGAGAGTTCGGGCAGAAATGGCAAGCTCTCGCCTTCATCTCGCTGTCGTCTCTGGCCATTGTCATCAAGCACCACGAAAACATTCATCGCCTGCTCACGGGAAAAGAAAATCGCTTAGGATCGAAGCAGGCCGTGAATCAAGGAAACCAATGACCCAGATTGCCGTCATCGGAGCGGGCGCGTGGGGCACGGGCCTCGCCATCGTTCTCGGCCGCAAAGGCACGCACCAGGTCCGCATCTGGGCTCATGAACCCGAAGTCTGCGAATCGATCACCCACGAACGCGTGAACCAGCAGTTCCTCCCTGGCCGCCGCATCCCCGACACAGTCTCGGTCAGCAACGATCTCGCGGCGGTTCTCGACGGCGCTGAGATCATCGTCAGCGTCATGCCCTCGCAGCACTGCCGCGGCCTGTTCCAGCGCATGCGTTCGCTCATTCGCCCCGGAACCATAGTCGTCAGCGCCACAAAGGGTCTGGAAGAAGGATCTCTGCTACGCATGACCGAAGTGATTGGCGAAGCACTGAAGCACGAAGACTTTGACTTCTCCGTCGGCGCACTCAGCGGCCCTTCCTTCGCGCAGGAAGTCGCGCGCGGCGATCCCACCGCCATCGCGATCGCCTCGCAAGACGCCGCACTTCTGCGCAGCGTACAGCAGGAATTCAGCGACGCCAGCTTCCGGGTGTACACCAATAACGACGTGGTTGGGGTGGAACTGGGCGGCGCGCTCAAAAACGTAATCGCCATCGCCGCCGGCATCTGCGATGGACTCGGATTCGGGCACAACTCCGTGGCCGCACTCATCACTCGCGGCCTCGCCGAAATGACGCGCTTAGTCGTGGCTTGTGGAGGCCGTGCCGACACCATGGCCGGACTCGCCGGCCTCGGCGACCTCGTGCTGACCTGCACCGGAGGCCTCTCGCGCAACCGCAGCGTTGGTGTCGAACTCGGCCGCGGCAAGAAACTCCCCGAAATCATCGCCGGCATGCACGGCATGGTTGCCGAAGGGGTCTTCACCACCACGGCCGCCGTCGGCCTGGCTCACGCGCGCAAGGTTGAAATGCCGATCACCGAGCAGATGGATGCCATTCTGCATCGCCACAAATCCCCGCGCGAGGCCATCCAAGACCTGATGTCCCGCACCGGCAAAAGCGAGTCATCGTAGCGCCGGCGCTCGCAACGTATCGCCGGCGTCCCGCCGGCTGTCGTGGCGGCGTCCTCGCCGCCACCGCCGAAATCACCACAACGCCAACAGTCTTGCAAACTCGCCACTGAATCTGCCAAGCCTTCCCCAGTGCTCCTCTGTGTCCGCTGTGGTTATCTTTGTAAGTCCGCCCAACCCGCAGCGTGTTACTCTTTACAGTTTTCATAAAGCTCGAATCGGAGTCCCCCATGCGCCCGAGCACGATAGCTTTCGCCATCCTCTTCCTGTTCTCTTCCCTGCCCACCGCCCTGGCCCAATCCAAAACCACCGCCGAGCGACTCGGCTTCCCGCGCGATGCCAAGCTCCTCATCATTCACGCCGACGACCTCGCCGTCGCGCACTCCGAAGACATTGCCAGCTTCGATGCCCTCGACCGGCACGCCGCCTCTTCCGCCAGCATCATGGTCCCTTGTCCCTGGCTCAACGAAGTGGCGGACTACGCCAAGAGCCATCCCGACGCCGACCTCGGACTGCACCTCACCCTCACCAGCGAATGGAAAACCTATCGCTGGGGCCCCGTAGAATCCAAGGACAAGGTTCCCAGCCTCCTTGATCCCCAAGGCTATCTCTGGCCCGACACTCCCCAGGTCGATAGTGCCGTAAAGGCCGAGGATGCCGAGCGTGAACTCCGCGCCCAGATCGAACGCGCCAATGCCGTGGGCATTCATCCCACGCACCTCGACAGCCACATGGGCGCACTTTTTTCCCGGCCTGATCTTTTTGGCGTCTACGTCAAACTTGCCCACGAATACAAGCTGCCGTTCCTCGCCTTCATCGGTCCCGACACTCCGCCCGCGCTATCTTCCCTTCTTTCCAGCAAAGACGTGCTCCTGGATTCAGTCCAGATCGCCAATCCCTCCATCCCAGCTGCAGGGTGGAAAGATTTTTATGCGAACACGGTAAAGAATCTGAAGCCCGGCGTGACCGAGCTCATCATCCATCTTGCTCACGACGATGTCGAGATGCAGGCCGTCACCGTCGATCACGCCGACTACGGCGCAGCGTGGCGCCAGCGAGACTACGACGTGATTACCAGCCCTGAACTCAAGAAGGCCCTGGAAGATAACCACATCATCCTTCTTCACTGGAGCGATCTGAAGAAGCTGATTCAATGAGGCGGGTGCACCGTACCGCGATCGCTCTTCACGGAGACATAAACCATCATGATGATCGCGAACCTGATTGCCGCCGGGGCCGCGTTAACGTTGGCCATGACAGCGGTTGTCGCCGGGCAGGCGAACGAATCAACACCTGAAACGGCTCCGCCGAAATTGCTGGTCTTGGTGTACCAAAGATTTTCATTTGAAAAAGCAAGCGAGCTTGACCAATGGGAAATCGCCGTGGCGCGCGCTTGCCAAAAGCTGGAGGTCCCGAATTCGTGGATCGTGCTGGAAGCGGTTACCGGCGAGCCCGAAGTGGTGTCGTTCGATCCCTTCGATTCCTTTGCGCAATTGGACAAGCCAGTTGCCGAGTGGGGAAAAATCTACGCGGCTCACCCCGAGTTAGGACGGCTGCAAGCGCAGATTACCGCTGCTCTGACCAGCCAGCGGACGGTGATCGCCCTGCGCCGGGACGACTTGAGCTATCGCGCCAATCGCATTGACTTATCGAAGGCACGGTACATGCGCGTGCTCGAGGTGCGGCTGCATCCCGGCCGGGAGAACGAATTCGCCGAAGCCTTTCAGAAGCTCACTGCGGCTTACGAGAAAATCGAATCGGAGTTGCCCTGGGTCGTCTATCAGGTGAATCTCGGCGCGCCTTCGCCCACCTTCCTCGCTTTCGTGCCCATGAAAGCTGTGGGACAAAACGATGATCTGCTGCAAGCGCGCGAACGTCTGCACGCAGCCGAAGGCGATGCCGCCGAGCGCATGCAGCAGATCGCGCGCGAAGCCTACGCCAGCACGGAAAGCAACCTTTATGCCATCAATCCGGGAAAGTCACACGTAACCAAAGGCTTTGCCGCAGGCGATCCCGACTTCTGGACGCCGAGCCTGCAGCCAGCCGCGAAGCCTGACCAGAAGAAGTCCCAGGGCAAACCGATCAAGCCAGCAAAGTAGCTTCAAACTGGCGGATTTTCAGAAGATGGGCAACGCGGGAAAGGGTGCGGCCCGAACGCAAACCACGCACCCAACGTACCGTTTCACGCGGTACTTTGGTAACGCTAGCGCCGCCGCTTTTCGCTGCACTCGTTCGATTCCCCATTAAACTTTTAAAGACACCCTTGAAAGCTGCCGCCACTTCGCCATCGGCGTCTGCGACGAGTGAAGGGAGAGACTTGTCCGCCAGCGCTTCCAATCCCGCTCGCATCCCGATTCTCTACGTCATTCTCGGGGTGCTGCTGATCATCAGCACCGTGCCCATGTATTTCTATTCGGCACAGGTCGAGGCCATTAACCGCGACCGCCTGAAGACCAACGAGCGGCTTCTGCAAAACACCATCACGCGCTCCCTGGCTGACGACCTTTCTCAGCACGAACGCTCGCAGCGCATGATGCTCGCCAATCTCTCCTCCGCCATTCAGGTAGCCAGCGGCGGTGACATCGGAGACCAGAATATCGAGGCTCCGGAACTCCGAGCCCTGCTCGAAAACTTTGTCTCATCCTCCGACGAGGTCGCTTACGCCACGCTTCTGAACTCCGAGGCCAAAGGCATTTCCGCCGGACGCATCACTCCTGACGCCTTTCTCAACCGTGAACTGGAACGCGCCTATGCCGCGGCCCGCGATGGCCGTGTCTACAATGGCCAGGCCCTGGTCGTCGGTGAAGGCAAGAACGCGCGCACCGTTTTTCTCGTAGGTTCCCCAGTGCTCTACGGCCAGCGCTTCCTCGGAATGATCGCCTCCGTGGTTGACCTGCAATTCCTGATTCGCCGCTTGAAAGAAGTCAGTGGCGGCGGCCTTACTACTTATGTGGTCGACTCCCAAGGGCGCCTGGTCGCGGCGGCCACTCCCGAATTCGCCACGGGACAGGAAATGAAGAACCTCGACATTGTTCGTAACTTCGTCGAGGGCGGCAACAAGGCGCAATTCGCCGCTACCATGGAATTTAATGCCGGCTCGGGTTCGGAGCGCATCCCGATGCTCGGCACCTACAGTCCAGTCACCTCGCTGAACTGGGCCGTGGTGGTGCAAAAGCCGAGCGCCGACGCCTACCGCGGAGTCCTCGAGATGCAGCGCACTGCGCGCCTCCTGGCCTTGCTTGCAGTCCTGCTCAGTATCGGCGTCAGCATTTTTGCTGCTCGACGTATCACCAATCCGCTTTCAGTGCTCACCGAATCCAGCCGCGCTCTGGCCCGCGGAGATTTTTCGCAGCGCGTGCATCTCAACAGCCGCACCGAAATCGGCGAGCTTGCCCAGACTTTCAACACCATGTCCGAAGAACTTGAACGCTTCGTCGAAGACCTCAAGCGCGCCGCTGAGGAAAACCGCGAGCTCTTTATGGGCTCCATCCAAATGCTCGCCGGAGCCGTCGACGAAAAGGATCCCTATACTCGCGGCCATTCCGACCGCGTCACCCGCTATTCCCTCCTCATTGCCAAGGAAATGAATCTGCCTTCGTCCTTCATGGAAATCCTGCGTATTTCCGCGCAGCTTCACGACGTGGGCAAGATCGGCATTGAAGATCACATCCTAAAAAAACCCGGCGCTCTCACCGAAGAAGAATTCGAAGTGATGAAGACCCACACCACCAAGGGAGCCAACATCCTGCGCCCGGTCACGCAGCTCGCCGAAATGCTTCCCGGAATCGAATTGCATCACGAAGCTCTCGACGGCCGTGGATATCCCTACGGCCTGCATGGAGATCAGATTCCGCTGCTCCCGCGCGTCATCGCGGTCGCCGATACCTTCGACGCCCTCACCACCAATCGCCCCTACCAGCAGGCGCACACGCCCGAGCAAGCTCTGCAGATCATCAAAGGCCTCGCTGGCAAACGTCTCGACCCCACCGCCGTTCAAGCCTTGCTCGCGGTTTACGAACGCGGCGAAATTCGCATCCAGCGCTTCACCATCAAGCGCCCGGTCGCAGCGCCACCCGCTGAAGCAGCGAAAGCAGTAGCCGCCGCCCAAGCCACCGCTCCCGAAGCCCCGCTGGAACGAACCCGAGTCTAAAACCCAGGGTTTGGGTGAACACGTTTTTTTGGTCGAAACTCTTTTGCCAGATTTGATCGAACGGTCAACTATTTCTTGCTGCGTACTTCGTCGACCACCTCTCGCACTGCGGTGACGATGGAATCCGGGGATTCATCCATACCGTGGCCGGCATCGACCACGACTTGCTGTCCACGCGTCGACAAGCGCACCAGGCTCGCCTGCAGTTGATGCACCCAGACCTCGTGATAGGCCGCTGCTTCCTTTTCGTAACCAGGAGGAGCCCAATACCTGCCAGCCGTCAGCACGACGAGCGGGCGATCGCCTAAGTTGCCTGCGTTCCTTGCTGCGTCGTTAATATCGGGGTTTCCGCCGCCTTCCCTGGGAACAATTCTGCCTTCGTCAGTGGCTGCGCAGACCTGCTTCGCATCCGTTATAAACGCCTTCGGCTGCGCTTCGAGCTTCGCTAATGTGTTAGCTTCGGCAGGAGTGAAGTCGGGCGGTGAAGGCCGCCTCTCTCGGCTCGTCATAAATCGAACTATCCCGAATCGCGCCATTGCTGGTAGAGACAAGCAAATCAGATGCCTCGTGCGGCCCGACATACGGTTTAGGGGTGATAAGGCGAAGTCGGGTTCATGCATGTCCGGAACCGACGAATCGATGAACACCAAACCCGCTACGTCGGCGGGATAGCGCGCAGCGTAGATGTGAACGTATTCGCCCCCCACGGAACCACCAGCCATGACGTAGGGTGGCATTATCCCGGCGCGGTGTAGCGCCTCGTGCAGGTCGCTGACGATGCTGGAACTGGTTCGCGGTGAGGATGGCGGATCGCTCCACCCTACACCCGCGCGGTCGTACCAGCAGGCGCGAGTGAACGTCGCCAATTTGGCTTGCAGCGACCCCTGCGCATAACCGGGCGAGTTACCTCCCGGTTCAAGGATCACGGTCGGAGTGCCCTGACCGGTGCAATAGAGGTTCAGGGTGCGTCCACCGATGTCAACTGCCTGTCCAACTCGCGGAGGCAGTTGGCTGGCATCTCTGCCTCTCCCGACCTGTTCATAAGTAAAGCCCACTAGAAGCGCGAGCATCAGCAGCGTCAGAAGTACGTAGGAGATTCTCCGAACCCACTTTCTCATGTGCGGGCCTCCTCACAAGGAATGACCGAATCATGGTTCGGCGCAACGTTTACTCGGTCCGATGCGGACCAGTCTGAATGTTCGCTAGGCGCTGCCCCCCGGTTCGGCCTAAGGCAAACAAAATTCCCCGTACGGCCAAAGCTCCGGCGAAGGTGAACAGAACAGTGAATCCCAAAAACCAAGGCAACGAAGGCCAAATCGACCCCTCGCCGCCAGCATATTTCACCATGATGGTATTGGCCTTCTCCATCGCAAGGATCACGCCGCCGAAGATCAGCGACATCAGGAAGACAGTGGATCGTGGAAAGCGAAATTCCGGGCGCATATCGAACCTCGTGAATGAAATCACTGGACCGCTAACGCGAGTGATGTGGAGATGTTCCCGCACAGCGCCGGCAAGCAGCCCGCAGGTCTCGCGGACACGAAAACAAATACGCTCCGCAAAACCTGCCGCGCTGGCGTCGGCGTGTGCGTCACGAAATACCAAGAGCATTTCATCGGCGAACTCACGCCGGTAAAGTGACGGATACAAATACAACAACCATCTATAGAAAGCGAGCATTCCAGTTAAGCCTCCTTACGCGCGACGCGGAGGGTAGCCAGTTTGGTTAAGTGCCGCATTCGTTCAACCTCCAGTTGCAGGTTGCGGCGTCCACGCGGCGTGAGCCGGTAGGGCCGGCGATCGCGGGGGCTTTCGTCTTCTTCAACGCGCTCAATCCAGTCATCGTCGAGCAAACGGCGCAGGGCCCCGTAGAGAGTGCCCGTGCTCAACTTTACCCGGCCGCCGCTGATTCGTTCGACATCCTTGAGAATGGAATAGCCGTGGCGCGGCCGCTCCGCCAGGCTCAACAACATGAGCAATACGGGTTCAGTTAGGGGCAAAGTTTCCATATGTCATCTACCGATATATCGTACAGCGCCATATTGAATGATTTCTACCGCGCTGTCAATAGCTCATCCCCCAGAATCGTCAGCTCTGATGGGTGGGACTGATCCGGATGGGTTCAAGGATCGAATGGGCTCGTCCAGGCCGCCGGCGAGGCTTGCTTATCTTCCGGCGTTAGGGCCGCTTATTTCGCGCTGTTGTAGTCTTTATCGTTAACCGGCTCCAGCCAGATTGTTTTTCCCTTCTGAGTGGGCGTAACTGCCAGATACGCAAAGCTACTGTTCGGTGATGCACCGTGCCAATGCTCTACTCCCGGAAGGGATTTAATTACATCCCCCTTGTGAACGATTCGTATTGGCTTTCCCCTTTCCTGATAATACCCGGTGCCTTCCGTAATCAGTAGAACTTGACCACCCGGATGACTATGCCAATCGAGCTTTGCGCCGGGAGCATACGTTGCTAAAGCGATACTGGGATCGAACGTGCTGTCTCCTACGTTTAGCTCATTGAGCCAGATATTTCCCGTGTGATTCTTTGCGCTGGAGAGTTCACCTTTTGGGAACCCTGAATCTGCTGTTTGTGCTTGAGATTGGAAAACGAATAGAGAAGTCACCGCGAAAGCGATAACTAGGATTTTTGTTCTCATGTCTTATCTTCTCCTCGGTGCTTTTTGTTCGGTGGTGCTCCCAATTCGACATTACAAGCGGTAGCAGCCTCAGAAATCGGCACGCTTCCCCGATTCAGTGGCCAACTGCATCACGTCCAGCCGCGCCTTCCATGGATCCGGAATCGCTCCTGCCGAGCCATCCGGATGGAAATCGAAGATCAAATCCTTGCTCGGATCGTAACGCGGCCAAACGGGCAAGCCCTCACCATTCGGATCACCGGTCTTGGCGAAGTTGACCCAGTAGCTTTGCGCCATCCGAGAGACCGCCTGATCCTTTGGTGTCGGCGGTGGGGGTGGCGGCCCGAAGCCAGCGGTACCCAATGTGCCGAACACGAAGGCGATCTCGCCGCCGTGCGGTGTGCCGTCCCTAAATCGCTCTCGCATCGCAGTCTCAACGTAGGAGAACCGGTAGAGATAGACGGACGAACCGTTGGCCGCGAAGGAACTCGCCGCGAAGCGGGCCGGCTCGGCCTGCCCAAAGTCATCGTTTGCCCTAGACACAAGCGTTGCTAAATCCGCCGATCCGTCGGGATCATAAGCCGCCTTCGCTTGAGCGCTCCACTGGCCAAACCTGGCGAACAGCTGCTCCTTGGTCGTCGCTTTTATGCGGTTACCTGCAGTATCGGCGCTGTTGCTTCCGAGCATGAGAGGAACGCGCGGCTGGCGACGGGCCTTGTAGGCGGTCTCCGCAGTCTCCGTGATTAGCTTGCCGTCAAGGATGGGTGTCGTCTCGTACGACGGAGCGCTAGTCCCCGCTTGGGCCGGCGCGCCACGAACGACCTCTTCCGCACTGAGCGCGCGCAGTTTGGCTAACGCGGCCTGATCCGTACCCTTGATCTCCATCGATTGCGCGAAGTTGATCCCGATCGTCTCGGCCGAAACCGGGTAGTTCGGATCGACACCGTCTTTGCTCATCGGCCGCGCGGTGAGCACGCTGTCACGCGAACCGCCCGACTCAACGATCGCCTTGTGGAACAAGCCGCGCGCCATTGGCATGGTCAGAAGGCTATGCACCGAGACACCGCCTGCGGAGAATCCAAAGATAGTGACGTTGTTGGGATCGCCTCCAAATGCGGCGATGTTCTTCTGCACCCACTTGAGGGCAGCAA
>Ga0209166_10003192_pt1 | contig 11965 bp, 11 predicted proteins | sample Coa_R1_3_FD_187151 | JGI IMG/M metagenome (GOLD analysis project Ga0209166, IMG submission 187151) | Surface soil microbial communities from Centralia Pennsylvania, which are recovering from an underground coalmine fire - Coalmine... | ecosystem: Environmental > Terrestrial > Soil >... | reverse complement strand
CAACTGCTGATGAGCCGTCATCTGACCTTACCGAATCAGATTCGGTCGCCACCCACCTGCCCGGCAGGCACCCTCACCTGCCGGGCAAGCACCTCTCACCTGCCCGGCAGGCACCCCTGACCTGCCCGGCACGCGGAGAGGACGGCGCAGCCGGTACCCTTGCCCAGCACTGGGGATCATGCCCGGCGCCTGGCGCGCCGGAGTACCGGTCATGGGTGAATGAGGGGCTTCGGCATGAAAGCGGTGCACATGAACGCAGTGCCCAGCTACCGATCGTGGTGCGCGTCCGGGCTGGGCGGGATTCGCGCCCTCGCGGCCGCCGCTGCCGTCGTGGCGGTCGCGTCCTGCGGGGCGTCCGGTGGTGCCCCCGCTGCCGGAAGCGCCGGCAACGGCAACGACGTCACCTATGGTGCCGCGACCACCTACGCGGCGCCCTCGCAGTCCTCGCCGGTGCCGACGGCGCCCACCTCGGCCCCTCCCCCGTTTCCCGAGGTCGGGCCGGTCAGCAGGACGTCAGGGACAACGTCGATGCCCTCCGAGCACTGGGTCGGCTACACGTTCCCGGCCAGCAACGTGACCGGCGTACGGGCCGAATGGACGGAACCATCGGTGCACGGCGGCCCGAACAGCGAGGAATTCGTCTGGATAGGCGTCGGCGGGTGGAACCAGACCGACGACAACATCGTCCAGGACGGCACGTTCGTCTACTATCCGCCCGGCGGCGGCCGGAACGAGGGTGTCTGGTACGAGCAGGTGCCGCCGGTCAACGGGCAGGCCAAGTTTCCCGGTGGGTTCGTCGCCCCCGGCGATCACATCTACGCCTCGGTCATCCACCTGGGCAGGCCCGATCAGTGGCAGGTAGCGGTTGACGACGTCACGGATGGCTCGAACTTCGCCATCAACCTGCACTTCCACTCGATGGACGCCTACCCCTCGTTCGTCGTGGAGGACCCCGACAACGGGCCGGCCGGGCCGGCCGGGCCGTTCTTCCCGTTCCCGCACTGGGGAACGGCAACGATCTCGAACATGCAGGTCCGGGTCGGGAGCGCCTGGGTGCCCGCGGCCTCGCTGCCGGCCTACCGGATCAACATGGTCCGGGGTGGCCGGGTCATGGCGCAGGCAGGCCCGCTGAGCACGCGATCCAGCTTCACGGCTATCCAGCGATAGGCGGCACCGAGGCAGAGCCGGTTACCGCCGCCGAACGGCAGCCAGAGGGCCGGGTCGGGTGGCTGGGCGGCGAAGCGGTCCGGGTCGAACACCAGCGGCCGGGGATAATGCCCGGCGTCCTTCTGCACCAGGATGATCGCCGGGTTGACCATCGTTCCGGCCGGCAGCAGGTGCCCGCCGACCGCAGCCGGCCGGGACAGCCTGCGGTTGACGTCGGTGACCACCGGGCGGACGCGCAGCGTCTCGGCGACGACCGCATCCAGGTACCCGTCATCGCCGTCGCGGGCGGCCCGCTGCGCTGCTCAACCAGGCCATGATGGACGCCTTCACCGAGTACACCGAAAAGCTTCTCGCCATGGTTCAGGAGCCCGTGGAGGCGGGCGACCCGCTCGGGCGGCTGCGGCAGGCCTGGGGTGCCATGGTGGAGATGTTCGCGTCCATGCGGCCGCTGCTGGTGGCGTTCGTCGAGGCGATGACCCAGGCGGAGCACAGCCAGGAGCTGCGCGCCCAGCTGAGCCTGGGTTATGAGCGGCTGAGGAACACTATCGCCGAAACGGTTATCGCCATGGCACCCGAGCTGCCGCAGGATCAGGCGCGGGACGTGGCTTCCTTCCTGATCGCGGTGAACGACGGCCTCATGGTCCAGTGGCTGCTCGACCCGGAACGGTCCCTCGATGGGGAGCGTGCATTCGACGCAGCGAAGATGATCTTCGGGGCGTAATTGGCACCCGCCAGCCTTCCAGAGCTGGTGATTTCTTACCTGAGACCAGGTTCTGCCAGGGACGATGACCAATGGCACGATCAACACAGGTGCATTGTGACAAATTGCTCATTTATCTCGGGATGAGGTCATTATTAAACCGGTGTTAATCTGATCCGAAGCGGGTTTCCGCCAGGGACGCCGGCCTTGGCGTGGGCAGGATGATCTTCGGAGTCGAGATCGCGGCTGTTGCTGCTGTTGCCCCTGGCCATGGGCGTGCCCCCGCTACGCTTCAGGAGAAGAGCTCGCCGGGCGAGGTTGCGGCCTCCGGCCCGCGGCGAGGTCTGGCGGAGGAGGGCCTGCGTGGCGACGGGACGTTGCCGGGAGTTCGTGATCGAGGATGGCGGGGGCATGCTGGCCCGCCGCATCGCCACGGCGCTGGAGCCGCGCTACAGCATTGCGCAGGAGACGCGCCGGCGTGAGCGGCAGGTCTGGCTGGACACCTTCGACTGGCGGCTGCATTCCGCCGGGCTCGTGCTGCGGCAGCTCAGCACGGGGAGCGGGCGCGGTGGGCATTCCATGGGGGTGACCGGCAGCCGGCCCTCGGCCGAGCTGGTGCTGACCACGGATGCCGGTGAGCAGGTCGCCTCGGCCCCACTGGGGTCGCCCCGCTGGCCCGCCCTGCTCGACGCCATCCCGGCGGGGGCGCTGCGGGACCGGCTGGATCCGGTGGCCGGAGTGCGCGCGCTGCTGCCACTGGCCCGGGCGGAGGGCACGATGACCCTGTTCCGGGTGCTGGACGGTGAGCACAAGACCGTTGCGCGGATCCGGCTCGAGGTCGCCTCGCTCGCACAGCCCGTGGGCGGGACACTGCCGGCCAGGCTGGTGCTGACGCCGGTGCGCGGCTACCAGCCCGATACGGACAGGGCGGCCCGGCTGCTGGCCGCCGCAGACGGGCTGGTGCGGGGCTCGCGCTCGGTGTTCCAGGCGGTGCTGGCCAACACCGGCCGCCAGCCGGGCGACTACCGGGACAAGGTGGCCGTGACGCTGCCCGCGCCGGCGCCGGCCAGGGCCGCCGTAGCCGGCGTTCTGCTCGGGCTGGCAGACACGATCGAGGCCAACGTCGGCTTCGTCATCCGCGATGTCGACATCGAGTTCCTGCACGATCTGCGGGTCGCGGTGCGCCGCACCAGATCCGCGCTCAAGCTGGCCGGGGACGTGCTTCCCCGCGACCTGGCCGCCCGGTTCGCCCCCGAGTTCAAATGGCTGGGCGATCTCACCACCCCCACCCGCGATCTCGACGTCAACCTGGCGGGCTTCGGTGACCTGGCCGGACGGCTGCGGGCCGCCGCACCGGCGGACCTCGAACCGCTGCGGGTGCAGCTCGCGCAGCGGCGGGTGACCGAACGCAGGAAGCTGCTGCGCGGGCTGCGCTCGGCCCGGTTCGCCGAGCTGATGACCGCCTGGCGCGCCGCGCTGGACGACGCCGCGGCGGCCCGGCCACGGCGGGGACGCCAGCAGGGACCCGACGCCGGCACTGTGGCCGCCGACCGGATCGGCCGGGCTTACCGGCGGGTGGTCAAGCGCGGAGCGGCGATCAGTGCCGCCGGGACGGCCGGCGGGCCGCCCGCCGAGGACATGCACAGCTTGCGCAAACGGTGCAAGGAGCTGCGCTACCTGCTGGAGTTCTTCGGCTCGCTCTACGAGCCGGCCGCGCTGCGGCGCGCGGTGAAGGACCTGAAGGGCCTGCAGGACTGCCTGGGAGAGTTCCAGGATGCCCAGGTGCAGCGCGATGAGATCAGGGAATTCGCCACCCAGATGCTGACCCAGCGGGCCACGCAAGGTACCAGACGGCATCACCGGCCCGCGCCGCCGGGCCCCGGTGAGCTGGCGGCCGCGCCGCGCAGGTGGCAGCCTGCGCCGGCGGGGCCGGGAGCCGGTGAGCTGGCGGCCACGTTGCTCGCCATGGGCGAGCTCACCGCCCGGCTCGATGCCCAGCAGCGCCGCGCCCGCGCCGAGGTGGCCGGCCGCTTCGGCGAATTCGCCGGTGCGGGTGTCCTGCGCACACTCGGCATCGGCGGCCGGGCGGCGATGTCATGAAGATCTTCGCGACGTACAACATCAAGGGTGGCGTCGGGAAGACCTCGGCCGCGGTCAACCTCGCCTACCTCGCCGGAGAGGCCGGCTACCGGACCCTGCTGTGGGATCTCGACCCGCAGGCGGCCGCGTCCTACGTGTTCCGGGTGCGGCCGCGGGTGAAGGGCGGCGCGAAGGGCCTGATCCGCGGGGCCAGGCCACTCGGCGATGCGATCAAGGGCACCGACTTCGACCTGCTGGACCTGCTGCCCGCCGACTTCACCTACCGGAACATGGACCTGGCACTGGACAAGGCCAAGAAGCCGGCCCGGCAACTGTCCCGCCTGCTCGGCCCGCTGGCCGGCGAATACGACATCGTCTTTCTCGACTGCCCGCCCAGCATCTCGCTGGTGTCGGAGAACATCCTGCACGCGGTGCACACGCTGCTGGTCCCGATCATCCCGACCACGCTGTCCGAGCGCACGTTCGACCAGCTCACCGGCTTCATCGACAGCCTGAACGGGAGCCGGCCCGAAGTCCTGGCGTTCTTCTCCATGGTGGACCGGCGCAAGCGGCTGCACCGCGACATCACCGAACGGCTGCCGGCCTCGCGTCCCGGCATCGCCTCGGCCACCATTCCGGCGATGACGCTGGTGGAGCAGATGGCCGTGCGCCGGGCACCGGTGCCGGCCTTCGCCCCGCGCAGCGCGGCGGCGCAACGCTACCGGGAGCTGTGGGCCGAGCTCCGCACCCGGTCCGGCACGGCCGATCCGGCCACGCCAGGCTAGCCGCAGCCGCGTAGGCTCCTGCTGACGAACCGGGCCCACGGATGACATGGGCGGCGATGACTGACTTCGCTGAACTGCGCGAGCGGCTGGTGGGTGAGCTGCGTGACAGCAATGCGCTGCACGACGGCCGGGTTGCCGCCGCCATGCTGGCCGTGCCGCGCCATGTGTTCCTGCCTGATGCCGAGCCGGAGCAGGCATACCGGGACGAGGCGGTGGTCACCAAGTCAGACGCCCATGGCCGCGCGATCAGCTCGTCCTCCCAGCCCGCCATCATGACGATCATGCTCGAACAGCTCGGCGTGGAGCCAGGTCACCGGGTGCTGGAGGTGGGGGCGGGGACCGGCTACAACGCCGCGCTGCTCGCGCATCTGGCCGGGCCCTCCGGCAGCGTGACCACGGTAGATGTGGACGACGACATCGTCAGCGCCGCCCGCGAGCACCTGGCGGCCAGCGGATACGGCCGGGTCAGCGTCGTGCACGGCGACGGCGGGCTCGGCTGGGCGCCGGATGCGCCCTACGACCGGATCATCGCGACCGTGGGCGCCTGGGACATCCTCCCGGCCTGGCTGGACCAGCTCAAACCGGGCGGCCGGCTGGTGCTGCCCCTGGCGATCCGGGCCGCGATGCAGTACTCCATCGCCTTCGAGCGGGTGGCCGGCCACCTGGAAAGCCGGTCGCTGCGGCCATGCGGATTCATGCGGCTGCGCGGCGCGTTCGCGGGCCCGGAGACCGTCATGGCGATCGGCGAAGGGGGGCACCTGTTCGCGGAGTTCGGTCCCCGGCCGCCGGACGCCGAAGATCTGGAGGCGCTGCTCAATCAGCCCGGCGAGCGCCTGGACAGCGGAATCACGATCACGCTCGGCGAACTGTGGAGCGGCCTCGGCCTGTGGCTGGCCGGCCACGAATCTGGTCTCGGGCGGCTGTCCGGGCTGGGCGTGATGTCGCTGCCGGGCCCTGCGTCATCCGTCGTCGTCAGCGGCCGGATGGGCGCGGTGATGCTGGTGAGCGCGGACGGCTGCGCCATCGCGACCCGGCCGGACGACCCCGGCAAGGCCAAGAACGAAGGCGAAAACGAAGACGAGGAGGCAGCCGGGCCGGCCGCTGCCGCGAGACTCACGGCCCGGTTGCGGCAGCCCTTCGAACTGGCCGCCTGGCCGTTCGGGCCCGGCGGAGCCGAACTGGCCGCCCGCCTGGTCCAGCACGCCCAGGACTGGCAGGCCGCAGGCCGCCCCTCCCCCGGCGACCTCAGCATCAGCGCCTACCCGGCCGCGGCACCCGGGACCGTGGAACCAGGCGGAACAGGTGGGACCGCTGAACCTGACGAGCAGTGGCACGCGGTGATCGACAAGCAGTACATCCGGCTCACGCTCTCCTGGCGGAACGGTACTGGCACCACCGGGGAAACATCAGCCTGCGAGTAGCGGCCGGCTAACCAGGCGGCGGCAAGCCACGGGCGAGCACCGCCAGGACGTTGTCCAGCACGTCGTCGGGGACCTGGCCGCCTGCTGTCCAGTCGGCCCAGCGCATTCCGATGAAGTTGCCGATGCCGGTGTACATGTAGGCGATGACCTCGGGGTCGTAGTCCGTGTCCACCTGGCCGGCGAGCTGGGCGTGGCGCACCCCGCGGGCGTAGCCCCGGGCCAGGCGTTCGTAGTATTCGCGGAACAGGCCGGGATTGACGAACTCGGATTCCCGCACGATGCGGTCCATCCACGGGCGCTTGGACAGCATCTCGAAGAACGCGCGGAACGCCGCCCGTTCCCGCTCTCGCTGGTCGGCTGCCTGCTCGATGGCCCGGCGCATCGCCGCCCGCAGATCGGCGTTGATCCGGCGGACCACGGCGGCGAAGATCTCCGCCTTGGACCGGAAGTGCGCGTAGAAGCTGCCGGTCGCGATTCCGGCCCGCGCACAGATCTCGGCCACCGTGGTCTGCCGGTAGCTGCGCTCACCGAACAACTCTTCCGCCGCCGCAAGCAGGCGCTCGGCGGGCGGGAGCGGGCCGCCCTGTGGCCGTTCCGCGCGGCCGTCTGGTTCGGCCCAGGATCCCGGCCGCCCGCTGGGCTCCGCTGCCACAACCCGCTCCCTGCTCGCCGTGCCGATGAGTTCTGAGTCAGTGTTACTGACAGAAGTTCAGGCGAGGCTCCGTCATCCGCGGTCAGTGCGATGGTATGCCGCTGGCCGGGGCCGCCTGCTCGCCGCCGGTGTAGGGCGTGATCGCGCCGGAGGCCGAGGCGTCGGTGGTCAGCACCGGGCCCTGCTGGACGACTACCCCCTTGTTGATGACGCCGATGTAGGCGCCGGTCATGCCGCCGTGATCGGTCGAACTGTAGTCGTACGGCGCCACCGACGGCCCTTGCGGCAGGCCGCCGTTGATCGCGCTGACCAGGTCCGCCCGGGACGGGTTGCGCCCGGCCTTGAACATCGCCTGCACGAACGTGTAGGCGACCGCCTCGCCGTAGAGCACGTTGCCGTCAAACGGCGCCTTGGCGTCATAGGTGTCGTGGACCTTCTTGAACAGGGCGATCCAGCTGTTGCCCGTGTCGCCGAGCGAGGGCAGGTAGCCGTCGGTGATGATGCCCTGGCTGAGCGCGTTGCCGTTCACCGTGGCGCCGCCCTGCTTGGCGAAGGCCTGCAGCAGCCCGGCCAGCGTGATCGGGTCGGCGCCCACATCGCTGACCACCAGCGTCGGGGCGAAGCTGAGCTTGAGGCTGTAGAGCTTCAGCAGCGCGGTGAACGCCGGGATCGAGAACGACACGACCACCTGGGCGCCGGCCGCCTTCAGCGCGGCCACCTGCGGGCCGATGTTGATGTTGGTCGGGACGTAGCTCTGCCTGCTGACCACCTGCGAGCCGGGGATCTCGTCGTCCAGGCCCTTGACCCCGTCCAGGCCGAACTCGTCGTTCTGGTAGAAGTAGCCGATCTTCTTCCCGGCGAAATGCTGCTTGACGTACTGACCGAGGATCTTGCCCTCGCGGATGTAGTCGAGCTGCCAGCCGAACGTCTGTGGTTCGGTGGACGGGCTGTCCCAGCAGTCACAGCCGGACGCGACGAACACGTCGGGGATCTTCTCGGAGTTCAGGAACTTCACCACGGCCAGGTGGGTGGGCGTGCCGAGCCCGTTGAAGATGGCGAAGACATTGTTCTGCAGCACGAGCTGGCGGACCACGGACACGGTCTTGGACGGGTCGTAGCCGTCGTCGAGGTACTTGTAGACGATCTTGCGTCCGTACACGCCGCCATGGGCGTTGACATACTGGAAGTAGGCGTTCGCCGCGGGAGCGATCTCGCTATAGCCAGGCGCGGCGGGGCCGGTGAGCGGCTGGTGGCTGCCGATCAGGATCTGGCTCTTGGTGATGCCGGGGGCAGACGCGGTGAGTGCCGATGACTTCGGCCCGTTGCCCGAGCCGCTGGAGCCGCACGCGGCGGCCACCAGGGCGAGCGTTGCCGCCGCGGCGGTAAAACAGGCCGGGCGCAGCCTGGATGAGGAGTTCATTGAGTACCTTCTTCCGGGTGTTCGTTCGCCGGCGCCTGCCGGCGGAACGCGTTGAGTGAGCCATCCGCGTCGGGGGGGCCGCCCGGCCGCACCATCCGGCGCAGGGCGCCGGGCGAGCCGCCCGCACCGGGGTGCGCGCCCGGCCGCGCCGTCCGGCGCACGGCGCTGAGCGAGCCGCTCGCGGCGGGGAGGGCGGGACCGAGCAGGCGGCGCACGCCGCCCTGGATGCCGTTGGGGAAGACGAGCATGACGGCGATAAGGACGACGCCGTAGGCCGCCACCGGGATGTTCGCGGCGACCGAGCTGGGCAGGCCGTGACTGGTCGCCACGTCGGTGATGTAGGTGGGCACCAGGACGATCACCAGGCTTCCCCACACGGCCCCTGGAAGGGTGCCCAGACCGCCGAGCACCGCCGCGGTGAGCAGGGCGATGGACAGGGTGATCGTGAAGGAGCCGGGCGAGACGAGCGTGGTAATGACGCCGAGCAGGGCGCCGGCCAGCCCGGCGCAGGCCGCGCTGATCACGAAGGCGAGCACCCGCAGCGCGGCCACGTTGAGGCCGGCCAGCGCGGCCGCGGTCTCGTCGTCGCGGATCGCCCGCCAGCTACGGCCGATCCGGCTGTGCGCGAGATTGGCCAGCAGGACCAGGGTGATCAGCGCGGCAGCGGTCGCCACCCAGGCCTGCCACCGGGTGAGCGGGAAGGTGGGGCCGAGGAAGGCGGGGGTGGTGATGCTGACGCCCAGCCCCTGATCGCCACCGAACACCCCTGGGTACTGGAAGGCCAGCGCCGGCAGGGCGACCGCCAGCATGAGCGTCACGCCTGCCAGGTACGGACCCCGCAGCCTGGCCGCCGCCACGCCGACGACCAGGCCGGCCAGGGCCGTGCCCGCGGCGCTCGCCGCGAGCACCGCTTCCAGCGGCCAGGACAGGTGCATCAGCAGCAGCGCCGCGCAGTAGGCGCCGATGGCCATGAACGCGCCGTGCCCGATGGAGATCTGCCCGGACAGGCCGATCAGCACCGACAGGCCGGCCACCGCGACCACGTAGACCGCGACCTGCGCCATCTGGTAGTCGCGGAACGCGCCCAGCTCGACCGAGAGCAGGGCCGCGGCCAGGGCCACCAGGATGGCCGCGGCCAGGTGCCGGAGCATGGTCATGGTCACACCTGCCTGGAACTGGCAGAGCCGAGCAGGCCGGACGGCCGGACCATCAGGATCAGGACCAGCGCGGCCATGCCGAACACCGGCACCAGGGCGGACCCCAGGTAGCCGCCCGCGTAGTTGAGCGCGACGCCGAGGGTGAGCCCGCCCACGACCGCGCCGAGCGGGCTGTCCAGGCCACCGATCACCGCGGCGGTGAACCCCAGCACGAAGATCGAGTCCATGCTGTCCGGGTAGAGGAAGGTGGACGGCGACACGAGCACGCCGGCCAGCGCGCCGATCAGGCCGGCCAGCGCCCAGCCGAGGGTGAGCACCCGGCCGATCCGGATGCCGAGCAGCCTGGCCACCCGGGGGCCGAACGCGGTCGCCCGCAGCCGCAGGCCGACCTGGGTATAGCGGAACATCGCGGCCAGGGCCAGCGCGGCGGCGAGCACCGCGGCGGCCACGAACACGTCGTTGCGGGACACGCCGAGCGCGGTGCTGCCGATCCGCAGCCCGGTGACCGAGAAGGCCGCGGGGAAGGACCGGTACTGGCCGCCGTAGATGATCCCGGCCAGCCCTTCGAGCAGGATCAGCAGGCCGATGGTCACGATCACGGCGTTCATCGGCGGTTTGCCCTCGGCGGGCCGGACGGCCAGCTCGCAGACGGCGCCGAGAACCAGGCCCGCGGCGAGGGCGACGGCGAACCCGGCCCAGTAGTTTCCGGTGTGGTTGATGACGATCAGCGCGATGTAGGTGGTGAACATCGCCATGCCGCCCTGGGCGTAGTTGAGGATCCGGGTACCCCGCCAGATCAGCACGAGGGACAGCCCGATCGCGGCGTAGATCATGCCGAAGCTGATGCCGCCGAGGGTGAACTCCAGGAACTCCTGCATCCGCGCCCCCTACAAGCCGAGGTAGTGGTTGAGCAGACCGGTGTCGGCCGCGAGGTCGGCGGCCTGCGCCGTGACGGCCACCTTGCCGAGGTTCAGCACGACGCCGCGGTCGGCGATGGCCAGCGCGGCGCGGGCGTTCTGCTCCACCAGGAGGATGGTCAGCCCGGTGGAATCCCTGAGCCCGGCCACCAGCGCCATCACCTGACTGATGACAATGGGGGCCAGGCCGAGCGAGGGTTCGTCCAGCAGCAGCACCCGGGGCGCGGCGAGCAGCGCCCTGGCGATCACGAGCATCTGCCGCTCGCCGCCGGACAGCGTGGCGGCCGGCTTGCGCCGCCGCGACGCCAGCACGGGGAACTGCTGGTAGGCCTGTTCCAGCGCGGCAGCTCGCACGGCCCGGCCGGCCCGGATCAGCGCGCCGAGCCGCAGGTTCTCCTCGACGGTCAGCTCGGTGATCACGCCCTGGCCCTCCGGCACGTGCGCCACCCCGGCCCTGGCCATGTCCTCGGGTTTGCGGCGCGTGACATCCACGCCGTCCAGCAGCACGCTGCCGCCGCGCACCTTGATGAGCCCGCTGATCGCCCGCAGCAACGTGGTCTTGCCCGCCCCGTTCGCGCCGAGCACGGCCGTCACCGTGCCCTGGGCGGCCGAGATCGAGACCCCGCCCAGCGCGACGGCCTCGCCGTAACGCGCGACGGCCTCGCCGTAACCGGCCACGAGGTCCTGCACGGCCAGCACGGGCACGCCGTCCGCCAGGCCGCCGCCGGGCGCCGGGCCGCCGGGGCCGCCGCCGGTGCCCGCCGGTGAGCCAGCGTCACCCGCGGGCAGGTGGCCACCGTTCCCGCCTGCGTCAGCCATCGCCCGCCGCCCCCAGGTAGGCGGTGGTGACGGCCGGGTCGGTCAGCACCACGGACGGCGGGCCGGTGGCGATCACCTTGCCGAAGTCGAGCACCACGATCGTGTCGCAGGCCACCATCATCAGGTCGATGCGATGCTCGACCAGAACCACACAGGTGTCGGTGGCGATGCGGCGGATAAGCTCGCCGATCCCGGTGAGCTCTTCCTCCGGCAGCCCGCTGGCCGGTTCGTCGAGCAGCAGCAGGCGCGGCCCGGCCGCCAGCGCCCGGGCGAACGCGACCCGCTTGCGCAGGCCGTAGGCGAGTTCGCCGGGCATCCGGTCCGCCACGTCACCGGCGCCCACCCGGTCCAGCGCGGCCCGGGCCCGCTCCCGCAGCCTGCGCTCGTCCCGGTCCGACCGGGGCAGGCCGAACAGCGCGGTCCAGAACCCGGCGCGGGCATGGCATTGGGCGCCGACCATGACGTTCTCCAGCACGGTCAGCCCGCCGAACAGGCCCAGGCCCTGCAGCGTCCGGGCGATCCCGAGGCCGGCCAGCCGGTGCGGGCGCAGCCGGAACAGGTCGTGGCCGTCGAAGCTCAGCTGCCCGGCCTCGGGCCGGACGAAGCCGCAGACCGCGTTCAGCAGGGTCGTCTTGCCCGCACCGTTCGGCCCGATGATGCCGGTCACCTGGCGCGGCGCGGCAGTGAACGAGACGCCGTCGAGCGCGGTAAGCCCACCGAACCGGACCGTCACATCCCGGACCATGAGCCCCCCGGCCTGGCCATCCCCCGTTCCGGCCTGCACGGCCGCACCGCCAGACTGCACAGGCACGGCCCCGGCCTGCCTGGCCCCGGCGTCGGTGTGCCCG
>Ga0209166_10003190_pt1 | contig 11969 bp, 9 predicted proteins | sample Coa_R1_3_FD_187151 | JGI IMG/M metagenome (GOLD analysis project Ga0209166, IMG submission 187151) | Surface soil microbial communities from Centralia Pennsylvania, which are recovering from an underground coalmine fire - Coalmine... | ecosystem: Environmental > Terrestrial > Soil > Unclassified... | reverse complement strand
GGGTAGACCCAGATCGAGGGAATTTACCCCGAGCGCTTCCATCAGATGAAGAATTTCAATCTTTTCGGGAATCGACGGATCCCGCACCGAAGGCGACTGCAGCCCATCGCGCAGGCTCTCATCATTGAGCAGCACTGGTCCCGGCGGTTTCAGCCCCGGCGGATAATTCTTGTTCCAGTCGTAGATGAGGTCGGAGGTGTTCATGATCGAGCTATGAGCAATGAGCGGTGAGCAATGAGCAAAATTAGATGCGGTAAACCTTGCAGTATTTTGTCTCGCCAGAAGAAACCATCACACTGTCTTGCTCATAGCTCATGGCTCATCGCTCACTGCTAAGAACTATTTTTCCTTCGGCGGCAGCGTCAACCCGAACACCGAAATCATTCCTTGCCCGGCGACGTTGAGCTTCGCTTCCCCGGGAGCCGGCAGATACAGCGTCTTGCAGTGCTCGCAGCGATACACTTCGGCGTCCGGTCCCCAAGCTTTTTCGGCGTCGCCACATGCCTGCTCCACCGCATCGGTCATATAGAACCAACGCTTTAAGTGTCCGCCACAAAACTTCCCCTTTTCGTTTTTTTCGTTGCAGGCGCGCTGCCCGGCCTTCTTGATCTTGACCTTGTGATGGGGAAGCTGCGGGATATTCTGGGAGCCGGAAGTGGTCACTTCGCCAGTCGCCAAAGGACGTACCCCTCGTTGGAGCGGCGCCAACGCCGCCGATTTCGGCCTTACGCGCTCATTGTAACCGAAACAACCGCGCGCACGCCTCTGCTAGTCTGTAGCGTTGCAGGTTCAATCAACACCAATTAAACCGCGCCACAGCACGAGGAGTGCATGATCACGATCGTTTCGGGTTTGCCTCGTTCGGGAACTTCTTTGATGATGCAGATGCTGGTTGCCGGAGGTATGTCTCCGCTCTCCGACGGCGAGCGGCAGGCCGATACCGATAACCCTCGCGGCTACCTCGAATGGGAACGAATCAAGCAACTGCCCAACGATCCAGGCTGCATCGCAGAAGCGGAAGGCAAGGTCGTGAAAGTCATCTCCCGCCTGCTGCTGTCACTTCCTCCGGGTCACGAGTATCGAATTGTTTTTATGCAGCGCCCGCTGGCGGAAGTGCTCAAGTCGCAGGATGAAATGCTGCGCCGCCGCGGAACCTATAAAGAAGGGACAAATCAGGCCGTCATTGCCGCCGCCTTCGAAAAGCACTTGCGCGAAGTCGACGCATGGCTCGCCGGTAAGCCCTACGTACGAGTTCTGCGCGTTGCCTACCACGATGTCTTGCGCAACGCGGAAGATGCCAGCCGCAAGCTCGCAGATTTCCTCGGGGTGCCCCTCAATACAAAAACAATGGCCGAGCAGGTGGATGCTTCCCTATACCGCAACCGCGCCAAGTAGCAGGAAATCTTAAAGCTCATTTTATGTCTCGCCTGGCCGTGGCCCTGCGTGCCCGTTCTCGTTTATGGCGAGCCAGATTACACTGGAATGTTGGAGGCAAGCATGCCGAGAATTACCAAGCCCGCCGAAGCCCAGGCCGCCTCTCAATCAAAAACGCCCGCGCCCGTCGCCATCAGCCGCGAGAACGCCGAACACTATCGCTGGGGTGTCGACTGCGATGGCTGGTACCTGGTCAGAGACAAGAACCTGAGTGTGATCGAAGAGTTCATGCCCCCGGGCACCGCCGAGATTCGCCATCATCACCAGCACGCCCAGCAGTTCTTCTACATTCTCAGCGGCGAGGTCCTGATGGAAGTGAATGGCGAGAAGACGCTGGTACCTGCGGGCAGCGGAATCCGAATCCTGCCGGGCACGCGCCACCAGATTCGCAATCCGTCCTCGGAGGCCGTGCGGTTCCTGGTTATCTCGCAGCCACCCGCCCGCGGCGACAGGATCGACGAATAGCTCGCGATTCTCTCGGGACTCAGGACTCGGGACTAGCAGGTTAAAGCTGTTTCCGCCGCACCACGCCCGCAGCTCGCAACGCCCCACGCAGCCGCGCTCCCATGCCGCGCCCGAACTGCATGTCCAGGAACCCTTCCATTTGCCGCCGGAAACTCTCGCCATAACCGTGCCACCAGACCTTCTTCATTCCAGGCATGCGGTCAGTATCGAGATACTTCACGCGCACCATTTCATCCAGGCCAAAGCGCCCGTGGGTGCGCCCCACCCCGCTGGCTTTGACGCCCCCATGCGGAGCCTCGCTGATGCCAAAGCACGAGATCACATCGTTGACCATGACCGTACCGGCATGGATGCGGCGTGCCAGCCGCTCGCCCCGTTTCGCATCGCGGGTCCAGACGCTGGCCGCCAAGCCGTATTCAGAGTCGTTGGCCAGGCGCACGGCTTCGTCGTCGCTTTCGCAGGCCATCACGGGCAGGACGGGACCGAACGTCTCCTCTCTCATGATGCGCATGTCTTGCGTCACATCGGCCAGAACCGTAGGAGCGTAAAAGTTTTCGCCCAACTCCGGCAAGCGCCGTCCGCCGGCCAGAACCCGCGCGCCGCGCTCCTTCGCGTCCTCCACGTGAGATTCCACAATCCGCACCTGCCGCTCCCGGATCATCGGACCCACATCGGTGTGCGCATCCATGCCGTTGCCGATCCGCAACTGCTTCGTCTTCTCGGCGCATGCCGTGGCGAACGCTTCATATAAGCTGCGGTGCACATAGCAACGCTCGACCGATAGGCAAGCCTGCCCTGCATTGACGAATGCCCCCCACACGGCCGCGCTCGAAGCCACGTCCACGTCGGCATCATCGAGCACCAGCATGGGATCTTTTCCGCCCAATTCGAGCACCACTGGAAGCAGGCGCTCCGCCGCGGCGGCAGCAATGCGCTTTCCCGTCGTGACGCTGCCCGTGAAAACCAGCTTGTCGATCGGCGAGCGCATCAGCGCCGCTCCGGCAGGACCCTCACCGATCATTACCTGCAAAACGTCTTCGGGCACGCCTGCCGCATGCAGCAACGCCGCCAGTTCCAGCGCCACGAGCGGCGTCAACTCAGACGGCTTCAACACGACTGCGTTGCCCGCGACCAGCGCCGCCAGTGTTTCCGTCGCGGGAATCGAAAATGGATAATTCCACGGCGAAATGATTCCGATGACGCCATGCGGCTCTCTCACCAACCAACCGCTTTTCAATTTCGTAACCAGATTGGCATGGGGTACCGGCTCATCGCGCAGCAATCCCCACGCGTTGTCGATCAGAAACCGTGCAGCATCCAACACGACCAAGACTTCGGTGACCAGCGCCTCCGCCAGAGGTTTGCCCGCTTCGCGTGTGATCGCTGCCGCAATCTCCGACTTCCGCGCGTACAGGCGCTGCTGAAACTCTCGCAGCACGGCAATCCGGCGCCGCAACCCCAATTCTGCCCAAGCCGGCTGTGCTGCCCGCGCCCGCGCCACCGCCGCTTCGACTTCGTTCTCTCCCGCACATTCAAGTTCCCGCAGCACTTCGCCCGTCGCCGGGTTCACCGACACAAGTTTGTGCGTCGCGATTTGTAGATTAGTAGCCATGAGGAAATCCTAGTCCGTAGTCACGCAGCTTGCTGCGACCCCCGTCACACTCCAAAACGCGCCTGATTAGTTTGCCGCGCCGGCATAGTTGGACTCGATAAATCCCATGACGATGCGGGTGAACTCCTCTGGTTTTTCCAGGTACATCAGGTGGCCAGCATCGCTCACAACCACGCGCCGTGATCCGCGAATTCCTGCTTCAATCGCGCCCGCATGCGCGTGCACGTCGGGAATATCCGCATCACCGGTCAAAATCATAGTGGGCACGTGAATCTCGCGCAGTCGCGGCAATGCTGCCTGCGTCGAACGCGCATAGTCCTGATGGTTCAGGTCCTGCGGGCTAGCGCTCAGAACGTCGAGCAATTTTTTCTGCGCTGCATCATGCCCCGGCGCAAGCACGTACTTATCCTTCGCCCAGTTCGCGATCGCCACTTTGACGTCGTTCTTCTCGAGCGGTTTCGAATTTGCCATGCCCCGGTTCAGGAAGTGATCGGAGTAAGGGAAGCCGCTGACCACTGCCCCCACCAGCACCAACTGCTGCACCATATCTGGATGGGCCAGCGTGAAATCAATCGACAATTCGCCGCCATGCGAACTGCCAACGATCACGGCGCGCGCCACTTTCAAACGATGCAGCAGCGTCGCCAGATCGTCGGTCTCGTAATACCAGGTTGTGGCCTCAGGCGACTTTCCATAACCCCGCCGGTCATAGCGAATGGTGTGGAACTTGGCGCAGAACGCCGGCCAAACGGCGTCCCATACAGCCGAATGCGCAATGCCGTCGTGAATCAGCACGAGGGTAGGCGCGCCGCTTCCGCATTCTTCGTAGTAGATTTTTCCATTTTCGACGTCTGCGAACGAACCCGGTGCTTGGGCGGACGGTTTGGAAAAGCTTCCTGACTGAGCTTGAACTATTAAAGAAGCAATCACCAGGAACGCAGCCGCGGTCGCCAGTGTGTGCACTTGTCACCCCCAAGAAAAGTCAGACTAATACTCCACCCCAACTAAATACAATCCGCTGGCCGGGGCGGTCGCTCCCGCCGCCGAACGGCTGCGCTCTTCCAGGATTCGCGTTATCTCCGCGGCTTGCAGCGTGCCTCGGCCCACCAGAAGAAACGTGCCCACGAGGTTGCGAACCATGTGGTGTAAAAATCCCGAGCCCCGCACCGTGTAGACCAGTTCCTCCCCCGACCGCTCCCATGCCGACGAGAAAATCGTGCGCACATTCGAAACCGGCTCACCCTCGCGCCCCCTCTCAGGATCCACGGCCGCAAACGAGGTGAAATCCTTCTCTCCCACCACCAACTCCGCCGCCCGCGCCATCGCATCGTCATCCAGCGGGTACGGATAGTGCCACACATAGCGCGCGAGAAACGGCGGACAGATTGCCCCTCGATAGATCCGATAACGATAAGTTTTGGCGCGAGCCGAGTGCCGCGCATGAAAGTCCCGCGGCACTTCCGCAACCTCCAGCACTCGCACTGACCCCGGCAACACGTCGTTCAACGCCTTCACGAAATTTTCCGTGGGGACAAAAGACTCCGTGACAAATGTCACCACCTGCGCCAGGGCATGCACTCCCGCGTCGGTGCGTCCCGATCCCTGCGGTAATACCTTTTCTTCCGTAACCCGTCCAATGGCTGAGGCAAGTGTGCCCTGCACCGTAGCCGCGTCCGGTTGCACTTGCCACCCGGAAAATTCCGCGCCGTCATAGGAAAGGATCAGTTTGAGATTGCGCATGCGACGATCTTTCGAGTCCTAAGGCTGGTTTGCATCATCGAATTCACTTTCAGACTTTGCCTGCAATCAACAGTTCAGCGGGTTGCGGGGCGAACCAGGTTGCGCTTGGTCAGATATACTATTCGGTTTCCGCGGAATTCCAGTCCAGACACGAAGTTTTCTGTCGAACTGCGCCCGGAAACACCATCGTGCGCAAGAACAGATGGAGCGTTGGATCCTAGAAAATCGCTTTTGTCCCAGCTTTTCAGGAACCTTCCGTCGCTTTGTTGCGTATCAAGACCTGAGCGGAGATTTATTTTGGGTCCAGTTTCAGCCGAAATCTAGTCATTGCAAGCCTTAATCAATATCGTCCTAACGATCGGAGATGAGTAGATGCCATTCGCACGTTTAGTCTCAGCCGTTCGGCTCGTCGCCGCTGCCAGTTTATTGGCCACGCTTTCCCTGGTGTGCCGGGCTCAAGAAGCACCCCCTGCGCCCACCCCGCAGAATACGCAGGAGGCTCGGCCGCTGCCGGTTATGAATTATGCCAAGCCGGTGTCGCATTTTCCCAACCCGATTGGTCCTTACACGGCACGGCATCTGGCCCCGCCGAATTTATCGAATACCGCGCGCATTGACCAGTTGATGCACGATGGCAAGCTGTACCTGTCGTTGAATGACGCTATTGCGCTCGCGCTCGAGAACAATCTCGATATCGCCATCGCGCGCTACAACCTGAATATCGCTGATACCGACGTGCTCCGCGCACGGTCAGGCGCTGCCACACTAGGCGTGAATACCGGAATCGTGCAGAATACCCCCGGCGGCGGTGTGGGAGGGCTCGGATCTCAGGTCGGCTCCGGTACTGGCGGCACGACCCTCGGCGCAGGCGGCGCAGGCGCCGGCGTAGGCGGCTTGGTCGGTTCGACTCTCGGCTTGGGTCCAGCGATCAACAGCTTCGACCCCATTCTTACCGGTACCTTCCAGGAAGACCATTTCAGTCAACGCGCCACCAGCATTTTCCAAGGTGTGCTCCCTGGGTCCAGCCTGGCGCAGAATACCGGCACGGTAAACTTCGCGTATCAGCAGGCCTTCCAATGGGGCACGAATCTCAACGTGGGTTTCAATAACACGCGCTCCACCACAAATAGCTTTTTCAGTTCCACGAACCCGCTGTTGAACTCCGGATTCAAAGCCACGATCACCCAGCATTTGCTTCAGGGACTCGGCTTTGCGCCGAACACGCGGTTCATTCGTATTGCCAAGAACAATCGCGAGCTCTCGGATGTCGCCTTTCGCCTGCAAGTCACCACCACGGTGGATCAGATCGAGAACATGTATTGGGACTTGGTCTACGCGTACGAAAACTTGCGCGTGAAACAGGAGTCGCTGGCGTTTTCAGAAAAAACTCTTTCCGACACCAAGAAACAAGTTGAAATCGGCAGCCTCGCCCCCATCGAGTCGGTCCGAGCGCAAAGCACGGTCGCCGCGGACCAGCAGTCCCTTACCGTTGCCAAGACCAATCTTCAATTGCAGCAACTGCTCATGAAGAACGCACTGAGCCGGACTCTGCATGATCCCGCGCTGGCAGGCGCAGAAGTGGTCCCAACTTCAACCTTGGAAGTGTCAGAAAACGAGCAAGTCCAGCCGACCGAGGACCTGGTGAATGAGGCCCTGCGTCACCGCCCGGAACTGGTCGAGTCCCGTATCCAATTACATACCCAGGAACTCAGCAACAAGGCAGTACGGAGCGCGCTGTTGCCCACGCTTGACGCGTATGCATACTACGGAGGTGCAGGAGTTGGAGGAGTGCAGAACCCCTCCAATATCTGCGGCGCCCCGGGCAATCCTGGCTTCGGTTGCACGAGTCCAACCGGCCCGCTCTTCCCAACCACAGGCTATGGTGACACTTTGAATCAATTGGTGAATTCCAGTGCTCCCGACAAGGGCGTTGGATTGCAACTGAATATTCCTTTGCGGAACCGCGCTGCGCAGGCCGTCCAGATCCGTTCCGAACTGGAATATCGCCAGTCGCAGATGGCTCTGCAGCAAACCGAAAACCGAATTAGCATCGAAGTGCGCAACGCTCAGTTCGGCGTGGAGCAGAACCGCGCCAGCGTGGCTTCCGCGCAGGCCGCGGTGGATTACGCCAAACAGTCGTTGGATGCGGAGCAAAAGAAATATCAGTTCGGCACCTCAACGACAACGGCGGTTCTGCAGAACCGCAGTGCCTTGGCAACGGCCGAATCCACATTGCTCTCTGCCATGGCGGCTTACGAGAAATCGCGAGTCGAACTCGACCGCGCCGTGGGCACACTGCTCGACCATGACGGCATTAACATCGACGATGCTTCCCGCGGCCAGGTCACGCACCTGCCCAACGTGCCGTACGTCGCGCCCCGCAAGGATTTGACGCCGGTAGAGACACCGTCGATCCAGCCGCAACAATAAGAGCCAGTTCGAAAAACCACGCCGCTGCCACCAAGCAGCGGCGTTTTTCTTTCTAAACTCACAATTCTTTACAATCACAACCTCTTTCCGCGAATATTCTCCCGCTAAGATTGAAGTGACATATTTCGGCCTCTTGCATCCAAGATTGGCATTATCTGAAGTTCCGGTTGAAGATCCGGCTATTCAATTCCGTAAGGACCCGCTATCTGTAAGGAGAACCTTCATGCTCGTACCCCGTTCGCTTCTTTCTGTCCGGCTGCTGGCGCTGCCTCTCACCTCCATCATCCTTCTGGCAACAGCGCCAATTACGCTTCGCGCGCAAGACGCCTCGCCGGCGCCCCCGGCTCAGTCCACGCCGCCCGCAGCCCCGCAACCGGCGCAGCCGCAGGGCGTGCACCTTCAGGACTATTCCGTTCCTCGCCGCGCGTTTCCGAACTTCCTGCAGCCCTACACGCAGCGGCCCCTTGGGCAGCCAAATCTCGGCAACTCGCCGCGCATCGACTCGCTCATGCGCGACGGCAAGATCTATCTCTCCGTCGATGACGCCATCGCGCTCGCCCTCGAGAACAATCTTGATCTGGAAATCGCCCGCTACAACTTGAATATTGCCGCGGCCGATTTACTTCGCGCCAAGTCCGGCGCCAACATTCTCGGCGTGAACACCGGAATCGTGCAAAACACTCCCGGAGGCGGTGTTGGCGGGCTCGGGGGAACCGTCGGATCCGGCACCGGCGGCACCACGGTTGCCGCGGGTGGCGTCGGAACCGGCACCAACGGTTTAGTCAGTTCCACCCTTGGCGTCGGCTCGCCCATCACCAGCTTTGATCCGCAACTCACCGGCACACTGCTGCTCGACAAAAACGAAACCGAATCGGTCAGCGTCTTCAGCCCCGTGCCCATCGTCGCACAGAATACGTACACCTCGGACTTCGGCTACACCCAGGGATTCATGTGGGGTGGAACCCTCAGCGGAGTATTCAACAATACGCATCTGACCACCAACAATCCCACCAGCTTGCTCACACCCCAGCTCGGCTCGAATTTTCAGTTTCGCTTCACGCAAAACCTCCTGCAGGGTTTCGGATTTCTGCCCAACACGCGCTTCATCCGTATCGCCAAGAACAACCGCGAAATTTCTGACGTAGCCTTCCGCCTGCAGATCATCACGACCGTCGACCAGATCGAGAACATGTATTGGGACCTGGTCTACGCCTACGAAAATGTGCGCGTGCAGCAGGAGTCATTGACCTACACGCAAAAAGCCCTTGAGGATGCCAAGCGCCAGGCGCAAGTCGGGACCGTGCCTCCGATTCAGGTGGTGAGTGCGCAAAGCACGGTTGCTACCGGGCAGCAGAACCTGATCGTCGCGCAGAACAATCTGCAGCTGCAGCAACTGCTGATGAAAAATGCTCTCAGCCGCAGCATTGAGGATCCGGTGCTGGCCGAGGCCGATGTAATTCCCACCTCGGCCATTCAGGTACCGCAGGAAGAGCCCGTCATTCCCATCCAGGATTTGATCAACCAGGCGCTGCAGCATCGTGCTGAGCTGGTCGAAACACGCATAGACCTCAACTCCCGCGACCTCAATAACAAGGCGGTACGCAACGCCATGCTGCCCACCTTGCAAGCGTATGCCTATTACGGCGGATCAGGCGTGGGTGGTGATGTGAACCCATTGGTGCCGAACTGCAGCAGCACGAGCGGCAATTTTTGTTTCAACCCCGCGAAGGCTCCGCCGCCGTTCCACACTTCAAATGCGGTCGGTTACGGCAGCACTTTGAGCCAACTGATGAATTCGACCGCCCCTGACAAAGGCGTCGGGCTGGCGCTTACCATTCCCCTGCGCAACCGCCTGGCCCAATCCAATCAGGTGCGCGCCGAACTGGAATACCGGCAGGCGCTGGTGCGTCAGCACCAGCTTGAAAATCAGGTGCGCATCGAGGTTCGTAACGCGCAATTCGACGTGAAACAGAACCGGGCTGCCGTACAGTCGGCTCAGTCAGCCGTAGACTTGGCGCGCCAGACGTTCGATGCCGATCAGCAGAAACTGAAGGTTGGTCTCACTACTCAGACGGCCATCCTGCAGGACGCGGCCACGGTGAAGACGGCTGAATCCAACCTGGTCTCAGCCATGGCGGCGTATGAAAAATCCCGCATCGAACTGGATCGTGCCACCGGTCTGCTGCTCGATCATGCCGGCATCGATATCGCCGACGCGACTCGCGGCCAAGTCACACACCTGCCCAACGTGCCGTATGTAGCGCCGCGTCAAGATCAAACACCGCCCACCCAGCCGTCCACACCATCGATTCAACCTCAGCAAGGAGGGCAAATGTAAGGCCGTGATGTAGCGCCGCCGTCCCGGCGGCTGTCGTGGCGGCGTCCCGCCGCCACTTCTCGATCACGTATAATTGGCTCATCCTTTACAGATAAACCTCGTGGGGCAGGTTGTCGGAAGCCAATGGGATACAAGTGTCAGGTTCACAAGCTGGAGTACAACGTCGCGCATCATTGCAATCTGAAGTGCGACCATTGTGACCACCTGTCCCCATTTTTCGGGCCCAAAGACGATGCCTTCAATACTTCCATTTCCCTGGAAGCATTTGAACAGCAGCTTGCCGTCTTATCTCGCCACGTGCATTCCGAAGAGTTTCTGATTCTCGGCGGCGAGCCTCTGCTTCACAAGAACTGCCTCGGATTCTTCAAAGCTGTGAAAGCCAGCGGCATCACCGATAAGGCCGTGCTCGTCACCAATGGTTTCCTGCTCGACAAGCAAAGCGACGATCTTTTTCGCGCGCTCGATAAGATCACGATCAGCTTCTATCCCTCGTTGCCGCTGAAGCAAGAAGCTATCGACAAAGCCCGCCAGCGCTGCCAGCAACACTCCGTGGAACTGGAAATACACGACCAGCCGAAGTTCAGCATGAGCATCGTCGGCATTAAGAACGAGGACGACCGCCTGGTTGACGGCATCTTCAATACGTGCACGGTCGCCTGGACGCAGCGTTGTTACGCGCTGCATGATGGCTACGTTTATCGCTGCTCGCGCGCCCCGTTTATCGCCTACAAACTCCTGAAGCAAGGCCTGGTTGCGAGCGACTTCAGTAAGGAAGACGGACTGAAACTTGAAGATACCGACGACTTCGGAAAGAAAGCCGAAGAGTATTTCAACCAAACCACGCCGCTAAAATCCTGCTCCTACTGCCTGGGCAGCGTAGGCAAGCGAGTGCAGCACCGCCAGCTCAGCAAAACTGAAATTAACGATGAAGTCTGGGCCCGGCACAGCATCAGCGACAGCATCGACCGGGTGAAAGCGTTCCGCAGAATTGCCATGTGGCGATGGCTGAAAGTCAGGTGAATACGAACTCTTCTCCTGCAGGATGGCTTGCCATCTCCCCTGCGATTCGCAAGCACCTGCTTCGCCTGATGCTGCTTTCCTTCCTCCTGCAGGTCGCGACCATCGGAGTTTTCCGCCAGTACAAAACGCGCGCCGGAGAAGATCATTTCGGCTTCAGCTGGGAAATGGGACGGATCGCCCGTTCCATCGCGCAGGGCGAGGGCTTCAGCAATCCCTACGGCGACCACACTGGACCCTCCGCCTGGGAACCACCGCTTTACCCCTACTTCATGGCCGGAGTCTTCAAAGTCTTCGGCGTGTATTCCTACGCCTCGGCCTGGGTGCTGCTGACCTTCAACAGCCTGCTTTCCGCGCTCACCTGCATTCCGATTTACCTGATCGCCCGGCGGCAGTTCGACGATCGCATCGCGCTCTGGTCGGCGCGAACCTGGGCGCTGCTGCCCTGGTTCTGGTACTGGTCGGTGCATTGGCTCTGGGACACGACATTTACTCCGCTTATCCTCAGCCTGATCTTTCTAGTCGCGCTCGAACTCCAGGAGTGGCGCGGCATGCGCGGCTGGATTCTTTTTGGCGTGCTCTGGGGCGTCGGCGCGCTCGCGAATCCCTCCATGCTCGCGTTTCTTCCCTTCTGCGGCCTTTGGATCTGGAGGCAAAGATTCAAACAGCGCCTGCCTTCATTTAGCGGGGTCGCTTTATCCTCGCTCATCTTTTTTGCTGTTCTGTCACCGTGGTTGATTCGCAACTACGAGGCCTTCGGGCGATTCGTTTTTGTCCGCGACGATTTCTGGTTCGAAGTCCGCCTCGGCAACTTCAAGAATGCGGACGGCATGCTGATGGCCTACCTCCAGCCCAGCCAGAACAAATTGGAGTTCGCGAAATTTCAGCGTATGGGCGAACTGGCCTACGCAGCCGACTGCAAACGCCTCGCCC
>Ga0209166_10003188_pt1 | contig 11972 bp, 3 predicted proteins | sample Coa_R1_3_FD_187151 | JGI IMG/M metagenome (GOLD analysis project Ga0209166, IMG submission 187151) | Surface soil microbial communities from Centralia Pennsylvania, which are recovering from an underground coalmine fire - Coalmine... | ecosystem: Environmental > Terrestrial > Soil > Unclassified... | reverse complement strand
CAGAAATTCACTCGTATGGCGAACTGGACGACCCGAGGGCCATTATCAGGTCCGAATATCAAACCAAAAGTACCTCCCTGGGATGGCAAGCCGTCTCCCAAAGCGGTATCCGGATTGCCGCGCCCGGTGCGGTTGAGAACATTAAACATGTCGGCCCGCAACTGCGCGGTGAATCGCTCATTGATTCGAGTGTTTTTGATAATCCCAAAGTCCTCATTTGAATGGAACGGTCCCCGCGTCTGTGGAAGGTTCCGCGGCGAGGTTCCTATTCGAAGCGGGTAGTTGCCGTTGGGAGAGGCCGGCGGGTCAGCGAACGCGGCTGCATTCAAATAGGGAGTGCCGTTGGCGACGTCCAAGCCGGTCGAGGCGACGGTCTGGGGAACGCCGGACACTACGTCAGCACGGATGTTCGGAATGAGATTTACCCCATTCGCCAGACCGACATTTAGCGATGAGGAGATAAACAGCGGATCTCCCGAAAGGTATTGCTGGATGGCCGTAATCTGCCATCCGGAGAACAAACGATCCGCTGCACCCCCGGAATTAAGCCACCTCCGGCCGCGACCAGTAGGGAGCGAATAGATCCAGGTGAGCTTCAAGCTCTGTGGATGGTCAAAGGAAGCAATCGATTTTTCCAGTTTGCGATTGTAGAAATCCTGTACCGCGTAACTGGGATAGTAAAGCGCGGTGTCAGTGTCCGTGATGGTCTTGGAAAAAGTGTAGGCAGCGATGAACGTTAACCCATGGGTTGAGTTTTTTCGCGCCGTCACCTGCAAGGCGTGATAGCTGGAACTGCCCATGGTGGGATAGTTGTTGGACAGGCCGGAGTATTGAGAGAAGGGCGCCAGGCCGCTGGCGACACTGGTATCCCAGTTGTTGTTTTCAAAGTCCGGATAGGGCAACTGGGTGATTCCGTAGGGCTGAAGAATACCCGCAGACAGAGCGGTTTGGAAATCCATATCCAGATTGTCGCCCAACGACATATATTTGGAGGGGATCTGATTGAACCAGTTTGAAAAGTTGCTGTCCAGCAGGCGTGTTCCTTTCGATCCTACGTAGTTGGCCTCGATCATTATTTCGTGGGGGAGCTGATATTGGAATCCGGCGCTCCAGTTCTGGACGTAAGGCTGAGCCAGGGAGGTTCTGGGGAGAAAGTCGAGGCCGTTGCCGTTGAATGATGCCGGATCGCGATTGGGAAGCGTCCCGGCGAACGGCGGCAGACCCACTTTGGCCCACGGCGGCAGAGGTGCGGACGATAACGTAGAGAGGAACGTTACCGGGTCGATAGAACTCGGGGTGCCCGAACGATGAACGACTACGGAGCTGTTGAAACCGGAAATGTTCTGGCTTCCGAAGTTGTTCAATATGGGGGGACCGTAAGAAATTCCGTAGCCTCCGCGGAAGACCAAATTCTTGCTGAACGCATAGGCCACACCAAGGCGGGGCCCAAACTCCTTGAAGTACCAATCTTGGAACGACGTGCGGTGCAGGCATCCGGTGCAATTCCCCAGAAATACCAGCGCGCCCGGAATGTTGTCAGCGCCCGGATTCGGCAAAGTTGCATCGAATCCGGATTGTCGATTGAAGGCTTCCGTCTTGGGGAGCGGAAGTTCCCAACGCAGACCGAGGCTGAGCGTCAGCTTGGATGATGTCTTCCAGTCGTCTTGAACGAACAGAGCCAGCACGCCGGCGCGGTAGCCAGGCTCGGTTGCATACACCGATCTGTTCGCCCCATCCGCCGCCCCCATCATCCAGCTCGCGAAGGGATGACCTGTCGTACTTGGAAAACCGGCGAGGGACGTTTCCTTACTGTTGAATGAGAAAGATCCCGACTGTGGGCCCGGTTCATTGGTGTCGTAACGGTAGCGGGTGAAATCCCCGCCGAACTTAAAGCTGTGCCTCCCGCGGGTTGTGCTGTACACATCCTGAGCGATGTAACTTTCCGAAGGATCAATGTTGGCGCACGCCACGCCAAGCGCTGACATGAACTGAATATGCTTATTGCTGCCCGTACTAAAGCTTGTGCGCGGGAAACAAGTGTCAGGAATCCCTGGGATTCCCATTTGCGACGTATACTTGGCGTTATGAGTGAGGTTGTTGGCGTTGTTGGTACGATTGTAAGCCAGCGTAGCGAGGTTCACCGAATGGTCGTTCACGGTCCAACTGTGCTGGAGCCGAGCTTGCGGACCGATCACATCCTGATTCTTATAAGTGGTGATCGGCTGACCCGGGAAGGGCGGGTAGGCGGAATCCCTGGTGTTCCGCTTCCACAGGACTCGGCTGTAATAGCCGAACATCGCGCTGAGCCTTTGGTTGGAGCCGATCATTTGATCGATTTTGATGTTATAAGCGTTCCGGTCCAACACAGGCGTAGAGGGACCGATCCTGGGGGTGTTCCTGAAGTTTCCGCTGAACAAAGGTGCGGGAAACAGGGGAAGAAGGACCGCATCGGCCTTGCTGAATTCCGAGGATGGAATGATATTGCCGGGGAAGGGGTCGCGAATGGTAGCAGTCTTGGTGGCCGTGAGGAGGGTGACAGGGTCAACTTGTCCTGCTGTCACACTTCGAGTGGTCGTGGGATCGTAGATTTCATTCGTGAAAACAGGCCGCCCCAGTGCGTCCGTCCCAACTTGAGCCCCAAGGAAGGAACTGAAGTCTCCTTTCACCATTGCCGGGGTGGGTATCGTGGTGGTGCCGTTGTAGGAAAAGTTCGTGAAGCGATCTCCCTCGTAGCTGAAGAAGAAGAAAGTTTTGTCCTTGCGTATCGGCCCCCCAATCGTGCCGCCGAAGTTGTTTTCCTTCTCATTGTTCTTCGGCGTGCCAAAAGCGTTCGATAATAGACCGGCGGCATTAAACACGGGATTCTTGTTGTACTCGAAACCCGTGCCGTGAATTTGATTGGTCCCGGACTTCATGGAAAAATTAACGATGGCGCCGCCCGTGTCGCCGTACTCGGCAGAATAGTTGCTCATCTGCACTTTGAACTCGCCAATGGCGTCGGTTCCGGGGCTGAATTCGGCCATACTCCCGCCGCTCATGTCATAGCGTCCTATGGTGACGCCATCAATCAGGATCGCATGGCTGAATTGCTGCCCTCCGCTAATGGAACCCTGATATTCATCCCCCACGGCGCCCGGCAGACTGTTGAAAATGAAACTTTCCGGTTGGCGTCCGCCGTCCGAGAGGGCAATAGGCAGCGTCTGGAATTCTTGAGGGGTAATGCTGGCACCCACTTCAGCGGTCGATGGCGTGAGTAAGGGCGCTTCACTGGTGACGGTTACCGATTGCGCCGTGGTGCCCACCTCCATCTTCAAATCGATGGTCACCACTTGCGCGACGGGAACCACGATATTGTCGGCCACTGCTTTCTTGAAGCCTTCCATCTGAGCTTCGATATGATAGGTTCCTGGGGGCACCGGCAAGCGGTAATATCCGGCGCTGCTGCTCTTTACGGTCCAGTGGCCGCCATTCGCGGCGCTGGTAACATCAATTACCGCGCCGGGGATCGCCGCGCCGCTGGGATCAAGCACGGTCCCGGTGAGTGCGCCCAAATCTCCTTGGGCGAATGCCCAAGCGGACAACAACAAAAATCCGGTACCCAGCATGAGAATCCGAGGAATGTTTCGCATGGAGGAACTCCTAATATAAGATTCCCGTTTTGTCCGACGCAAAGAGGGAACTGTCTGCAAGGACCGCCCAAAAGATTTACTGGAAGGCCCTAAAACCCGCGCTGATAAAGTTACGAGCTCGTGTTACGAATCATTTCGAGTGCTTATGTTTACCTTCTGCTTTCGCCGTTGTCAAGCCCAAATACAATATTATCCTGACCCGTGACCCCGAGCAGTCCCACCTTAGATGGCCGCCAAAGTATAAAGGGATGAATGAAAATGTTTTTGAAGTTGAGCGGCGGAGTCAATGAATCGGATCAGTGAATCACGATGGCGCCGAGGTCATACCAGCCATCAGGTTGTCGGCCCGCAATGGCCAGATGGATGGCAGGCGTTTCGGTTCCGGGGTCGAGCATTCCCACCCGCAGGCGGTACTCGCCGGGTTTTAGAGTTTCCGGAACGTTAAGCGTGCCATCAAAAACCGCGTCTCCGGGAAGCCACTTCCTGATGTTCACGGGAACGCGCAAGACGAATCTGCCAGTTGGGGAATTTATCTGTAATGCCAGCCGGTACTCTCGATACACAGGCGCGACACCCGCGTTCAGCCACCACATGTGGACCGGCATCATTTCTCCGGCGTGGACGATGCGTGGATATTCGATTCGGCGCAAAATAAATCGGTACCCCATTTTCCTTTGGAAGTCGTCGAACTCGTTTTTCCACTGGGGCGGAATCCCCGACGACTTAATGTTAAGGGAGCTTACGTGCCAGCGTAGGGCCTGGTCGAGAATGTAATTGACATCCCAACCCTGCTTCAGCCAGTAGCCTGGAACCCAGCAAGTTTCCAGAGACACGGGACTGCGCTGCCAGACGTTTTGAATTCCGGCGCGCACGACCTGTTGCGGATAAACCGTCAGCATCTCGGCGCGGAAATCGCGATTGTCAGAAGTCAGCCGCATGTCGCCCAAACAATCGAGCCGCCATCCGGCGCCCTGCTGTGTTCCGTAGGCGAGAGCCCGCGGCTCGTCGAAATTCATGAGTAGAGGAGTGCGCTTAAAGGCCTTAACCCAAATATCAATCAAAGCTTTTTGATAGGCGAAGGCGGGCATATAAGGGCTCCAGCCTTCGCCCCAGTATCCCACCGAGGAAATATCCACGCTGTCCAGGTAAGGATGGCCGTCGTAACGTTCCCCCGCTGCCGTCACAAGTTCGCCCCAGTATTTGAGGAAGAGCGGGTCGCTGAAATCCGGCTGCCAGATGCTGCCATCTTTGTCGGTGGGTTTATTGGCTCGCCGTGCGCCCGAGTTTTGATACCACGCCGGCAAAGGATGCTTCGGGTCGTAAGGCATCAGTCGGATCGCCAACCGCTGATGGTGAGAGCGCGCCTCGGTGAGCGCGAGGTCGATGATGCCCCAGCGAAATTTACCGGGCTCGGGCTCAATCGTGTCCCAGAACCAACGGCAATAAGAAATAGATGTGTCAGGGAAGTCCGGCTTGCTTGCCGCCGGCGGCAGCTTCGTCGTCGGGCCTTCTTCCGACCATTCAAGACCGGTATTAATTGCTTGCCCGTTGAAGCGCTGAAAAGTCGTAATGCCCATGCCGGGGTTTACCAGCACGTCGGAAATTTCGGCGGGCCGAACCACTACGGCGTCAGGGATGTCGGATTGCGCCCCAGCAGCGCCAGCAAGCACAGTCACGATCACGCATAACGCAATTATTCGATGAGAGACCACGGTTCACTCCTGTCCGGCCGATGTATCGAGTTTGCCATTCCGCTGGCTCCATATCTTGTACCACCAAACAGCGTAAACATTAAAACTGTTCTTTGCATGCTGGTCTGATGGGCTACAATCAACGACTGGCTGGGACGTCGCCAGTCGTGAAAAAGGTCTCTGCAATGAAAGTGTTTATCATGTCGTATCGAAAAGCTGCCATCAGACCCCTCGTCCGGAAATTAACTCCCCCGCTGGTTTTCTTTATTGTTTTCAATCCAGCCCTTTTTGGACAAAACCTCAAAATGGAGGATTTGCAAGTCATCCACGCCTCGCCACGGGAGAAAGAAGATATGATGCAAAGCTACCTCCTTAGCCAGGCGGCCTCCGAAACTGAGAAACGGCTGACACGCCTCGATGGTCTGCAATCCCAAACGGATGTGCTGGCCTGGCAGGAGGCAAACCGCAAAACTTTCCTCGAGCTGATCGGCGGCTTGCCAAACGAGCGAACGCCGCTGAACGCCCGCGTAGTGGGCGAGATCGTGCGCGAGGGATATGTTGTACGCAAAGTCATTTTTGAAAGCCTGCCGGAATTTTACGTTACCGCCAACCTTTACGTGCCCACCTCAGGTAAGCCGCCCTATCCCGGCGTGCTTTTCCCTTGCGGCCATTCCCAAAATGGGAAAGACTACGACGTTTATCAACACTTGTTTATCGGGCTGGTTAAGCGCGGCTACGTCGTGTTAACTTACGATCCCCTGGGCCAGGGCGAGCGCATCCAGTACTGGGACTTCCTCTCGGGGCGCCGGCGTTTTGAATTCAATCAGCACGGGATGGCGGGCATTCAGGAATATCTGCTCGGGCAGAATCTCGCCCGCTATTTTATTTGGGACGGAATTCGCGGACTCGATTACCTGGCCACACTGCCCGAGGTGGATTCGTCTCGCCTGGGCGTGACCGGAAGTTCCGGCGGCGGCACTCTCACCACTTATATTTCCATGCTTGATCCGCGCGTTAAAGCAGCGTCGATCGTAACCTTCATCACTTCCATTCCGAAGAAAATCGAGAACCGAATCAATGACGCCGAATCGGATCCTGAGCAGGACATCGCCGGCTTGCTCCAAGCGGGAATCGACCACACGGAAATGGTGGGTATGATCGCGCCCCGACCGGTATTGATCGGCGCGGCCACGCGCGATTTCTTTCCCATCGAAGGCACTCATAAAACTTTTGGCGAGGTGCAGGAAATTTATAAGAAGCTCGGGGTGCCCGGCCAAATCAAGATGGTGGAATTCGATCATAAGCATATGTACAGCCAGCCGTTGCGCGAGGCGACTTACGCCTGGTTCGATCGCTGGCTGCGCGGCGTAACCGGCGACGCTCACGAGCCGCCCATCGCTATCGAGAAGGACGAAACTTTGCAGGTTACGCCCACCGGACAGGTGATAACGTCACTCGGCGGCAAGACCGTATACGATTTTAATCGCGCCGAGACAGTGCGATTGATGAGCCAACTCGAAGCCAGGCGGCTACAACCCGGCTACCGCGCCGAGCTCGGTGGCAAAATCCAGCAACGGTTGGACGGCAACATCAAATCCGTGGAGATTCCGGCCCAAGTCACGGGAATCGCAGAACCGCAAGTGCAGAAAACCGGCGAAAACCAAACTATAAATCTTACGGTCGAGAAGTACTTGCTCACTACAGAACCTGGCATCGTGGTCCCAACTCGGGTGATTTTCCCCAAAGGTAATTCCCCGCCACTCCCGGCGATTGTTTATCTGCGTGACCGAAGCGGCGCTGATGACAGCCCGAAGCTTTTCGCCGAGTTGGCCCGGCTCGGCCGCGTAGTCGCTGTTGCCGACGTTCGCGGATTCGGTGAAACGATGTCCCCGCGGCACATTTCAGATCCTCACCTGGATTACTTCGATCCGCGCGATGGCATGGACGCCGACTTCACTTTCGCTTCGTTCTTTCTGGGCCGTCCGCTGCTCGGAATGCGCGTGCGCGATGCGCGAGCTGTCATCAGCTTTTTGCGGGCTCGCTCCGACGTCGATCCAGCCCGCGTCACGATTATCGGCAGAGGCTGGGCCGGCATGGTCGCACTCTTCGCCGCCGCGACTTCATCAGCCGTCTCAAATGTGGTAGTCGAAGGCACCCCGGTTTCATTCGCGGAGATTGCCAGGGCGGAATTGTACAATCAGCCGGTGAGCTCGATGCTTCCCGGCGTGCTGAAGGACTTTGATATTTCCGATGTTTTCGGCGCCCTCCGGCCTCGTCCATTGCTGATGATAAATCCACTGGATGCGATTACCCAAAAATTGGATGGCCAAGGCGCGAGCCAGGCAGTCAAGTTGATTCGGCAGGCCTACGCCCGCGCCGGGGCTGAGCGTGCTTTTCAGATTGACGTTGCGCCGCTTGACTCGGACACGCAAAACACGATCATAAAATGGATCTCCGAACACTGAGCTTGGGCGGACACTGGTCGGTTGGTCTGCAGTAGCAGAGCTCCAATAGGTTGCTGAAAAAATCAGTAGCGGCGGCTTTACGCCGCCATCGGTGCTTGCGAGAATTTGGAATTATGGCGGGGTAAACCCGCGGCTACAAAAAGCCGGATCGAGCTCCACCTCAAAGACTTGCGGACAAGAGAGTATCTTTTTGTTTTTTAGCCCGGGTTGTGGAATTGTTTTCAAGCGAATTGGCTTACTGGGTGAACCCATGAAAATACCAAGGTGCGCGTTTTTAATTGCTTGTGTCACGGGATTCGTCCTGGCTCGGCCGGTACGCGGCGCGGAAGTTCGCGCATGGGAGGGAACTATTGATCTGCCCACTTATACCTTGGGCGATGAGGACCCGAGTCCGCCATTTCCGCTCGTCAATCGCCACCAGATTTATCCTTACACCATGCTTGATGAGCTTACTAACCGCAAGGAGATGAAAACCTACAGAGTGATTTATCTGGAGAATGAATATTTGAAAGCGACCATCCTGCCGGATGTGGGTGGCCGTCTTTATTCGCTCTTCGATAAAATTTCCAATCGGGAAGTGTTCTATCGAAATAATGTCGTGAAGTACGGCTTGGTGGCGTTGCGCGGCGCGTGGATCTCGGGCGGCGTCGAGTTCAATTTCCCCAACGGCCACACGACGGCCACTGTCTCGCCCGTGTCGTCGCGCATTCTGGCTGCCGGCCCCGACCAAGCGAGCGCAGTGGTCGGAGGAATGGATTGGGTCACCGGAATGTACTGGCAGGTTGTGCTCACGCTTCACTCCGGCGAGTCGCGACTGGAACAACGCGTCACGTTGTTTAATCCTACGCCGCAGGAACAACTCTATTGGTATTGGGCCAACGCCGCTGTCCCGGCCACGCCGGACATGCAGTTCATTTACCCCATGCGCGAGGCCAACCCGCACTCGCGGACCGAGATTTGGACTTTCCCGGTCTGGAAGGGCGTCGATTACAGTTGGTACAAGAATTTCCGCCAACCCACTTCGCTCTTCGGCCGCCAAGTCCGTCGCAATTTCTTTGGCGTCTACTATCATGACTCCGACTATGGAGTGGTCCACGTCGCGGATTTTCACGAAGTTCCGGGAAAGAAAATCTGGAGCTGGGGCGTGGCCGGCGATGGTTTAATTTGGACCGATTTGCTTACTGACCACGACGGACCTTACAACGAAATCCAAAGCGGGCGTTACGAGACGCAGTTAAACCAGGAATTCATGCCCCCGCATCGCGTCGAATCTTGGACCGAATACTGGTATCCCGTACGCGGGCTGGGCGGCGGCTTTGTCGAGGCGACAAATCAGCTCGCGCTTAACGTGCGATTTCTCGAAGCTTCCGGCGCAGAAGGGTCGCGTGTGGAATTGGCTATGAATCCCACCGTTGAGCTTCACGGCGCCCAAATTCGCACGAAGCTGGGCGCCGAATTGCTCCGTGAGTTCGGCCCGCTTTCTCTTGAGCCGATGACGACAACGAAATTGACTGTCCCGATCGAAGACATCGAGTCCGCAAAAAAATCGTTATCCGTTGAAATCGATGACTCCGATTCGCGGCCGTTGCTTCGCTGGTCCGCCGCTGATCCCATCGACGGCAACAAGGACTTTGTTCCGGCAGCGGGCATGCACCAACCTGAGATTAAGCCGGCAGACAAAATGACGGTAGAGGAGCTTTATCTTCGCGGCGTCGAGCAGGAAAAAAGCGGTGACGCCGAAGCGGCGGTGAATACCTACGATCAAGCTCTTGAACGCGACCCGAAATATGTTCCGGCACTCCTGAAATCGGCATCCCGGAACTTTCGGGCCGCCAATTTCCAGGCCGCCGAAACCGACCTCGCTCGCGCCAACCGTGATGGTGCGCTCACTCCTGACGCCGTGTTTACCTCCGGGTTGATTGACGTCGCCAACGGTCATTGGACCGACGCGGAAAATAAGTTTTTTACTGTTGTTCGCGCCGGCCCCCCGGCGGGAGCGGCGCTCAATCAACTCGGCGAGGTGTTGATTCACGAAAAGAAATACGACAATGCGTCCCGCGTCCTGCGGCAGGAATTATCGCACCACCCGGAAGACGCTTTAACGCAAACCGACCTCGCGGTGGCCTTGCGTCTGGCTGGAAACGCCGGCGAAGCGCGTAAGGCGGCAGACCGTGCGCTCGACTCGATGCCGCTCTTCCCCCCTGCGTTAATTGAGAAATGGCGAACTGCTTTAGCGCTTGCGAATCCTGATCTGGCCGCCGCTACCGCGGATTTATCGAAGAAGACTTTGGGCTTCGACGTTCAGAATTATTTGTGGGTGGCGGCGTGGTATCGCAGCCTCGGAGATTTGGCGTCTGCCGACGCGGTGCTTGAGGAAGCGACGAAAGACTTTCCTTCAACAACAATATCGCCCATGGTTGATTACTCCCTGGCGGCGAACGCGCGGGAAGAAGCAGATGCCGGTCGCGCTCGCGACTTCGAAACAAAAGCGGCGGCAGCAGCGACGGACAAAGTCTTCCCGCAAAGGCTGGCGGATGCGCTGGTGCTGCAAAGCGCGCTGGCCCATAACCCGCAAGACGCCCACGCCCACTATTTCCTCGGCACGTTTCTATTTGCCCACGATCGTTACGAGGACGCGGCAAAAGAGTGGCTGGAAACAAAGAAGCTGGGATGGGATGATCCAGTCCTCGAGCGCAATCTGGGCGTCTACGCCTGGCGCGTGAAAAAAGACTTGCCCCAAGCCGCGGCCTATTACGAAAAATCGATTCAGCTCGCGCCAGGGGATTACCGGCTCTACCCGGAGCTTGACGAAATTTATATGCAAATGGGGGACCAGGCCCGGCGTGGGAAACTTTATGCCGCAGCCCCACCGGAAGTTTTGGCGCGGGATCCCGTCAGGGCGCAGCACGCGTTGTTCCTGGTGGAGCAACACCGGTTCGATCAGGCCGCGGAGCTGCTCACCGACCATCACTTCGACCCGTGGGAAGGCGGGCAAATCATCCGTGAGATTTTCGTCCTGGTCAATCTTGAAAAAGGAAGGGTCGCGCTCAAAACAAAAAATTATGCCGCGGCCGCGCGCGCCTTCCGCCAGGCGCTTGAGTATCCGGTGAATCTCGGGGTGGGAAAACCCGACCAGCCGCACGACGAAGAAGCGTGGTATAGGCTTGGGGTGGCGCTCAATTCCGGGGGGAGCTCGATCGGCGCGGGAGAAGCCTGGCAAACTGCGGTGAAGGAAGGTCGCGCGGCGGGTGGGACTTCGGCAGTCTTTGCCGCTGCAGCCTTACTGAAACTGGGCCATCAAGCGGAGGCCGAAACGCTATTGGCCGCCGCCATCAGCCCCAGCAACCGCCGGGACGCCAGCGCCCAGGCGTTTTACGCCGCGGGACTCGCCGAACGATTCCGGAACCACCTGCAAGCGGCCCAAGCAGACTTTCGTAACGCCACGCGGCTCGACCCGTTGCTGTGGCAGGCGCGCTTTGAGCTTGAGCGAAGCACGAAATCCGAGTAGCTGGATTACGAGCCTGCCGGAAAACCTTTCCAGCTATGTCACGAACTCAATCCCAGGAGCCGCGCCGCGTTTTCGTAGTACACTTTGCGCAAAATACTTTCCGGCAGACCGAGGCCGTAAATTCGCCATCGACCCTGCGGCGGTACCGGGGCCGGCGCGTAGTCGAAGTATTCGTCCTCGGTCTCGAGAAACCGAAAGTAAATCTCATAGAGCTCGTCCCCAAAAACTTGTTGCGGCGTATCGGTGCCGTGGGGCACCGCGTCGGTGCCGAAGTGTATGCGATCCTGATATTTATCGAAAAACTTGCGCGCGGCGCGCGGCTGGCGGCCGAGTTCACCAATGCGCGCGGCCAATTCGATTGTCATATTCGGAAAGCGCTCCATGCACTCTGAAACGTAGCCGAGGTTTTCGGCGTCGTTGCCAACGTGCAGCGCAATGAACTGCGTTCGGGGATGACGCGCGAACATCCGGTTGCGCGCCTCGAGCAGCTCCGCGTTGCTCGGAAAGTCGTGATCGTAGAATGACCAGTCCGGATGATTATTCAGCTCCTCGAAGCGTTCGTTGAAGCGATCGATGGGAAGGAAGAAAGCTTCGGGGTCTGAAGTATGAATCGCCACCGGCATTTTCAGCGCCCCGCACGCTTCCCACATTGGATCGAAGCGGCGATCGAGGAGCTGAA
>Ga0209166_10003187_pt1 | contig 11975 bp, 10 predicted proteins | sample Coa_R1_3_FD_187151 | JGI IMG/M metagenome (GOLD analysis project Ga0209166, IMG submission 187151) | Surface soil microbial communities from Centralia Pennsylvania, which are recovering from an underground coalmine fire - Coalmine... | ecosystem: Environmental > Terrestrial > Soil >... | reverse complement strand
CGGGCCGCCGCCCAGCCAGCCGCGCGGCAAACCGGTCAAGAAGCGCAGGAGCCCCATGCGCCGCGCGGCGGCGTGGATCGCGGTCACCGTCCTGGTGGTCATCCTCGCCGTCGCCGGCGCCGGGTCATACCACATCTGGCGCACCTACCTGCACCCGCCGGACTATTCGGGCCCGGGCGCGGGCAACGTCACGGTCCAGATCAAACCCGGCGAAACCGCCACCCAGGTCGGCCAGCAGTTGCAGGCCCTGGGCGTCGTCGCCAGCGTGCGGGCGTTCGCCAACGCGGCGAAGGCGAGCGGCCACGGCGACGCGCTGCAGCCGGGCTACTACCGGCTGCACAAGCACATGGCCGCCGCGCTGGCGTTCGCGCTGCTGCTGAAACCCTCCTCCAAGGTCACGCTGAAGCTGCTGATCCCCGAGGGGCTGCGGCTGGACGAGATCATCGCGACGCTCGGCAAGCAGACCGGGAACCTGAAGGGATACGAGCAGGCGATCAAGGATGTCTCGGCCCTCGGCCTGCCGTCCTACGCCAAGGGCAACCCGGAGGGGTACCTGTTCCCCGCCACCTACACCGTCTATCCCGGCACCCAGCCGATCCAGGTGCTCCGTGCCATGGTGCTGCGCTTCGACCAGGAGGCCTCCAGCGTCAGCCTCGCCGCGACGGCCGCCCACGACCAGATCAGCGAGGGTGACGCGATCACCGTGGCGAGCCTCGTCCAGGCGGAGGGCAAGCGGCCGCAGGACCTCGCCAAGATCGCCCGGGTGATCTACAACCGGCTGAATGCGCACATGAGGCTCCAGCTGGACACCACCGTGCTGTATGCCCGGCACTCCCGGGCCGCGGACGTCACGATCGCGCAGACCCAGAACACCAGGTCGGCGTACAACACCTACCTGCACGCGGGCCTGCCTCCCGGGCCGATCGACAGCCCCGGCGACGCCGCGATCCGCGCCGCGCTGCACCCGGCGAAGGGGGACTGGCTGTACTTCCTCACCGTGAACCCGCGGACCGGACTGACCAAGTTCACCAACAACTACTCGGTGTTCCAGACCTACGTGGCCGAGCTGAACGCCTACAACGCGGCTCATCACTAAGCTCCTCCGGGTGAGAGCCGCAGTTCTTGGTGCGCCCATCGCGCACTCGCTGTCGCCGGTACTGCACCGGGCTGCCTACCGGGCGCTCGGCCTGGCCGGGTGGTCCTACGAGGCGATCGAGTGCGACGCGGCGCGGCTGCCCGCCGTGCTGGACGGCTGCGGGCCGGACTGGGCCGGGCTGTCGCTGACCATGCCGCTCAAGCGCGCCGTGCTGCCCCTGCTCGACGAGATCGCCCCGCTGGCCCGCGAGGTGGGTGCCGCCAACACGGTGGTGTTCACCGGTGGCCGGCGCCACGGCCACAACACCGACGTGCCCGGCATGATCGCCGCCCTCGCCGAGGCGGGCGTCACCGGCGCCCGGGACGCGGGCAACTGGGCGGCCACGGTGCTGATCCTCGGCGGTGGGGCGACCGCCTGCTCCGCGCTGGCCGCCGCGCGCGGCCTCGGCGCGGCGCGGGTGACGGTGGCGGTCCGCGACCGGGCCCGCGCCCGGGACCTGCTGGCCGCTGCCGAGCGGCTGGCCGTCGCGGTCACCCTCACCGACTTTCAGAATCCCGCGGCCGGCGCCCCCGACCTGCTGATTTCGACCGTCCCCGCCGGTGCCGCAGATACTTATGCAAAACGAATTGCCCGTGGTGACCTGGTCCCCGGCCATCTCCTCGACGTGGTGTACCACCCCTGGCCCACCCCCTTGGCAGCCGCCGCCCGCGAGGCCGACGTCGCCGTGGCCGGCGGTTTCGCGCTGCTCCTGCACCAGGCCGCCGACCAGGTCACCCTGATGACCGGCCAGCCAGCCCCGCTGGCAGCCATGCGCACCGCCGGTGAAACCGCCCTTCGCGCCACCCCGGGCGGGCCGAGGGTAGGGGTGCGTGGCGGCTGCGGAATACCTGGGCACGCCGGATTGCTGTTAACCTTGCCTGACGACCAGCCGGGTAATACCCGCGCTGGCGCGTAAGCGGAGGACCACCTCCCACCTAGCCGGCCCGCAGGCCGGCGGGTACGCCCGTCACAGTACGTGGCGGGCAGGCCGGACGCGGCGGGCCGGGTGCCGTGCGAGAGCGCGGGAACCGGGGCCGTGGCGTTGCGGGTCCGTGTTGCGCCTGCCCTCCGGGCAGGCCGCTGGCACGGGAATGGTGGCTCCGCGTGCGCGGCATGCGGGGCCTTTTGCGTATAGCGGCGAGCTTGCGGGAAGGGCACTCGCCGGCCGGTCGGCCGTCCTCGTCAGCGCGGGGGCGGACAGCAGGAGAAGCCAAGGAGGTCACATCAGCGTCGAACCACGCATTAACGAGCGCATCCGGGTTCCCGAAGTCAGGCTGGTCGGCCCGGCCGGCGAGCAGGTGGGAATCGTAAGCATCAACGATGCGCTCCGGCTGGCCCAGGAGGCCGACCTCGACCTGGTCGAGGTGGCACCCACCGCCCGGCCGCCGGTCTGCAAGCTCATGGACTACGGCAAGTTCAAGTACGAGTCCGCGCTCAAGGCCAGGGAATCTCGCAAGAACCAGGCCCAGACGATCATCAAGGAGATCAAACTCCGCCCGAAGATCGATCCGCACGACTACGGCACGAAAAAGAGCCACGTCGAGCGGTTCCTGAAGCAGGGCGACAAGGTCAAGGTGACGATCATGTTCCGCGGGCGTGAGCAGTCCCGCCCGGAGCTGGGCTTCCGGCTGCTGCAGCGCCTCGCCGGCGATGTCGAGGAACTGGGATTCGTGGAGTCGCAGCCCCGGCAGGACGGCCGCAACATGATCATGGTGATCGGGCCGCACCGGAGAAAGAGCGAGGCCCGTAGCGAGGCCCGCGCCGAGCGGGCCATCCGCGACGCGCAGCACCCTGATCGTGCGGTTACCCGGTCACGCGCGGCCAGCGCGGCCAGTGCGGCCGCGTCGGACGCGGGTGAGCAGCCCACTGAGGCAAGTGAGCCCGCTGAGGCTAGCGAGCCGGTGCTGGGCCCGGACACCGCGGCTGCGAGCGCCCCGGAGGCCGGGGAGGCGCAGCCACGGCCCGAGCCCGAGCCAGCCCCGGAGGCCGGGGAGGCGCAGCCACGGCCCGAGCCCGAGCCAGCCCCGGAGGCCGGGAAGGCGCAGCCACGGCCAGCACCGGTGGCCCGGTCGGGGCCGGCCAGGGTGGCGGCCGCGTCGAAGGCCAGCGCCGGGAGCTAGGCCGGCCAGGCCCACCAGGCAGTGTCCCGTAGCCGGGCCACTGCCCGGTAGGCCACTGTCACGGGAAGGCAGCGTCCGCGAACGGCGGGATTCGCCGGGCGGCACGCAGGACAACGCCGCGCCGCACGGCGCGCAGGAGACGAGAGACGACGGCGAGCAATGCCAAAGATGAAGACGCACAGCGGGGCGAGCAAGCGCTTCCGGCTGACCGGTAGTGGGAAGGTGCTGCGCCGTCGCGCGAACCGCAAGCACCTGTTCGAGCACAAGCCGAGCAGGGTCACCCGGCGGCTGGCTGGCGAAGTGACGCTCGCCCCCGCGGACGCGAAGAAGATCAAGAAATTGCTGGCTAAGTAGCCCAGCACGCCCCCAGGGAGTAAACGTGGCACGCGTGAAGCGGGCGGTCAACGCCCACAAGAAGCGCAGGGTGGTGCTTGAGCGGGCGAGCGGGTACCGCGGCCAGCGGTCTCGGATGTACCGCAAGGCCAAGGAGCAGGTGCTCCACTCGATGACCTACGCCTATGCCGGCCGCAAGGACCGCAAAGGCGCGTTCCGCCGGCTGTGGATCCAGCGCATCAACGCCGCCGCGCGGGCGGACGGGATCACCTACAACCGGTTCATCCAGGGCCTGAAGGCCGCCGGGGTCGACGTGGACCGGCGCATGCTCGCCGACCTCGCGGTCGCGGACCCGGGTGCGTTCTCCGCACTGGTCAAGGTGGCGAAGGACGCGCTCCCGGAGCCGGCCGCCGACGCCGCCTGACCGCGACACCGCCGTGGGTGAGCCGGATGGCTGACTTCTCCGGTCCGGAGCTGACCAGCACCCGGTCACCCAGGGTGAAGGCCGCCCGCCAGCTTGCCAAGCGGGCGCTGCGGGCGCGGGCCAGGTCGTTCCTGGCCGAGGGGCCCCAGGCGGTCACCGAGGCGCTCGCCCGCGACGGCGTGGTGACCGAGTTGTTCCTCACCGCCGCGGCGCGGTCCCAGCACGGCGGACTGGCCGCGCGAGCCAGCCGCCAGGGCGCCCCGGTGCACGTGGTGAGCGGCGAGGTCATGGCCGAACTGGCGCAGACCGTCACCCCGCAGGGCCTTCTCGCCGTCTGCCGGTTCGTGGACGTGCCGCTGCCGGTGCTGGCCGGCGCCGCGCCGCGGCTGGTGGTCATCCTCGCCAACGTCCGGGACCCGGGCAACGCGGGCACGGTGCTGCGCACCGCGGACGCGGCGGGCGCGGACGGCGTCGTCTTCTCCGACGCATCCGTCGATCCGTACAACAGCAAGTGCGTGCGCGCATCCGCCGGCAGCATCTTCCATCTGGACCTGGTGCTTGGCGGCCCGGTGGCGGATACCGTGGGCCAGCTGCGCGAGGCGGGCCTGCGGGTGCTCGCCGCGGACGGCAGCACGGGCCGGCCGCTCGACCAAGTGGAACCACGGGGCGTGCTCGCCGGGCCCACGGCCTGGCTGTTCGGCAACGAGGCGTGGGGCCTGCCCGGCGACCTGCTGGCGCTGGCCGCCGAAACCGTAGCCGTACCGATATATGGGCAGGCAGAAAGCCTCAACCTGGCCGCCGCCGCTGCGGTGTGCCTGTACGCCTCGGCCCGGGCGCAGCGCAGTAACGCGGGAGGGGGCTGCCATGCGGCGCCCGCAACGCGCTAGAGTCTGATCACATTGCGTCATGAAGAACGCCTGGCAGGGGTTCGCACCGCGGCCCCGGCCGGATTGAGCCAGGTGGGCCGGCGAGGGACGGGCCACGCGAAGCCAGCGACCGGGTTGGGGACCCGGGCCACGACAGGCGGCACATGCCGGACGGAGGCAGGGACGCACGTGGACGGGCAGGCAGTGCCCGGCGAGAGGGTGCTGGACCAGAGCCCAGCAGCCTGGCTGTCGGCTGCGCTGAGCCCCGGCAGGGCGGTGGACCTGGCCGCCCCCGCGGCGGGCCCGGTCCTGGTCAGCTCGATGGTCTGTGCCGACGAACTTCCCGACGGCCTGGTCATTGCCGACCACGCCGGCCGGGTCATTGTGTTCAACCGTGCCGCCGCCCGGCTCACCGGGACGCCGGTCCGGGCCGCGGCCGGCGCGGACGTGCGGCAGATCCTCCCGCTGCATGACGCCGACGGGCGATGCTGGTGGACCTGCGCCGATCCCTACCACGGGCTATCCATCCGCACCCGGCACCCCGAGAGGCCGCTGTTCCTCGCCGGCGGGACGGAACTGCTGGTCACCGTTTCGTACGTGCGGGCCCCGCGCGGCGCGCGGCAGCAGCGCCACCCCGGGCAGCCGTGCCACGCCCGGCCCGCGGGCGGCGAGGTCCAGCGGCTGGTGATCATGCTGCGCGGCACGCAGCAGCGGGCCCGCCTGGAGCGCAGCCGTGCCGACCTGGTGTCCACCGTCGCGCACGAGCTGCGGTCCCCGCTGACGAGCGTGAAGGGCTTCACCGCCACGCTGCTCGCCAAGTGGGAGCGGTTCACCGAGGACCAGAAGAAAGTGATGCTGGAGACCGTCAACGCCGACGCGGACCGGGTCACCAGGCTCATCACCGAACTGCTGGACGTGTCCCGGATCGAGTCCGGCCGGATGGAGATCCACCGGCAGCTGGTCAGCGTCCCGGAACGGGTGCAGAAGCTCGTCGCCGGGCGGGTGGCGGCCGGTGACCCGGACGACCGGTACCGGGTGGTGATCGCCGACGGCCTCCCCGAGACATGGCTGGACGCCGACAAGGTCGACCAGATCCTCGGGAACCTTATTGAGAATGCCGTCAGGCACGGGGCTGGTACCGTAACAGTCGTGGTGGAGCCACTGGAAGCCGCTGGCGCCCGCAACGTCAGGGACGCGGGCGCCGGCATCGCGGTCTCCGTCCGGGACGAGGGCGACGGCGTCGCGCCAGAACTCGTCCCGCGCGTCTTCCGCCAGTTCTGGCGGGCCAAGCGCCGGGGCGGTGCGGGCCTGGGCCTCTATATCGTCAAGGGGCTGGTCGAAGCGCACGGCGGCACGATCACCGTGCAGCAGGCGCCCGAAGGCGGCGCCGAATTCCGATTTACCATGCCTGCCGGAACTGCGGCAGGCTAATCCTGCTCGCCGGCCTTCGGCCGACTTCGCCGAGGCCGCATCACCGGGTGTTAGCCCGGGGGCCGAGCCCCCGGACCCCTACGGCGGTGGTCGGCGTGGTCCCGGGCCGTTCCGCTGGCGAGCCACCCCCGAAGTTCGTGGCTAGGGTGGTGGGCGCCATGGAATCGCCCTGGAACCCCGGGCGGCTGGGGGATACGGCACCACGAGCTAATCGTTTGGCATGAAATCCTGAAGATCCCCGCCGACCGACACCTTTCCAGCAGAGCCCGCGAGGGATGGCGAACCCTATGTCCGCACCAAACAAGCAATACGACCCGGTGGAGGTGGCCGCGCTGTCGCCCGAGGAGATCGCCGCCGCGCTGAAGGGGGCGCTCACCGCCACCGCGGAGGCACGCACGCTCGACGAGTTGAAGGCCGCCCGGCTGGCCCACGCCGGGGACCGATCGCCGCTCGCGCTTGCCAACGCCGAGATCGGCGCGCTGCCGCCGCACGCCCGGGCGGAGGCCGGCCAGCGGATCGGCGCCGCCCGCCGCGAGGTCCGGCAGGCGCTCGCCGCCCGGCAGGCCGAACTCGAGGCCGAGCGCGACCAGCGCGTGCTCGTCGAGGAGACGGTCGACGTGACCCTGCCCTGGGACCGGCGGCCGGCCGGCGCCCGGCACCCGGTGACGACGGTGAGTGAACGGCTCGCCGACGTGTTCGTCGGCATGGGGTACGAGATCGCCGAGGGGCCCGAGGTCGAGGCCGAGTGGTACAACTTCGACGCGCTGAATTTCCCGCCCGACCACCCGGCACGGGAGATGCAGGACACGATCTTCGTGGCCGGGCCGGACGGCGGCCCGTCCGGCGTCGTCATGCGCACACACACCTCGCCGGTGCAGATCCGCGCCCTGCTGACCCGCCCGCTGCCGGTGTATGTGGTCAGCCCGGGCAAGTGCTTCCGCACCGACCCGCTGGACGCTACGCACAGCCCGGTGTTCCACCAGATCGAGTGCCTGGCCGTGGACGAGGGGCTCACCATGGCTGACCTGCGCGGTGCGATCCAGTCGTTCGTGGACGCGATGTTCGGCGAGGGGCTGCGGACCCGGATCCGGCCGGACTTCTTCCCGTTCGTCGAGCCCGGCATGGACGTGTCCATGGAGTGCCACGTCTGCCGGGGTGCCTCCGTCCGGGGCGGCGGCTCGTGCCGGGTGTGCCGGTCGCAGGGCTGGATCGAGCTGGCCGGCGCCGGAATGGTGAATCCCAAGGTGCTCATCGCCTGCGGGATCGACCCGGATGTCTACAGCGGCTTCGCGTTCGGGCTCGGCATCGAGCGCACGCTCATGGTCCGGCACGGGGTGACCGACATCAGGGACACCCTGGAAGGTGACGTGCGGTTCAGCCGCGCACTGGGGGTGGAGGACTGATGCGCGTCCCACTGTCCTGGCTGCGCCAGTATGCCCCGGTCGAGGAGTCGGTGCCGGCCGCGGAGGTGGCCGGGCGGCTCACCGCCGCCGGGCTCGAAGTGGAATCCGTGGCAGCCGTCGGCCACGACATCAGCGGCGTCGTCGTGGCCGAGGTCACCGCCATCGAGGAGCTGACCGGGTTCCGCAAGCCGATCAGGTACTGCCACGTGACCACCGGCGCCACCGAGCGCGACGTGATCTGCGGCGCGGCCAACTTCGCGGTCGGTGACCGGGTGCCGTTCGCCACCCCCGGCGCGGCGCTGCCCGGCGGCTTCGAGATCGGCGCGAAGAAGGCGTATGGCCGGATGTCGGAGGGCATGATCTGTTCCGCCGCGGAACTGGCCATCGGGGAGGACCACTCCGGGATCCTGGTGCTCGCGCCCGATGCCCCGCTCGGCGAGGACTTCGCCCGCTACGCCGGGCTGGCCGATCACGTGCTCGACATCTCGGTGACGCCGAACCTGGGATACGCGCTGTCGGTGCGCGGGGTGGCCCGCGAGCTCGCCATCGCGTTCGAGGTGCCCTACACCGATCCGGCCCATCAAGGGCTGCCCGAAGCCGTCGAGACGGTGTCAGGCGACGTCTACCCGGCGAGCATCGCCGACCCGACCGCCTGCGACCGGTTCGTGCTGCGGGAGGTGCGTGGTCTCGACCCGGCCGCGCCGACCCCGCTGTGGATGCGGGTGCGGCTGGCCCGCGCCGGCATGCGCACCGTGTCGCTGGCCGTCGATGTGACCAACTACCTGATGGTCGAGCTGGGGCAGCCGATGCACGCGTTCGACCGGGACCGGCTGTCCGGCCCGATCGTGGTGCGGCGGGCCGGCCCGGGCGAGCGGCTGGAGACGCTCGACCATGTCGTGCGCGACCTGGACCCCGACGACATCCTGATCACCGACTCCTCCGGGCCGATCTCGATGGCCGGCACCATGGGCGGGCTGGCGACCGAGATCTCCGAGGCGTCCAGGGACCTGGTGATCGAGGCGGCGCACTTCTGCGCGCGGGGCACCGCCCGGATGAGCCGGCGGCACCGGCTGTTCAGCGAGTCGTCCTACCGGTTCGAGCGCGAGGTGGACCGGGAGCTTCCGGTGCGTGCCTCGGCGAAGGCGGCGGCGCTGCTGGCCGAACTGGGCGGCGCGGCCGTGCTGCCCGGCTGCACCCACGCCGAGGCCGAGGTGCCCCCGGTGACGATCAGCCTGGCGGTGGGCTACCCGGGCCGGGTGGCCGGGCTGCCGTACCAGAAGGCCACCGTGATCCACCGGCTGGAGCAGGTTGGCTGCGTGGTGACCGGGCCGGGTGCGGGCGGCGGCGCGGACCTGCTCACCGTGGTTCCGCCGTCGTGGCGCCAGGACCTGCGGTACCCGAGCGACCTGGCGGAGGAGGTGATCCGGCTGGAGGGTTATGACAACGTCCCGATCCGGATGCCCCGCGCCGCCGCCGGGCACGGTCTGACCGCCACGCAGCGGCTGCGCCGCACGGTGGGCCGCGCGCTCGCCGGGGCGGGCTACGTCGAGGTGCTCAGCCAGCCGTTCAGCTCGGCCGCCGACCACGACCGGCTGCAGCTGACCGCCGGTGACGCGCGGCGCCGGGCGGTGCGCATCGCCAACCCGCTGAGCGAGGACGAGCCGCTGCTGCGGACCACCCTGCTGCCGGGCCTGCTGCGGGTGCTGGCGCGCAACATCGGGCGCGGTTTCGGCGACCTGGCCCTGTACGAGACGGGCCTGGTGTTCCAGCTCGGCACCGGCGGCCAGCGGGTCGCCCCCATCCTGCGGGTGGACCGCGGGCCGGCCGAGGCCGAGGTCGCCGAGATGGAGTCCGCCCTGCCAGCGCAGCCACTGCGGGCCGGCGTGGTACTGGCCGGTCATCTAGAGGCCCCGGGCTGGTGGGGCGCGGGCCGCCCGGCCGGTTGGCAGGACGCCATCGAGGCCGCTCGCGAGGTACTGCGGGTGAGCAGGGTCGCGTACCGCATCGAGCAGGCCCAGCACGCCCCGTGGCACCCCGGCCGGTGCGCGGCGTTCATCGTCGCCGGCGCGGACGGGGCGGAGCAGCTTGCCGGGTATGCGGGGGAACTGCACCCACGGGCGATCCAGGCCTTCCGGGTGCCGGCGCGCACCTGCGCGATGGAGCTGGACCTGTCGGTCATCGGCGCCGCCGCCGCGGCGGTGCCGCCCGCCCAGGCGCCGCCGATCTCCACCTACCCGGTGGCTGCGCAGGACGTCGCGCTGGTCGTGCGGGACGCGGTGCCCGCGGCCGAGGTGGAGGCCGCCCTGGCCGCCGGGGCCGCCGCGGACGGCGGAGAGCTGCTGGAGGACGTCCGGCTCTTCGACATCTACACCGGCGAGCAAGTGGGGAAGGGGAACAAGTCTCTCGCCTACCGGCTGCGCTTCCGCGCACCCGGCCGCACGCTCACCGACGAGGAGACCAGCGCCGCCAGGGACGCCGCGGTGGCCGAGGCGGCCCGTCGCGTGGGTGCCGTGCTGCGCGACGGAAGCTGACCGGGTGTGGCCCGCTGTGCGCGGAGGGGCCCGGGCGGCGGGCGCGAACGCGGGTAACAATCAGATAACACATGCGGGCTGGCTCGGGCGGGGTGCCTCGCCGAGCCGGGTCCCGCGGTGCGTTCCCGCTCGTAACGGCGTGCGCGACGGCGGTTGGTGGGCCGGCGTAGGGTCACTGGTCCGTGCTTGACAGCAACCGGGCAACGGGCTGCGATGGCAATAGTGCTTTACGCAACCCCCACCCGGCACGCCGGCCCGCTTCCTGACCCCTGGCCCAGCACCAGTTCCGCAGACGGAGGAAATCACCATCAGCCCTGAAGCCAGCGCGCAGGGGCGGTCCACGCTGGGCGCGCCGGGATCGCACGCGGCGCCCGTCAAGGCAACGTTCGGTGCGGTGTTCGCCGTTGGCGAGTTCCGCGCGCTGTGGCTGGCGCAGGTCCTGTCCGTCGCGGGTGACCAGCTTGCCCGGGTCGCGCTGACGTTCCTCGTGTACGACCGCACCCGCTCGGCCCTGCTCGCCGCGATAACCTTCGCGGCCAGCGTGGTGCCTGCCTTCATTGGCGGGCTCGCCCTCTCCGGCCTGGCCGACCGGTTGCCCCGCCGCGGGGTCATGATCGCCAGCGATCTGACCCGGGTCGGGCTCGTGGCCGTCATGGCGGCGCCCGGGATGCCGATCGCGCTGCTCGTGGCGCTGTTGTTCCTGGTGACGATGGTCGGCGCGCCGTTCCTGTCAGCCCGCGCCGCGCTGTACCCGGACATCCTCGCCGGTGACCTGTATGTGCTCGGGACCGCGGTCACGCTCACTACGCTGCAATTCGCCCAGGTACTGGGGTTCGCGGCAGGAGGCGCTGTCGTCGCCTTTTTCGGTGTCCGGGCCTCACTGCTCATTGATGCCGCGACGTTCGCCCTCTCGGCCCTGATCATCCGCATCTGGGTGCGGCGCCGCCTCGCGGCTCAGGCGGGCACGGAGGGAGATCCCGGTGCAGGCGGCGGGCTGCTGGCGGCCCTCCGGCTGGTGTTCACCAGTCCGGCACTGCGGATCCCGATGCTGCTCGGCTGGCTGGCCGCCTTCTATAACATCCCCGAGGGGGTTTCCGCGCCGCTCGCGGCGGACCTGGGCGGCGGGGCGGTGGCCGTCGGCTTCATCCTGGCCGCGCCGGCGTTCGGGGCGTCGGTGGGCGCGATCGCCTTCAGCAGGCTCGTCGCCCCCGCGGCGCGGGTGCGGTGGATGAGCCCGCTAGCCGCGACAGCCTGCGGCGTCCTTGTCCTGTTCATCTTCCGGCCGCCGCTGCCGATCGCGTTGCTGCTGCTGGGCCTGTCTGGCGTCTTCGACTGCTTCCAGCTTGCCGCGAATGCTTCGTTCGTGGCCGCTACGCCCGCGCGGCAGCGCAGTCAGGCGTTTGGCATCGCTCAAGGCGGCATGAGTCTCGGCCAGGGTGTGGCCATAGTCGTGGCGGGGGCATTGGCCGAGCGCTATGCCCCGAGCCTGGTGATAGCGGCCAGCGGCGCCGTGGGCGCGGTTGCTGCCATCGCTATCGCTTTCAGCCGGCTGCGGGCGGGCTGACCTGCCCCAAACTGGGCCAGCCGGCGGGTGGCGGGTCTAGCCCCAGTTGCTGCCGCGCATGGCGGGTGCTCCTTCCGTGGGTCTGGGTGGGCGGTGGCGGGTGGCGGGTCTAGCCCCAGTTGCTGCCGCGCATGGCGGGTGCTCCTTCCGTGGATGTGGGTGGGCGGT
>Ga0209166_10003186_pt1 | contig 11975 bp, 10 predicted proteins | sample Coa_R1_3_FD_187151 | JGI IMG/M metagenome (GOLD analysis project Ga0209166, IMG submission 187151) | Surface soil microbial communities from Centralia Pennsylvania, which are recovering from an underground coalmine fire - Coalmine... | ecosystem: Environmental > Terrestrial > Soil >... | reverse complement strand
GCAAAAAGTCGTGGTGCCGTCGGCTGACTATGATATTGAGATATGAAGGGAGGAATAAGAGTAAACAGTATCCAGCACGACCCGGCAAGCCTATCCACCCCTTTCTAAAAGGAGTTGTCTATGTCGCCTCAATATCTGTCTCCTGGCGTGTACGTCGAAGAAGTCGACAAGGGCTCAAAGCCGATCGAAGGCGTGGGCACCGCCGTGGCCGGCTTTATCGGCTTCGCTGGCCTGGGCCCGGTCAACAAGCCCACGTTCATTGCCAATTGGACGCAATACACCAATACATTCGGCGGGTTCATGCCCGGCGCCTATCTGGCGCACGCTGTCTACGGTTATTTCAACAACGGGGGCGGGTCGTGCTATGTGATGCGCCTGCCCACCGGCGGCGCGGAGGCCGCCGGCGGCCCCTCCGCCACGCTGCCAGCCAAGGCGGCTGGGGCGCCGCCCACCCTGCGAGCCACCGCCCGTGAAACCGGCGCCGGGGCCGAAGGGATCACCCTGGACGTGGCCGATGCCGGGGACGATAAGTTTAACCTGACCATTCGCCGCGGCGCCGTGGAAGAAAAGTACGAGGGCGTCAGCCTGTCGGGCGCCAAGAGCGCCCAAAACGTGGTCGACACGGTCAACAAGCAATCCAAGCTTGTCATGTTGGAAGAGCTAAAGGTGGCCGGGGCCGTTCTGGCCGACCGCGCGCCCGCGCCGGGCACCTATAGCGTGGTGGCGGCCGAGGCCCAGGCTCTGAGCGTTAAGTCCACCAGCCCCGACTTATACCAGGGCAATGTGGCCGACCGCAGCGGGCTGGGCGGCTTTGAGGCCATCGACGATATCACGATGGTGGCCTGCCCGGATGTGATGGCCGCCTATGAAGCCGGCGCCCTCAACCGCGAGGGCGTGAAGGCGGTGCAGTTGGCGTTGATCGCGCACTGCGAAAACATGAAGGACCGCGTGGCGATTATTGATCCGCTGCCCGACATGAGCGCGCAAGAGGTGAAGGACTGGCGCATGAAGGAAGCCGGCTACGACTCCAAATATGCCGCGCTGTACTATCCGTGGATCCAGGTGGCCAATCCCAATCCGACCCCCAACAGCACCAGCGTGTTCATCCCGCCCTCCGGTCACCTGGCCGGCATTTGGGCGCGCAGCGACACCGAGCGTGGGGTGCACAAGGCCCCGGCCAACGAAGTCATCCGCGGCGTGCTGGGTTTGCAGAACAACATCACCAAGTCAGAGCAGGACAGCCTGAACCCGGTAGGCGTCAACTGCATCCGGGCCTTCCCCGGCCGTGGCATCCGGGTGTGGGGCGCGCGCACCCTGTCGAGCGACCCGTCCTGGCGCTATATCAATGTGCGCCGGTTGTTCAACTTTGTTGAAGAGTCGATCATGCTGGGCACGCAGTGGGTGGTGTTCGAGCCCAACGACCAGGCCCTGTGGCAGCGCGTGCGGCGCACGATCAACGGTTTCCTGACGCGCGTCTGGCGCGACGGGGCGCTGTTTGGCACCACGCCGGAAGAAGCGTTCTACGTCAAGTGCGACGCGGAAAACAACCCGCCCGAGACGCGGGACGTGGGCCAATTGATCGTCGAGATCGGCATCTCGCCGGTGAAGCCGGCCGAGTTCGTCATCTTCCGCATCAGCCAGTTTAGCGGCGGTGCTGGTGTGGAAGAGTAATTAGTAAATAGTAAAAGGAGGCCTTATGCCAACAGGTTCCCGTTCCGATCCGTTAGTCGGATATCATTTCCATGTCGAGATCGACGGCGTCTCGCAGGCGCAGTTCCGCGAATGTAGCGGGCTCGACTCGGAAAATGAAATTGTGGAATACAAAGAAGCCGGCGCCGGCGGACAGACCGTCATCCGCAAGCAGCCGGGCGCGCTGAAGTGGTCGAATATCGTGCTCAAGCGCGGCATCACCGATATCACCGAATTGTGGGAGTGGCGCAAGCTGGTGGAGCAAGGCAAGATCGATAAAGCGCGCAAGAGTGGCTCGGTGGTGCTGTTCAACCAGGCGAATCAGGAAGTGGCGCGCTGGAACTTTACCGATGGCTGGCCGAGCAAGATCACCGGCCCGCAGGCCAAGGCGGATGGCAACGACGTGGCCATCGAAGAGCTGACCATCGCCCACGAGGGCCTGGCGCGGGTGAAGTGACCTGTGGCGTGTTCCGTATTGCGTATTCCGTAAGCTATTGCGTAGTCCGTATTCCGTAATCATGGATAATTCGCGGGTTACGCGTCTCGCAATACGCTATACGCAATACGGCACCACGCCGAACGGGTCGATAAAGGACGGTCATGAACGTTCTCAAAACTGAGTTTGATTTCACCCTGCCGCGCGGCTACGTGGACTCAGACGGCAACCTGCATAAGACCGGCACGATGCGATTGGCAACGGCCCTGGACGAGATCGCGCCGCTGCGCGACCCGCGCGTCAAGTCGAACCAGGCCTACCTGGTCATCATCTTGCTGGCGCGGGTGATCACGCGGCTGGGCCAAATTTCGGAAGTCAACCCGAAGATCGTGGAAGGCCTGTTCTCCAGCGACCTGGCCTACCTGCAGCGCTTCTACCGGCAGATCAACGAGAGTGGCGACAGCCACGTGCCGGTGCAGTGCCCGCAGTGCTCCAACCAATTCGAGGTGGACTTCGGCGACCTGGGGGGATTGCGGGCTACCCCTTAGACAAACTCTATGAAGAGGTAGCCTATGTCGCCTACCATTTTCATTGGCCGCCGGAGTTCGTGCTCGAGATGGATCATTTCGAGCGCCACCGCTGGGTAGAGCAGATCGCGGCCATCAATCGCAAGCTAAACGAGTCGGTCAAGAAACGCTGATATGCCACTGGCTTCTCGCACGGACCCATACCTTGGGGCACGCTTTTTTGTCGAGATCGACGGCGTGGACCAGGGCGGCTTCACCGAGTGCACCGGCCTGCAGGCCGAGGTGGAGGTAAGCGACTATCAAGAAGGCGGCAACAACGGCTATATCCACAAGCTGGTCGGCCGCACCAAGTTCACCAACGTCGTGCTCAAGCGCGGCGTAACCGATTCCAGCGACTTGTGGGATTGGTTCCAGGATGTGAGCCGCGGCCAGATCGAGCGCAAGGACGTGTCAGTGGTGCTTTACAACAGCGTGCAGGAAGAGGTGCGCCGCTGGAATTTGCGAGAAGCCTTCCCGGCCAAATGGGTGGGCCCAGCGTTCAATGCCACGGCGCCGGCCGTGGGCATCGAGACATTGGAATTGGCCCATCATGGGTTCGACGTAGAGTAGCCCGTGCCATTTAGATTGCCCTGGCCTTTTGGACGATGGCGCCGCGAGCGCAAGACGGACAGCGCGCCGACGCCGCACGCCAGCGCGACGCCCGAGCCAGCCGCGACGCCTGACGCCCCGGCCATGCCCGATACGCCCGCGCCAGTGCAACTGGCGCGCGCCGAAACGCCACGGCCCGAAGCGCCACGGCCCGAAGCGCTGCGGCCACCGGTTTATACGCCCCCAGCACCCGAGCCGGACCAGCCGCTTGAGCCCGCTGGGCCGGATTTGGGTCTCGAGTTATTGGCGCGGCTGCCGATGCTGTCGACGCCCCCCACCCTGGGGCGCATGGGCGGGCTGCCCGCCATGGCGCAGACCCTGCCCACGGTGGAGCGCTTCCTGCAGAAGCTGACGGCGCCGCCACCGGCGACCACTTTGCCCGGCCTGGGCGAGGCCGCTGAGTTTGCCGCCAATTTGCCTTCGCTGGCCGGCTTTACCGAGCCGGGCCGCACCGACCAAGCGTCCGCCTTTCCAGCCCAGCTAGAGCCGCCCAGCGAGCCGACCGACGTGTTGGCGCCCCCGGGCGGGATGCCGGGGCAAGTGGCCAGCCTGTCGGGCGAAGCGGCCGTTCTGGAGCCCAGCCGGCCGCCAGCCATCCAGCCTACCATTGTCCCGATGCCGATAGCGCCACACGAGACGGCCGCGCCGCCTACCCAAGCGGCCCGCGTGGCCCCGCCCGTGAGTCTGCCCTGGGCGCCGCCCACGGCCCCAGCCGCGGTTCCGCCTGCTGGTTCGGCCGTGCCGCTGGTTGTCAAGCCAGGGGTGCAATCCGCACCCTCCTGGCCCCCGCAGGTTGGGACCATGACCCAAGTGCTGCCGCCGGAGCAGACGCTAACGGGCAACGTGCTGCCCGCCGAAAGAGTCGAGCCGATCCAGCGGGAGGTGCTGCGGGCGACGAGCGAGGAGTGGGCGGCAACAGCCGAATTGGTGCAGCCCCCCGAACCAGGCGGCGAGCGCGTGTCGGCCGAGCAGCGTGACAGCATTGAGAGCCAGCGCGGGCAGGGCCGGCCGCTGGAGCCCGAAACGCGCCAGCGCTTCGAGCAGGCCTATGGCCAGCCGCTGGACGAGGTGCGCATTCACACTGGCCCGGCCGCGCAGGCCACGACCCAAAGTCTGAACGCTATTGCTTTTGCCAGCGGGAGCGACCTATTTTTTTCGCAAAACACGTACGAGCCCGGCAGCTCGCAGGGCCTGTCCCTGATTGGCCACGAGCTGGCGCACGTCATTCAGCAGCAGTACGGGGTAGCGGGCGATGCTGATGCGCTCCGGCCACCGGATGACCGCTACGAGCGCCAGGCCGACCAATTGGCGGCGCGGGCCCTGGACACGCCTGTTTTCCAAACACCCTTGACCGGCGAGACGCTAACGGAGGCCACGCCGGTGCAGCGCGCTCAAGACGAGGAGCCACGCGTTCCCCGCAGCGCGCCGGCCTTGCCGGCCGCCTCGACCTGGGCGCCCGGTGAGCAACTGCGCACGGCGGCCGAGGCGAGCGGCTTGGAGCAGCCGCTGGCTAGCGCCTTCCCGCCGGCGCCCAGGCGACCGGAGGACCAGGCCATTCAGCGATTCCCCGCAGAGCCTGGCGGAGCGCAGACAGGCGGTGCGCATGGCGACCTTGTCAACTCGTCCATCGGTGCCAACAGCGTGATTCGTGCGCTGCCGAGCCTGGAGCGCGCCGCTGAGCGCGCCGCCGGCCTGACCGAACAACTCCTGACTCCAGCGATGATGCTGTCCAACCCAGTTGGCCTGTCGCAAAATCTGCCGGGGCTGGGCCGGGTGAGTGAGGCCGGCCAGACGCTGCCCGTGTTCCGCAGCGTCGGCCGCAGCCTGCCAGGACTGGGCAGCTTGCCTGATCTGGGGCGCAGCGTGCCGAGCCTGGGCTCGGCCATGCCCAGCGTGCCGGATATGAGCGCGCTGACGGACGCAATGCCCAGCATGCCTGGCCTACCGTCGGGTCTCCCGGACCTGGGCTCAGGTGCGCCGGCCATGCCCGATCTGGGCGGGGTGGCCCAGAGCCTGGGCAGTCACCTGCCAGAACTGCCGCAAATGGCCTCTCTGCCATCCGGGCTGCCCTCCCTGGGCGGTCTGACCCCGCCGGCCATGCCGCTGGCCCAGGGGGCCCTGGGCGCGGCCGGCGAGGCGGCGGGCGAGGCCGTAGCGGGGGCACAAGCTGCCGGGCAGCAAGCCCTGGGCAGTATCACCAGCATGGGACCGAGCGGCGAGGGCGAAGCGCCGGCGACGCCGGCCTTGCCGAGCCTCGACAAACTGACCGAGCACATTTGGAAAGAAGTGCAGCGAAAGCTCAAGGTGGAACGCGAGCGCTCGCGCGGCCTGGCCTAGGACACACACGACAACATGCTGACCGGTGAATTAGTTAAAGCCACGATTACAAACCTGGATACCGAGGACTCGGTGGAGGTGATGTTTAATCCCACTGACTACACCTTTACCAAGGCCAACAACTGGCAGCCCTCCAAAAAGAAAGGCGCCAACGTGCCGCCCCTGGAGTTCAACGGCGGCAACCCGACGGATCTCAAGGTGACGCTGATGTTCGACACCTACGAGACCGGCGAAGATGTGCGCGACACTTATACCAACGCCCTGTGGGAAATGGCGATGGTCAACAAGACCAAGATCGACCCCAAGACCAAGAAGGGCCAGCCGCCGCAGTGCGAGTTTCGCTGGGGCACCATGTGGTCCTTCAAGGCCGTCATCGCCAACATCACGCAAAAGTTTACGCTGTTCCTGGCCGACGGCACCCCGGTGCGCGCCAGCGTGGACGTGACCTTTCGCCAGGTGGAGGACGAAGGTCTATACCCGCGCCAGAACCCCACCTCGGGCGGCGTGCCCGGCCACCGCACGCATACCATGAAAGAGGGCGAGACGCTCGATTGGCTGGCGGCCAAAGAATATGGCAGCGCCGCCCAATGGCGCTTTATTGCAGAAGTGAACAAGATTGATGATCCGTTTCGATTGAAACCGGGGACGGTGATATCGCTGCCGCCATTGCCCTAGAGGAAGTAATTGGCAGTTGGTCGCTTCGCGTGGCAATTTCAATTACAAATGACCACGCGAAGCGACCAATTGCCGCTGAACAAGACGAATGCCTGAGAACAAGTTACTCGCGCACTTTTATCTCAAGCTCGGCGGCAGCGATGCCCCTGAGGACTTGATGCAGGACCTGGGCAATGTGGAGGTGGACGACAGCCTGCACATTCCAGATATGTTCACCATCCAGGTCCGCGATCCGCACTTGAAGTGGGCGGATTCGCCGCTGCTAAAGATCGGGCAGGAAGTGGAGATATTGGCGCGCTCAGCGGGCAAGGAACAGACGGAGCCGAAGCGCTTGCTGGTGGGCGAGATTACAACCGTGGAGCCGGATTATCCCTATGGCAGCGCGCCGGTCGTGGTGCTGCGCGGCTATGACCGCGCCCATCGGCTGCATCGCGGCAAGAAGACACGCTCGTTCGTCCAGATGACCGACAGTGATATCGTCACCAAGATCGCGCGCGAGTATGGACTCAAGCCTGAGGTGGATGACACCACTGAGGTCTATCCGTATATCCTGGAGAATAACCAATCCGACTTTGAGTTCATCGTGGAGCGCGCCCGGCGGCTGGGCTTTTCGTTCCTGGTTGACGATCAATCGTTGTTTTTCAAGAAGCCGGGCAGCTTGCCCAGCGAGACGGTCGAGCTAGAGTACGGCACGACACTGCGGCAATTCCGGCCGCGCATGACCACCGCCTCGCAATTCAAGGAAGTCATCGTCAAAAGCTGGGATCCAACCAATAAGCGCGACATCCTGGGCCATGCCGGGGCCAGCACACCTGGGGGCGGTGGGAATGGCGGCGGGCCGCTGGGCGGGCTGGCCGATGCCGCGGCGGGCGCGGCTGGCGGCGCGCTGAGCGACGCAGCCGGAGCCGCCTCGAGCCAGCTTAACAGCCTGGCCCAGCAGGCCATGGGCTACGCCGCAAGTGAAGCCGGCGGCGCGGTGTCCAAGGCCAAGAGCGAGGCGCTCGGGGCGCTGCCGGCGGCGGCGCGCGGCCCGGCGGCGCAGTTGGCGGCAGCGGGCATAGAAAAGGGACTGGCCCTGGTCTCAGACCAATTGGGCGGCGACGCCGCCAGCGCGCTGGGCGCTTTGGCCAGCGGCGATTCAGCCGCGGTGGCGCAGGTGGGCATGGAGCTGGGCGCCAAGGTGGTGGAGAAGGCCTTTGGCGAGGCCGGCGTGTTGGTGGTCACCCAGCACCCGGTGCGCAGCCAGTCGGAAGCCGACCAACTGGCCAAATCGATCTTCGAGGAGCTGACCAGCGGCAACTTGCAGGCCGAAGGCATCGCCTCTGGCAACGCGCTGCTGACGGCTGGCTGCAAGGTGAAGCTGAATGCCTTGGGCAGCAAGTTTAGCGGCGAGTATTTCGTCAGCCATACGCGCCACACCTACGACCCGGAAGACGGCTATCTGACCGAGTTCACCATCAGCGGGCGCAGCCCGGACACCTTTACCGACCTGCTCACCGGCGGCGCCGGCACCAATCCCGGCACGAACGGCAACAATGGGCCGGCGGGCGTGGTGATCGGCCTGGTGACCAATAACCAGGACCCCGAAGGCCAGGGGCGCGTGAAGGTGAAGTTTCCCTGGCTGAGCGACGACCAGGAAAGCAACTGGGCCCGCCTGGCCATGCCGATGGCGGGCAAGAACCGCGGTCTGTTTTTGCTGCCCGAGGTGGGCGATGAGGTGCTGGTGATGTTCGAACAAGGCGACGTCAATCACCCCTACGTGATCGGCGCCGTATGGAATGGCTCGGATACGCCGCCGCTCTCGGCCAGCCAGGCGGTCAATGGCTCGGGTGAGGTCGTGCAGCGCATCTTCAAAACGCGCGCCGGCCATACCGTGATTTTTGACGACTCGGATGATTCGCCCGGTATCCAGATCATCGACAAGACCGGCAACAACAAGATCATTATCGACTCGAAGGACAATAAACTCACGGTAGAACTGGATGGCGACGTGAAACTCGCCTCGAAGGGCAAGATTGAGGTGGAAGCCCAAACGGATATGAACTTCAAGGCCAATGGCAGCATGTCGCTCAAAGCCGCCTCGGGCATGGATATTCAGGCCGATGGCAGCGTCAAAGTCAAGGGCGCGACGATCGAGCTTAACTAGGCGCACATGACCACTGCCAGTATCGCCCTTCCGCGCGAGCGCGTCACCGTCCGCAACCCGCTGTGGACCGTTCTGTTCGTGTTGCTAGGCCTGCGTGTCGCGCTGCTCATTCCAGCCCAAATCGGCGCCAACCTGGGCGCCCTGCAGGGCGGAGCGGACGCGCTACAATCCGTTGGACTGGACCCGCGTGGTTTCCCGGCCAGTTGGGCCCGCTGGGATGCCGGCTTCTATCTGCGCATCGCCCGCTACGGTTATGGCCTGGGCGCCAAGGAATTGGCGTTTTTCCCGGGTTACGCATTGTTGGTGCGCGCACTGTCCTTGGGCCAGCCAGGTGCCATACTATGGGCTGGCTGTCTCATTTCGAACGCGGCGTTCGTGGCCGCTGCCGTGTTGTTGTGGCAATTGGTCGAGGCCGAACATGGCTCGACCACCGCCTGGGCCACGGTGATTTCTATGGCGGTCTTCCTCACCGCTATGTTTTGGTCGGCGCTGTATGCCGAGAGTACTTTCTTGCTTTTCAGCGTGCTGGTCTACTTGTTCAGCACGCGCCGGCAATATACCTTGGCCGCCGTGTGCGTGGCGCTGGCGTCGATCACGCGCATCACTGGCTTCCTCCTGGTTCTCATCCCACTCACCGAGCTATGGATGCGCCGCGTGAAGCCGGGCCTGATTCCCCGCCAGCGGGCGTTCTGGGTGAGCGCGACCGTCACGGCGGTTGTTTCCGCGATTGGGCTGGGCGGCCTCTGCATTTACTTTTGGATCACCCAGAACGCGCCGCTCGCATTCTTGGGCGCGCAGGAAACCTTCTGGCTGCGCACGGTCGTCTGGCCGAGGCAAACGGTGATCGACTCCCTGCGGGTGGTGGCCACCGGGTATGGCGGCTTTGAGACCAACCGGTTTATGCGGGTCATCAACCTCCAGGACTTGAGCGTGACCTTTCTGTTCGTGGCCGGCGCCGTACTGGCCGCGCTGTGGGTGCGGCGCAGCCTGGCGGTATACGCGGCGGCCAGCCTGCTGTTTATGCTGGTTTCGCACGGTCCCTACACGTTCGGCTTGTGGTCGATGTCACGCGTGACTATTGTGTTGTTCCCGGTCTTTATCGCGTTTGGCATCCTGTTGGCGCGCCGGTCGCGGCTGAAGTGGGTGCTGTGGGCGGCCAGTTATGCGCTACAGATATTCCTGACGAGTTGGTTCGCCAACGGGCGCTGGGTGGCCTGACGAGCATGGGTCAGCCAGCCGCCAAGCAAGGGGACCAGATCGTCGGGGTGGACACCCACATCGTTATGATCCCGTCGCCAGGCGGGCCGGTGCCAACGCCGCTGCCGCATCCGTTCAGCGGCCTCATTGATGGCAGCCTGAGCAGCGACGTCAAGATCATGGGCATGGCCGCCGCCACCTTGAACAGCACAGCTACCAACACGCCGCCGCATATCCCGCAGGGGGGGCCATTCCAGGCGCCGCCTTCCAACCGGGGCCAGATCATCATGGGCAGCGCGACGGTGCTCATCAATGGCAAGGGCGCCGCCCGCAACGGGGACACGGCCAATACGTGCAACGACCCGGCCGATATGCCCGTTGGTACGGTTATTGCGGTTGGCACGGTGCTAATTGGCAGCTAAGTAAGTGGTCGCTTCGCGTGGTAACGGGTAATTAGTAATTCAGAGCGCCTTTCAATTACCAATTACCACGTGAAGCGACCAATTACGGGACTACAAATAGGGACGTATGACCAATCCTCTCGTTGGTAAAGGCTGGAACTTCCCCCCGCGGCCGGATGGGCGCGGTGGCATCGCGCTGGCAGCCGATGTGCCCGAGATCGAGCAGTCGCTGACGGTAATCCTGGGCACCGGCCCCGGCCAGCGCGTGATGCGGCCCGATTTTGGCTGCAAGATCCACGACCTGGCCTTCGCGCCTATCAACGCGAACACCCTGGGCCTGGTCCAGCGCTACGTGGAGGAGGCGATTGGCTGGTGGGAGCCGCGCGTGGACCTGGTGGACGTCGATGTCCAGACCGACCCATCGCTGCGGGCCGTCGGCAAGCTGTTGATTAATATCCGCTACAAGATCAAGAACACCGAGGACGAGCGATCGCTGGTCTATCCGTTTTACACAATCGCGAATGAAGAATAACTCGCCTCTAATTGCCAATTACCAATTACCACGCGAAGCGACCAATTACTCATGACCTCCACCCACACTCTCCTGTCGACCCCCTAACCCATGCCCTTACCCGAACCCCGTCTGGACGACCGGCACTTCCAGGACATCGTCAACGAAGCCAAGGCGCTGATCCCGCGCTATACGCCCGAGTGGACCGACCACAATCTATCGGACCCGGGCGTGACGATGATCGAGCTGTTCGCCTGGATGACAGACCTGCTGCTGTACCGCCTGAACCGCGTGCCGGAGAAGAATTACATCCGCTTTATGGATTTGATTGGCTTGCGCCTGCAAGGCGCCACGCCGGCGCGAGCGCCAATCACGTTCTGGTTATCGGCCCCGCAGCCTGGGCCGGTGACCATCGCCAAGGGCACCGAGGTGGCCACAGTCCGCACCGGGGAGCAAGCCGCTATCACTTTTACGACCGACGAAAACCTGGTGGTGGTGCCGCCGACGCTGCGCTTTGCCTGGACCTCATCTGACGAGACGAATTTTACCGACCAGACCCCCAAGCTCGACCTCACCAGTGAGCTGTTCGATGCCTTTCAGCGCCGTCCCCAGCCCGGCGACGCACTTTACCTCGGGTTCGCCGAAAACCTGAGCCAGCACACACTGGCCCTGCGCATCGATTGCCGGGTGGAGGGCATCGGCGTGGACCCGAAGGACCCGCCGCTGGTGTCGGAAGTGTGGTGCGGCGATGTGAAGAACTGGGTGCGGGCCGATGTGGAGCGCGACGAGACCGGCGGCCTCAACCAGGAAGGCACGGTGGTGCTGCACCTGCCGCGCGACATCGCGCCGCGCACCCTGGCCAACCAGCGCGGCCATTGGCTGCGGGTGCGGGTGGTACCGGTCCGGCCCAAACAGCCGGCCTACTCGGCTTCGCCGCGCATCAATACCATCAAAGCCACCAGCATTGGCGGCACGGCCTGGGCCACCCATTCCACCCTGGTGCGCAATGAAAGCCTGGGCCGCAGCGACGGCACGCCCGCCCAGGCCTTTCGCCTGGGCAACACCCCCGTGCTGGCCCGCCAGGAAGGCGAGGCCATCGAGATCCAAAACGACGATGGGGATTGGATCCCCTGGCGCGAAGTAGAATCGTTCGCCGGCTCCGGCCCAGCCGACCGAGACTATATGCTCGACCAGGTCACGGGCGAGGTCCAGTTCGGGCCGACCATCCGCCAGCCCAATGGCGCCGAGCGCGCCTATGGCGCCGTGCCCGCCAAGAGCGCGCCCATTCGCGCCGGCCGCTATCGCTTTGGCGGCGGCATCACCGGTAACGTGGGCGCCAACACCCTGACCGTGCTCAAATCGTCCATCCCCTACGTGGCGCGGGTAAACAATCGCTCGCAGGCCAGCG
>Ga0209166_10003185_pt1 | contig 11976 bp, 10 predicted proteins | sample Coa_R1_3_FD_187151 | JGI IMG/M metagenome (GOLD analysis project Ga0209166, IMG submission 187151) | Surface soil microbial communities from Centralia Pennsylvania, which are recovering from an underground coalmine fire - Coalmine... | ecosystem: Environmental > Terrestrial > Soil >... | reverse complement strand
AGAATAGTTAATAGATATATTTAAAGCCATACATGCTTTATGTAATTGAACTAATCTTATATTATTAAACACAAATCCATTTAAACATTCTATTATTTTATATATTACAATTTGGTTTTGAGTTCTATAACGAATAGCTTTCATTCCACTTCTAGCATGTATATTACCACCAAATTTATTTTGTATGATACGTAAAACTTTTTCATCATATCTCGGTAAGGTTAATTCAAATCCAACATAACCTTTTTTATTAACATAAATATAACCATCTCCATCAGTTAATCCTGCAAATCATTGTTTAAATTTTAAATTAATTTCTTTATTATGATTATAAATATTAAAATTATTTATATTATTTATATTATTTATATTATTTATACTAAATGATTTTATATTTGTATTATTTCTTTGTGTGCGTAAAGTCTCTGAAATTCCTACTAATCATAAATAATAATAAAAATAATTTATGATTTTGGTTATCTGCTGATTAAATATTTTATAATAATATTTCACTCTAACGGGATTTATATTTTTTATAATGTATTTACGAAGAATAATCATTATAAATAAACCACTAACAATTATAGTTTTATTATAAATTTTAAATAAATTAAATTTAAGTATATCCTTCCAGCATATAGCACATATATATGTAATATTAACTATTAATAATATTACATTAGGCCATATTTTTAGACCTAATAAATTTGGAGTATAAAATACTATAATAGAAAGAGCTAATAAAAATAAATATATAGTTACTAAATCTTTGAATATAAAATAAGGATGCATTGGGAATCGATCTCCATTTGAATTGATTCCATTTGGATTATTAGCAAAATACAATATTAATTATATTTTTTTTATTTTCGACTGTACATTAAGCAAAATTTATAATTTTACCCACCAGTGATCCAGTCTGTAGCGATTTCATCTTTTTTCACAAAAAGGTTATACCGACGGTCTAAGATAATCCTGTTAACCGTTTTCACTAGTATTGCCTAATAATTAATAATTTTATTAATTATTAAAGACCACTATCATGATCTTAAAAATTTCTATTTAAAAATTTTACGACTATTAAAAAAAATATTAATTATTTAATTAATTATTTTTATAACCTAACTTATATAGCATAGATTCATGAAAAAAGGAGATAGTTAAATTTCTAATTAAATAAATAGATTCTTTTTTTATATATAATTGATATTGATTAGATTTAGTAAAAATAGAACTTTTTATTTTAAATTTTGTTTCTAACACATTTTTTAGATTTTCAATTTCATTAAGTTTAAAACTATTAGTAGCTATTCTTATACTAACATCTTTTCAAGTTCCATCATCTTGTATTCAAATAGCAAGAGCTAATGGTGTTAATAATTCATAAAGATTAGTATAATTAGGAATAATTTTTAATTTATTTTTAAAAAATAATTTATATAATCATAATAAACTAGTAAAACTATAAGTATTAAAACAATAAGATTCAAATATTTTATTATTTAAATTTTGTTTAATTAAATAAGGTAAAATATTATTAGTATAACCTAAATTTAATATTTTTTTATGTAAATAAAATAAGTAATCTTTATGGATTATACTTTGTTTAAATTTAAATCTTACACCTCCATTTAATAATCTTTCTCCATAACAATCACCTAATAAAGAACCAACTAAAATTGATATTATTTCTTCATTATGAGGACCTATTCTATTTTTAGCTTTAAAATTAGGTAAAATAAAAGCTAATTTATTATTAATTGTAAATTTATATCTTTTATAATTAATACTATAATTTAATTTTGGGCCTTTAAACCCATGGAAATGAAGAGCCATCATATGAGCTGCGACTAAAGCTGCTAATAAGAAAGGTAATAAAAAATGTAAAGAAAAGAATCTATTTAAAGTAGCATTAGATACAGAACAATAAGTTGATAACTCCAGTAACAATTAATAATTGAAACTTCTTGTTATACTCAATATGTTACCATATTGTTCGGACTATATTACAATCTTAATTTATTTAGTTTTTAATAATGAATATTAATTTTTGAATTATATCTTTTTATAGTACGTAGTTGTTTTAGCCATAAAATATATTGTAATTTTTTATTTCCTAATAATTTTATAGGATTTTTATTCATAAATTTTATTATATTTTCTACGGATCTAACACTAGTAACTTTAATTTTAAAATTATTATATTTATCTACAGTCACTTTAGGAGTTAATTTTAAATATTTAGCTATAGCTTTTATTAAAATTTCACCACCTGTTTGTGAAATTTCAAAACTAGCAGTATAATCTTTTAGATTTAATGGTTTATATACACTAAAACAAGATTCTGCTTCTATAAATCCTATTAATCAAGCTGGAAAATAGGATACAGTTAATAAATCATCTATATTTTTTATAAAATTTTTAGGTCTAGAATATGTAATTAAATCTTTACTGTAAATAATTCCTGAAAGGAGATAAAATTTAAAATTTAAATAATCATATTGTTTTAAAGATAACATAGGATATTTGTCAAAAATAGGTAATATAATATCTATTAAATGTTTTTTATTTCTTACTGAAAATGTGACAGTTTCACTTCTACCTTCTGTTTTTCTAAATTTAATCACACCTACACCTAACATTTTTTTAATTTTATAAAGAAGCTGTATATCTTTAATATGTAATTCTATACCTAATTCATATAATAAATATTTAGATTTGTTACTAATACTAAATCAACCATTTCCTTCTATTAATCCAACTAAATAAGCATAACTAAGATTTTCCGCGTGTAGTCTCTGAGAAACTTTGAAATATGAATTATTTCTAATCTCTGCTGATTGACTTCTTGTAATTGGCTTTTTTACGAAAAAATCTATTGTTCTATCGTATCCAATTCCTAAATTAGAAGTTATTCCAGCAATAAGCGGAATTTTAATAACTATATCACTATAGTTAGGCTCTTCGAGTTTAAGCCTCCTCAAATTACAGAATAATTATAGATAGAATTTTAAAACTATCTCATTGTTTCACAACAATGCTTAGACTATGTCATCATCCAATAAAGGATGCAGGGTTCTCTTGTCAAGTTTATTGTAGGTATTACTCACTTGTTAGTCGTTGAACGTTCTTGATTCATTAATTACTTATTTTAATTATTTTACTAAAATATTAAAATTTTTGTAATATAAATACCAAATCAAGCTCCGCTGCAAATTATTTTAATTTATAATTTAAAACTTTATGCAATTCTCCCCATTTGCCTCTAAATTATTACTAATTTAAGGAACTATAAACATAAGTATCTACTATTGAAAAATTTAATTAGGAAATTTAAGAGAATTATATCGTTTACTCTTTCTTAAATATATAATTCATTGTTCATATCGAATATTTTGATAACCTAATAAAGGATGATTTCCAGAAAAAGAAAAAAAATTAATAACTTGTTGTATATCAGCTTTAGAAGATACACTAAATAAATTATAAGAATTATTATCTAAACCAATTTTACGATTGGTATTGAAAATTAATTTAAAAGATTCAAATAATATAGTATGTGTTCGTTGACGTAATTGAAAACAAGCATCTTTATTTTCTTTAACTAAAAAAGATCCTTCAGCTATAGTAAATCCTACAATTCAATTATTAAAAAATGGTAATTTAATATAATTTAAAGCATTTTCAGGTAATGGAAACATATTAATTATATTTAAGGGAATATTTTTAAACATTTTTATCTCATTCTGTAAAATATACATTGCTTTATTAAATTGTTCTCTTCGCGTATTTGTTAAAAAGAAGAGTTTGTGGTGTAAAAATAAGGGAAACAATACTTCTTGAATATCAGTACGATTAATAATTAATTTACAAGTATTAAATTTAGAATAAACTTTAATTTTTCCTAAATTTAATATAGAATGAATATATTGTAAAATAGATAAATCCCGAATATTTAATTCAATAGTCAGAGTAATTTTAATAAAACCTTTAGTAGTTTTATTAATAATTATACAACCATCTCCATCAATTAAACCTATTAACATAGCTAAAAAAGAATAAGGAATAGACATAAATTCAATTTTATCCTTGTCTGATTTTTTTACACGTCCATTTTTAAAAGCATGAATATTAATTATTCCAATAGTAGGTAATATATTTTTTAATTCAACTAAATCTGGTCCAAATATTGGTATAGCTGATAATAAATTAGTAATAACTGTAGCCAATCATTTAATTTACCAATTTTTAGATAAACTCTAGTGTTTAAAACAAGTAAACCATGTACTTTATATTTATTTATTAAATAAATAATTGTAATTTAATACGAATATAAAGCCTTGTGCTTCGATATATTTCCTTAGCCATCGCTTTCGCATTAGGCTTCGACTATCGAATAAATAATCCGACTGTACATTAAGCATCGTTTCAGATACCTATCGATGAACCAGTCTGTCGCGATAGTTTACTCTACCGACGGTCTAAATGCTAAACAAACATCTTTGACCTGTTTTCATCGATATCGCTATATGATAAAATTATATAAATTTTCAGTAAAGATTGCTTTATATTACATCATATAACTATATATAAAATCATTTAATTTAATTTATATTTCATTTCAGGTATAATATAAGGAAAAACTATATTTTTAAGATTATCAATAGATTCTTTAAAAATATATACGAGATATTGATCTTTTTTACCAGCTGAATGGATAGAAGCTTTTATATCAAAGTTCTCATTTAAAATATTTACAAGAATTACACATTCCTTAAAAGAATTAGTAGATAATTTTAAACTGTTTCCAACTTTAGCTCCATCATCCATGATTCAAATAGCCAATGCTAAAGGAGTAAGATATTCACTTAAACATTCAGGTAAACGTTTTATATTTTTATCATATCACAATTCATGTATTCAATTAAAACTCGTATAAGTTCAAGTTGAAAATCTTATTACTTTCCTAATTTTACCTTTAGATCCTAAACGAGTAGTAATTACAGGTATTTTAGTATTACAATAACCTAATTTTGATATAAGATTATGTAAATGTAAAAGATATTTTACATGAATAGCTTCTTGATATAAATTAATTCTTGTACCTACTCCATTTGATCTCTTTTCAGCATGAGCATCTCCAAGAAGAGTTCCAAAAATAATAGATATTATATCCTTATTATGAGGACCTATTCTATAAATACCTTTTAACCTTATTATTTTGGGTGTAATACCAAAATAAATAGGTGTAATTGATAATGATAAATTTAAAATTAAATTAGATTCATACATCTGAGGCTTAATTAAACCTCATAATGACATTTGACCATAAGGTAAAACATACAAATTTACTTGTTACAATTTAATTTTTAAACAAGGAGAATAACTTTGATTTTGTAAATTCTCTTAGTTTTAATAGACTAATAAATTTCGACTGTGCATTAAGCATCATTTCAGACACCCATCAGTGACCCAGTCTGTCGCGATTATATAGATAACCGACGATCTTTCAAAAGATTTGATCGTTTTCACTAACATTGCCAAATAATACTGATCATATTATTCAATCTCTCTGTCGAAAAATTCCACTTTATTTCTATTTTTTTCTATAAATTACATAGAAATATATAATCATGGGACTATAATTAAAATTTAAAATTAAATATCCGATTTGTAAATTTATTTATTTTCAATATAGTTAACGATAAAACGTCTTTTTAATATTTTTTTTTCTGTTTTCAATGCTCTTATTATTGTTTTTATATTACATCTTATAGATTTAGCAGAATCTGTTATGCTATTATATTTTCCAAAGGTTGTACGATTTAAATTATATAATATTACAGGTTTAGATCTTTTTAAAGATTGATCAGATAAATAGATATTCTTTTGATCTCGATTTATCGCTTTATTTTTCATTTTTTCTATTGTAGTTTTATCTCTATTTAAATTACTTATTTTTAGATCTAAACTATAATTTGATTTCATTTTGATTCTATCTAATTCAGTATGTTTATAACCAAAATTAGATCCAGCTTCTGTCAATATATTATAATTAGGTAATAAAGATTTCAAATAAAAATCTTCCATATCTAAAAGATATTTATTGTTTTCTTTATTAATTATTTCAGGATATAATTCTAATATTAAGAATGCAAAATTAGAAAGTTTATATTTTCTGATTGCACATTTTATTACTTTACTTCCATTTAAATATATTAAATGATTAGAAAATCTAGAATAAAATCTATTTGTCGAAGCTGAACCTATGTAAAAATCTAAAGTTAATTTATTTAAAATCAAATAAATTCCACTTATACCCTTAGTATCTTGTTGTATTCTTTTTTGAGTTTCAATAGATTGTAAATTTTCATAAAAATAAATAGGTTTTAAATTTTTATCTTTGATGAAATCTATTAAAATTTTAGATTTCGATAAGTTATTTACATTAGAATAAAATCTATATTTAATACAAAACATATTTTGCAAATTTTCATTGTTAAATTTTAATCATATTGGGCTATTTTCATAACCCAAGAAAGCAGTCAGAAGTTCCTCATTATTAATACTTAATAGTAATACTAATAATAATGAGCCTGTACTCTATTAAATTATTCATCTAAACTTAATTTATAAAATAATAATGAGCCTAATGTAATTTAAAAAAATTAGAACTTTTCGACTGTACATTAAGCATCATTGCAGATACCCATCAGTGACCCAGTCTGTAGCGATCGTGTTTTCAACCGACGGTCTGGAAATTGTATATTTCTTTAACCGTTTTCACTAATATTGCCAGTATATAACCAATACCTCTGTCAAGGTATTTCAATACTTATATTCCAAATCTTTAAAAAACATTTTACGATTTGCCCTAGTATCGAGACTTTGTAAAATATAATAAAATTTTACTGTAAATTATATATTACGACCATTTAATTTATATCACATTTCGGGTATAAAATAAGGATTTACTATATTTAATAACTCAGGCATAGATCTTTTTCAAATCGATATACGTCACTGATTAACTTGCCCCGTTTTTACAACACTAGTAATTAAATTAAACTTTTGATTAATTAATAAAGCTAGATACTTACATTCTTCATATGTAAAACTATTAGTAGCTATACTAATTCCTTGTCCTTTCATATATGAACCATCTTGCATAATTCAATGAGCTAATCCAATAGGTGTTAAATATTCAGATATAAATAAAGGAATTTTTTTAATAGTTTCACCTTTCACTTTATAATAAAAAGCATCATAAATTCAAGTTAAACTAGTAAAGGTGAACAGAGTTAATCTATAATTAAAACTGTTTTCTATATTTTTGTGTTGTTTTTTTACTAATATAGGAATAGGTCTAGAACAATAACCTAATCCATAAAAATATAAAGTTAAGTAATGAATATAAGCAGTATTAATAATACTTTGTTCTATTTGAAAGCGTACACTATTTAATATATTTCCAGGTATTAAATCTGCTCAAAAATCACCTAACATTCCACAAATAATGACATCCAATATTTCTTTATTATGAGGACCTATTCTATATATAGCTTTAGTTCTAGCTTTATTAAATGGAAGCATTTTAGATATAATAACAGTATTTAAAAAATTATATTCACAATTTGGCCAATGATTATTAGCCATCATAAGAATTAAAATAATTACTCCAATTGATCAAACTAATACTCTTGGTGATTTATAAGAACCATAATAAAATCCTCTTCCAATGTGAGCATAAACACAAATAAAAAAGAAAGAAGCAACATTAGCATGAATATATCTAATTAATCATCCATTGTTAACATCTCTCATGATCATTGAAAGATTTAAATTTACATTTATATTTACAATTAAGTATTACAACTCATAATTTTTATTTTTGAGGTGAAGAAAAAAAACTATATCTTGAATTATATAATTTTACAGTATCAATATATCTTTTAACTGTTCCAGATTTACGATTTAAACCTATTGCTTCGCAAACATCAGCATAACTATTGAAAGGACTACCTTTAATTAAAGTTTTATTATCATATACTCATATAATAAGAGGTCCTTTAAATTTTGCAAATGCTTGCGCTAGATTTAAATGTGACATATCAGATGTTAAAACAACTGGTAAAATTTTTTTAAATAAATTCAGATCTATAATAGGTTCTGTTATAATTTTACCTGAATTACTATATCTAGAAGTATTTATATAATTAGCTATATCTACTGTAAGTTTTCTCCCTTGATCTAAATAAAAATATCCATATTTATGCAATACTAGACATCAATATAAAAAATCAATACCTTTACGTGTTTGAAATGATAAATCTAATAAAAAATATGCAAGAGTATCATGCAACGAATCTATATTATTATAGGAATGTACTAATACTTTGGTATTTTTATTAATCGTTATACTAGGTTTTAATTTAGGACTTTTTAAAGTAAATCCAAATAAATTAGGTAAATTTATTAAAAGAATATTATCCATTAAATGTGAACTACGTAAATGTTGAGCTAATTGAAAATAAGGTACCAGATTTTTAAATCCAAATGTACCTTCTCCTTCAATAAAACCTAATAATCAATATTTATTTATTATAGTTAAAGGTATTAATTCAATATTATATGATTTACGACCAGTATTCATCCCTTTAATTATAGATTTATAAAATTTATAATTTTTTCCTTCTACTGCTGTACTTTTAATATTGCTAATTAAATTTAAAATTAATTTAAAATCTAAATAATCTAAATATTTTACAGTGCGTAATGGATTGGCATCTAATATAGGAATTAAATGATTAAGCAAATCATCTACATTACGTACAATAAAAACACAACTATTACCATATTCTCTTACATTTCCTATTTTTAGATATTCTTGTATTTTTATAAGAACTGCTATATCATCTTTATGTAAAGTTAAACGAAAAGCTACTTGTAAATATTGTCGATTAAAATAAACTTGAAAATTACCTTCAGCATCTATAAATCCTGATAACCAAGCATTGAATTCTAAATTACTTAGCTTAGATGGATTATTTTTTTTATAAAGTTGTAAAACAATTGGATATATTGTAAATTCATTGATCTTTCCATGGACTATATCTTCATTCAATTATTGAATATCTCACGTATAGTCTCTGAGAATCCTACTCTCACAAAATAATTATTTAAAACCTCTTTTGTAAAAATTATTTATTTAATCAAGATTTTAACCAAAAATTAATAATTGTATTAATTATTGATAATATATATGTGATTTGGTTTCCTGCTGATTGTCCATTGTAATACCCTATAGATTTTAACTTAAATTATTAATATTTTAATAATAATTAATATAGTACTAATAGGTCTTAGGAGTTTCCAGCATATAGTGAGATTTAAAGAACACATCTTGAGGATTTATGTTCTACACTAGAAAAGGCTAAATCAATATTTGGTACATAATGCATAGCTAAAAATACACCTGTTAATATTTGTATTATTAAACATAAACCTAATAAAGAACCAAAATTTCAAAGATATGAAATATTAGCTGGTTGAGGTGAATCTACTAGATATGAATTCATCAATCTAAGTAAAACATTTTTTTTTAATAATCTCATTTTTCTCTTTATTAAAATGATTTATTTAATCGATTTCATAATATAAATTATTAATAATTTATTTCTTTAAATGAATTCGTTACAAATAATTTGATCTAATAATATATATGTAATATATCGATCTAAATAATATATATGTAATATATCGATCTAAATAATATATTCGATAGAAAATCGATTTTTTATTTAAAAATATTAAAAATTTATTGATATAATCGAGTCTTATTATTCGATTATTATTTTTTTGCACTGTGACAATAGATAAGCCCAAGAAGATTCGAACTTCTGCATATTCCTCATCAAGAAATTATTCTACCACTTAAATCATAGGCTTTATTTCTTGAAAATTGAAAACTCGATGAATCTTTAAAAATTTTAAATATAAGATTCAAGTTTCACGATATTTAAATAAATTAACTAAACTACTTTTAACTTAAGATTATCTTATTATATTATATTTTTTATTATTTAAAATATTTATATTTCATTTCTAATAAATTTTATAAATTAAGTAATATAGCTGATAGAAGGAATTGAACCTTCATTTTACCGTCATGAATGGTATGTTTTTACCAATTAAACTATTTCAGCTTTATAAAAGGGGTAAAATTTAAGAATTAGATATCTATAAGATTAATTTAGTATTCGAATGATTTTATTAAATTGATCATTTACTGAATTTTATCTAAAATTCAATGAGTTATACATAGGATATTTTTAATTTTCATATTTTATAAAAAAATATCAAAGATATACAAACGAAACTTAAGCGTTGAATATATTTATTTAAATAATTAGAATTTACTTTTATATAAATGATTTAACCATGAATTATATCATTCTAATGATATGTATATTATAACCTAAAACCTTCCCAAAATCTTTATTAAAGATTCCAGCATTAGATATCTTAACTTTATTTGATTAATTATTAAAATAAATTAATAATATATATTTAATTTATTAATGTAAATCTATAGCATCTTTTAAATAAGATGATACTAATATACTAAATACTATTGCTTGTATTAAACATACTGCTAATTCTAATCCTATTAATGCAGTAAAAATAGTAAAAGGCACTAATGTTAATACAGCTATAATTAAACTACTACTAAACATTTGATATAAAAAAGTTGATAATATTTTTAATAAAGAATGACCAGCACATATATTAGCAAATAATCGAACACCTAAACTAAAAGCTCTAGCTACATAACTTAATAATTCGATAAGTATTAATAAAGGTACTAAAGCTAATGGTGTACCAGAAGGAACAAAATAGGAAAAGAAATGTAATCCATGAATATAAAGAGATAAAATAGTTACACCTATAAATATTGTAAAAGAAAATCCAATACTTAAAATAATAGAACTTGTAATAGTAAAATTATAAGGTATTAATCCTATTAAATTAGCTATTAATATAAATAAAAATAAAGAATAAATGAAAGGTAAATAACTTTCATTTCTAGTTCCTAATTGATCTCTAACCATAGAATTAATTGTAGAAAATAAAGCTTCTAAAGATATAGATCACTTAGAAGGTATTAATTTATTTTCATTATCAGCATAAATATGTAAAGCTAATATTAAAAATAATGTAATCAGAGAATATAAAGCAAAATTTGTTAAAGCAATGTTGAAATAATCAAATATAGGTGCATTAAAACTAACTAAATCTACAACATTGAATTGTTCTAAAGGAGAATCTATTAATAGATTTGATCGAATTGATAAAGAATACGATAACATGAGTATTTTCCAAAAATAAATAATTTTCATTTTTATTTGTACCATTATAATTATATAATTCAGTAACAAATATACTTTATAAGTATTTGCTTTTATTATTATTTAATATAATTTATTATAATTATAAATTATGAACTTTTCTTTATATGATTATATACTAATATTAAATCATCAATTTTATTAATTAATTCTCCCATAAAATATATATTAGCTATAATAATCAACATTATTATCATCAATATCATCATAATATTTGTAATTTTACTGTTATAATTATTTCCTGTTTTTGTAATTCTTTTCAATAAATTAAATTTAGAATTTTCACTTATATATTTATCATTAGATAAATATTTAAAATTAAAAAGATAAAAATATCTATTGATTCAAAAATCATGCTATTAATAAAATTAACATCAATTCTAAAATATTGAAAGTATATAAACTATCTAAAAGACCAAGTAAAGGAATATCAAGTTCATTTTCTAATATACTTTGTATCATATTTTCATCTGTGGTCTATTTTTAATAGCATTCCCATATTTAGAATTTTCAATTGTTTTCATTATTGAATCATTTCCAACTATTGTTTCTTTTATTCCAGCACTTG
>Ga0209166_10003182_pt1 | contig 11980 bp, 6 predicted proteins | sample Coa_R1_3_FD_187151 | JGI IMG/M metagenome (GOLD analysis project Ga0209166, IMG submission 187151) | Surface soil microbial communities from Centralia Pennsylvania, which are recovering from an underground coalmine fire - Coalmine... | ecosystem: Environmental > Terrestrial > Soil > Unclassified... | reverse complement strand
CAGCGGCTGGTTCTCCACTGCCTGGTAGCGCAGTTTCCCGTTCAATACCACATCGCCGGCAGGTGCTGCGGATGGTGACATCGCGGCGAAGTCCTGGGTGTGAATTTGGATTCGATAGTCGCCATCGGCAATCGGACTTGAGTAGTTCGACACTTGTGCGTGCAGGAGTACTTCCGACGATCCAACTCTCATCGACATGGAACTCAATTGGAAACGGTCGGGGGTGGCGCTGAATTTGAGGTTCAGATTGTGGGGGAGCGGGGCGTACTGAGCGTATTTCAGATGTCCATTGTCGTAGGAAAGATTTCCGTCGTAGCGTTTTGCCAGAGAGGCGAAATGAATATCGGTCTGAAAGTCGTATAGATCGGCCTGAAGCGGAGTCTTGCGATCGTTGTAATTGACTTCGCCATTCGTAAGTTGTGCATGCCCAACCGCCAGGTCGAACACGCTGGTGTGGCTGCTGCTTTGGCTCGGAGGAGGAGTCGGAACGTTGTTCTTCCCTTCACGATTGACCTGCACATGCACCACAGGGTGCTCGATAAGAAGCTCGTGCAATTCAACTTTATGCTGCAGGGCAGAGACAATTTTTAAGTTGATGGTTAACTTGTCGGCATGGAGCAGCGGGGGCTGGGAAGGACTTTCTGTGCCCCGCACCGTGATGTTGTAAAGATGGGCCGTCAGCGTGGAAAGCTTGAAATCCAGCCCCCCGATCTCGGTTTTGCCGCCGGTCGCCTGATCGGCTTCTTCCACGATTTTGTGGACTGCGAACTGCTGGAAGCTGCTGCTTCTCAGATAGAAATATCCTGCAGCGATCGCCAGAATGAAGAAGATTGCGATGCCCGCCAATGTCCAGCCGATTTTTCGTTTAACGCTCATGATGATTCCTAGAAAGCCTGCCCCACCGTGATGTAGTACTGCAGCGGATTGATTCCGGGGACGGGATTCAGATTCCGTCCGATGTCGAAGCGGATGGGGCCGATCGGCGTCGCGTAGCGAAGTCCAACGCCCACCGTATTGGTGTAATTGTTGATGAAATTCGGCAGATTAATGGCGCTGTATACGTTGCCGCCGTCGTAGAAGACCACGCCTCCCAAGGCTTTCGTAATGTGTAGCGGGAAGCGAAGCTCTGAATTCAGGATAAACAACTGGCGGCCGCCGAGGGGGACTGTGACGTTTACGCATCCAGACTGGTTTTGCAGCACATTGCAAAATGGAACCAGGCGCTGGGGCCCCGCTTCGTCGATAGGGAAGCTGCGGAACGAGGTTCCGCCGCCCGAAAAGAACAACTGGCTGGTCGGCACGAAGCTGCCGGCGAAGGGTGAAGCGAGCCCGATGCGAACGCTGTTGGCGAAGACCATCGAACGTACGGGCTTGTAGAACGCGTATTGGGCAAACAATTTGGCGAAATTCGCGCTCGATCCGAATGCCGTCGGAGTGATTCCCAGGTTGATGGTCGAATACATCCCGTGATGCGCGTCAAGCGGCTTATCTCGCGTATCGCGAATGAGTGAGGCCGAGGCGGTCGAGAGGCGAACGTTACGGTCCTGATTGAGGACAAGGGCGGGCACAAGAATGTGCGAGAGGTCAGTCTTGTTGTAGTCGTAGCGGAATTGAACGCGGGTGTTAGTTTTTGTGCTGATGACTCTCTCGAGCTGGAAAGAAACGTCGCCCAGACTGGAAGTGAAGAGCGGATTTTCGCTGTTGCGCTCCAGCGAGACGCTAGTCAAGGACTGCCACTGCGATCCGATGAAGTGCGGCTGTCCGTAGGTGGTGAGAGCTCTCTGATCGAGCCGCGACAGGAGCAACGACGCGGTGGCCGTTTCGGCGAGACCGCGCATATTGCGGCGATTGAATTCAATCAGCCCCCGCGGACTCGCAAAAGTGGATTGGCTGGGGGCGATCTGATATCCGTTCAGGCCGATTGCTCCTCCCCCACCGGGGAGAGCCACCGTGCCAGTCGGAATATTTCCCCCGCGGTGCGAGACTTCGAAACCGAAGCCATAGGTGATTTCGTTGCGCTTGGCCTCGTGTACCTTCACCAGCGCCATTTCATCGGACTGAACTGTGATTGGTTTTCGCGGGCCCACGCTGGACCAGTCGAAGATGTTCAAGTCGTATAGGCGGCTTTCGGCTTCCAGCATCTGCGCGCGGCGCATCGGGGCCTCGGCTGGAATCTTTGCGGTTTTCGCGATGAGCGGGAGACGTGTGTCTTTCTGGCCCAAATAGACGACCTGGCTCACCCGCACGAGCTGGTTTTCGGTAACCGCATAGGTGACGTAGACGCGATTGGCATCGCCGAGAACATGATCAACTGTAGTTTTCACTTCGATGTTGAGATAGCCTCGATTGAGGTAGTTGGCCTCGATGCGATTGCGATCGTCGGCCAGTTTGCGCGGGGAGAAAGGAACACCGCCACGCAGTTGGAATCCTTTAGGAGCGGCGAGCTGAGCGAAGGGAACGTGGCCGTTGCCGGTAACCTCGACGTCGTCCACCAACGTCTGCGCGCCTTCCTCAATCTCGAAGGCAACATCGATTTTTGGCTCGCGGTCGACAGTCCGGGGAGTTACTTTCACATCCTCGTAGCCGCGATCGTGATAGAGCGCTTCTATGTTTTTGGCGCTCTGCTTCAAAAGCTTTTGGCTGACGCTCCCGTGAGTCCAGATGTGCGACTTCTTAACGGTGACTTGTTGCAACAGATCGTCGTTTGAGATGGCATAGTTTCCGTGGAAAGAAATCCGGTCGACTTTGTGCTTCCGGCCTCGGTCAATGTGATACACGATGAGAATGCGATCCGGCCCTTTCTCAAACTGGGTGGTCACCTTGGCATCGAAGAACCCTTTTTTCTGGAAATAGTCGGTCAGGTTTTGCTGGCCCTCTTCCACCAGATCCCGATCAATCGTGCCTTCGGAATAAATCGGAATGAGCTTCTTCATTTGCCGGCCAGCCAGAAAGGGAATGCGCGTAAGCCGGGCGCCCGCGGTGCGGATGGTGACGACTGGCCCAACCTCGACCTTGAATGAAACCGCGACACGATTCGTCTGGGGATTGTATTCGGGTGGATTCTCACTCACGCTGCTCGCCAACCGCTGCTGCTTGGCGAGGGTTTTCCGGATCACCGCGTTTGCGGCATTGAGGCGCGAAGGACTATAGGATTTGCCCGCCTTCAGAAGGCCGCCGGAGAGCCGCGCCCGAAGAGACCTGACCGAGTGCAGTAAGCGTGCGCTCTCCGGCTGATCAGGACCTTCGATGCGCACCGACGAAATGCGCGCTTGCTTGCCCATTACGACCGCGAAGGTGACGTTGACCAGCTGGTGGTCATCGTCGATCTTAGGTTCAGCGTGAACCGTCGATTGGAAATACCCATTTCTGTGCAGAAAATCCCTGAGCTCGTTTTCGGCGATAGGAATGCGCGCGGGATCGTAGGGGTCTTCGTCCGGAAGGTCGACGACTTGCAGCAGCCGCGTGTAGGAAAACTGCTTTATGGCGCCGGGAAAATCGACGACACCGAGATAGTATGCCGGCTCCAGCAGAAAGTTGATCCGCAATCCAGAGATCTCGGGCTCAACGTCGACTCGAACTTCGGGAAAGTGTCCAGCTTGCTGCAGGGCCTGAGAGCTTTCTTTGATTTTCTGGTGGGAATATGGCGTCCCCGCCTTCTGCGTAACCAGCGGGATAAGCGGGCTTAGATCGCGATGTGGATTTGCGATGAGGGATATGGCGCTCACATTTTGACCTTCATAAGCGGCCTGGGGCGCGCGTGGGGCAAGCTGTGCGAACGTCAGCGCGGAGCAGAGCACACAGAAGCACGAGAACCAGCAGCGCATAAGGAAGTATCCAATTCGCTCCGAGCAAGCGAATATTTTGCCAGTCCCAAATGGAGCAGCAACTCAAGCCAAACTGTTGTCACGCGGCAGGTTTGATGCTCTTCAATCGGTGGCAGTTGTCGGCAAGCGCGAGGGATCATTCCACGGATGCGAAGTATCCAGTCCTGGCATGCGCTTGCAGAAATGTGAAATGCCGGGGCAATTTCAGCTTCACTCTGATTTTGCGCCACTTCCCATCGCGCGATGGCCCTTGGGGCCGGTAGGCCAAGACGTACTGCGTCCGCAACTCGAGTCCAATGTGTCGAGCCACAGAGGGCATTTCATTGACATTGCCCAGGGTAAAGGCGCGCCCGCCGGTGGGCTCTGCCAGTTCCGCCAACAGGGCCGGGCCGCGAGCTTCTTCCAGCGTAGGAACATAGCGATCGAAGGTTCCGATGGAATAGATCATCACATCGGATTCTCTGGCCAGGGATCTGATCGCCTTTTCGCCATAACGGCTGTGGTTGTCGCCTCCATCGGAAATGATCAGCAGCGCCTTTTTTCCGTAGCGGGCACTTTTCATTTTCGCGAGGCCCATATGAAGGGCGTCGAGCAAGGAAGTGCGTCCCTTGGGCCGGGTGAATACCAGTTCTTTTTTGATCTCGTCGGCGGACGTCGTGAAGTCGACAGCCAGGCGCGGTGCGTCGGCAAAAGAGATCAGGAAGAATTCATCTTCCGGATTGGCCGCATCGCAGAACTGGTTCACGGCGTCGCGCACCCGATCCAACTTGTCACCCATGCTTCCGCTGGTGTCGAGGATGATTCCAACCGATATGGGAACGTCTTCACTGGAAAAATTTCGAATTGTCTGCGGCGTCTTGTCTTCAAATACCTCGAAATTATCCTGGCTGAGACCCGTTACGAAGCGTTGCATGGGATCGGTCACGCTGACCGGAACGAGCACCAGTTTCACGTCAGTCTTAATGACGTGAAGCATGGAATCATTGACGGCTTGGCTTGAACTGGTCGCAACAGCCGCAGTGGTAGACCTGGACGCGACGTGTACGTCATTCACGCTAGTCTGGGCTGAAAGCGGGGTGATAAGAGTGGTTGTGCAGGCTAACAAGAACAGAAAAAAAACAATCAACTTCGAAACCGCAATGACTTCCCGGGGCGCCGGCATCTCTCACCGCCTGGCGGCAGGCCGGGCTTGCGCCTTGCCCTGCACTCGCCAGTATCTTTTTAGGACGGTTTTGCCCGTTTGAACTATCGTCTCTAACCTGTAGACATCTGGAAGATATCCTGCACGCTAGGCTTACAACGATCCCTCTAGCGGAGTACTTCGATCGAGTCGTCGTGCAGTTCGTAAACCAACGCGGTCAGAATTAGACCTTGCCCTTGCATCGCGAAATTGCATCTATTTTGCTGAATGTAAGTGGCTTTGGATAAGCAGCTTAGGAGTGCTATGAGTCGACGCCCCTCCAACGGTAAAGTTCGTTACGCAGTGGTAGGCCTGGGTCACATTTCACAGGTAGCGGTGCTGCCGGCATTCAAGAGCGCGCGCAATTCCGAACTTTTCGCTCTCGTCTCAGGTGATCAAAAGAAATTGAAGACTCTAGGCAAGAAATACGGGCTCGAACACCTGTATTCGTATGATGATTACGGACGAGCTTTGTCCAACGTGGATGCTGTATACCTGGCGGTTCCAAATCATCTTCATCGGGAATATGCAGCGCGAGCGGCGGCGGCCGGCGTGCACGTGCTCTGTGAGAAGCCCATGGCGGTGACCGCCGAAGACTGCCATGCCATGATCCACGGCGCCCGGCAAAATCGCACCAAGCTGATGATTGCGTATCGTCTGCATTTCGAGGCGGGGAACCTGCAGGCAATTGGGCTGGCCAATAGGGGGAAACTCGGCGACTTGCGAATATTCACCTCCGAGTTTTCGCAGGATGTAGCCGAAGGCAACGTCCGGGTAAGAGAAAGCGCTTCGCGCGGAGGCGGGCCGCTCTACGACATGGGCGTCTATTGCATCAATGCCGCCCGTTACCTGTTTCGTTCCGAACCAGTCGAGGTCTCGGCGGTGGCTGCCAGCAGGCCGGAGAGCCGGTTTTCCCGCGCGGAAGAAATGGTTTCTGCCGTCATGCGTTTTCCGCATGAAAGGCTTGCGACGTTCACCTGCAGTTTCGGAGCTGCCGATGTGAGCCGGTACACGTTATTGGGAACGAAAGGCGTGTTGCGGGCCGACCCAGCTTATGAATACGCGCAGGGCATCAAGCTCGAGCTCACCATCGGTGATAAATCGAGAAAGATGAACTTTCCCAAACGCGACCAATTCGCCGCCGAACTGGCTTACTTTTCGGATTGCGTCCTGAAGGACAAAGAGCCTGAACCGTCAGGGCTGGAAGGATTGGCCGACGTCAGGATCGTGGAGGCGCTTTACGAATCGATTCGGATGAAGAGGACAGTTCAACTGGCATTGCCGCAGGTGAAGAAGGGGCCTGTGCCGCAGCAGGAAATCCATCGCCCTGCCCATGGAAAGCCGGAGACCATTCACGCCCATCCGCCTTCTCGGGATGCGGCGTAACGCTGTTGCATGCCTGGGTATCTTCGCGCAAAGAAAAAGCCCAGCAAGTGCTGGGCTGATCCGACTCAAGCTGCGCGCAAAGGTTGATTAGTTTAGTGAGACATTCCACCGCTGCCGGCTTGGCAGGTCTTGGCAACGTGTTTCACGGAAGAAACCTGAAGTGATTTCTCCGAACTCGTGCTTCCTGCCGAAGTGCTCGCCGCTCCGCTGCTGGGGGACGAGGCTGCGGAATTTGCCGTGCCCGTGATCTTCACTTCATGGCCTACATGCTCGCTCAGCTTGGCAGTGTCGCCAGTGAGCTGGTAGGTTGTGCCATCCTTGGCAGCAAGAGTGTAGCTTCCGCTGGAGCCGCTCAAACAGCCTTGCACCGTAGTTTCGCCACCAGCCGCAGTTTGTGACGATGTTTGAGCAGAGCTGTCTGGACTGCTCGTACTCGGGCTACTTGGACTTGTTCCCTGCGCGACGGCCCAGGAGACGCCGAGCAGCAGAACGGAGAGAAACAGAAATACTTGTCGCATTTGCAACCTCCAATTGAGCTTGGTTGTCGGATTTCCTTAGCTCGCGAATTGGGCATCAAGCCAATTACGGAGAGCCATCCATTCGACATAAAAATTGTCCTGTGTTCTACGCAGGTGAGGAATACAGCGATTCCCCGAGAGAAGGCTACAATTTCCCCCCGATTCCCGCACAGACTGGGGGAAGGGAAAATCTCAGTTCTGGAAATTCTGGAAATAATGGTGCCGCGCTCCGCTCCAGCACATCATGCTGCGTCGCTTCCACGTTTTCGGGGCGGCATGTCATCCGGGCGGCCGTACTCTTCATGGGTATGGGTAGGCCGTTCGGGATGGTCGGCAGCATCTTCAGTGCCTTCCACTGCGGCCGCCTCGAGAGCCTGATCTGTGTATTCGAGAAGGCCTCGAAAGGGAGAGCCGGCGAATTTCCAGTTTTCGACATGCTGGGGCTGCAGCTATTGCTGATGAGCCTGCAGCATACTTTCAAAAACATAAGTTCCCGAACCAATATTCACCGAGACCGTATTGCCATCCTGGTGCACGTTCTTCATATCCTCTCTATTCGCGAGAGTTTTGCCGCCTTCGCTGACGCCCTGCAGCGTTGATTCAGGTAGCAGCACGGTCGCTGTCGTGTTCGTAGGAACCTCGACCGTCAAAGTCATTTTTTCTGCCGCAATATTCCAGCCCGCGGCGACTCTTCCGTACATGCTCTGGACCGACGCTTTCGCGAACGTGAGTCCACCGCCGGGCCGCGGCTGGAAAACGATGTGCTTGTATCCTGGTTGCTTCTCGTCAAGGCCAATACCGGCGACCACGCGATACATCCACTCTCCGATCGCGCCGTAGGCATAATGATTGAACGAATTCATCGAAGGAGATTGGAATGTGCCATCGGGCTTGATGCCGTCCCATCTTTCCCAGATGGTGGTCGCGCCTTTAGTGACTGGATAGAGCCAGGAAGGATACTCGGTGCGGTTGAGCAGCATGTACGCTTCGTCCAAATAGCCGTAATCGCTCAATGCCTTGGAGAGAACCGGGGTGCCGAGAAACCCGGTGGTTAAATGCTCAAACTTTCTAACATCGGCGGCAAGGCGGGCGGCTGCGTCCGCCCGCATGGCCTCGGGAAGGAGATCAAATTCCAACGCGAGCGCGTAGGCGGTCTGGGTGTTAGGCGACAGTCTTCCATTCGCGGTCGCAAATTCTTTCAGGAACGCAGTTTTGATTTTTTCCTCCAGGGCCGCGTATTGCTCTGCATCTTCTTTTTTCGCTAACACCTCGGCGCTTTTCGCCAGGAGTGCCGTAGAGCGGGCGAAGTATGCCGTCTGAATGAAATCCTTATCTGTGGTGGCGCCCGGGTAATCCGAATCGGTGGTTGCAAACGCCAGCCAATCGCCAAAGCTGAATCCGTTGCTCCAGATGTAGCGATCTCCCGCCTGGCGCCGCATATATTCGACCCAGGCCTTCATGCTGGGATACTGCTCTTCCAGAATCCTCTTATCGCCGAAAGCTTGGTAGACGGTCCAGGGCACTACTACGGCTACATCCGCCCAACCAGCGGATGCGGCTGCGCCTTTGCGCGTCTGATGGGACAGCACATTTGGGATTACGAACGGGACAGCGCCGTCGTCCTCCTGATCGAGAGCCACATCTTTTAGCCACTTCGTATAAAAAGCTGCGGTGTCGTGGTTGAAAGACGCAGTGGGCGCGAACGCTTGCGCGTCGCCAGTCCAGCCCAGGCGCTCGTCACGTTGCGGGCAGTCGGTAGGAACGTCGAGAAAATTCCCCTTCTGGCCCCAAATAATATTGTGCTCGAGCTGGTTGAGGAGCGAACTGGAAGATTCGAACGTGCCCGTGCGCGCCATCGCCGAATGAACGACGATGCCGGTGAAGTCGTCGAGCGTGACTTCTCCCGGCCAGCCGCTTACGGCGACATAGCGAAATCCCTGAAACGTGAAGTGCGGCTGATAAATTTCAGTTCCTTGGCCATTGGCTGTGTAGCGAATCGTTTGTTTTGCAGAGCGCAGGTTTTCGGTGTACAGGTTTCCTTCTTTGTCGAGCACTTCAGCATGACGAAGCATGACCGTAGTTCCTGCCGGAGCTTTGAGCCGGAAGCGAATCCAGCCCACCATGTTTTGCCCCATGTCGAGAACCGTGTCACCAGCGGGTGTTTTAAGAACCTTCACCGGCTTAATTTGTTCGATCTCTTTGACGGGCGGCCCGGCAGGCGCAACCAGCTTTGCTGTGGGCGCGGGCAGGACTGTCACGGCCTTCCAGTTCGAGTCGTTGAAATTCGACTCGGTCCATCCTGAGGGCTGCAGCCTGGCATCGTAAGTCTCTCCGTCGTAGATGTCGGACATCAGGATCGCTCCGGTGTTTGCCTTCCACGATCCGTCGGTGCCGAAGATTTCCTGCGTTCCATCCGTGTAAGTCGCGACAAGCTGGGCCAGGAGAGCGACCTTTGATCCGTAACTATCCTTCTTGTCGTCCCAAGTCATGCGGCCTCGGAACCAGCCGTCTCCGAGAGTGGCAGCCAGACAGTTTGTTCCCTGCTTCAAGAGATCCGTCACATCGTAGGTCTGGTATTGATAGCGGAAATCATAGGCGGTCCACCCCGGAGTGAAGAACTGATCGCCCACTTTCTTGCCGTTCAACTGCATTTCGTAGAGACCCATGGCGGTGGCATAGAGACGGGCGCGTACTACTTTCTTGTTCAGCCGAAATTCCTTTCGCAATAGCGGCGCAGGATTTGACTTTGCTTCATCTTCAGCAAGGTTGGGTGTGATCCACTTCGCTTTCCAAGTGTCTGGTTGGAGCAAGCCCATCTCCCAATGTGCCGGGCTGCTCCAGGCGGAAAGGTGTGCGTGATTGTCGGCCACACGCACCTGCCAGTAATAAATGCGCGCACTCTCAAGCGGGGGGCCGGCGTATTCGACTTCAATGGATGCATCTGACTTCTGCACGCCGCTGTTCCATTGCGCCCTACCTCTTCGCAAAGCGGCTTCAGAAAGAGCGACACGCACTTCATAGCTGGTCTGCAAAACTCCTTTTTCACTGCTCTGCAGTTCCCAGCTGAAGCGCGGTTTGGGCACATCGATCCCGAACGGATCCACTTTGTATTCGCATCGCAGATTCGTCACCGTAAGCATGTTCTGTGATAAGGCGCTCGCGCCGAGCAAGCTGATCTCGACCACCAGCACAGCGGCAAGCTTCATACCTTTCGGAATTTGGAACATCGTCGTCCCCCGAGCAGTTGGGCCTTCTTGATCACAAACTTTGAGGAACACAAATCTAGCATCATTTCAGGGCTGTGGCAGCCGTCATTCGGAGACTCAGTCTCCGGAATCTGGCGCGGGAAGGCTTGGCTAAAAGCGAGGATGGTCAGATCGAATCGTCAGGCTGGCTGTATACCCGCTGGGTAGTGTAATATCGCACATGAAACGCCTTGTGTTTGCGCAAAGGCATAGTTCGCGTCGATACCCGCCCAAGGGATCGAGCAGCCATGCAGCAAAGGCTTGGTAAAGTGCCCGCGAAGTTCTGATCCCAAGGCCCGGAGAGGTGGCAGAGTGGCCGAATGCGGCGGTTTGCTAATCTCCTAAACAACTGAAAATAAAAGATTTATAGTGGTTACAGCTTGCAGGAAAGCCTTTATTTATCAACCTTTCCGGTATGGTCCGTAATGCTCCATGGGATGAGAGTGGGATGGATTTCCACAGCTTTTTCAGGGCTAAGCAACTCCGAAATGTGGCGGTGCGTAAGACCGTCATATTGACTCTTCTTTGACCCCAACAACTTAGTTGCTACCATGGCCCCATGAGCCGCTTGTTGATTCTAATGATTATCGCGTTCTGGATGGCTTCAGCAGTGCAAGCACAAACCAATGCTAGCACTCCTGTACCACAACCACCGCCGCCACCCTTCCCGACGCAAGTCAAGAACACTGTGGTCTTCTTGCAAACTAATTGCCTACATGACTTCAATCCTGACATTGCTCAGCTGACACCCGAAGTGTTGTCAAAGATGCCTCAACAACAGGCAATGGCGATAAGGCAACAACTGACTATGGTGGTAATGAATCTGGAAAGAATTAAACAGAGCATGGATAAGTTGACTCCGGAAGAAATCGCAGGGTTGAAGCCTGAGAAACTATCCGCGTTGGAGCTTCCGCAGTTTTTGAAGCTCGTGAGCAAAATGGCTAGTTTGACAAGCGAAGACATAAAGCACATAACACCAGCGCAGATAGCCACACTGCCGACAGACCAAACTAAGGGTACGGGCTTTATAGTCGTTGTTCCCGAAGAACGGTTGCCCATTCCTCCGGGAGAGGGGGGCGAGGGCAAAGAATACGGATTTGGCTATCTGATTACAAATCGCCATGTCGTGCAGCCGGGAATTGAGAACGGCAAACCATGTGTTGTGCTCGACCATCATGTATTGCTCAACCGAAAAGATGATCCCGAAAACAAGACCCATCATGCGGAGTTAGTTTCTCTTGGGAATGGTTCGCCTTGGTATTTCCCGACCAATGATTCAGTTGATTTGGCTGTTATACCTTTTGCGGCTCCCACGAACCTTTACTCCTACCAACGCATCCCCATTAGATTCTTCAGCACACAAGAGATGGTTGATAAAAAGTTGGTGGTTGAAGGTGACCCCGTGTTGTTCGAGGGGTTGTTTATTCAAACATTTGAGAGCCTGCACAGCCTAGAGCCTATTCTGAGGGCTGGCACACTGGCGATGGTGCCTGAGGAGAATATGGAGACTACACTGCATAAGGCCGGACGAGTCTATTTAGCAGAGGTTCATACGTTCGGGGGAAACAGCGGCTCTCCTGTATTTGTCGATACCAACAAGTTTGCAAATACCGCCGGGGGTCCTTCTTATAGCCTGTTGGGAGTGATTAGCGGTTCGGTCCATGAGGGTGCTGACTTCACATTACTCGTCACCACTTCTTTAGCCGGAACTGTGGAAGCTAATAGTGATGTGTCGATGGTGGTGCCCGCGAACCAAATCAAGGACATTCTTGATTCACCGGCGCTCCAAGCCGCGAGAGATGCCTCAGACGCGCGGACATTGCACCA